>Ga0310811_10005525_pt1 | contig 16001 bp, 14 predicted proteins | sample YCmetagenome_FD_207642 | JGI IMG/M metagenome (GOLD analysis project Ga0310811, IMG submission 207642) | Soil microbial communities from experimental microcosm in Duke University, North Carolina, United States - YC | ecosystem: Engineered > Artificial ecosystem > Soil microcosm > Unclassified ...
GTCGACGTGCGACCCGCCCGACATACCTATTCCCACATTGAAGTGGTTGAACCCGCCGGTGGGGCCGATCTTGAGCAGGTCACCGACCGACGTGCCCGGCGCGGTCCCGCCACCTCCGGTCCCGCCCGGAGCGGAGATCGAGATGGTGTCGGTCATCTGCAGCGCGCCGTCGCCGAAGCCCCGGAACGTCACAGTGATCGAGTTGTTGTCGTCGGTGAAGTCGATGATCCCGTAGTGCTTGTGCTTGTTGGTGTCGTCCTCGTTGGCGTTGGTCGGGTAGGTCTGGGTGTAGTCCGCCCCGGCCGCCTTGACCTTGGTGTTGTTGTTGATCGGGCTCGCGCGCCACACCCGATCGATGCCGTAGAGGTCATGCGCGTAGGCCAGCGAGTGGGTGTCGCCTTCCAGGGCGATGATCGTGGCCGGGGACGCCTGGAAGGCGGACTTGAGCTCCTTGCGTTCGGCGTCGTAGCCGCGCCATTCGTCCTGGCCGTCCTCGGCCGGGCCACCCCACTGCCCGTCGCCGATGATGACGATGAGCGGGAACGCGGAGTCCGCGAGTAGGCCCTTGAGCCAGGTCTTCTGCGTGGAGCCCAGCATGGTGCGCGAGGTGCTCGACGAGGTGCCCAGCGGGGACTTGAAGGTGAGCTGGTCGAGGTAGATGAACCGGATCCGGCCCCGGGTCCAGGTGCGGTAGATGCCGTTCGCGGGCAGCCCGGTCGAGCCGAACTTGGTCCGGTAGGCACTGTTGGCCGTCGCGGTGATCGAGTTGCCGGAACCGACCGCGTTGTTGGCGAACCCGAAGTCGTGGTCCGACCAGCCGATGAGCGGCGGGTTGGGTAGCGCGGCGATCAGGGCGGCGAAGTTGGTGGCGCCCATCTGGGCGTTCCAGTGCGACACGTGGTTCGAGCCGCCGTCGTCGTACCAGACGTCACCGATGTCGGTGTAGGCGCTCGAGTCGCTGGCGTTGCAGCAGGAGGTGAACGCGACCTTGAACGCCGTGGTCGCCGGGTCCGGGGTGCCGCCGGAGCCGCCCTCTTCGCCGTTGAGGCCGCCGACGCCGCCGCCGACCGGGGTGGAGCCGGCCAGGCGCTGCCGGCGGGCCTCGATGGTCATGTTGGCGTCGGCGTTGAACGGCACCCGCATGCGGTCGATCAGGAAGTTGCCGTAGAGCTTGCTGGCGGCCCGGTCGACCTTGACGATGTCGGACTCCTGCACCGCCGCGTTGGTGACCGCGTCGATGGAGACGGTCTCGGTGAGGTTCTTGCGCCGCAGCAGCTGCGCGCGGGCGTAGACGATGGCCGCGTTGTCGTCGCCGATGAGCTTCGAGGTGATCCGCAGGACTCGCTTGCCCAGCCGGCCACCGATGTAGCTGGCCGAGGTGGGGTCGTCGTCGAAGGCGACGCCGCGCGCCGGGACGGTGTTGCCCGAGCTCTCGCCGGTGACGACGATGTAGTTCTTGGTCTCGGACTTGGTCAGCCGCCGCTTGAGCTTGGTCATCACGGCCTTGGCGCGGTCGGTGAACGTCCACACCGGGTCGCCGACCTCGGGGTCCGGCTCCGGGCGCAGGGTGAACACGCCGTAGGCGTCCACGTAGAGTTCGCAGCCGCACTTCTCGGCGATGTCCAGGCAGTCTTGCCAGGGGTTGTTCTCGTCGCGGGCGCCGAAGGTCAGCGTGGCCGGGGCGGTAGCCTCGGTGGAGCAGAAGTTGAACTGCGCGGCCGGGTAGCGGTTGGAGATGACGGCCTTGAGAACGTCGCCCAGGTTCTTGTCCTTGGGCTGCGTGAAGATCGACTCCCAGGCGTAGGCCGCGATCTTGGACGACAGGTCCAGGCCGGTCAGCTGGATCTCGATGCCGTTCTCGTCATCGGAGATCTCGGCGTCCTCGAAGTCGAACACTCCGAGCGGGACGTACTCGACCGTGGTGTCGTCCTCGTCGACATCGACGCGCAGCTTGTCGATCCACGGCAGGTCGAACACGCCGGCCGGGCGGGTGAACTCGACCCGGGACAGCACGGCGGTGACCGAGGTACTGCCCGGCTCCAGGCCCGGCACCGGGTCGCCACTGGCCGCGACGACGTCCCAGGTGAGCGCGTTGTTGATCGAGGTCTTCACGGTCACGGTCGTGCCCGGCGGGGTGAACTGCTCCCAGGTGACTCGCGAGCCGGCCACCGGGGCACCCGACAGGGCCTTGGCCGGCGCGGTCCGCATGCCCGCGGCCGGCAGACGCAGCCGGGTGATGTAGCCGGTCGGGCCCAGCGTCGAGGTGAGCAGGTAGGTCGTGGTCTTCGGGAGCAGCGCGCCGGTCGGCGTGAGCGAGCCGGCCCGGGGCAGGACCGGCATCTTCCGGAGCAGCCCGGTCGGCGTGCCCGAACCGGACAGCGGCTTGTTGAAGATGTGCGCGGGCGGGGCTGAGCCGGCCGGGGTGATCGACCCGGTGCGGTTGGCCTTCGTGACGTCCTTGCGCAGCAGCCCGGACGGCGTCGCAGCTCCGGCGATATTCCTGGCGACACTGAAGGGCCGGATGGTGCCGGGACTGGGCGCGATCGAGCCGGTCCGCGCGGGCAGCAGGACGACCTTGGTCGGCGTCACGATGCCCGACGGTGTGCTGGACCCGGTCCGGCTGGTCTTCGTGACCGCCTTGAGGGCCAGACCCGTCGGCGTGCTCGAGCCCGTCCGCGCGGACTTGACCGCCGTCTTGGGGGCGATCGTGGCGCCCGGCGTGGCCGAGGCGGTGAACGTGCTCTTCGTGGTGCTCTTGCCGCCAGTGGGCGCGCCGGCGGGAGTACTTGATCCGGCACAGTTCTGGGTGAACGTCTGGGAGGTCAGCGGCTTGATACCGATAGTCCAGGCGCCGGCGAAGTTCGCGGTACCAGAGAAAGCGGCCGGATCTTCAGACGAGACGGTCCGTGCACGCCGCGCGAATGCGATCTTGTGGTCGCTGGCGTCCGCCGTGGCGGTGGCCAGGTTCGTGTAGCTGGTCGGCGCCGCGCTGATGGCGTTCTGATAGTTGGCCGCGCCCGCGAACCACTCGTAGTCCAGCGACGTGCCCATGTTGAGCGACGGCGGGTTGAGCGAGCCCGTGACGGCCGCGTAGCCGATGTCCGCCAGGTTGCCCGACCAGCCGCTCAGCGAGGTGGCAAAACCGCCGTAGCTGAAGCCACCGCTCAACGTGAATGAGTCGCCGGTCTGCGCGACCTTGGCCCACGTCCGCTGGAACGTGGTCGTGCCTATGTTGCTGGATCCGATCAGCGTCCACGTGCCGCCGCTGGCGCTGCTTGCTCCGCTCGGCGAGGTGAGCGAGATGGTGTTGACCAGCAAGAGGTCGCCGACGGAGAACGACGGCAGCGTGGGCGACGCGTTGTTGCTGAATGTGGTCTGGCCGACCACGGTGGGAAACGTCATCTAGCCGTGCCTCCCACCGATCGCCGCGCCGAGACGCATCCCGCTATGCAGTTGTCAGAACAAGATCAATTACCCTCCGGCGGGGATGGTGAGCTCGTAGGGGACAGACAAGCTGTCCGACGCGGCCAGGTTGACGACCGTGAACACCGAGCGATCGAGCAACGTGCCGCCGCCGGTGGCGGCCTGGGAGAACACGCCGTGCTCAGTGACGGCCGCCGAGGCGTCCACGGTGATCGTGCCGACGGTGCGGTAGATGTTGGCGCTGGCGCCTTCGCCCTGCGTGCCGGTGGCCCGGGTGGAGTCCGGGTTGTACTGCGTGGTCAGCTCGGTCTGCAGCGCGGTGTCGCTGGAGGACTCGGCGTTGGTCCCGGTCCCGATACCGTGATACTTCATGTTCTCTAGCTCGGTCAGGTTCTGGAAGGCATCGACCATGAACCCGACGCCGGCCGTGGTGACCACGCGCAGGCTGGCCAGGCCGTAGTCGGTGGTCTCCCCGGTCTGGCCGTCGATCTTCCGCAGCCACACGGCGCCGTAGAACGTCGGCAGGTCCAGGGCTCGCGCGGCCAGGACGGTCCTCGCTCCCCGCCAAAGGTTCGGCACGTTCTTGGCGCGCCAGGTGTTGACCTCGCGGCTCAGCCCGCGCTGGGGCAGGCCGTGGCGGATGATCTCCCGCAGCGACGGGTCTCCGGCCTTGACGATCAGGTCGCCGGCGTCGAGGGCACGCAGCCGTCGCCCGGCGGGAGAGGACAGCGCCTCGTTCAACTGCTTGGTGGCGGTCATCATGACTGGGGGTTGTCCTCTCGCTGTAGAACGGTGCGGGCGCCGCAGTCAGAGCAGCGGACGACGATGCGGTAGCTCACGACCTTGAGCTGGCGGCCGGGCGCGGTGAGGTCGGGCGCGGTGACCGCGTCCCAGCCGTCCGGGGCGGGCTCGGTGATGGTCAACTTGATGCCGCAGCCGGCACAGTCGACTTGTCGATCAGACATGCGGGATCCACACTCCTTGCGCGGGGTCGGGCGGAACGTCAGCCGAGGGTGAGGCGGCCGTCAGGGGTGGCGACGGTGTCCACGTGCGTGCCCTCGGCCCACTGGGCCTGGGTGTCGTCCAGGCGGCTGACGTGGTTGATCACGGGGATCTTCACGCCGACGTAGGGCCGCAGCAGCGCCGAGCCCGGGGCCAGCAGGTCACCGGCGCCGCCGGGCACCAGAGCCTTGAATCCGGCCAGGGTGACGCGGACGGTACGGCGGTGGACCTGCGTGCGGTCGATGTTGACCTCGCCGGCGATGGGCTCCATCTGGGCCACGATCACGCCGTCCTGCTCGAGGTCGGCGCGAAACACCTGGCCGTGGCTGGCCTGCACGTGCTTCTGGTACGCGGCCGAGGTGGTGATCATGTCGTCGGCGCGTTCGGGTCGATCGGTTCGGCGACCTCGAAGTAGTCGAAGGTGCAGATGCGGAAGTCGACGCCGGTGTTGCCGTCAGTGCGCCAGGCCCACTTCAGCGTCGACCCGATCATGATCCACATGGTCTTGCCGGTCGGGTACTTCCACAAGATCTCCCGGCCCGGTGTCCAGATCGCGGTCATCCGGTCCCAGAGCGCGTCGTCGCGGTCGACGAACGTCAGCTCCATGGTGCCTCTCTGTGAACCCAGGGCGCCGTTAACGATCTTGAAGTAGGCCTTGCCGCCGGACTCGGTCAGCGGCACGTTCACGCCTTGCGAGCGGTTGACCTCCGGCTGGTCGTCGGAGAGGTTGCACTGCATGTTCAGCGTCGGAGCCAGCGGGTCGGAGAACCGGAATTCCAGCTGGTTCGGGGTGCCCAGCGCGACCTCGGAGTCATCCGAGGCGACCTTGACCCCGGACAGCGTGCGGTAGGCGTTCGCCTTGTACCAGCGAGTCCGGTTCAGCGGGGCGGTGTAGTCGAACAGCACCGCGCTGCCGTCGCCGGCGGCCAGCACCTGGTACCCGCCCCGGACCAGCGCCCAGTCCACACCGGCGTTGTCGGAGTAGTAGACGTTGTAGGTCTCGGTGGCGAACCCACCGGTGCCGGCGACCAGGTCGATCTGCATCCAGTCGGCGACATCGTTGGGAGTCACGGTGAGCGTCGGAGCCGGCGGCCCGTCCACATCCACGGTGAAGTCGTAGGAGGCCCACTCGGAGCGGAACTCGCCCACCGACCCGGGAGTGTCACCGGGCACGGTCCACTTCTGTCGCACCTGGGCGAAGACGGTGTAGTCGCCGTTGGGCAGCTCGCGGTTGCACAGCCACTGAGAGGCCTGCCCGGGGATCCAGTCGGCCTGCGTGAACGGCGTGCTGGTCTCCACGTCGAATCCGACGGCGGCGACCTGGGCGGCGGTGAAGATCTTGAACCGGGCGGCGTCCTGCGGGTCGCCGTCGGGGTCGTCGTAGTCGATGACCACGATCGGGCGGGTGGTCGTCGAGATCACCGACCGGGTGATCGTCAGCGTGACACCGCTCGCCGAGGCCGTGGCGTTGGCCGACATCTCGATCGACGTGCCGCTGTTGATCGAGGCGATCGTGGTGTTGGCGGGGATGCCCGCGCCGGAGATCTTCGCGCCGATGTCGTTCGCGGTGAAGGCGCCCGAGCTCGAGGTGACCGTGGCGTCGGCGTTGACCGTGACGCCGTCAGTGAGGATCCGGGTCTCGGTCGGGCCGGTGATGTCCACCGTGGGCTGCTCGTTGTAGTTCAGGTCGACGTAGAACTCGTAGATCCGACTGGTCAGTCCGGACTTGTCCAGCCGGAAGATGTGCCAGTCCAGGGCGTTGAACGTGGCCAGGTTCCACGCGCCGCCGGAGGGCTTCTCGACGAAGTAGGCATAGTCCACCGTCTGCGGCACCGGCGAGCCGCCGGGCGCCGGGGGTGGGCAGGGGAACCGGAACAGATGCGCCAGGAACGTCGACAACGGCCCACCGAGGATGACCGACACGATCTTCTCGACGATCTGGCCGCCGAACAGGATCCCGGACCCGAACGAGCCCCCGCCGGACGGCGCGACCTGCAGCACCCGCTGCCGCAGCCGCACCGACTCGATCTTCGCTCCGGCCGGGATGTCGGTCCCGGCCACCACATCGGCGATGTCGAACACCGCGTGCTTGCTCGGCAGCTCGCTGTACTGGCTGGAGCTGATGTAGGTCAAGTCGGAGTTGTCCGACAGGATCCCGTGGATGGTCGCCCCGCCGGTCTTGGTCCACACGCTGGTGGGGTCCTGGACGGTCGAGCTCGGCCGGCGGGTCACCGTGGTCGTCATCAGCCCGCCCTCCACTTCAGCAGCAGGTCTTCGCTATTGGCCCGGATCTGCTGAGCGGTCCGCTCGTCGATGATCTTGCCGTCGAGCAGGGTCTGGACAGTGAGGTTGATGACCTGACCAGCACCGGAGGTGGCGAAGTCGCCGAACGAGGCATTGACCCGCGCCTCGATCTCCGCGCCCAGGTCGTTCAGGCCCATCTGCTCGAACATGGCGTCGGAGATGTCCGGAAGGTTGTTGGCCGCCCGCTGAGCGGCGGCGTGAGCGTCCAGAACGACGGACCGCGCCGAGTCCTCCACGTACCCGCCCAGGAGCAGGATGCCGTCGCCGAGACCCTCGGAGATCGACTTACCGGTGCCGTCCCGGAACAGCTTCGAGGGCGAGTTGACCTTGGCCGCGTCGTCGGCGGCCTTCTTGGCGTCCGCGACCACCTTGCGGACCGCGTCCTGGACGATGCCCGAGTTCTGCGTGATGCCGGCCGCGATACCTTGGTCGATGGCGGCGCCGACCGAGGTGAATTGCTTGGCGGCGTCCTGACCTGTCTTCAGGGCCGTGGCCATGCCGGTCTTGACCGCGTCGTTGACCGTTCTCATGCCGTCGGTGACGGCCTTGGCGAAGTCGGTCATCATCGTGGTGGCGGCCTTGACGATCGCCTGGCCGCCGGTCGTGGCCGTCTGGGTCATGGTCTGGAACCCGGTCGTCACGGCCGTTGTAGCGGTCGTCATGCCGGTCGTCACGGCCGTGCCCACGGCGGTGAAGGCGGCCTGCACGGCGGCGCCGAAGGCTGTAGCGGCGGCTGCGGCAGCGGTTAGAGCGGCGCTGAATGCGGTCAACGCGGGATTGATGGTCGTGAACGACGTACTCAGGGCCATCAACTGCGGGTTGAGCGTTGTGAGCGTGGTCCCGAAAGCCAGGATCTGCGGGTTGAGCGTCGTGAGCGTCGTCCCGAAGGCGAGGATCTGCGGGTTGAGGGTCGTGAACGTGGTCCCCAGTGCCAGCATCTGCGGGTTGAGCGTGGTCAGCGTGGTCCCGAACGCCAACAGCTGCGGGTTGAGCGTGGTGAGCGTGGTCCCGAACGCCAGCAGCTGCGGGTTGATCGTCGTGAAGTTCGTGCCGAACGCCAGCAGCTGCGGGTTCAGGGTCGTCATCGACGTTCCGAGCGCCAAGATCTGCGGGTTGAGCGTGGTGAGCGTGGTACCGAACGCCAGCATCTGCGGGTTGATCGTCGTGAAGTTCGTGCCGAACGCGAGCAGCTGCGGGTTCAGGGTCGTGAAAGACGTCCCGAACGCGAGCAGCTGCGGGTTCATCGCGGTCAGCGCGGTGCCGAAGGCGGTGATCTGCGGGGTGATCGTCGTAAACGCCTGGCCGAGCGGCAGCAGCGCGGTCGTGAAGGCCGTCGTCATCGCGGTCGCGCCGGCGGCGGCGGCGTCCTGCGCCGGCGTCAGGCCGGTGGTGACCGCCGGGCCGAGCAGACCGAGCTGCTGGGCGGTCTCCGGGCTGATGTTCTTGATGCCGGTGCCGAAGCCCAAGCGGGCGGCGTTGGCCTTGTCCGCGAACAGGCCTGGTAGGTCAGCGAGGCCCTGGCCGGCGGCCGGCGGGATGGCACCGGTCTGCGTGCCGACCTCGCCGGGCAGGGTGGCGATCGGCCCGATGAAGTTCTTGTGCGCGTTCTGCGCGACCGTGCCGACCTCGGACTCGACCGGGCGGACGCTCTGGACGAACCCGTTGTGGACGTCCGTGCCGACCTTCTGCACCTCGGGCGGCATCGTCTGGATCGGCCCGATGACCGCCGGGGTCCAGGTCTTCGTGACCTCGCCGAGCTCGGTCTCGGTGTTCCGCAGCGGCGGGACGATGCCGTCGTGGACACCCTTGGCGATCTTCGCGGCGCCGGCTTCCGCCTTGGCCCTGGTCTCCTCCATCTCAGTGGGGATCAGGCCCAGGATCTCGTTGATCTTCCTGTTGGCCGTGTTCAGGCCGAGCGGGTCGTCCTCAAAGCCTGGCAGCGGCTTGGTCAGGAAGTCGGAGTTAGCGATCTCCTGGAACTTCTGGTCCAGGTTGTCGTAGGCCGTGATGAGCGGCGCGACAGCGGCGGCTGCGTCGGCGACGCCCTTGGTCAGACTGCCGAGCTGGTTGACCACGGCCGGGATCGCGCCAGCGATGTCCGCGAGATCCTGCTGGAAGGTCGCGTCCTGGAAGACCGAGCCGAGCTTGGCGAATGACGCCTCGATCGCGTCGATCGTCCCGGGAGAGATCTTGGCGATACCCTGGGAGATGCCCGAGAACACCTGACCGACCGACGTGCCCAGCGAATTCCAGTCGAACTGGTTGAAGAACCCGTCCAGGGCGTTGACCACCTGGTTCACGCCCGGGGCGGCAGCAGCGAAGAGCTTGATGCCGTTGTTGACCAGGTCGCCGAAGCCCTTGGTGACGCCCTTGAGGGTGCCCTCCAGTCCCTTGAACGCCTCGTCGAGCGCCGGGTTGTTGGCGATGGCCTGGATCTGGACACCGAGCTCGTTGATGGTCGTCGTGAGCGCCGACAGTGCGGCCTGGTTGCCGGCCAGCTTGGTAAACCCGTCCAGCAGCGGAACCAGGTCGATCTGCTTGAGCGCCGCTGCGACGTTGATGAAGACGGTCTGGATCTGCTGCAGGCCGCCCAGGTTGGTGATCCAGTTAGCGGTCTGTTGGGCCAGTCCGACCATCGACGTGGCGACGGCCTGGATCGACGGCGTCAGGGCGGTGAGCGTGCCCTTGAGCTGGTTGAAGACTGGCGCGAGCTGGGCCTGGAACGTCGATGAGACCGACGCCTTCAGCTTGTCGAACTCCGGGGTGAGCGCCGCCGCGGCCTTCTTAATGCCGTCCATGCCGAGCAACACCGTGGCCAGCGGGGCTCCGATCAGCCCGATGGCCGCTGGTACGGCCGCAACAGCCGTGGAGGCTGCCCCCCAGGCAGCCGTGATCGCCGCGCCGCCGACCGCTACGGCCGCCGCGATAGCGGACACCTTGGCCAGTCCGGCGACGAACCCGGCGAACCCACTCAGGTCGCCCAGTCCTGAGAATGCGTCCGAGATGTTCGAGGCCGCATTCGCGCCGGCCTGACCGAGCCCGGAGAAGACCGACGAGCCCAGACTCCCTATGTCGGAGAGGGCCTTACTGATCAAGGACCGATCGAGGTCTGGACGCGCCTTGATCGAGTCGAACTTCCTGAATCCAGCTTCGGCGTCCGCGAGGGCCTTGTGGAAGTTGCTCTGGTCGATGTCGAGCTGTGCCCTGAGATGGAGGTTCTCCACCTCTCGAGCGATCGTGGCCTTGTCGATGTCCGCCTGGACCTTGACCTTGACCGCGTGCAGCTCGTCGATCGGCTTGAGCAGTCTGGCCAGCGAGTCCTGGTCGATGTCAACCGGGATGTGCTGGGTCTTGACCCCGGCGAAGGCCTTACTAACCAGCGACTGCAGATTGCCCGAATCCACGTCGGCCGGGATGTGGACCGCCTTGAGTTTGGCCGCGGCCCTGGCCACCTCGGACTGGTTGACGTCCACCTGGGCCGGGATCTTGACCGGCTTCTTGAGCAGTGCCTTCTGGATCTCGGCCGCACTGGTGTCCAGGTCCAGGTTCGCCGTGATCGTGGGTCGCTCGGCCGAGATGCGGTCGAGTTCAGCCTGCGCGGCACCCTTGTCCAGGTCCAGGTTCGCTGTGATCTTCAGGTCCTTGATGGACGCCAGCTGGCGCTCCAGCTCAGCCTTGAAGCGTGTCGTATCCGGAACGACCCTGATGCTGACCGAGCCGACCTGCTTCTCACCGGGCACGACGAAACCTCCCGGTCTGTGAAGTTGGGTATGGCGTAACGAGCTGGTCCTGCTGGACGATGAGCAACTACCGCCACAGGGAAGGACCGGCCATGGCCTGGCTGCGCACGCGAGAGATCAAGCCCGGGGTCTACGAGACACAGAGCGCCGGCTTCCACGTGCTCAAGAGCGCCGCCATCGCCGGCGGCCTTCTGTTCGGCGTGATATTGGCGATCATCGGAGTCGTGGAGCTGTTCTCCGGCAACGCCTTACCCGTGCTGCTCTTTGGCGTACCGGTGGCCCTGATCGCCGTCTGGCACTACCGCTACTACCGAGGGCGCCAGCCCGAGCCGCGCCGGCCCGGGCCCTGGGACTAGCGCCCCGCGACCTTCCGCGCCCCAGGCAGGTCGGTCACCCGCATCACGCGAGCACCGCGCGCCCGGTTGCGGGAGGTGACCGTCGGCTTCGGCGGCACGATGGGCGGCTTCTTGGGCCTCTTGCCGGCCCGCTGGTAGTTCGCCGCGACGGTGAGGTTCACCAGCGCGGCCGTCAGGTGGTTGTGCAAGGTCCAGGACCGGTACTTCGCCCCGCCGCGCACCGAAGCGGCGAACGCGCTGGATTCGGGGAGTTGCCCGACAAGCCAGAGCACGTACCGGGGTGTCAATCCCGACCCGTCGCGCCAGAGGTCTCGGATGTCGAGCCCGCGGTCGCGCAGGTCGGCCAGGAGAGCCGGCCCGTGCTCGTCGATCAGCTTGACGAGCTGGAGGCTTCCCCCGGCTGGCTGGCCGCCTGCCATGCCGCCCAGGCGGCCATGAAGACGTCGATGTCGTAACGGTCGCCGGTCTCGCCCCAGGCTTCGTACTCGGCCTCGTCACGAGCCACCGAGGCCAGCACGTCGTCCATCAGGGCGACCATCTCGTAGGAGTCAGCCGCCGAGGACAGGTCCACCTCGACGTCTTCGGCCGGGGCCTCGGCGCTGTCCTCGGCGGCCTTCTGCAGCTCCGGGTGGGCCTTCAGGTAGTCCTGCAGCTCCCCGTACTTGCGCATCGCCACCGCGCGACGCCGGTAGGGCATCTTCAGCAGCGAGTAGAGCTTCGGGGCGCCGTCGGGGTACTCCGGCGGCGCGTCGGCCGCCTTCGTGTCCTCGGCGAGCTGGTCGACCATGGTGGATGCGGGTTCGGTGGAGCTCATGCGCGGGTTCTCCTTGATCACTTACGCGGGTTCGGGATGGAGAGGTCGAGCCGGCCGGCGAACCCGCGCGGAACTCCGGCCGGCTGACCGATCAGTTGCCGCCCGGGGTGGTCGTGGTGACATCGACCGTGCCGCTCGGTGTGAGCAGCGCGCCATCCGCGGTCATCTGTGCCACGTCGGCGTCGGCGTACTGGCCCTGGAAGGTGACCACCACCGGAGTGCCCGGCAGTGGACCGCCGGAGGTGGCGACGTCGCCGGCGGTGATGTTCGACAGCGCCACCAGGGCGGTCCGCACAGCGGCGGCCGAGGCGTTCCAGGCGATGGCGCCGGTGGTCTGGCCGCTCCAGGTCAGCGTGAAGCTGCCGCCGGTCGGCGTCCCGGTGATGGCGACCGACTGGACCTCGTTGCCCTGCAGGCCCAGGTGCTCGCCCAGCCAATCCATCAGGCCCTGGCCGGTGACGTTGAGGATCGAGGCCCGGATCGGGAACCCGACGAAGTTCTCCACGTCGAACTCGACATCGTCATCGGAGCCGATCGCGGTCTTGGGGATGTAGACCCCGACCTCGTTGTCTCCGTCGATGATCCGGATGTAGAGCGCCTTCTCCTGCGGGACCGCGTTGGCCGCCACGGTGAACACGCCGGCCACGGAGCCGTCGCCACCGCCGAAGTACAGGCCGAGGGAGTTGTTGTCGATCTGCTGCAGGGTCACGGTGACTGCGAACGTGACGGCGTCCCGGCGGTCCCGCAGCGCGGGGTTCTGCCAGGTGCCCATGATGTTCGAGTCACCGCCGTCACGGGCGAAGGTGACGTTGTCGTCGATGCTCGAGTGCCCCAGGTTCTCCCAGGGGCTCTCGGGGTCGGTGAGGTTGGTGGGGCGCGGGGTACCCACGGGGGCCGTGTAGAGGAATCCCTGGCCGGGGATCACCACAGCCTGATCGGACATGCCCATAGCTATCTCCTTGGGGACGTGATGAAGCAGCCCCCAGGCACGGGCGTGCCGGGAGTGCGGGTGATGGGTGTTGCTGCGCGGACTAGGGGCGCGGGTTGCGGATCTTCAGGTCGTAGACCCCGACGTACCTGCCGATATGTGGAAGGTCGGGGTCGGTGAATCGTTGGAAGCCTGAGCTCTCCCGCCACTTGGCGATCCAGCCCAGCGCTCGGCCGTTCTCGTCGAGCGCGACGGTCTGGTTGCGCCAGGCCCAGTACAGGACCCGTGCGGCGCGCTGCGAGAGCTCGTAGGTGGCCTGGAAGGAGTCGTCGGGGAACTCGTCGCTCACGTCCGACCAGCAGTTGACGTGCACGAAGAAGTCGGAGGTGAACGCCGGGTGGTCCGAGGAGCCCCCGGCCCGGCTGACCGTGACCATGGGCAACAGGGCGTGCTGAAGGTCCGGGATGTCCTCGTAGACGTTCACGCCGGGGCCAAGACCCTCGCGCAGCAGCGTGAGCAGGACCGCGATGCCATCCACGAACGCCGGGCGGGTCCCGTCCAGCGGGTAGACCATCAGAAGGCCCCGGAGATGGCCCCGACACCACGCGTGGTGCCCCGGCTCCGGCCGACAGAGAGTCGACCGAACTCGATGGCCGCCGCGGCGCCGCCCGGGTCGACCAGGTTGACGAAGGAGTCGACCGAGCCGTGCGTGACGGTGATGTGCGAGCCGCCGCTGCCCGGCCGCCGACCAGGCTGGTGTGCCGCCAGGATCGCCTGCGCCCGGGACGCACCCTCGCCGGCCTTGGACGCGACCGCGGCGATCACCCCGGTCTCGTGGGCCACGATCTCGTTGCAGCGCTTGTAGATGTTGACCTTGGCCATGTCAGCGCTCCTCTCGCAGCGTCACGCTGATGTGTCGGGTCATCGAAGAGAACGGCCGGACCTGGGGCCCGCCCAGGACGGAGAACCTACGGGTGTTGCCGTCCTCGTCGACCCACTCGACGCGGGACCACCAGCCGACCGGCGCGTTGCGCGCGATGAGCTTGTAGGCCACGAGCACCTGTTGGCCGTCGGAGACCTTCAGCGCGGCGAAGGCGCCACGGGCGCTCGCCACCGGCTGCATCCAGCAGCCGGTCACGGTCACGGGGCTGTCAGCCTTGGGCCGCCGGATCACGTTCTTGCGGAAGTCCTCGGTCACCTCTTCGAGGTAGACCTTGACCGTGTGCGGGCCGTTGTCCAGGAGCGACATCAGTAGCACTCGTCAATGACGTCGACCGGGAACAGCTCGAGGCCGAAACTGTCCTCCATCCACCGCGTGCCTTGCGCGTACAGATCGCCACGGGTGACCTGCTGGGTCCACATGCCGGTCCGGCCGGCGGCGCGGCGGATCTGCTTGAGCTCGCGCTCGGTGAAGTAGAGCCCGCCTTCACCGGTGGCCCCGTTGCGCTGGTAGCTGTAGTCGGCCGCGGACTCCGAGGAAAAGCCCTCGGGGTTGCGGTAAGACCGCTCGGCGACTCGCAGTGCGATCGTTCGGATGACGGCCGGCGGGGCCGCGACGGTCGGGTCATCCGGGTCGAGCCACAGCTTGTGTGCCTCTTCCCGGATGAACGCCGACACGTCTTCCAGCGCCGCCGCCGCGCGGGCCTGGTCCGAGCTGCCGTCGGTGATCTCGCTACCCAGGCGGGCAACGAGATCCTCAACGGCGGCCAGGGGCGGCAGCGTGGCCACGACTTACGCGCCCAGGACCAGCTTGACCGCGCGCACGAAGGTCTTCGTGCTGCCCTCGGGCGTGGTCGTGGTGACCGCGACGGCCGGCGAGGTGCCGCCGGTGAGCGAGCTGGTCGCGGTCATCTGGGGCGGGTTGAGTCCGTCCAGGTCGATGGTCACGGTGACCGCCGAGCCGGGCAGGGCGCCGCCGGCGGTGCTGACCTGGTTGGACGCCAGCGGGGTGGCCGCGATCAGCGCCGACTTCACCTGAGCGGCCGTAGCGTTGTACGCGATGGCCGCCGTGGTGTTCCCGTCATAGGTCAGCGTGAAGCTGCCGCCAGTCGGGGTGCCGGTGATCGTGACGGTCTGGGTCTCGTTGGACTCCGGGCCATCGACAATCGCCGAACAGCCCATGTACAGATCGACCATGGACCGGTCCTGGGCGTTACGGAAGTCGTAGTCCTTGATCCACCGCAGGCTCAGGCCGTTCTTGCTCAGCGTCGAGCCGTAGCTGGCGCCACTGGGCACCTTCGGAGCCACCATGACCGCGCTGTACGCGGTGCGGTGGAACGCGTAGCCCTCGTCCGGGTCCAGCGCCAGGGACACGACCACCTGCGGGAAGCCCGCGATGCGGCCGATGGTGGCGTCCCGCAGGGCCGAACCGGCACCCGAGTCACCAGAGGCGTCGTACCGGCGGAACTGCGGGTCCTTGAGCAGCGCGGCCTCGATGCCCGAGCCCACGACCACGATGCGGTCGCTCATGGGCACGTGCTCGTCGTTGAGGTACCGACGAGCGTCCACGAAGCCCGGGAAGGTGTCCGCCGCCGAGATGGTGGCGGTGTGCGCGTAGGTCGCGTTCTGCATGACCTTGGCGATCTTGTTCTCGGCGCCCTCGGCGACCGCCCGCACCATCGGGGTGAGGATCTGGTCTCCGTAGGAGATGATGTCGAGGGTCTCCTCCTCGTCCGTGGTCGGCACGGCCGAGTAGATGGCCTGGTCCAGGGTCACGTCGACCTTGGTCTCGACCAGGTTGTCCATCGTGATGATGCCGTCGCCCTCAGAGGCGCTGGGGCGTGCGCCGCGCAGGGTCCGAGTGCGGGCCGTGGTGCGGGCGGGCACGCGGATGGAGACGGTGTCTCCGGCGTTGCCGACCCAGTCCGACGGCTTGGTGGCATCGGTCCAGACCAGGGACGGGAGGATGATCTCCCGCTGCAGAAGACCCAGCGCCATCGCTGTGATCTTCTGAGACTTGACAAAGGTGTTCGCCACGGGGACCTCCAAGAGGTGTCAGGGGTTGGACCGCATAAGGCGCCGTGGCGAACGGGCCGTGCGGCGTGCTCTACCGCCGCTGAACCAGGGCGGCGAGCTTCGCGGGGTCGGTTTCGTCCGGCCCCTCGTCGGGGTCGCCTCCACCACGGAGGCGCTCCTTGGGCTTGCTGGACACCGGAGGCTTGGACGAGGCCGGCTCCGGCGCGATGAGGGCGTAGAGCTCCTCGGCGTCGGCCTTGAGTTCGTCGTCGGTGTCCCCGCGCAGCCGCTTGGCGACCTGGCGGATCTGTGCCGGGGTCGCGTGGTCGGGCGCGAGATCCTCGGCGAGTTCTCGGCGCTTCATGGCCGAGGTGGCCTTGCTGAGCTCGGCCTTGAGCTGGTCCCGCTCCTCGGTGAGGCGCTGGGTGTCGCTCTTGTCCTTGTCCGAGTGCTTCCGCAGTTCGGCCTGGGCTTTCTCC
>Ga0310811_10005527_pt1 | contig 15999 bp, 20 predicted proteins | sample YCmetagenome_FD_207642 | JGI IMG/M metagenome (GOLD analysis project Ga0310811, IMG submission 207642) | Soil microbial communities from experimental microcosm in Duke University, North Carolina, United States - YC | ecosystem: Engineered > Artificial ecosystem > Soil microcosm > Unclassified ...
GCGCCTGGACGGCGAAAGCGCTGCCCGATCTCTTCTGACATTCGAGGCAGTGGCAGACCGACACGCGCACCGGCTCGCCCTCGCAGGTGGCGGTGAGCGCTCCGCAGGAGCAGGAGGCGGTGCGACGTGTCATCGCCGGCAAGATTAGACGATCGCCCAAGCCCTTGCCAGCGCGGGCGCCGTCCCCTATCTGCCGCGCCGGGAGTCGGGCGGACGTCGTCGTCGCCAACTTGGTCAGGTCCGGAAGGAAGCAGCCACAACGATTTCTCGCCGGGTCGTTCCGGCTCCCACCTTCGGCCCTTTCCGGCTAGACATGCTCCGATGAGCGAATCCCCCGCACCCTATCGCGTCCTGGCGCGCAAATATCGTCCGCAGACCTTCGATCAGTTGATCGGGCAGGACGCCATGGTCCAGACGCTGGGCAATGCGATCAAGCGCGGGCGGCTGGCGCATGCCTTTCTGATGACCGGCGTGCGCGGGGTGGGGAAGACCTCCACCGCGCGGCTGATCGCCAAGGCGCTGAACTGCATCGGCGAGGACGGGCAGGGCGGCCCGACCATCTCGCCCTGCGGCGTCTGTGAGCCATGCAAGGCGATCGCGGAGGGACGGCATATCGACGTGGTCGAGATGGACGCCGCCTCCCACACCGGCGTCGACGACGTGCGCGAGATCATCGAGGCGGTGCGCTATGCGGCGGTCTCGGCGCGATATAAGATCTACATCATCGACGAAGTTCACATGCTGTCGAAGAATGCGTTCAACGCGCTTCTGAAGACTCTCGAGGAACCCCCTGCGCACGTTAAGTTTCTCTTCGCGACGACCGAAGTGAACAAGGTTCCGATCACGGTGCTGTCGCGCTGCCAACGCTTTGATCTGCGGCGCATCCCGGCCGAGCTGTTGGCGAAGCATTTCCAGCATGTCGTGGACGCGGAGGAGGTTTCCGCCGAACCGGAAGCGCTGGCGCTGATCGCCCGGGCGGCCGAAGGCTCCGCCCGCGATGGCCTCTCGATTCTCGACCAGGCGATCGCCCATGCCGGCACCGATGCGGGCGGCGTCACCGCCGTGCAGGTGCGCGAGATGCTGGGCCTGTCGGATCGCGGCGCGGTGCGGCGGCTGTTCGCGCTGTTGCTCTCGGGCGACGCGCCTGCGGTGCTGGCGGCGCTGGCCGAACAACACGCGCTCGGCGTCGAGCCGGCGGCCTTGTTCCGCGGGCTGCTGGAGGCGGTGCACGGAGTCACCCGCGCCAAGGCTGGCGGCGCGCCCGATCCGGCTCAGTCGGTCGAGGAGCGGGCCGCGCTGGAGGAATGGGCCGGCAAACTCGGCCACGCCACGCTGCACCGGCTCTGGCAGCTGCTGCTCAAGGGTCTGAGCGAGGTTGAGACCACGGCGATGCCGATGGAGGCGGCCGAGATGGCGCTGCTCCGCGTCGTCCATGCCGGTACGCTGCCCGATCCCGGCGAGCTGCTGCGCAAGCTCCAGTCGGGTGAGGCGATGCCTGGGCTGGATGCTGGCGCGCCGGTCCCAAGCGGCGGTGCGCCGGTTATGGCCGCGCCCGCCACTCCAACGGTGCGCGTGCCGGAGACATTCTCCGCGCTGATCGAGGGGGTCGCCAGCCGCCACGCCCATCTCGCGCAGCAGTTGCACGATTATGCCAGCCTCGTCCGCTATGCACCGCCGGAACTGGCGATCCATCCAAAGCGGCCGATCGATGGCAATATCGCCAAGGCCTTGGGTGAGGTCTTTCCGATCGAGTGGGAGGTGGCGCTGGCGGACCAACCCGGCGAGCCGACCTTGCGCGAGCAGGAATTGGCAGCCAAGGCGGCCGCCGAACAGGAAATTCTCGACAGCCCGGTGGTCGCGGCGATCCGCACCGCGTTTCCGGGCGCCGAACTGATCGAAGACGAACGGAGCATCGCATGAATATCGAAGAGCTGATGAAGGCCGCCCAGAATGTGCAGGACCAGCTCAGCAAGGCGCAGGACACGCTCGACAAGGTTGAGGTGGAAGGCGTCGCCGGCGGCGGTCTGGTCAAGGTGACGGCGACCGCCAAGGGCCGCATCATCGGCGTCGATCTCGACGAGAGCCTGCTTCAGCCCTCCGAAAAGCAGATGCTGGAGGATCTGATCGCAGCCGCCTTCAACGACGCGCGCGCCAAGGCCGATGCCGTCAGCCAGCAGGAGATGGGCAAGATGACCCAGGGCCTGCCGCTGCCGCCGGGCTTCAAGCTGCCGTTCTGATCGTCACCCTCGTCATTGCGAGGAGCGCAGCGACGAAGCAATCCATATGCGCCACGCATGCGGCTGTGGATTGCTTCCCTTCGCTCGCAACGAAGACGGATTACCGCAGGCAGCTGTCGTAGCCGCCCGCCTGCACCGCGCCGATGCGCCGTGCGATGCTGTTGCCGTAACGCGCGACGAAGCCCTTGGGCGCTACCGCGCCGCGCTTCTTGGGCAGCGGCAGCACGGCCGCGATGCGCGCCGCCTCGATGGGGCTCATGTGGCTGGCGTCGTGGTGGAAATAGCGCTGCGATCCGGCGTTGACGCCGTAGGTGCCGATCCCCGTCTCCGCGACGTTCAGGTACATCTCCATGATCCGGCGCTTGCCCCACAGCAGTTCGGTCAGGACGGTGAAGTACGCCTCCAGCCCCTTGCGGACGTAGGAGCGGCCCTGCCAGAGGAAGACATTCTTCGCGGTCTGCTGGCTGATCGTCGATCCGCCGCGGATGCGCTTGCTGTCCTCGTTATGCGCCATCGCTTTCTGGATAGCGGTGAAGTCGAAGCCGTGATGCGAGCAGAAACGCGAATCCTCCGCGCCGATCGCGGCGCGCGCCATGTCCGGATCGATCTTCGACAGCGGCATCCAGTCCTTGGTGATGCCGCGCCCGTCCAGCGCGTTGGTGAGCATCGTCACCGTTACCGGCGGCGGCACGAAGCGATAGATGCCGACCCAGACGACCGAGATCACGACGAACCAGATCACCGCCTTGACGCACCAGCGCATGATGCGGCGCGGGGCGAAGCGGCGGTTACGGGGAGCGGGCGCTGCCATGTCATCCATGTGGCGGACCTAGCGGGCCGACGTCCCCTCGGACAAGCGGGAACGTGCGGTGCGGAAGGACTGCGCGGCGCAGGTAACGGCTCCGAAACCAATGCAGATCATAGTCTTCGGCGGAGCGAGTTGCGTTCAACTGCCAACCACAAGAGCGAGAGATGCAGCACGACCCCTATCTTGAGCATGTCTCCGTGCGATTTCAGGAAGCGCGGCTCAGCGCACAGCTTCCGGCGGCGATGATCGTGGACGAGGGCGAGCCGATCACGGCATCGCTCGTCAATTTCTCGCGGCACGGTTTCCGCCTGCATGTCGATGGCCGTTACGCGGCCGGCGAGACCTTTCGGCTGGAAGTCATGGGCTGGCCTCGGCTGGTCGGCCGGGTGATCTGGAACGACAAGGGCCGGATCGGCTGCCTTTTCGACGAACCGCCGAGCGACAAGGTGTTCCAGACGATGTGCGCCTCCGCGACGGGGTTCGATCGGGCCGCGTTCTGATCCCTTCGCGCGTAAAGAAAAAGGGCGCCCGGATCGCTCCGGACGCCCTTTCCATCAGGGAAATATAAACCTCACGCCATTGCGGGCAGCAGGCCCTTGCCGCCGGCGAGCCGGAGCATCGCCTTCTGCAGCTTGTCGAAGGCGCGCACCTCGATCTGGCGGACGCGCTCGCGCGACACGCCATAGACCTGGCTCAGTTCCTCCAGCGTCTTCGGATCGTCCGACAGGCGACGCTCGGCGAGGATATGCTTTTCGCGATCGTTGAGGTCGTCCATCGCCTCGACCAGCAGATCGTGGCGGACGTTCTTCTCTTCGCTCTCGGCCAGACGCTCGTCCTGCAGCGGATCGGTATCGACCAGCCAGTCCTGCCAGGTGCCTTCGCCATCCTCGCGCATCGGCGCGTTGAGCGACGAATCGCCGCCCATCGCCATGCGGCGGTTCATCGAGTTGACCTCGTCCTCGGTCACGCCGAGATCCTTGGCGATCTTGGCGAGATGCTCGGGGTTGAGATCGCCCTCCTCGAAGGCGTCGAGCTTGGACTTCATCCGGCGCAGGTTGAAGAACAGCTTCTTCTGCGCCGCCGTGGTGCCCATCTTCACGAGGCTCCACGAGCGGAGGATGTACTCCTGGATCGAGGCGCGGATCCACCACATCGCATAGGTGGCGAGGCGGAAGCCCCGATCAGGCTCGAATTTCTTCACGCCCTGCATCAGGCCGATATTGCCTTCCGAGATCAGCTCGGACGCGGGCAGGCCGTAGCCGCGATAGCCCATCGCGATCTTCGCCACGAGGCGCAGGTGCGAGGTGACCAGCTTGGACGCGGCCTCGGTGTCGCCATGCTCCTGATAGCGCTTGGCGAGCATATATTCCTCCTCGGGGGCGAGGATCGGAAAGCGGCGGATCTCCGACAGGTAGCGGTTGAGGCTCTGCTCACCACCAAGGGCGGGGATGGTCGCGGGGACTTTTGCGGCGGTTGCCATGTTCGTGTCTCCCAAACCTTGTGGACCCGACTCGAAGATCGGTTCCGACTTGAAACCTTTATAGCGAGAGTTCGCTGAACAGTCGCTGCATGTCGTCAGGAATTTTGCTGATCAGACTGATAGACTGGCTTGTTATCGGATGGCTGAACCCGAGCACCGCCGCGTGTAACGCCTGTCTTTGAAAGCCCAACTCCTTCAATAACTTCGCGTGCCGCGACCCGGCGCGCCCGTAGACCGGATCGCCGAGCAGCGGGTGGCCGATCGAGGCCATGTGAACGCGGACCTGATGGGTCCGCCCCGTTTCCAGCCGGCATTCGATCAGTGCCGCATCCTTCAATTTCGACTCAAGCCGCCAGTGGGTTACAGCATGCTTGGCGTGCGACGATTGAACGATCGCCATCTTCTTGCGGTCATGCGGCGACCGCGCGAGTGGTGCGTCCACCTTACCGGCAATGTGCAGCGGCACACCATATACGATGGCTTTATAGCGGCGGTCGATCGTATGCCTTGCGAACTGTTTGGCCAGGCCCTCGTGCGCCCGGTCGTGTTTGGCGGCGACGATAAGTCCCGACGTATCCTTGTCGATCCGGTGGACGATCCCCGGCCGGGCCACGCCGCCGATGCCCGACAGCTCGCCATGACAATGGTGGAGCAAAGCGTTGACCAGCGTGCCGTCGAGGTTGCCGCAGGCCGGATGGACCACCAGGCCGGCGGGCTTGTCGACGACGATCAGATGCTCGTCCTCATAGGCGATGACGAGCGGGATATCCTGCGCCTCGTTATGGGCAGGGGCGGGTTCCGGCACCGCGACCGTGAAGGTCGCGCCGGCCTTTGCCTTCGCCGCCGGATCGCGGACCAGCAGGCCCTCGTTGCTGACGGCGCCGGACGAGATCAGCGCCTTCAGCCGCTCGCGCGACAGCGTCGGCACCGCCGCCGCGAGCGCGCGATCGAGCCGCCAGCCGTCCGCGTCGGCCGGGATCAGCGCATCGATGTTGGAAACCCCCGATATCATCCGCTAGCGGATGTGGGGATGACGATCCGGATTTCAAGAGGCGTGTTGCAACGCATCCTCGCACATGCGGCGAAAGCGCCGGGACGGGAGGTGTGCGGGCTGCTCATGGGCGAAGCGCAAACCCCGTTCGCCCTGAGCTTGTTGAAGAGCCGTTCTTCCTTTCCGACCAATGAAAAGGAAGAGAAAGCAGGGCTTCGACAGGCTCAGCCCGAACGGGTGTTGAGCATCGTGGAAACCACCAACGTCTCTCCCGATCCTGCCACCAACTTCGAAATCGATCCCGCCGCTCTCTTCTCCGCGATACGGGCCGAACGGGCGGGCGGGCCGCGCATCCTCGGCCATTATCATTCGCATCCCAACGGCTCTCCGACACCTTCCGCCCGCGATGCCGCCATGGCGTTCCAACCCGGCCGGCTGTGGCTGATCGCGGCCGCCGGTGCGGCGCGGATGTGGCGCGAAGTGCCCGGCGGTGCGATGCATGGAGCGTTCGATCCGGTCGAACTCGTGGTGGATGGCGCGGACGACGGTTGCACTTGAGGGGCGCAATCGCCACAAGGGCCGCGTTTCGAGAAGGTTTCGGGAGGACGACATGGCGGCAGGCGACGGCATCGAATTTGCGAGCCTGCTCTGCTCCCGTCTGTGCCACGACCTGCTGAGCCCGGTCGGTGCACTGAACAACGGCATCGAGCTGCTGGCCGACGAACATGATCCGGAAATGCGCGCCCGCTGCCTCGATCTGCTGGCCGAGAGCGCGCGGGCATCCGCCAACAAGCTCAAGTTCTTCCGGCTGGCCTTCGGCGCGGCGGGCGGCTTCGGCGATTCGGTCGATACCCGCGAGGAGCGTGCCGCGATCGAGGGGCTGTTCGGCGGCGATCGCCGGATTTCGGTGGGCTGGATGGTCGGCGATGCCTCGCTTGGCAAGGGACCGATCAAGATCCTGCTCAACCTCGCGCTGATCGCGGGCGATGCGCTGGTGCGCGGCGGCCGGCTGGATATCGGCGTCGAGAATACCGGCACCGCGACTGAGATCGTCATCCGCGCCGAAGGCCCGCGCATCGTGCTCGATCCCGAGCTGCGCACCGCGCTCACCGGCGGCACAGCGCAGGATGCGCTGACGCCGCGCGCGTCGGCGGCCTGGCTGGTCTGGCACCTCGCCAACGAGCGCGGCGGCCAGGTGATGATCGCCGAGCCGGAGGACGGCGTGCTGATGCTCGGCTGTTCCCTGCCGGCCGGCGCCTGATAAACGCCCGCAGCTAACGCGTTCTTTACCATCGCCGAACGATAGCGGTCCCGTATCTGTGTGAGCGGGGCCGATGGAAGAATTGCTGGGCGAATTCATCGCGGAGACGCGCGAAACGCTGGAGCCGCTGGCCGGCGAGATCGTCGCGTGGGAAGCGGACCCGTCCGATCGTGCCCGACTCGATTCGATTTTCCGCTTCGTCCATACCGTGAAGGGCAGCTGTGGCTTCCTCGACCTCCCGCGTCTGGAGCGCCTGAGCCACTCGGCCGAGAGCGCGCTGGCGGAGGTCCGCTCGGGCGATCGCTCTGCCGATCGCAAGCTGGTCAATGCGGTGCTCGCGATCATCGATCGCATCGGCGAGTTCGTCGAGGCGCTGGCCGCCGGCGAAGTCTATCCCGAAGGCGGTGACGAGGCGCTGATCCTCGCGCTGGAGGACAATGAGGTCGAGGCGCCCGAGCCGACCCCGGCCATCGTCGCCCAGGTCCAGTCGACACCGCGTGCACCCGCACGCTCCATCCGCCTGCCGGTCGAGCTGCTCGATCGCATGATGGCGGGCGTGTCCGACATGGTGCTGGCGCGCAACGAACTTTCCCGCCGCCTGCGCGAGCGGGGCGGGGATGCCATCGTCGACACAGCCTTCGAGCGGCTTTCCGCCTGCGTCGCCGAGATGCGCGAATCGATCACCCGCACCCGCATGCAGCGGATCGACGGCCTGTTTTCCGCGCTTCCCCGCATGGTGCGCGACCTGTCGGCCGAACTGCACAAGCAGATCCACCTCATCGTCGACGGCGGCGATGTCGAGCTCGATCGCGAGATGATCGAGATGATCCGCGATCCGCTGACGCACATCGTCCGCAACTCGATCGACCATGGCATCGAGGCGCCGGCCGAGCGTGCATCCACCGGCAAGCCGATGGTCGGCACGCTGCGCGTCGATGCGCGTCAGTCGGGCAACCAGATCCTGATCGAGATCGCCGACGACGGACGCGGCATCGATGACGAGAAGCTCCTCGCCAAGGCGATCGCCGCCGGCATCGTGACCCGCGAGCGCGCGCAGCGGATGGACCGGCAGGAGCGACTCGAGCTGATCTTCGCCGCCGGCCTTTCCACCGCGCAGGCGGTCACCGCTATTTCCGGCCGCGGCGTCGGCATGGACGTGGTCCGTGCGAACGTCGAGCGGATCGGCGGCACCGTCGAGATCGACACCAATCTCGGGCGCGGCACCCGCCTGACGCTGCGCGTGCCGATGACGCTCACCATCATCCCGGCGCTGACCTTTGCGGTCGGTTCGGAGCTGTTCGCGATTCCGCGCGGCGCGGTGGACGAGATCGTGCGGTCCTATGGCGGCTCGGTCGAGGTCGAGACGGTCGGCTCCGCGCCGGTCGCCCGTATCCGCGGCGAGCGCGTGCCCGTCGTCGATCTGGCCAAGCTGCTGGGCGTGCAGGGCTATGCGGCGCCCGGCCGTTCGATCCTCGTCGTCGTCCGCGCATCCTCGGGCGAGCGCTACGCTCTGTCTGTCGACAGCGTGCAGGATCACGAGGAACTGGTCGTGAAGCCCGCCGCTCCGGCGATCATGGCGACTGGCGTCTATGCCGGCACCACTCTGCCCGACAATGGCCGCCCGATGCTGCTGATCAATCCGGCCGGTGTCGCCCAGGTCGCCGGTGTTCGCGCGCCCGATGCGGCCATCCCGGCCAAGGTCGAGACCGAGGAAGCGCGGGTCGAAACCGTGCCGACCCTTCTTTTCCGCGCCTGCGATGGCGCCGTCCGCGCCATCCGCCTCGGCCTGGTCGAGCGGATCGAGGATGTCGCCGAGAGCGCCGTCGCGCGCGTCGGCGGCCGCCTGCGGCTCAGCCACGATGGCCGCATCCTGCCGTTGTTCGGTTGCGACCGCGCCATGCCCGACAAGGACGGGCGCGTCCGTGTTCTGCTGCTGGGCGACGGCACCAGCGAGATCGCCTATGCGATCGGCGAAGTGATCGACATCCACGCGCTCGCCCCCGATTTCCTGCCCGCTGCAGAGGCCGGGCCGATCGCGGGCGTCATGCTGGTCGGCGATGTCCAGGTGGAGCTGGTCGACAGCTTCTGGCTGTTCGGTCAGGCCAGCGCTGTTGCCCTGCCGCCCGAACGCCCGCTCTGCATGCTGGATGGCAGCGATCCGTGGATGCGCGACATCCTGCGCCCAATCGTCGAGCAGGCTGGCTACCGCGTCCGCTGGAGCGGCGAGGGGGACGAGGCGGCCGCCGTCGCGATTCTCTCGATCGACCACACGGCGGACGCGCCGCTGCCCGCTGCCTCGGTGATCCGCCTGCGCGCCACCGCCGACGAGACGGCAGCATCCGCCGGCAGCATCTATCGTTACGATCGCAGCGGCCTGATGGCCGCGCTGGCGGCCGCACAGGGGAGGCGCTGAGATGGAAGACCTGAAGCTCATCGCCCGCGTCGCGAACCAGGAGGTCGCGATCTCGGCCGACGCGGTCGAATCGGTGGTCGAGATCGACGCCATCACGCCGGTTCCGCTCGCCGCCCGCCACATCGCTGGCCTCGCCGCGCTGCGCAGCCGGGTGCTGACGATCATCGATACCTATGCCGCGCTGGAGCTTGGCCAGTCACCTCGCGATGACGTGATCCAGGCGATCGTGGTGACGATCGACAACCATCTCTACGGGCTTCTCGTGGACGAGGTGGTGGATGTCGCGGCGATCACCGGCGATCCGCAGCCGCTCCATGCCGGGCTGTCGCCGGGCTGGGCGCACGCCGCGCTCGGCCTCGTCGAGCATCAGGATCGCGCGCTGTTGCTGCTCGATCCCGCCCGCATCGTTTCCGGCCCGCTTTCTGCGGCAGCCTGAGCGGCAGCGTTAACCCGGTCCTTACCGACCGTCGGCTAATCCTTTTACGTACAAGTGCTTGCATCGAGGGTTTGGTGATGAAGACCTGTCTGGTTGTCGATGATTCCAAGGTGATCCGCAAGGTCGCCCGCCATATCCTGGAGACGCTGGAGTTCACTGTCAGCGAGGCCGGAGACGGCCAGGAGGCGCTTGACAGCTGCCGCGTGTCGGCGCCCGACGTGGTGCTGCTCGACTGGAACATGCCGGTGATGAGCGGCATCGAGTTCCTGCGCGCGCTCGGCCAGGAAGAGTTCGAGACGCGCCCCAAGGTGATCTTCTGCACCACCGAGAACGGCATCGCCCACATCCGCGCGGCGATCGACGCCGGCGCCGACGAATATGTCATGAAGCCGTTCGACCGCGAGACGCTCGAGAGCAAGTTCCAGCTGGTCGGCGTCGCCTGACTTTGCTCGCGCGGAGATGCCAGCCCAGTCCCTCTACGGGCGCAAGACGGAGCCCAGGCCGATCAGGCTGATGATCGTCGACGATTCGATCGTCGCGCGATCGGTGTTCCAGACGATTCTGGGCGAATATCCCGAATTCGACATCGTCGCGACCGCGAGCACCGCTGATCAGGCGCTCGACAAGCTGCGAAGCTGCATCGTCGATATCGTGCTGCTGGATCTCGCCATGCCGGGCATGGATGGGTTCACAGCCCTTCCCGAGATCATCGCGCGCGGGCGGGGGGCTCGCGTGCTGATCGTCTCCACCTCGGCCAGCGAAGGCGCCGAGGCCTGCGTGCGGGCGCTGACGCTGGGCGCCGCCGATACGCTCGAGAAGCCGAGCGCCGGGACTTACCGGGATCGCTTCGCCGCCGCTCTGGTCGAGAAATTGCGCCGCGTCGGCGAGAGCCGGCCGGCCGAACGCGAGGAGGTGCGCGCTGCCGCCAAGGCGGTGCCGGTGGTGCCCGACGTCACCCGGCCGCTGGTCGCGGGTCCGGTCGATTGTCTCGCCATCGGTTCGTCCACCGGCGGCCTCCATGCGCTGGCCGAGTTGTTCGATGCCTTGCCTTCCTCCTGCGACATGCCGATCCTGATAACCCAGCATCTGCCGGCCAGCTTCATGCCCTATTTCGCCGCGCAGATGACCGAGATCGCCGGCCGTCCGGCGACCGTCGCGAAGGATGGGGTCAGCCTGCTGCGCGGCCAGATCCTCGTCGCGCCAGGTGACGCGCATATCGGGCTGCGCTCGATCGGTGGCCTGCCGCGCGTGATCCTCAATCGTGATCCGGCGCCGTCGGGCTGTCTGCCCTCGGTCGACCCCATGTTCCAGTCGGTCGCCCAGATCTTCGCCGAGCGCGCCTTCGCGGTGGTACTGACCGGCATGGGCCGCGACGGATCGATCGGCGCGCGCGACATCGTTGCGGCCGGTGGCGAAATCGCCGCGCAGGATCGCACCACCTCAGTGGTCTGGGGCATGCCAGGCAGTGTGGCCACCGCCGGCCTTGCTTCCACCATCGCGCGGCCCTCGACGATCGCGGGACGTATCGCCGATCGTATGCGTGGTCAGCCCCAGCGACGGGTGCTGGCATGGAGATAAGCGATGGCGCGGTCCGCATCCTCGCCGGATTGCTGGAGGCGAGGACGGGGCAGCAGCTCGCGATCGGCCGCCGCTGGCGGATCGATACCGCGTTGCGCCCGCTGATCGCGAAGCACGATATCCCGACGCTGGACGATCTGGTGCATCGCATCGTGTCCGGGCGCAACGCGCCGCTCGCCGACGAGGCGATCGAGGCGCTGCTGAACCACGAGACCTTCTTCTACCGCGACCTGAACGCCTTCCGCCTGCTCGACGAGCAGGGGCTGGAACGGCTTCGTGCGGCGCGCGCGGGCACGCGGCGCCTGCGCATCTGGTCGGCCGGCTGCTCGACGGGGCAGGAGGCCTATACGATCGCGATGATGATCGCCGAGCGACCCGATCGCTGGCGGGGCTGGACGATCGACATCCTCGGCACCGATCTCTCGCCCACCGCGATCGAGCGGGCGAAGGAAGGCCGCTATTCGCAGTTCGAGATCCAGCGCGGCCTGCCGGTCACACAGATGCTGCGCCGTTTCGATCAGGATGGCGGGCATTGGCAGGCATCGGCACTGCTGCGGCAGGCGGTGCGCTTCCGGGTGCACAATCTGCTGACGCCGCCGCCGGTCGGGCTGTTCGATGTCGTGCTGTGCCGCAACGTGCTGCTCTATTTCTCGCCCGACGTGCGCACGCTCGTCTTCAGCCGGATCGCCAGCGCCATGCAGGCGGATGCGGTGCTCATGCTCGGCGCTGGCGAGACGGCGATGGGGCAGACCGACGCCTTCGTTTCGGATTTCGAGGCGCGGGGCCTGTATCGCAAGCGGGTCGATGCGTCCTCGATCGCTCTGCTGCGCTGAGAGACCTCGATACGCTCTCCGACTTGACGCGGTAACCGAGCCGCGCGACTGCTGCGCCATGGCCGGTATCATCGATTGTCCCTCGCCGAATTTCGACGAGCGGTCTTTGCCCATCTCGATCATCGTGCTGCATTATACCGGCATGCAGGACGGCGCCTCCGCGCTGCGCCGGCTGACCGATCCGGAGGCGAAGGTCTCCTCCCACTATCTGATCGCCGAAGACGGGCAGGTCGTCCGCCTTGTCGATGAGCGTCTGCGCGCCTGGCATGCGGGCCGCAGCTATTGGCGCGGCATCACCGACGTGAATTCGGCGAGCATCGGGATCGAACTGGTCAATCCGGGTCACGAATTCGGCTATCGCCCCTTCCCCGAGCAGCAGATGGCCGCGCTGGTAACGCTGATGATGCAGATCGTGCCGCGCTACGGCATCACGCGTGGCAACATCGTCGGCCATTCGGACATCGCGCCGGCCCGCAAGGAGGATCCGGGCGAACTGTTCGACTGGGAGCGGCTGGCGAAACTGCGCCTCGCGCTGCCGAGACCGGAAAAGTATCTGACCGATCCGCATTGGAGCGATGCCGGCTTCCTGCTCGCGCTGGAGCGGTTCGGCTACGACATCGTCGATCAGGAGGCGTCGGTGCGCGCCTTCCAGCGGCGTTTCCGGCCGGAGAGTCTCGACGGCGTGATCGACGGCCAGTGCCGCGCCATCCTGCTCTCGCTGCTGACGGGCGGAGACAAGGGCGCGGCGATGCGCGCAGGTGATCCGTACTGATTTCGCTTTCGTGACAATCGACACTCGGCTAACAGCCGCTCCGCCAGAGGGTCGGGCGACCGCGTCACGCGAGTGTCGAGGAAAGTCCGGGCTCCACGGAAAGCACGGTGCCGGGTAACGCCCGGCGGGGGCGACCCCAGGGAAAGTGCCACAGAAAGGACACCGCCGTCGCTTCGGCACGGTAAGGGCGAAAGGGTGCGGCAAGAGCGCACCGCGTTCCTGGTAACAGGAGCGGCACGGCAAACCCCACCGGGAGCAAGACCGAATAGGGACCGCATATGGGGCCGCTTCCGCCCCGTGGTCCGGGTTGGTTGCTGGAGGCCGGTGGCGACACCGGCCCGAGAGGAATGGTCGCACAGTCCCGAAAGGGATGGACAGAACCCGGCTTACAGACCCTCTGGCATTTTATGGCCCTCCCCTTGGCGGGGGAGGATGCGACTGTCGGTTAACGAACCCTCTTCCGCTTTCGCGCATCACGCCCTAGCAATACCGGCGATGCAGAGCCTGCCGACGGAACGGACCACCGCCGCCATCCTTCTTGCGCTGGTCGCCGGCTGCGTGGACGCGGTCGGCTTCACCGAGCTTGGCGGCTATTTCGTCTCGTTCATGAGTGGGAACTCGACCCGACTGGGCATGCACCTCGCCTATCGGGAATGGCATTCCGCGCTGTTCGTCGGCGGGTTGATCATCCTGTTCATTGGCGGCGCCGCGCTGGGCGCGCTGATCGACGAATCGGCCGGCCGCTTCGCCGCGTCGCTGCTCTTTCTTGTCGAGGCGGCACTGATCGGCGTCGCCGGCCTGATGATCGAGGGCGTGCGCCCGATCACCGGCATCGTGCTGCTCCCGGTGGCGATGGGGCTTTCCAACGCGCTGGTGCTGGGCGAGCGCGGCGCGCGGATCGGGATGACCTACATGACGGGGACTTTGGTGCGGATCGGCACCGGGCTGACCCGCCTCGGCCGCCCCGGCGAGGCGCGGGCGGTGATGCTGGACTGTCTGCTCTGGGGCGCTCTGGTGCTCGGCGTGGCGCTCGGCGCGCGCGGGCAACTGCGCTACGGGCCGGAGGTGCTGTTCGCGCCGGCAGCCGCGCTGGCGCTGCTCAGCATCGTCGAAGCCTGGTTCTCCCGCCGACGCACCGCCTGATTTTTCGGTTTTCGCAGTCGCGAAAGTCGGCGCGCGCTCCTAGATAGGGCGGAATGGCACGACGGCAGACACGATCGAACGACTGGGGCTTTCCCCGCTGGCGGGGCTACGGGTCCGAGCGCGGCGCCACGCAGGTGCGCCTGTGCGATCGCGACGGCTGCGACCGGCCCGGCGATCGGCCCGCGCCCAAATCCCCCAACAGCCCCGAACGCTGGTGGTTCTGCGAGGAACATGCCGCCGAATACAACCGGAACTGGGATTATTTTCAGGGCCTCTCCGCCGAGGAGGCGGCCAAGCGCGAGCGCGACGAGCGACGCACGTCGGCGGGCTATGCGGACTCCTCCTACAACAGCTGGGGCGGCCCCGGCGACGGTAGCCGCTCGCGCGACGAGATGCGCGCGCTGGAGGCGCTGGAGCTGGAGGGCGACGCCTCCTTCGAGGATGCGAAAGCGGCGTGGCGCCGGCTTGCCAAGGCCAACCATCCCGACGTGAAGCCGGGCGACGATGCCGCCGCCGAACGCTTCCGCAAGGTGCAGGCGGCGTGGGACGTGCTGCGCTCCGCCGAGGAGCGTCGGCAGGGGGTATCGTGAAGCTCTCGGTCCGCTCCAACTGGTCGGCGACGATCCTCGTCTGCGGCAAATGCTCGAAGAAGATCGGCGGCGGCTTCGGCGAGAAGGGCAGGACGCCGCTCGCCAAGCTCCTGCGCAAGCTCGGCGGCGGCAAGAAGCGCAAGGCCGATTTCGGCGTGATCGAGACGCGCTGCCTCGGCGTCTGCCCCAAGGGTGCGGTGACGGTGATCGACGCCGCCCACCCCGGCAAATGGATGCTGGTGGAAGAAGGCGCGTCGGCGGACGAGGTGGCCGAGCGGCTGGGCCTTCGCGGCTAAGGCGTCACTCGTCGCCTTCGGCATCCGGCAGCGGATCGCGGCCCGAAATACGGCGCGCGATCGCGGCGGTGGCGTCATAGTCGCCGAAATCGCCCGAGATGGCGAGGACGTGATCGGTCGCCAGCGCATCGGCCGGGCTGGTGCCGATCGCCTTGCCGTCCAGCGTGCAGGGCAGCTTGTCTCCCGCCTTTCCGCCGATCGCGGCGGCGGCGGCCGGGCTCAGCGTGATCATGAGCGACGGCTTGCCGGTCATGTCGGGGATCGCGCGCGCGTCCATGACGTCGGCCGCCGCGACCTTGTGATCGGCCACGGCGAAGGCGCCGGTGGGATAGATCCTGGCGGGCTTCGCAGGCGCCGCCGCGACCGCACTACCGGCGAGCAGCAGCGCGAATCCGAGAGCGGCGGCGGTACGCTTGGGAAACATCATGCCCCAGCATAGCGCGTTGCGGTCTCGCGGATAAGCGCGATCATGTTGGGGATGCCCTGCGTACGGTTCGAACTCAGCTGGTTCTTGAGATCGAACGGGGCGAGCAGGCCCTCGATGTCCGCTTTCGCAATCTCGGATGCTGGCTTGTCCTGCACGGTCAGGAGCACAAGCGCGATGATACCCTTGGTGATGGCGGCGTTCGAGTCGGCAAGGAAGTGGAGCCGGTCACCGTCAGGTTGGGTGGGATAGACCCACACAGAAGCGGAGCAGCCCCGCACCAGCGTCGCATCGGTCTTGAGCGGCTCGGGCATCGCTTCGAGCTGACGACCGAGATCGATCAGCAGGCGGTAGCGGTCATCGGAATCGAGGAATTCATATTCCTCGCGGATATCGTCGAGAGAGGCGGCCATGGCGGGGCGGTTAGCAGCGTGGCCGGCGGGCGGGAAGCCCTCAGCCGGCCACGCACCCCCGCGAAGTCAAAGGTCGATCCCCGCCGCGATCGCCTCGAGCTTGCGCACGCGCTCCTTGAGGTCGGCCAGCTCGATGCGGGCGCCGGTGTTGGCGGGCGCCGCGGCAGCCGGCATGTCGGGATGGTCGCCGGCGAGCGCGGTACGCTGCAGGTCGAGCCAGCCGCGCCAGCCGGCCAGTGCGGCGGTGGTCACCATCGCGAGGCCAGCAAGGCCCGCGATGGACAGGGTGATGATGGAGACGGTCTCGGTCATCGCATCGGTCCT
>Ga0310811_10005528_pt1 | contig 15998 bp, 14 predicted proteins | sample YCmetagenome_FD_207642 | JGI IMG/M metagenome (GOLD analysis project Ga0310811, IMG submission 207642) | Soil microbial communities from experimental microcosm in Duke University, North Carolina, United States - YC | ecosystem: Engineered > Artificial ecosystem > Soil microcosm > Unclassified ...
TCCGGCCCGCGCGCTCGAAGAGAAGGTCCGCGAAGAGCTGAAGATCGGAGAGGCTACCAGCACCCCATTACGCGAAGCCTGGACCACGGGTGTCGCGACGGCCTTAGGTGCTTTCATCCCGGTGGCCCCATTTCTCATCAGCCGCGGGATCACGGCTATCTGGGTCTCGTTCGCTATTGCGATGCTTTCCCACTTCGTCGTAGGCGCCGCACGGAGCTTTTTTACCGGCCGCAGCGTGTTCCGGAGCGGGATCGACATGTTCGCCGTCGGCCTGGGGGTTGCGGCCGTCGGGTATGTTGTCGGGGAATGGATAGTCAAGCTGCTGTGACTTCACGCAGTTACTAGGTTCACCAGCCGGTTCGGGACCAGAATCTGCTTCCGGATCTCCTTGCTGTCGATCAGCCGGCGGACCGTCTCATCTGCCAGCGCCGCGGTAACCGCTTCGGTTTCGGATGCGTCGCGCCGAACATGCACTTTCGAGCGGGTCTTGCCATTCACCTGAACCACCAGCTCGACCGTGTGCTCGACCGTGAGGTGCTCATCCCACGTGGGCCAGTGGGCGCTGAACACGGAGGTGCGATGACCCAGCCGCTCCCAGCACTCCTCCGCGAAATGCGGCGCGAACGGCGCCACCATGATGATCAGCTCCTCGACAATCCGCCGTTCCCGGCAGTTCTCCTCTCGCAGGACATTCAGCAGCTCCATAAGCGCCGCGATCGCGGTGTTGTACTCGAGGTCCTCCAGCCGGTGTGTGACCGCTTTCTTGGTCTGGTTCCACTTCACGAGGATCCGGTGCTTGACCTCGCCGGACGCATCGTCCCGGATGCAGTCAGCCACCAGCTGCCACACTTTCTCCAAAAAGCGGCGGGGCCCGGAGATGCCGTCGTCTCGGAAGTCTCCACCCTCCCGAAACGGCCCTAGGAACATCAGGTACATCCGCAAGGTGTCGGCGCCCCACTTTGCGATATACTCGTCGGGGATCACCACGTTTCCCCGCGACTTGGACATCTTCGCGCCGTCCTTCACGATGGTACCGTGCGCCCGGAACTTGGCGAACGGCTCGTCGAATTGAACGTGCCCCAGCTCGTGCAACACCATCGTGATGAAGCGAGAGTACAACAGGTGCAACACCGCGTGCTCGTTTCCACCGATGTAGGAGGTGACCGGTAGCCAGCGTCGCGTGCGCAGATCGTCGAAGGCCCGGTCATCGAATTCGGTGCTGGGGTAGCGCAGGAAATACCACGCCGAGTCGAGGAAGGTGTCCGAAACGTCGGTCTCGCGGCGCCCGCGAGCCCCGCATTGTGGGCAGGCGATGTAGTACCACTCCTCATGTCGAGCCAGCGGCGAAACCCCGCTGTCGTCCGGTCGGAAGTCCTCGATCAACGGCAACAGCACCGGGAGATCGCGCTCCGGCACCGGAACCGGGCCGCAGGCGTCGCAGTAGATCATCGGGATCGGGGGTCCCCAATACCGCTGCCGGGAGATGCACCAATCGTGCAGGCGATACTGAATCACGCCCTTCCCCCGCCCCGTCTCCTCCAGCCAGCGGATGATGGCGGTCTTGCCCTCGGCCGCCGGCATGCCGGTGAACTCTCCCGAGTTCAGCAGCCGATAGCCTTCGACGCCGGTCTCCGACATTTCGACAGGGGCGTCGGGATCCTGCCCCGGCCGACCCAGCACGCGGACAACCCGAAGACCGTATCGCCGGGCGAAATCGAAGTCCCGCTCGTCGTGACCGGGGACGGCCATGATGGCGCCGGTCCCGTATTCCATGAGCACGTAGTCGGCGATCCAGACCGGAATGGTTCTGCCAGTCGCCGGGTTCTTGGCGAAGGCGCCGGTGAAGACCCCCGTCTTCTCCCGGTCTCCCACCTTACGCGAGACGAGGTCCCGCGAGGACACCTGCCGCCGGTACGCCTCCACCGCCTCCTGCTGGGCCGGCGTGGTTATCTCGGTCACGAGCGGATGCTCCGGCGCCAGTACCATGAAGGTGGCGCCGAACACCGTGTCGGGCCGGGTTGTAAAGACGCGGATCGATCGGCCGTGCTCCAACGGGAAATCGATCTCGGCTCCCTCTGAGCGGCCGAGCCAGTTGCGCTGCGCCGTGGCCGTCGAGTCCGACCAATCCATCTTGGCCTTGTCGTCCAGGTTGCTCAGCAACCGGTCGGCGTAGTCAGTGATCCGGAAGAACCACTGCTCCAGAATCCGCTGCTCGACGGTGGTTCCGCAGCGCTCGCACGCTCCATTGATGACCTGCTCATTTGCCAGGACCGTCTTGCAGCTGGGGCACCAGTTGACCGGGGCCGCTTTCTTGTACGCCTTCCCCGCTTTGAACAACTGCACGAAGATCCACTGGGTCCACTTGTAGTAGCGCGGATCGGTGGTAGATAGCTCGTGGCGCCAGTCGAACATGCCGCCCATGCGGCGGAGCTGACGCCGGAAGTTCTCGATGTTGCGGGGGATCAGCTCCGCCGGATTGATCCCCAGCTTGATCGCGTAGTTCTCGCTATGGATCCCGAACGCGTCGAATCCGATCGGCTCGAAGACATTCCAACCCCGGAGCCGCTTGAAGCGGCCGTAGGTGTCGGCCCCGGTAAAGGCGAACATGTTCCCCACGTGCAGGCCCTCGGCCGAGGGGTAGGGGAACATCATCAGGTTGAAGAAGGGTTTGAGAGCGCCGTCGAGGTCCGTCTCATTGGTCCCCGATTCGGCCCAGCGTGCCTCCCACTTCGGCTCAATCACGTCCGGGCGGTAGGCGTCGGCCGCCGGTACCTGGGTATCGGGATGGTCGGAACGCTGGATCACTGGATCGGACATCGGTTTCTCGGGCACCCTGACATGAAGGTGTAAATGTAGCCCGGTAGCATAGTTAGCGCCAAGAGCCGGGTTCGATTAAGATGCCCGCTACCCTGCACTTATCGAGCTTTCAATGAGCCTCAAACAGCTGGCGGCAACGGCCTGGTTCCTGATCGCCGCGTCCCCTCTGGCCAGCCAGCGTCCGCCGGGTGCCCGGTTCGAAATCGTGGTTCCCGCCTCTCTACGCGCCGAGGCTCTGACTGGCCGCGTTTTCGTGTTCCTGGCCAAGGACAGCGCGGACGAGCCCCGGCTCAGGGCAGGCGGAATGGTGAGCATCCCGTTTTTCGGCGTGGACGTGAACCAGCTCAAGCCGGGCTCACCTGCGGTAATTGACCGCCGTGCGGGCGGGTATCCTCTGAAATCGCTGGACGACTTGCCGGCCGGAGACTACTACGTCCAGGCGCTGGCCAGCGTGTACACCCGCTTCGCCCGCGCGGACGGCCACACGATCTGGGCACACATGGACGAATGGGAGGGACAGCAGTTCAACACCGCACCGGGCACCCTCGTGAGCACGGTTCGCCGGATCCACGTCGATCCACTCAGCGGTACCAGGGCGCGAATCGAGCTGAGCCGCAAGTTGCCGGCGGTCGACGTCCCCCCGGATGATCGCTATGTGAAGCAGGTTCGCATTCAGAGTCAGATTCTCACCAAATGGTGGGGCCACCCGATCTATCTGGGTGCGGTCGTGCTCCTGCCGAAAGGATACGATGAGCACCCCTCCGTGCGGTTTCCAACGGTATGGCTGCAAGGGCATTTCACCCTGGATGCGCCGTTTAGCTTTACGCTCGACAGCACGCCGGAGCCGGATTCCGTGCGTAAGGCGCGCATCGAGCGCACCGACCACCGCGAGTCGGGCGCCAAGTTCGCCCGCTCGTGGCTGTCCGACAGCTTCCCGCGGATGGTTGCGATCCGGATCCTGCATCCCAGCCCGTACTACGACGACTCGTACGCGGTGAATTCGGCGAACAACGGGCCCTACGGTGATGCCATCATGCAGGAGCTGATCCCTTACCTGGAGAAGCAGTTCCGCGTGATCGCGGCGCCGTACGCCCGGGTGCTCACCGGCGGGTCCACCGGTGGCTGGGAGGCCCTCGCACTCCAGGTGTACCACCCTGATTTTTTCGGCGGGACCTGGAGCTACTATCCTGACCCGGTTGACTTCCGGCGCTACGAATTGGTCAACCTGTACGCCGACACCAACGCGTTCTACGTCACTCGGAACCAGTGGATCACGATGGACAGGCCATCGGAGCGTCGAGCGGACGGGCAGCCGGTGGTAATGCTACGGCAGGAGAATCAGCTCAATAACGTCCGCGGAAGTCGGCGGCGCGGTGGAGAGAACTTCGCTATCTGGGAGGCGACTTACGGGCCGGTGGACAAGGAGGGATATCCCGCCCCCATCTGGAACGACTCGACTGGAGCGATCAACCGCGATGTCGCCGAGTACTGGCGATCGCACGACTACGATCTGCGCGAATACCTCGAGCGCAACTGGAAGACGGTCGGCCCGAGCCTGATCGGCAAGATCCACGTGCTCTGCGGAGACATGGACAACTACTACCTGAACCTGGCCGTCTATCTGCTCGAGGATTTCCTAGAACACCGCACGAACCCGGCATACGCCGGCTACTTCAAGTACGGGCGGCCGCAGAAAGGCCATGGCTGGCAGCCGACCACCAACGCCGACCTGGTTCGCGAAATGGCCGATTACGTCGCGAGTCACGCGACCGCCGGAGAGTCGACCGGGGCGTGGCGTTACTGAGGCGCAGTCGCTTAAGTTTTCGGCATCCCCCGACAACCCCTGGCCCCGAGAATCATGGCCGAAAGCCGGACGAGCCTCACCCGGATGCTCTACCTCAACGGCGCGCTGGCCGTTGCCGTCCTCACGGTCCTGGTGTACTTGCTGCTCCGGTGGGTCACCGCACTCGCGGGCGACACGACCCTTGACCGAGAGGTGCTGCTTGCCACGCTCGGGTTCTTTGTCGTGACTGGGGTCGGCGCCGCCCTGTTTTTCCGCTGGATCGCATCGCGCCTGATCGGCCCGCTCGATTCGGCCGAGATCATTGCGAGCCGAGTCGCCGCTGGAAACCTCCTCATCTCGGATCTCTCGATCGACACTTCCGGCCGGAACGGCGGCCAGATGATGCGATCCCTGGGGGCGATGGTGAGCTCGCTGCGTTCGCTGACGAGCGCGATCCAGGGTGCAGCCGGCGAGGCGGCGGCAATGGCTGAGCAGATCGCCGCGTCAACCCAGGAAATGACCGCTTCGACCCAGGAGGTCGCAGGTACTACCGGCGACCTCACCGAGCGGGCGAACCAGCAGGCCCTGATCGTCCGCGCTGCTGCGGAGGACGCAGGCCGGATTCTGCATATCACGCAGGAGCTCGCGGCGGGGGCGACCCAGGCCGCCGAGCGGAACGCCGCGCTGGCGCGGCTCGCCCGGAGTCATCGGGAACGGCTTGACGCGAGTACCGCGGAGCTGGCACGCCTCACGGATGAGATCGACGCGGGAGCTGCAGAGGCCGACGCGTTGACTGCGGCGTCCAGCGAGATCGAGAAGTTCGTGGCGCAGACCAAGGCCATCGCAAAACAGACGCACATGCTCGCCCTGAATGCCTCCATCGAAGCGGCACGAGCCGGAGAAGAGGGACGCGGTTTCAGCGTGGTGGCCGAAGAAGTAAGAAAACTCGCCAGCCAGGCAGCTCAGGCGGCGACGTCGACCAGCACCACCGTTCAGAGCGTACTCGAGCGGGTGCGCACGGCCCGGGAGCGTCTGATCCGGCTGGGTCGGGGCGGTATGGCAGCTCGAGACGCCGCCCATGCGGCAGCCGAAGGGCTCGACGGGGTGGCGTCCGACGCCGAGCAAAACGACGAATGGACCCGGCGAATATCTCAGTCGGCCCAGGATGTCAGGGCCCTGGTCGAGACCATAGCCAGTCGCATGCGGGAAGTCTCTGCCGGCACGGAAGAGTATGCCGCCGCCGCTCAGGAGATCGCCGCCGCAGCCCAGCAGCTCAACGCTTCGACCGAAGAAATTTCGTCTTCGGCAGGGCACCTCGCCGAGGCGTCGGACCGCCTCACCGGCGCGGTTGGCGGTTTCAAGTTGTAGCCACCGCTGCGCTTCCTGCTGCCCCGACCACACCACCAACAACGGTTGGCCTCCAGCGTATCTTTAGGCGATGGCTCGCTTCGCCAAGTATGCCTGGGGCGTCCTCGCCGCCAACCTGGGGGTCGTCCTCTGGGGTGCCTATGTGCGCGCCTCAGGGTCGGGCGCCGGGTGCGGCAGTCATTGGCCCCTGTGCACGGGTGTCGTAATTCCACAGAGCCCCGGGCTCGCCACCCTGATCGAGCTTACCCATCGGGCCACCAGCGGAGTCGCCCTGCTGCTGGTGGTCGGGTTGTTCGTCTGGTCTCGGCGGGTTGCGCCGGCGGGATCTCCGGTTCGGCTGGGGGCCGGACTGGCGCTGGTGTTCATGCTTTGCGAGGCGCTCATCGGCGCGGCGCTCGTGAAGCTCGAGCTGGTCGCTCAGAATGCCTCGCTCACGCGAGCGGTCTATCTGGCTACACATCTGCTCAACACGTTCCTGCTGCTCGGATCGCTGGCACTCGCCGCGTGGTGGGCCTCAGGTGGCGAGCAGCTCCGCGTCGAGGTTCGGCGACGCTTGCCTTGGCTTTTCGCTGCGGCACTGTTGGGCACCCTTGTCGTGGGGATGAGCGGAGCAATTACCGCCCTGGGCGATACCTTGTTTCCGCCGACCTCGCTGGCGGAAGGCATTCGGCAGGACGCTTCGCCGACGGCGCATCTGCTCGTGCGGCTTCGGGTGTTGCACCCGGCGCTCGCTGTGGCGGTCGGGCTGTATCTGATCGTGCTCGCCACCTCGGCGGCAGCTCAGCGAGGACGCGTCGTCAAGCGGCTCGCCTGGGCGGTCGGAGGGCTGGTCGTCACGCAATGGCTCGCCGGCCTGACGAATATCGCGTTACTCGCGCCGGTGTGGCTGCAGCTGGTGCATCTACTGCTGGCCGATCTGCTTTGGATCGCACTGGTATTGCTCGGCGCAGCCGCCCTGGCCCAAAAGGCTTCGGCGCGTGCGGCAGTGCGGACGACTGAGGTTGCTGACGAAACGGCCGCGGCGGGAGCTCGCCTGTGAGCGAACTGCACCCGCGCCTGGCCGAGCTCCGCGTCGAGTTGGAGCGCACCCGAACCGCGCTGCTCGAAACGATTGCGGCGGTTCCGGCTGACGCAGCCGCGACCGTCCCGGCGCCCGGCACGTGGTCGGTGGCAGAGATCGTGGAGCACTTGCAGATCGTCGAAGACGGCATCGGTCGGAGGCTCGGCCAGCTCGCGAAGCAAGCCGAGTTACTGGGCGCAGAAACGGAATCGACGTCAGTTCTCGGCGCCCTCGACCGGTTCAGTCTCCGAGTACGAAGTCGCGCGATCAAGGCGCCCGCGGGGGTCACGCCGACGGGCGTGCGCACCCTGTCGGAGTCCATCGCCGCATTGGGCATCAGCCGGGCGAGGCTGCTCGAGTTGCTGAGGCGGGTGAGTGGACGGGCGCTGAGTGAGCTCAAGGCCCCGCATCCGCTCATAGGACCGCTCGACTTCTACCAGTGGTTGCTCTTTCTAGCGCAGCACGAGGAGCGACACGCCGCGCAGATCCGTGAGACCCTGAGCCGTCTATCGGATCCGGCCTCTGCCGGCCGCGATAACACGACACTCTAGAAGAGAGGATCCATGCGTACGCTTTCTCTCGTGCTGATTGCCCTCGGCATGATCGGCCTCGTGATGGGAACCATCACATTCGTCACCGTGGCCAGAGCTGCCACGACGGCACCGTTCAGCATGGAGAACTACGGCGGCCCGGGGCCGATCCTCGGAGCGGTCGTCCTGTTGCTCGGCGGTCTGTATCTCTTCACGTCCACGCACAGAGAGGACTAGGGAGGCCAGGGTGCGAATCATCGTCGCGGCATGGCTCGCTGCCAGCGGGCTCTTGATTGGTCGCCGCCTCGACGCACAGGTAGTGGACCTGCGCAAAGTGCAAATGATCGATCTCACCCACCCGCTCAACGCACAGACGATTTACTGGCCCACTTCACCATCGGGCTTCGAGCTCAAGAAGCTGGCCTATGGACCCGTGCCCGGCGGCTGGTTCTACAGCGCGAACGCCTTCGCAGCCCCGGAACACGGCGGTACCCATCTGGATGCGCCGGTCCATTTCTCCCAATCGGGGCTCACGGCGGATCGGGTGCCGCTCACGCAACTGGTACTCCCGGCCGTGGTCATCGACATCTCCGCCCAGTCGGCGCGCGACGTGGACTACCGGCTCACACCGGCGGACGTAACTGCCTTCGAGCAGCGCCATGGCCGGATTCCCGCCGGCTCGGCGGTTCTGATCAGGACAGGCTGGGACCGCCGGTGGCCGAACCGCAAGGAGTATCTGGGAGATGACACGCCCGGGGATGCATCCAAGCTTCACTTCCCCAGCTTCGGGGCGGACGCGGCTCGCTTGCTCATCGAAGATCGGAAGGTCACGGCGATCGGGGTGGACGTCGCCTCGATTGACTATGGGCAGTCGAAGGACTTCCAGGTGCACCGCCTGGCCGCGGCGCACAATGTGGTGGGCTTCGAGAACCTGCGTAGTCTGGACTCGCTTCCGCCGACCGGCGCGCTGCTGATTGCCTTGCCGATGAAGATCGAGGGTGGATCAGGTGGCCCGCTTCGTGCCATCGCGCTGGTGCCGCGGGAAGCCGAGCGACGGTAGCTCGCGTTGGCCATCGGACCGCTGTTTCCTCGGACCCACTCCCGCCGGCTGCCGTATCAGCCAGTGCGGAAGCCGCGTGGTCCCCGCCGACCGATGTTCCTTCCAGGCCGGCGCCGCCACCCGTGGCTTTGGCTGGCCGACAGTGTGGTCGTACATACCGCACTGATCATCCTCGCCATCCTGCTGGCACGTCGCGGGCAGGAGGATCGAGACCAACAGGACGCGGACCAGCGGGCGGCGGCGCGCGAGCATGTGATGCCGTTCTACCTCCCGCCCCCTCAGCCGAAACCGAAGCCGCCGCCACCTCCACCACCACAACGGCCGCCTCCTCCTCCACCCAAAGCGGCAACTCCGCCGCCACCACCGGTCGAGGTCGCGCCGCCTCCGCAGGTGAAGCAACCGATCCCGGAGCCCGAGCCGAATGCCCCCCCGGAGGAAAAACGCTCCACCGGCACGAACGAGTCTACGGATAAGCAGGCAGGGCCCACGGCCGCGAACGAGGCCGACCGGTCCGCCGCACCGCCAGCCGACATCGCCGAGCGAATGATGGAAGCGGAGGCACAACGGATCTTCGGCCGCCGGAAGACCGGACCTCCGGCGGGGGCCGGGCCCCGAGACGTGCGGCCTCTCGAGGCCTTCCTGCCCGATCGGCCGGACAAGTGCGTCCCCAAGCCGGTCGCGCCGGTGGAATCGGCGGGGCCCCCTCAGATGGGCGTTGCGGTGGGTCGCATCTTCCGCAGCGATAACGGGCGCCCTCTGGCGGGCGCCCACCTCGTCATGCTGGGCACGCCCTACACCTCATTCACCGACGACCAGGGCCAGTATCAGTTCCGCTTCGACATGGCCCTGGTAGACAATTGCCGCACGCAATACGTGCGGGTGTCGGCGGACGGATACGAATCGCGGCTGCTGGTGCTGGTGGTCGGACCAAGAACCCGAAGCGAGGACGTGGTGCTGCGCCGGCGGCGCTAGGAGCCCTGGCCGAGGAGCTGCTTCTTGAAGCCTTCGCCGGGGCCTGGCTTGGGGCCGATCCAGGCTTTGAAGAGGGCATCGGCGAACGGCTTTCCGGGGATCGTCCCCTTGGTTACGCCCTTCACGTCCACCCGCGTCCCCTCGCCGGGCAGATAGCTGAAGACAAACTGCTCTCCCTTCTTGATGTCTTCCATGTAGCTGCAAAGCGTCTCGAACTGCCCCTTGAGCTCGGGCGACGAGTCCGGGGTGTTGTTCTCCAGGGCTTCGTTCCAGGCGTTGCACATCTTGCCTTTGTCCACGTCGTGGACGAACTGCAAGACGATGTGGCGCGGCTCGTCCGCCGCGAGGATTTTCTCCGCGTCGGTCTCGCGGGCGGGTAGGTATAGCCCCGCGACATACACCTTCACGATGAACTTCTTCCGGGTGGCGGTGCCGTTCAGCACAAGGTCTCGCCCGCCAGCTTCCACGTGACGTGGAAGCGTGACGCCATCGCGGGTGACAGACTGCCCCGTGTCCTGGGGGGCGCGTTCAGGAAGTGTTCCGCCGGGAAGGAACAGCCCGGCGGCGACGACGAGACCGGTGAGTGTGATCATCGAAGGCTCGGCGAGAGGGTTACCAGCCCATCCGCGTGCTCAGCGATGTAATGTGCGCCAAGTGATGCCGGCCATGCCAGGCGTACATGGCAATCTGCTGGTCTATCGTCATGAGACCCAGCTCAGGATGCCGGAACGACCGGGCGAATTGGGTAGGCGCAAGGACCCGTAACAACAGCACCCACCGTTCATGTAAGGCATCGAGCAGGGCCAGCGAAACCCCAATAGGCGCTGACCTCGCCTCGGGCAGCTCGGCCCACTCGGCTTCCTCGTAGGTCTTGATGGTCGGGACGTCTTCCGTGAGCGCGAGCTTGAGCCGGGTGTACGCGTTCACGTGGCTGTCCGGCACGTGATGCACCACCTGCCGGACGGTCCAGCCGCCCTCGCGGTATGGCGTATCGAGCTGGGCGTCGTCAAGGCCGGCTACGGCCGCGCGGAGATCGCCGGGTAGCGCCGCGATCTGGTCTACGAGTGCTGCGCGTTCTGCGTCGGTGACACTGGCGGGAGCGTGGAACTTCCCGATGGGATAGCGGAGGTCAGTCATCGAATTCTCCGGAGCTGAGGCGGTCGGGGAACGGTACCCCCTACGGGCCCGGAGCCGCGGCGGTTTTGTCAGGGAGCGCCGGAGCCTCCCAGGCTACGCAGCTGCCAACCATCCGGTGTCTTTTCGAGCACCGCGCGGAGGTTCACCGGCCGTACGGCCGGGGTGCTGTCCACCGGCTCCAGGCGGCTCGCGCCGCGGATGCGGGCGCTGGCCCGATCTTCCGCGACCTGAACGTCGGCTACCCGCCAGAGCGTCGTGATCCGGCCCCCTCCTGAGAAGAAGCCTTCGAGAGCGGCCTGCTGCGAATCCGGCATCGCCGGAAACACGCGCTTAGCAGCAACGACGCTGCCTGAATCGAGGGCGGACGCGTAGGACCGGATTGCTGCCTCGACTGCGTCCCGGTCAGCGGACGACGGGGTCGCAGCATCGGTCGGCGCCGGGGTTGCTGAGGCGGGCGGGGTCGGCTCGGACGTCTTGGCGGCGGACTCCGAGGTTCCCCGCTCAGATGGATTTGTGGCGCTCGCGGGGGCGGCCGTGGGCGCTGCCGGCGCCGCGGGAACGCTGGCCGGTGCCGACGGCACAGCCGCATGAGCGCTGACCGTCGAGGCACCGGTCTCCGGAGCCCGATCTGGCGCAGGCGAGCGACCTCTCAGAGCCACGATGAGGGACCCAACTCCAACGAGAATGCCGCCCGCTGCGAGGACCATGGACACGATGGACGAGGGGCGTGGCAGAACGGGGGCGTCGGTCGTACCGACTTCTCGAGAGGCGGGGGCCATGCCGGCATCGGCGCTGGTGGCCGAGACCCTGATGGGGCTCGGCGTCCGGACCATGGGAATCGGGCTCTTGGGCGTGGCGACGTTGATGCCGCCACGGGTTCCGGTCTTGGCGATCGCGATCAGCTGGCTGCGGGTTGGGTCGTCCGGCTTGAGCGACGGTGACCCAATGACCGCGATGATGTCTTCTATGGAAGGCCAGCGGTCGCCGACGTCCTTCGCGAGCATCCGCATCACAGCATTCCGAAGACCCTCGGGGCAATCGGGACGCAGCTGCTCGAGCGGATCGGCATCCTGGTGCACGTGCGCGAACATCGTCGCCATCATCCCGCCACCGATGAACGGCGGCCGCCCAGTCAGCATTTCGTAGGCGACGACGCCGAGCGAATACTGATCCGACGCGCCGGTGACACCTTTGCCCTCGACCTGCTCCGGGCTCATGTAGGTGGGAGTTCCCACCGAGAGCCCGGTGCTGGTGAGCTGCGGCGCCTGCGCCACCTTCGCGATGCCGAAGTCGGTGATGACGGCCCAGCCCTCTTCGTCGATCAGGATATTGCCGGGCTTGATGTCGCGGTGAACCACCCCGCGACGGTGGGCATAGCCGAAGGCGCTCGCGGCCTGCCCCAGGATGGCTTGCACCATCGGCACGGGGAGTTGGCCCAGCTCGGCGATGATCGAATCGAGCGAGCGGCCCTCGACGTACTTCATCACGAAGTAGAGCAACCGCTCGGTGTGACGGACGGCGTAGATCGGAATGATGTTCGGGTGACTGAGCGAGGCGGAGGTCCTGGCCTCGCGCTTGAAACGCTCGACGCCGTCGCCCAGGCTCAGCACGGGCGACATCACCTTGATGGCGACTTTGCGGTCGAGTGCGATGTCGTGCGCGAGGTAGACCGTCGCCATGCCCCCGCGACCCAGTTCGCCGAGCACGTCGTAGTGGCCCAGCGTCGCCGCGCGAAGTGCCTCGACCTCCTCCCGATCCGACACGGGAAGAGGGGTGGTGCCCAGGGGCGTCTGGGGCTGGTTATCGGTCATGGCCTCGTGGCGGTGCTGACGTTCCGGCCCGGCAGCCGGACTGCTGGTAATGCCGCGTCAACTTGACGGAAGCAACCGGTGGTTGCAATGCCGGGGCCGGTGGTGTTGAGAGGTCAACCGCATCACTGGAACCACGGCGTGCCGGCTTCCCCAATGGAGCTACCACCGGCTTCTCTCGGAATCAGGGAGGAAAATCAACTTGAGATCAAGCGCAACCGGAGGAACTAACCCGTTCGGTCTGAAATGCTTGCAAGGCGCCAACGATGACGCCCGGGAGTCAGCAGGCTGTCTCGGCCAAACCCGGCAACGGCAACGGTCCACCCGTAGTCGGCGGGGGTGGGCAAGAGGTCCGGGCTGGCGGTGCTGAGAGGTCGCAGAGCCGCTGCAGCAGCGCTGATGCGGCGGTGCCGCGGACCATGCAAGGTATTGCGCGAGCACTCGGACCACCCGGAAGCCGTCATGACGAATCCCTAGCTGCCTCGAAGTCTCGCCGTTCGTCCGCTTCACCGCCCCAATTCCGACTCAGCGAAGTAGGCCCGCCCCTTTAGCCCAACAAGGCGCCCATTCTAAACGTCGTTCCGGCTGTGCATGTCAGCACCAACCTCTTGTGGAGGCATGCTTTTGACGCGGTTGACCCGAAAGTGAGGGAAGCGTGAGGTCGGAGTGAGGCTGGCCCCAGCTTGCGGCGCGAATCCCTGGTTCGAGCCAGCGGCGACCGCCGCCGATCGACCGGTTTGCCAAGGGGAGAACCAATGTCGACCCTACGCGCGGCACTCACCTTCGTAGCAGGAACGGCACTGGTCTCCTGTGAGGCGATGCGACCGCCGCCCCGCTCCCGCCCGCCGAGGTTGGTACCATGGTCAGCCGCGCGGCGAGAAAGTCCAGAGGCACCGAGCCAGCAAGCGACCGAACGTTCGGGCTCTCACAGGCTCGCAAACCGCCTTGTCGTTTAGAGCCCGTACAACGCTAAAGTGTCGATTACCTCTGCCATCCGGCGAGCTACCGTTGGATGCGACGCCTCGAACTGCGCGACCTCGTCTTCCAGCCGGTCGCGCAGCGTAGACGGGGGACTCTCCCGGGAAAGGGCTTCGCCCACGTCGCGCTGGATGCCCCGCAGCCGTTCACGAAGCCCGGGATCGACCGCATCGGTACCCGCGAGCTCCGCGTGCAGCTGCTCCAGGAGTTGTTTTAGCCGCTCGCGATTCATCTGCGCTCCCCCGTCATTGGGCCTTCCATCGCGCCGCAATCTGGGCCAGTTGCCGGTTGATCTCCTCCGCGGGTAGCCAACGGCCTCTCAGCATCACCCCTGATTGGCGGTGAACGTTTCGAATGTCGTCCAGCGGGTTGCCATCCACCAGAAGGAGGTCCGCGCGCTTGCCGACCTCCACGGTACCGAACTCTGCCGATCGGCCAAAGAACTCAGCCGGGTTTCGGGTCGCCGCCGAGAGGACGGTCCAGGTCGACAGGCCGGCGGCTACCATAGCGTCCATTTCGTGAGCCAACGAAAACCCGGGCACGCTGAAGACTTGGGGAGAGTCCGATCCAAGCAGCAGCCTCGCCCCGCCGTCGGAGAGTGCCTTGAGCAGTGAGTCGCGCAGCGGGGCGGCGGTTTCGGGTGACCGGCTCATACCCAGGCCCTCGAGCGCGAACCTGACGGGGCCCTTATGGCGCAGGCCGGCGACGCGCTGGGTCCATTGATCAACCAACTGTCGAGGCAGGTACTGCACTTCGGGCCGCTCACGAAGCAGCTCGTCCGGGTCGCGCAGGCCGAGCACCGTCTTCCAGACGTCCATCGTGGGGCAATTCCAGATCCCCGCCGCTGTCGTCAGCTGAACCAACTCTGCCATCTTCCGGCGATCACTCCCCATGTCCTCCAGGTAACCGTCCAGATGCTCGATGGACTGCCCTGACTCGATGGCGTGCCGCACACCCACGGACGTAGGCACGTGGCCCGAGATGGGCATGTTGAGCTCGTGGGCTGTCTTCAGGATGGCATCGTAGGTCTCCCGCTTGAGCCCGGGAAGGATCTTGAGCACGTCGAAACCGGCCGAGTGATACTCGCGAACCTTGGCCTCGCCGTCCTCGGGCTTCTTCGTGTTGCTGCCGGTGAATGGCGGCCCGACCGCGAATAGCGTCGGACCGAGCATCTGGCCGGAGGCGATCAGCTTGCGATACTCGAGCTGGTCGGGCGTGCCCAGCATCGCGCGAACGGTAGTTGCCCCGGTGAGGACGTAGAGCGCCATGTACGTCTCGAGGAGCGGGTCATCGCCCGCAGGAACATGGGCATGCATTTCGGCGATGCCCGGCATCAAATACTTTCCCCGGCCGTTCACCCGCACGGCACCCTCCGGCACCTGCACCTGATTGCTCGGCCCAATCTCGGCGATCTTGCCGTCGCGTACCACGACCGTCTGACCATCTAGAATTCGCTCTCGATCCATCGGCACGACGCTCACTGACTCGAATGCCACGACTGGGGTCGAGTCGACGGGCAGGGCCGAAGCGGCGCCCTGCTGAGGTACTTGAGGAAGGGCCAGGGACGCCAACGTCAGGAGCAGAGTGGACATGGGGCTTGGTTGAGGGAGGGTCGGTGAGGGGCGACCCCAATTATGGGCTGGACCCGCCCGGACCGCCATCCGAAACCTCGCTGCGCCGCTTGACGTATCGTACGCTAAGTCGTACGATATATCGCACGTTATGACGAACACGGTCAGCGAGGTGTCAATTGCATAATTGTCGAGATGACTGGGGTTTAGGCGATCTGTTCGCGGGCTTCGGCCCCGGCGGCTTTGGATTCCAGTGGGGTCAGAGAGGCCAACGCAGACGCCACCGAGGGCCCATGTTCGAGGCCGGAGAGGTCAAGTTCGTCATCCTCCGGTTGCTCCGCGAAAAGCCCCGGCACGGGTACGAGATCATCAAGGATCTGGAAGAGCGGATGGGCGGCCACTACACCCCCTCCGCCGGCACGGTGTACCCCACACTGCAGCTGCTGGAAGATCAGGGCTACGTCCGCGCAGTCGAGACTGAGGGTCGCAAGGTCTACCACATAACAGCCGAAGGCGAGCGTTTCCTGGACGAGAACCGGGACGTCATCGACGACATTATCGACCGAGTGCGCGATACCCTGCGTGACGTGGCAGGCGGGCACATGGGCGAGCTGAACGCAGCGTTCGCACGACTCGCGGCGGTGACCTACAAGCGGGCGTGGCGACGTGGCCCCGACCACCCGTCGCTTCAACGCGTCGTCGAAATTCTCCGGCGCACGATCGAAGAGATCGAGCGTGAATGGGACCAGCCTTCCACCGCGGGAGGGCCCGAGAGGAGCAACGCATCATGATTTCGGTACATGGAGGCTGGTGGATTCCCCTCCTCATCCTCGCCCTTCTCTTCTGGCGGCCGTGGCGTTGGGGAAGGCGGGCGCACTACCAATGGTACGGCTGGCCACCTCCCCGGCACCACA
>Ga0310811_10005529_pt1 | contig 15997 bp, 14 predicted proteins | sample YCmetagenome_FD_207642 | JGI IMG/M metagenome (GOLD analysis project Ga0310811, IMG submission 207642) | Soil microbial communities from experimental microcosm in Duke University, North Carolina, United States - YC | ecosystem: Engineered > Artificial ecosystem > Soil microcosm > Unclassified ...
CGCACCCCGGCCCGCGCGCAGGCGCGCAGGGCCAGCGCCATCGTCCACTGGAAGGTGTAGTAGCGCGAGCCGACGTCCTGCAGGTCGATGACCAGCAGGTCGAGACCGCGCAGCATGGCCGGCGTCGGCTCGCGCTGCTCGCCGTACAGGCTGACGACGCGCAGCCCGGTCAACGGATCGGGCTCGGCCGCGATGTGGATCAGGTCCTGGGCCGCTCCCCACAGGCCGTGCTCGGGCGCGAACAGCGCCGCGAGCTTCGCGCCGCGCACGCCGCGCAGCAGATCGACGGCGTGGTCGAGGCCCGCATCGACGGAGGCCTGGTGGGCGAGGAGACCGAAGCGACGGCCACGCAGCAGCGAGAGTCGGTGATGGACGAGGACGTCGAGACCGGACTGGACGCGTGGCACCGCGGCGAGTGTAGCGCAGCCGGTGTTACCATGCGCGCGATGCCCTCGCGCGTGCGCTACGAGCGCCTCACCACCGAGGGCGTCAATCCCCGCAGCGCGCGCCTCGATCGGCTCGACGCCGCGGCCATCGCCCGCCTGATGAATCGCGAGGATCGCCGGGCGATCGCCGCGGTCGGGCGCGAGGCGCCGTCCATCGGCAAGGCCGTCGATCTGATCGTCGCCGCGTTCCGGGCCGGCGGCCGGCTCTTCTTCGTCGGCGCCGGCACCAGCGGCCGCCTGGGGGTGCTGGAGGCGGCCGAGTGCCCCCCGACGTTCGGCACGCGGTCCGGCCAGGTGCAGGCGATCATGGCCGGCGGCCGGCGCTCGGTCTTCCGCTCGCGCGAGGGAGCGGAGGACGACGGCCGCGCGGCGGCCCGGGCCGTGCGCAGGCGCGTACGGCGCGGCGATGTGGTCGTCGGCGTGTCGGCCAGCGGCGTGACGCCGTTCGTGCGCGACGCGCTGGCCACCGCGCGAAGGATCGGCGCGGCGACGGTCCTCGTGCAGTGCAGCGCCGCGCGCGCGACAACGGCGGCGCGCGTCGTGATCCGGCCGGTCCCCGGGCCCGAGGTGCTGGCCGGCTCCACGCGATTGAAGGCCGGCACCGCGACCAAGCTCGTGCTGAACACGCTGACGACCGCGAGCATGGCGCGGCTGGGCAAGATTTACGGCAACCGGATGATCGATCTACAACCGCGCTCGGCGAAGTTGCGCGCGCGCGCCGAGCGGCTGGTGGCGGAGGTGGCGGGCGTCGGGCCGGCGCGGGCGCGACGCGCGCTCGCGGCATCACGCGGGCGCGTACGGCTGGCAATCGTGGTGGCGCGCAGGAACCTGCCGGCCGCCGCCGCCGCCCGCGCCTTGCGGGCGGCCGACGGCTCCCTGCGCGCGGTGCTGGAGGAGCGCTTCTCCCGCTGACGTTCCGCGTGCCACGGGCATGTGGATTGCTCCGTTGTTCTGCGTGCTGATTTCACGCTGTGCCTGGCATCCTCGAACTTACGGTCACTCGAAGCTGCTCGGGGTATCGCGCTGGCTCGGCTGGCGTGTCGAGTTCACCGACGGCATCTGTCCCCGGTGCGCCACGCGCCTGCAGGCCCGCCGCAGCGACGAGGTGGAGCCGGCGGCGCCGTCGGTCAGCGGACGGACGTCCGAGGTCGTCGTCGTCGCGCTGGGCGTGATGACCGGCCTCGTCCTGATCGCCCGCCCGACGAACGACGCGCCGCCCCCGCTCGAGCAGCACCTGAGCGCTCTGCCCCGCGTCGTCGCGACGGCGCCGCCGGCGGTGGTCGAGAGGCCGGTGAAGGCCCGAGCCCGACGCTCCCACCCGGTACGCCTGGTCGCCTCGGCGCGTCGGCCTTGGGCCGCACCGCCCATCATCCAGTCGCCCTAACGGCTCAGGTGTGCGAGGGGCCCGCGGTGTCCTCGTGGCGCACCGGGGTGCGGCCGCGCAGGAAATCGAAGTCCACGCCGTCGCTGGCCTGGAGCACGTGGTCGAGGAACAGGCGTCCATAGCCGCGCGTGAAGTGCGCAGGGCGCGGCGTCCAGGCCGCGCGCCGCCGGGCGAGCTCCGCATCGTCCACCCGCAGGGTCAACGTCCGCCGCGCCACGTCCAGCTCGATCTCGTCGCCGTCGCGCACGAGCGCCAGCGGGCCGCCGACCGCCGACTCCGGCGCGACGTGCAGGACCACGGTGCCGTACGAGGTGCCGCTCATCCGGGCGTCGGAGATCCGCACCATGTCCTTCACGCCGCGCTCGAGCAGCCGCGCCGGCACCGGGGCGGCGCCCCACTCCGGCATCCCCGGAGCGCCGCGCGGGCCGACGTGCTTGAGCACCAGGACGGACGTCTCGTCGATCGGCAGCGCGGGATCGTCGATACGTCGGTGCAGGTCGGCGTGGTCCTCGAAGACCACCGCGCGGCCGCGATGGCTGAACAGGTGCGGTGACGCCGCCGATACCTTGATGACGGCGCCTCCGGGGCAGAGATTGCCCGTGAGGATCGCCAGCCCGCCCTCGGCGGCCAGCGGCATGGACAGGGAGCGGATGACGTCGGGGTTCCAGCACGTCACCTCGCGCACATTGTCGGCCAGCGACTGCCCGCTCACCGTGGGCGCTGCCCCGTGCAGCAGCGGCAGCAGCTCCTTCAGCACGACCGGCAGCCCGCCGGCATAGAAGAAGTCCTCCATCAAGTACTTCCCGGACGGGCGCACGTTGAGCAGGAACGGTGTCGTGCGCGACAGCTCGTCGAAGCGCGTCAGGGACAGCGGCACGCCCGCGCGCCCGGCGATGGCCAGCAGGTGGATGACCGCGTTCGTCGAGCCGCCGATGGCCATGAGGGTGCGGATCGCGTTGTCGAAGGCCGGGGGCGTCAGGATCTCGCTCGGCCTGGGCCCGCCGGCCTTCGCCATCTCGACGGCGCGCCGGCCCGCCATCTCGGCCATCGCCAGGCGGCGCGAGTCGGGCGCCGGGATCGCCGCGTTGCCGGGCAGCGTCATCCCGAGCGCCTCGGCCATCGAGGCCATCGTCGAGGCCGTGCCCATCACCATGCAGTGGCCGGACGAGCGCGACATGCAGGACTCCGCCTCGCAGAACTCCTCGTCGGAGATCTGCCCCGCGCGCTTCTCGGCCCACAGCCGCCAGCCGTCGGTGCCGGAGCCCAGCTCCTGGTCGCGCCACTTGCCGCTCAGCATCGGTCCGCCGGTGACCATCACCGCCGGCACGTCGGCGGAGGCCGCGCCCATCAGCATGGCCGGCGTGGTCTTGTCGCAGCCGGAGAGCAGGACGACGGCGTCGAGCGGATAGGCGCGGATGCACTCCTCGACGTCCATCGACATGAGGTTCCGGAACATCATCGTGGTGGGCTTCATCAGGACCTCGCCCAGCGAGATGGTCGGGAACTCCAGCGGAAAGCCGCCGGCCGACCAGACCCCGCGCTTGACCGCCTCGGCCACCTGGCGCAGGTGGGCGTTGCAGTTGGTCAGCTCCGACCACGAGTTGGCGATGCCGATGACCGGGCGGCCGTCGAAGACGACGTCGCTGAAGCCCTCGCTCTTGAGCCACGAGCGATGCACGAATCCGTCGAGGTCCTGCCGGCCGAACCAGTTGCGGCTCCGCAGCGCCTGTGCTGTCATGTGACCCTCCGAGGGCCGCAGCTTACACCGGGCGGTCGCGGCGGGTGCGGCCCGGGCCGCTCGGAGATGCGACGGCGTTCCGCACGGCGGATGCATCGGCACAAGAGAAGAAAAAATCGGTGAGCCAGACGGAGCCGACAACCTCCTAAGACAGCCCACCCACGCCCTTACCCGAGTAAGCGGCTTCGCTACAGGAGACCTCATGCGGCTCGCCGGCAAGGTTGCGATCGTCACGGGTGGGGGCAGCGGCATCGGGCGGGGCATCGTGCTGGCGATGGCGCGCGAGGGCGCCGACATCGCCATCCCCGACATCCAGGTGCTGAACGCCGAGAAGGTGGCCGACGAGGTGAAGGCGCTGGGCCGCAAGGTCATCGCGATGAAGACCGACGTCACCAGCTCGGCCGACGTCAAGATGATGGTCGATCGCACGCGCGACGTCCTGGGGCGGATCGACGTCCTCGTGAACAACGCGGGCATGGCCGCGCCACCGGGACTGCCCTTCACCAACAACACCGAGGACGACTGGGACCGCGCCTTCGCGGTGAACACGAAGTCGGTGTTCCTGACGTGCAAGGCGATCGCGCCGTACTTCATCGAGCGCAAGGCCGGGCGCATCATCAACATCGCCTCCATCGCCGGGCCGCTGGCCGCGCCCACCATGCCGGCGTACAGCGTGGCCAAGCAGGGCGTGATCACCTTCACCCGCATCGTTGCCAAGGAGCTGGCCGCCCATCGCGTGACCGTCAACGCCATCTGCCCGGGCGTGCTGTACACGGAGTTCTGGCAGAAGCTGGCCCAGCACATCGCCGACACCAACCCGGCCTTCAAGGGGATGACGGCGCGCGAGGTGTTCGACAGGCGCGTGACGGACATCGTGCCGATGAAGTGTGAGCAGACGCCGGAGGATATCGGCAATGCTGCGGTGTTTCTCGCGTCGGACGAGGCGCGGTACATCACGGGGCAGGCGCTGATGGTGGACGGCGGATGCGTGATGTACTGATCGGGAGGGACGGCCGATGTTCTCATCGCCCGTGCGAGCGCGCCCGGAGCAGCGTGTCGCACTCGCGAGGCTTGGACAGGATAGAGGGATGAACTTCGATTTCAGTGAGAGGGAAGAGGGGTTTCGGAAGGATGTGCGGGCGTGGCTCGAGCAGAACCTTCCCGATGATCTGAGGGGGAGGGCGTTCGCGGCGTCGCGGGCGGATGTGGAGGAGGTCAGGCGGCTGCGGGCGTGGCAGAAGACGATGGCCGAGGCCGGCTACGTCGGAATGGACTGGCCGCGCGAGTTCGGGGGCCGCGGGGCGCCGATCACCGAGATGGTGATCCTCTACCAGGAGATGGCCGAGTCGCCGCAGATCGTCAACCGCGGCGGCGTGTCGATGCTGGGGCCCACCCTGATGAAGCTCGGCACGCCCGAGCAGCAGAGGCGCTTCCTGCCCCGCATCCTCACGGCGGAGGACCTCTGGTGCCAGGGCTTCTCGGAGCCCAACGCGGGCTCCGACCTCGCCAACCTCCAGACGCGCGCGGTGCTGGACGGCGACCATTTCGTCGTGAACGGCCAGAAGGTGTGGACCAGCATGGGCCACGTCGCCGACTGGTGCTTCCTGCTCGTGCGCACCGATCCCACCGCCGCCAAGCACAAGGGCATCTCGTTCCTGCTCGTCGACATGAAGACACCCGGCATCACGGTGCGGCCGCTGCGCCAGATCACCGGCGAGGCCGAGTTCAACGAGACGTTCTTCGACAACGTGCGCGTGCCGAAGGAGAACCTGGTCGGCACGCTCAACGAGGGCTGGAGCGTGGCGATCACCACCCTGGCCTACGAGCGTGATCTCCTGACCTTCGTGCGCCACATCTCGCTGCGCAACGCGCTGCACCGGCTCGTGAAGCTGGTGCAGGCGCGCGGGAGGAACACCGATCCGGTCGTGCGGCAGAAGATCGCCGAGCTGTGGATCGGCGAGCAGGCGCTGGCCCTCAACGGCTATCGCAGCCTGACCAAGATCCTGCGCGGCGGCGCGCCCGGCCCCGAGGGCTCGACGTCGAAGCTCTTCTGGAGCCAGCTCGACCAGGAGCTGGCGCTCACGGCCACGCAGGTGATCGGGCCGTACTCGCAGATCGCCGAGGGCTCGGCGTGGGCCCCCGATCACGGGCAGTGGCAGTTCTACGAGCTGCTGGCTCGCGGCAGCGGCATCCGCGCCGGCACCACCGAGATTCTCCGAAACATCCTGGGCGAGCGCGTGCTGGGCCTCCCCAAGGACTGACGACTCCAGCCCACAACGAGGACGACCATGGCAGACCTGCTCTACGAGGTGAAGGACAAGATCGCGACGATCACGCTCAACCGGCCCGACAAGCTCAACGCGTTCACCGGCGACATGATCGCCGGCTGGTCCAGCTCGCTGGCCCAGGCCCAGGCCGACGACAACGTGAACGTCGTCATCGTCACCGGCGCCGGCCGGGCATTCTGCTCGGGCGGCGACGTCGGCCGCATGCGCTCCGGCGAGCCGACCGCGCTCGACGGCAAGAACGGGCTCTGGGAAGGCGTGCATCGCGTACCCAAGCAGCTCGAGCAGATGGACAAGCCCGTCATCGCGATGGTGAACGGCCTGGCCGTCGGCGCCGGCATGGGCATGTGCGTGATGTGCGACGTCCGCATCGCCGCCCAGAGCGCGCGGTTCTCGACCGGCTACGTGAAGGTGGGCCTGGTGCCCGGCGATGGCGACACCTACTTCCTGCCGCGGCTGGTCGGCGCCGCCAAGGCGCTCGAGCTCCTGTGGACGGCGGACTTCATCGAGGCGCCCGAGGCCCATCGGCTCGGCATCGTGCAGCGGATCGTATCCGACGCCGAGCTGAAGGACGCGACCTACGCGCTGGCCCGCCAGATCGCCGACGGCCCGCAGATCCCGATCCGCATGATCAAGCGGCTCGTCTACCAGAGTCTGCGGCTGGACCTGCGCACGCACCTCGATCTCGTGAGCTCGCACATGGGCATCGTGCGCCAGACCGCCGACCACGCCGAGGGCGTGGCCGCGTTCAAGGAGAAGCGGCCGGCGAAGTTCCGCGGCGTCTAGGCAGGGGCGACGCCGGCCTTGTGACGCTGGGCGAGAGCCTGGTAGCCCTCGGGGTTGCGACGGACCCACTGCTCGGCGGGCGTGCCGGCGAGGGGACCGCGGATCTTGGCGGGCGCGCCCATCGCCAGCATGCCGTCGGGGATGTCGGTGCCCGGCGTCACCAGCGCGCCCGCCGCGATCATCGCGCGCACGCCGATGCGGCAGCCGTCGAGCACGGTCGCGCCGTTGCCGATCAGGCACTCCTCGGCGAGCGTGGCGGCGTGCACGGTGCAGTTGTGACCGACGGTCGCGCCGGCGCCGATCGTGACGCCCTGCGTGCCGTTGACGTGCACCACCGAGCAGTCCTGCACGTTGGCGCCGCGGTGCACGACGATCGGCTGGAAGTCGGCGCGCACGACGGCGTTGTACCAGATCGAGGCGCGCTCCTCGATCGTGACGTCGCCGATGAGCACCGCGGTCGGCGCGATGAACGCCGAGGGGTGCACGCGGGGCGATTTTCCCTCGAAGCTGAACAGTGGCATGGCCTGGACCCTCGCAGTATCCTTCGAAGTGACCTCATCTTACGCGATCGACTGGTGTGGCCGGGCCAGGGGCGGGCGGCACGCCTGAAACGAGGAGTTCATGCCGTACCCGAGGATCGCGGCCGTCGCCACGGCCACGCCCAGCCAGCGCTTCACACAGGGCGAGCTGCTGCGCCTGGCCGGCTACGTCGATGAGCGCCGCCGCGGCTTCTTCGAGGCCAGCGAGATCGCCGGCCGTCACCTCTACATCGATCCCGAGACCTTCCGTCCCGACGAGTCCGTCGACGAGCTGAGCGACCGCTATCGCCGCGGGGCGCTGGAGCTGAGCGAGCGCGCGGCCCGGGCCGTGCTGGAGCGCGCGGGCTGGCGCCCGATCGACGTCGACTTCATCGCCACCACGACCTGCACCGGCCGTCTCACGCCGAGCCTCGACGCGCACCTGGTGGCGCGTCTGGGCTGCCGTCCCGACGTGCAGCGCGCCCACGTGGGCGACACCGGCTGCGCCGCCGCGGTGGTCGCGCTGCAGCAGGCCTGGAATCACCTGCGGGCGTTCCCGACCCACAAGGCGATCGTGCTCGCCGTCGAGATCTGCTCGGCGGCGTACTTCCTGGACGAGCGGCTGGAGAGCGCGGTGGCGCACGCCATCTTCGCCGACGGCGCCGGCGCCGTCGCGCTCAGCACCGACGCGCCCGGGCCGGCCATCCTCGCCCACCGCACGCTCTTCCGCTCCGAGCACCTCGACGCGATGGGCTTCGAGTATCCGGGCGGGCGCCCGCGCGTGGTGCTCTCCAAGGACGTGCGCCGCATCGGCGCGGGCATGATGGCCGAGATGGCCCACGTGCTGATGGACGCCCAGGGACTCAAGCGCGATGACGTGCGCCACTGGATCCTGCACTCGGCCGGGCGCCGCGTGCTCGATCGCGCCCGTGTCCTGCTGGAGCTGGACGAGAGTGCCTTGGCCCACGCCCGGGCCGTGCTGCGCGAGTATGGCAACATGTCCTCGGCGACGATCCTCTTCGCGCTGGAGCGCACGCTGCGCCTGGAGTCGACGGTGCCCGGCGAGTGGGGCGTGCTGATCGGCCTCGGGCCCGGCTTCGCCGCCGAGGGCGCACTGCTGCGGTGGTAGACGGGCTAGCCTGATGCTCCGTGCCGCCGCCGCCCGCGAGCAGCTCGATGGTCCGCTCAGCCCGACCGCGCGCGACGCCACGCTGCACGACCTGCACCGGCTCAACGCCTGGTTCGGCGGCTACGCGCTGACGCTCTCCCGCATCCGGCGCGTGGCCGCGCACGTGCCGCGCGACCGTCGCCTGGTCGTCGCCGACGTGGGCGGCGGCCGCGGCGACCTGGCGATCGCCGTGGTGCGCTGGGCGCGCCGCCGCCGGCGAGCGGTCCGGGTACTGGTCCTCGACGCCGACGCGGCGACGGTGGCGCTCGCGCGCCGCCACACCGCGACCTATCCGGAGATCAGCGTGCTGCAGGCCGATGCGACGGCGCTGCCGCTGCGCGAGGGCGGCGTCGACGTCGCGGTGGCCGCGCTCACCCTGCATCACCTGCCGGCCGAGGCCGCGGTCGATTGCCTGGCCGAGATGGCGTCGGCCGCGAGCCTGGCGGTCATCAACGATCTGCTGCGCACGCGCCTGTCGCTGGCCGCGGTGTGGCTGACGACCCGCGTGCTGCGCCTGCACCCGGTCTCGCAGCACGACGGGCCCATCTCGGTGCGCCGCGCCTACTCGGCCGGCGAGCTGACGGCGCTGGCCTCGCGCGCCGGCGTGCGGGCGCGCGTTCGCCGCTATCCGTGGCTGGCCCGGCTGGTGATGGAGGTCGCGTGAGCGCGCGGCCCGCCGACGTCATCGTCGTGGGCGCCGGGCCGGCCGGCGCGGCCACCGCCATCCTGCTGGCCGAGCGCGGCCTGGACGTGGTGGTCCTCGACCGCGCCGAGCTGCCGCGGTCGCGCATCGTCTGCGGCGAGTTCCTCAGCCCCGAGGCGGCGCGGCTGCTCGATCGCCTGGGCGTGCTCAAGGCCGTCGACGCGGCCGGGGCCACGCCGCTGGCCGGCATGCGCATCACCGCGCCCGACGGCACCGTGGCGACCGGTCGCTACGGCGCGCTCGGCGCGTGGCGTCCGTATCGCCAGCACGCGATGGGCGTGTCGCGAACCACGCTGGACGGCGCGCTCACCGAGCGCCTGCGCGGCGTGCCGGTCGACCTGCGCGAGCAGACGCGCGTGATCGACCTGCTGATCGAGGACGGCGCCGTCGTGGGCGTGCGCGTCGAGGATGCCGGCCGTCGCGTCGCAGAGCTGCGCGCGCGCGTCGTGGTCGGCGCCGACGGGCGCGCCTCGGTGGTGGCGCAACGGCTCGGCTGCCGGCGGCCGCATCGGCTGCGCCGGATGGCGCTGATGACCTACGTGAGCGGGATCGACGACTGCCGCGAGCTGGGCGAGATCTTCGTGGACCCGCCGGACTACGCCATCCTCAACCCGATCGCGCCCGACCGCGTGAACCTGGGCCTCGTGGTGCCGCTCGCCCACGCCTCGCCGTGGAGCGCGCGGCTGCCGGACTTCCTGGACGCGCGCGTCCGCCAGATCCCGCACCTGGCGCGGCGGCTGGGCGGGGCCACGCGCGTCGCGCCGATCCGCGCGCTGGGGCCGCTGGCCCACCGGGTCTCGCCGCCGCGCGAGGGCGGCGTGCTGCTCGTCGGCGACGCGGCCGGCTTCTACGATCCGTTCACCGGCGAGGGCGTCTTCACCGCGCTGCGCTCGGCCGAGCTGGCGGCGGAGACCATCGGCGAGGCGCTACGGGCCGACGACACCTCGCCGCGCGGGCTGGCCGGCTACGAGCGCACGCGCCGGGCCGCGTTCACCGGCAAGGAGCGCGTGACCCGCGCGCTGCAGCTGATCATCCGCCACCGGCAGCTCGCGAACGTCGCCTGCCGGGCGCTGGCCCGCCGCCCCGAGCTGCTCGACGCCCTGCTGGGCGTCTTCGGTGACTACGTGCCGCCCGCGGCGCTGCCGCGGCTGCTGCTCGGCCGGTAGCCCCGCGACCCACGCCGGGCTTGGCATCCCGCGAGGCCCGGTGTAAGAGTAGCGGGCCATGGCCCCGCGATCCGACCACCTGCCCCGGCGCTTCGCGCGCCTGTACACCGCGGCCGTCACCGACGTGATGGACACGATGGGGCTGCCGCGCCAGACCCTGCCCCACGCCATCCAGCCGCTGGCGCCGGAGATGCGCCTGGCCGGCTACGCGTTCACGGCGCGCGGCCGCAGTCATCGCGGCAAGCCCCGCGAGCACGACGCCACCCTGCGCCGCTTCCTCGGCATGCTGGGCGCGGCGCCGTCGGACTCCGTCCTCGTGCTCTCCGCCAACGACCAGGAGGCCGCCCACTTCGGCGAGCTCTCCGCGGAGTGGTTCCGCGCCCGTCGCGTGCGGGGCGCCGTGATCGACGGCGGCACCCGTGACGCCGCCTCGATCACCCGCGCGCGCTTCCCGACCTTCGTACGCTATCGCACGCCCCAGGATTCGGTGCCCCGCTGGCGCGTGAGCGACTGGGGCCAGCCCCTCACGATCGGCGGCGTGCGCGTGACCCTCGGCGACATCGTCGTCGGCGACCTGGACGGCGTCGTCGTCGTCCCCCGTCGCGTCGCCACCGAGGTCCTGAAGCGTTGCGAGCAGCTCGTCGGCACCGAGAACAGCGCGGCCTGACCCCGCTCGCCGCCTACGAAAAATTCGGCGCCTTCTGACCCTCGCCTGACCTGACCCCGGGGCAGTCCCGTCAGCGCGGCCACGCCGAGCGCGACGCGGGAGCGCTACGCGCGCTCGGGCTCGTCGGCGGGAGGGACCGGCTCGCGGCACATGTCACAATCTCCGTCATCGCCGCACACCGGGCATAGTCCCATGTCGCGCTTCCAGCGCCGCGCCTCCGCGTCGCGGATGACCGACGCCAGCGCCGGTCCCAGCTCGTCGGTGAGCCGGGCCTGATCGTCCGCGAAGACGCGCAATCCCTTCCGCGCGGAAGCGTGGTGCACCATCACCGCAAAGGCGTTGCAGATGAGCGCGCGATACTCGTCGACGTAGCCCAGAAGCTTGAGGATCTCCGGCTTGTTGTGGGCCAGCCGCTCGCGAAGCTCGGGGCTGACCTGACTGCGTCGCACCAGGATGCGGCTGCCGTCCTCGCTCAGCCTCAGGACCACGCCGCGTTGCCAGAGATCTGCCAGGAAACTGCTCGCGCTCATCGTGCCGTCCACCTCCTATGGTTGAGGGCAAACTGTTGCGCGACTCGTGCCAGTCGTCGTCAGGGCGATGAATCCGGGGAGTTGCCGGACATTGCAGATCGGCCGGGCGCCGATCCGTAAAGTTTGCCGGCGGTTGGCCGTGACGGGGCTAGCGACGGCGGCGCCCCGGACGCGGGCTCCCCGCGTGGGACACGGGCTCGTCGGGTACGGCACCGACGCCGGCGATCTCCGGCAGGCCGGCTTCCTTCAACGGCTTGTTCACGCGATCGCGGATCCACTTGCCGTCCCACCACTCGATCGGCGTCACCGACACGCCGGAGACGAGCACCTCGAAGTGCAGGTGATCGCCGACGGCCAGACCCGTCGTGCCCGAGCGCCCGAGCTCCTGGCCCTTCGTGACCTTGTCGCCGACCTTCACGTCGATCGACGACAGGTGCGCGTAGAGCGTCTGCAGGCCGAGGCCGTGGTCGACGATGACCGCGTTGCCGTAGATCGTGAGCGGCGCGGCGAACACGACCTGCCCGGCGTTGGCGGCCGGCACCGGCGACAGCTTGGTCGAGGCCAGGTCGAAGCCGACGTGGACCTGCGTGTCGACCGCCTTGCCCTGATAGACGTAGGTGCGCGTCTCGGCGAAATTCGAGAAGACCTTGGTGTTGCGCGGCTGCGTGAACGGCCCCTCCCACAGCGGCCTGTCGGCCGTGCGGGCGCCGATCTTGGTCTTCTCCTCCTCGGCCTGCTTGCGCTGATCACGGTTGATGATCAGGAACCCCTCCAGCAGCGGCTGGGTCGGCGGCCGCTGCGGGAGCAGCTCCGGCACCTTCGCTTGCAGGAAGGCGTCGGTCAGGTGGATCGTGTCGCGTGGAAAGGGGCGCGGCTTCACCTCGGCGGGCACCCCGCGCGTCGCGGAGTTGCCGGCCTCGTCGCGGGCGGTCACCGCCATCGGCGTGCCGGCGGTGTAGTCCCAGGGCAGCGCGATGAGCGCGACCCGCGCGCCCTTGTCGGGCGGGCCGTACGGGAAGCTCGGAAACGTGCGCGAGCCGATGGTGACGTCCACGCGGCTGGCGTCGGCGGCCCGGAACGCCACCAGCACTGCACCGCCCGGCGAGATATAGCGCGTCGAGGAGAGGAGCTCGATTCGCGGCGGGGTCAGGTCGATGGTGACCGGCTGGGAGAGCCGCGCGGTCTCCTTCAGCTTGAGCGGGCGCCAGAAGTCGTCGCTGGCCAGCACCTCGACGGTGGCGGCGCCCTCCTTGAGCCCCGCCGCGGCGGGCGCGATGCTGATCGGCACCGTCACGTGGGGGGCGCGGGTGCCTTCCCAGGTCGCCAGCGAGACCGTCTGCGTGCCCTGGAGGATTCGCACGTCGGCTCGACGGACATTGCCGTGGGCGGCGTCGAGCGTGACGGTGAACGAGGCGTTGTGGCCGAGGAACTTCGGCACCTGCGCGGCGACCTTCACCCCCGGGACCGACTGCCGCCAGCCGAGATAGGAGATCGATCCGACCACCGCGAGGAGGAGTAGCAGGACCAGGAACACCCACGCCTTCGTCCGGGACCGCTGAGGCACGACGTCGATGATAACAGCGGGTTGCCCGCCGTCGGAAGCGTTCCTTGACACCCCTGAGGGCGGTCGCTAGATTGACGCGGTGTCTACCGTCTGGATGGTTCCCGCCTTTCCTCTGGCGGGGGCTCTCCTCAACGTCCTCCTCGGCCGCCTGACCGGTCGGCGCGCGCACTGGATCGCGGTGCCCGCGCTCGCCGCCTCCTTCCTCGCAGCGTGCTCAGTGGCGGGGCAGGTCGCCTCGAGCGGTCCGTTCACCACGACCCTGTTCAGCTGGATCGTCGCCGGAGACTTCGAGACCGGCGTCACGGCCCACGTCGACTCGCTCGCCGCGATCATGCTGCTGGTGGTCACCGGCGTCGGCTTCCTGATCCATCTCTACTCTGTCGGCTACATGCACGACGACGACGGGTACGCGCGCTTCTTCGCGTACCTGAACATGTTCGTGTTCTCGATGACGATGCTGGTGCTGGCCGGCAACTTCCTGCTTCTCTACGTCTTCTGGGAAGCGGTCGGCCTGTGCTCGTACCTCCTGATCGGCTTCTGGTACACCCGGCCCGCGGCCTCGGAGGCCGGCAAGAAGGCGTTCATCGTCAACCGCGTGGGCGACTTCGGGTTCGGTCTGGGGATCATGTGGCTGTGGGTCGCGCTCGGCACGCTCGACTACCAGGCGGTCTTCAGGGGCGCGGCGAGCCTGCCGCCGGCCACGGCCACCGGCATCGCCCTGCTGCTCTTCATGGGCGCCTGCGGCAAGTCGGCCCAGCTGCCGCTGCACACCTGGCTGCCCGACGCGATGGAGGGCCCCACGCCGGTCTCGGCACTCATCCACGCCGCCACGATGGTCACGGCCGGCGTGTACATGGTCGCGCGCAGCCATGCGATCTTCGAGCGCTCGGGCACCGCACTGGAGGTCGTGGCCTGGGTGGGAACGATCACCGCGATCTTCGCGGCGACGATCGGGCTCGTGCAGACGGACATCAAGCGCGTGCTGGCGTACTCGACCATCAGCCAGCTCGGCTACATGTTCGCGGCGGTCGGGGCCGGCGCGTACGTCGCCGGCATCTTCCATCTCGTCACCCACGCCTTCTTCAAGGCGCTGCTCTTCCTGGGCGCCGGCAGCGTGATCCACGGCCTGCACGGCGAGCAAGATCTGAGGAAGATGGGCGGCCTCGCCTACAAGATGCCGATCACCGCCACCACCATGTGGATCGGCGGTCTGGGCCTGGCCGGCGTGCCGCCGTTCGCGGGCTTCTTCTCCAAGGACGAGATCCTGGCCGCGACCTTGGGCGGGGGCCACACCCTGCTGTTCCTCCTGCTGCTGGCCGGCGCGCTGATGACGGCCTTCTACACCTTCCGGCTGCTCTTCCTCGCCTTCAGCGGCGCGCCGCGGATGGGCAAGGAGGTCCTCTCCCACGCCCACGAGTCGCCGTGGGTGATGACCGGGCCGCTCGTGCTGCTGGCCCTGCTCACCATCGTCGCCGGCTTCGTGTTCGGGCTGCCGTTCGGCGAGACCCAGCTCGCCTACTGGCTCGCTGCGGTGTTCTCGCCGCACGAGGGCGAGCACTCGAAGATCGTCCCGCTGCTGTCGGTGGTCGTCGTGGTGGCCGGCTTCGCGGGGGCGCTGCAGCGCTACAAGCTGACACCCGTGAAGCCCGAGCGGGTCGGCGAGCCCCGCACCGCGTTCCGGCGCCTGCTGCTGAACGCCTACTACGTCGATGCGATCTACGACCGGCTCATCGTGCAGCCGCTCTACGTGCTGTCCTCCGTCGGCCTGGCCCGGGCCTTCGACCTCGGCCTGATCGACGGCATCGTCAACGGGCTGGGCCGGGTGGTCGTCGCCGCCGGGGCGGTGCTCCGGCGCGTGCAGACCGGCTATGCCGTCAACTACGCACTGACGATGCTGGCCGGCGCGGTAGTCCTGGTCGCCTTCCTGCTCGCGCGATGAGCCAAGACCCATGAGCGTGGGCCTCCTCACGGTCGTCACATTCCTGCCCGCGCTCGGCGCCGTGGCCCTGGCCCTGGTGCCGCGTCAGCAGGCGGCGATGCACCGGCGGGCCGGGCTCGGCATCACGCTGCTCACGCTGCTCGTCTCGCTGCCGGTGTGGACGCGCTTCGACGGCAGCAGCGCCGACTTCCAGTTCGAGGAAGTGCACCGGTGGTTGCCCACGCTCGGCGTGAGCTTCCACGTCGGTGTCGACGGCATCAGCATGCTGCTGGTCCTGCTGACCACCTTCCTCACGCCGATCGCGCTGGCCTCGGCCTGGCATTCCATCGAGGACCGCGTGAAGGAGTTCGTGATCACCCTGCTGCTCCTGGAGACGGGGATGCTCGGGGTGTTCGTGAGCCTCGACCTCTTCCTGTTCTTCGTCTTCTGGGAGGCGATGCTGATCCCGATGTACCTGATCATCGGGGTGTGGGGCGGCGGCAACCGCATCTACGCCGCGGTGAAGTTCGTGCTCTACACGATGGTCGGCTCGGCGCTGATGCTGGTCGCGATCCTCGCCCTCTACTATCAGCACGGCGCGGCCACCGGCACCTTCACCTTCGACCTGCCGATCCTGGCCCGCTGGGTGCTGCCGCCTGGTCTGGCCCAGAACCTCATGTTCCTGGCCTTCGCGCTGGCCTTCGCCATCAAGGTGCCGCTGTTCCCGTTCCACACCTGGCTGCCCGACGCCCACGTGGAGGCGCCGACGGCCGGCTCGGTCATCCTGGCCGGCGTGCTGCTCAAGATGGGCACCTACGGCTTCCTGCGTTTCTGCCTGCCGCTGTTCCCCGACGCGTCGTTCCTGTTCGCGCCGGCCATCGGCGTGCTGGCCATCATCGGCATCGTGTACGGCGCGCTCGTCTCCACCGTCCAGCCCGATCTCAAGAAGCTGGTGGCCTACTCGAGCGTGAGCCACCTGGGCTTCGTCATGCTCGGCATCTTCAGCCTGAACGAGCAGGGGCTGGTGGGTGGCGTCATCCAGATGATCAACCACGGGCTGAGCACCGGCGCGCTCTTCCTCATGGTCGGCATGATCTACGAGCGGCGCCACACCCGGCTCATCG
>Ga0310811_10005530_pt1 | contig 15995 bp, 13 predicted proteins | sample YCmetagenome_FD_207642 | JGI IMG/M metagenome (GOLD analysis project Ga0310811, IMG submission 207642) | Soil microbial communities from experimental microcosm in Duke University, North Carolina, United States - YC | ecosystem: Engineered > Artificial ecosystem > Soil microcosm > Unclassified ...
TACTATCATCATTCTTCTCCATTGATTCTTGCGGACCGGATCTACGATTCTTTAGCCTTCTAGGGATCAGCCCTAAAGGGGGGATACTGTCATATCCCATACATTTGCGCTTCTCATCCGAAGTTCCAGATGTCAGATCCGATCAGATCTGATCCACAGATCTGTACCGGATCCATTACGATAAGCTTCTTCATTCATATCCTGTTCATATAACGTTAAACACTGCTTATTTCCTCCATTTAGTATATCCTCCTTTCCGGTTTATCGGTTATGCTTTCTTCCGGCTATGTTCTACTGATCCGTTTCACTTGTGATTAATTCCCGGTTATGTTTACTGATCTGCTTCACTTGTGATTACCTTCCGGCTTATGATTGACTTCTAATAAGCGTTGCTTATACTTTGTGATACTTTGTGCATAGCCTCTCACATAGTTCTATCGTATATAAACTCTTGTATATGTTCTTAGCACCCCAGTTCGAATATCATCTTAGATTGTCCTCATTCCGTTATCCAGACTCGAGTCTTAACAACTCTTGTCACCCTCCGAGACTTAAGGATTGTATCCGATAGTCTATATGCATCCGCCTCTATCTACGGATAGTCTACACTCTGCTAAGTTTCTAGTCCTAGACTTGTCTAGACTAGCGCTTATACTCTCGTCTGATATCCAGACGCCATCTGGATACATATACGATACTATTCCTTGTCTTCAGATAGGAATACGTTACCTTCCTCTCTAACCGGATACCATATGATAGTCATCCGGACCTTCGGATATGATACTTATAGCATTCTGAAATACGGGGCTATACTCGGGAAAGGGGCACAGCGTACAAGCTGAGGCCGAAGCCCTTTGGATCCATTTACCCTTGAGCACGACCTTAACACAAAGGTTGCTTGAACTGAAATTTTGCTGAGCACAGCCTCAGAGAAGAATTTCTTCAGTCTCTCCAGTTCAGTAGTTGCTGACCCATTCCTGTTGGGTTGTGACAAATTGACCTTGTCAGTGTATTTGTCTATATCCCAATTGACATTGACTGTAATTTTCCATTAAATTTCATGTGCAACTCTAAATATTAACCTACTCACTAGGGTTGACTATGGCATGTGTAATGGTTAGGGCAGCCCGGTCAATTTCATATTTGGAAATTGAGGTATAATTGAAGTTCAATGTATCACCTGGTGATGCCAAGCATTGCTGTAGCTGTACTGCTATTCTCATTCTTGATTCCCTCAGTCATTAATAGCTGGTTGCAATTACTAAAAAACCATAGTTATCTAGCTTTATGCAGCAATTCTGTTTGAACTTGGCCATCTTTTAGGACCCCTAGTTGAGATGAATTGCCTATTATCTCTCTGGTCCTCCTGTCAAGACTTGCCAAAACCTCAGTTGTCTGGCTTTTGACTTGGTCCATGAGGGAAAAAGTGAACCAAAGTTCTCATGCTCCAGACTCATGTTGACTGAAATTTGTTGTGATGTCATTAGAACACATGATGTAATAGCCTAATATATCCTAATTAAATTTTAAATTGGATCATTGCCAGTAAACCTTACCTATGATAAAGTCAGCTCATAAGTATGTACATGAGTGGTGCAGCACTTTGGGAATTCTTAATATCAAGTAAATTTAGACACACAGACCAGATCATCCTCCAAATCCAAGTGCCAGATAACCTTATCTATGATAAGGTCAGTGTAGGGATTAGTTTGAAGCCCTTGAGTCAAATAGCAGCTAGGCAGCATTCACCCAACATTGTTCTGCATCCCAGCAGAATGGTTGACTATTCATCAGCTCATAAGTATGTACATGAGTGGCGTAGCACTTTGGGAATCCTTAATTTGGACACATAGACTAGCTCATCCTACAAGTCCATATGCCAGATAACCTTACCTATGATCCAGCACTCCTTGCCTCTCCATTTCCACTTAATGTAGATTTGAGGGTTTAGGGATCGGCAGTGAGGCTGATCTTGTTGTTATGAGGTCATGGATACCTGCAGTAAGAAAGGACTTCTGCTCCCTGCCTCTCCATTTCCACATAATGTGAAATTGAGGGTTTAGGAATCAGCAGTGAGGTAGATCTCATTGTTGTGAGGTCACAGGCACCAGCAGTAAGAAAGGACTTCTTCAAGACCAGCTCATCCTCCAAGCCTGCATGCCAGATAACCTTACCTATAATAAAGTCATCTCATAAATATGTACATGAGCAGCCTATGGTTTTTTTTGCAACCTATATACCGGGGTCCAGTACTCCCTGCCTCTTCATTTGTCTAGACTGCCAATTGACGGCCAATCTTTCATTACACATTAACTAACAGTGCAGTTGGTGAGACTAAATTTTATTTTCAACACTGGGGGAAGCTGTATATCATGGGCCAGGCACAGGTCACTTTACATCACTCTCATGATCATGTGACTTAATTTTTGGGCAAAGAGTTTTGAGTCACATATCCAGAATATGCCATACAAGGATAATACATCTAATTTGAGTTATGTGCTGTGCCAAACAAAGTATTACAAGTGTAATTTGAAAACTAAGATATAAAAAACTAAGGTAAATGATGCAAGACAAGGATGGAGGGGCCCTTTTCATCCTAGCCTTACACCCTACAGTAAATGAACAAAAGTAAAAAGTAAACTAATAATCAGACAACTGTAGTGATAGTTAGTATGATGTTGGATATTAAAGTGACGCTTACCATATTAAAAAATACAAACAAAAAAAGATAACAGGTGCATCAGGCGCAGGTCACCAAAACTATGGCGAGAATCAGTATCATTTTGAATATTGACATAACACCTACCTGAACAAAACTGCTCCCAGACAATGTGTGAGATAAAGCTAGAAAAAATGCTGTTAGTGCAGAGCAAACTTGAAAAATAACAAAAACCAGCCAGAATCAATGCATCTGATAAAGCTAGAAAGCAAGTTAGTAGGTTAAACTTGACAGGAGAGACAGACATATGAAGGCGCCAGTCCCTGAGGACATGGATAGCCAAAAACTAACCCCCAGAGCCCAAATGGAGGTGCCAGTCCCTGGGGACATGGGTTGGTTTTTGCATTTCTTTTCTCAACAATTGTCTTTTGTTGATGTGTCTCTTGTCACATGTAAGTTTCTTTTTCTTTACAATGTTTTTCAGTGGTGTGCTAACTACTACTTGCACTAACTACTATTTTCAACTCAAGCCTTTGTTAACACGTGTTTGGTGGACACGTCTCTCTTCTGAATGTGTCTCTTTTATCACAGGTAAGTTTCTCTTGCTTTTGAGTTGTGCTGCTGCTTAGTAACTACTATGTGTGGTTTAACCTTCTATCAATGCATACTTTGCAGATACATCTCTCTTTGAACATGTCTCTTTTGTCACAGGTAAGTTTCTTTTGCTTTTGAGTTGCACTGCTGCTTACTAACTACTGTGTTTAGTTCAACCTTCTATCAATGTGCACTTTGCAGAAATGACTCTCTTCTGAGTGTGTCTCTTTTGTCACAGGTATGTGTCTTTTGTTTTGGTGTGGTACTGCAGCATACTAACTACTATTTTTAGTTCACCCTTTCATCAATGCACACTTTGCAGATGCATCTCTCCTCTAAGCACTGAAGGGTGAGGCTCAGCTACAGGGATGAAAAGGCAGAAATGAGTATGGGGGAAACTCTGCAGTAAGACCTGGGTAAGAAGCATATACTCAACTTGTAGGACAGCTACTGAGAGGGAGAACCTTGGAATATGGGCAAGGGGCTCTCTTAATAATGAGTAGGGGTGCTCTAAGGCATGGGGAACATGAAAAGCATGGTGCATGTTATGGCTTAGGTGCATGGGTTGTTGTGAATGCAGATACACAATAGTTCCAGTTGTATATTCAGTACTCTAGGAATCAAACTTTTGCTAAGGAGTGGGGAGTGTGCAAAGTGTTTGAACTAAAAGTCCAGTAATGTCTCTATATACTGTATCTATAAGCACAAAGGCGCGTGGTACCGAGCCAAATAGTGCGCTGAAGGAACTAAGTCTGACTGTGGCGTGCGCAATCAATCTCTAGGCGTGAGATCAACAACACTGCTGGTGAGGCAGTATGTCGGGTCTTGCTGCACCTAGGCTGCTATGTCTGAGACAGACGCGTTCGACCCTAAAGGGGACTGCTACCATACACAGAACCAGGAATAAAGAGAACTCAAGTAGACAGGGGATGCGCACAAGGATATAGAAAGGCGCAAAGCGTGCAATGAGAAATGTGCAGTAAGTGAAGCGTGGGAAGTGCAGGAAGGTGTGCGCCTATGGTGCGTGTGGGCGCGTGAAGGTGCGCAAGTGATGTGGAAGGCAAGGAGTGGTGTAGGGATTCATAATGAGCGTGAAATGATGTGAGTGAAAGCGAGCGTGATGTAAAGCGAGAGCAAAGGCAAAGCGGACAAAAAGCAAAGCTTGATTAGGCGATCTAATCTAAGCCAAAACGCGACAACCACAGGGCGCGCGCCCTAATGGTGACTACTACTCTAAAGTAAAACCCAAACGCTAGGAAAGTACAGTAAAGGGAAGTAATGAATAGTAGCGCTACCATCAGGCTTTATACTAACTAAGATCTCATCAGACACGGAAGGGATAGGGAGAACATGCGCGATAGTATGTAATGACTCATAATAGCACTGCAGTCCTTGTTACACTCGTGCAGCATGTAGTATGACATACTAGAGGGGTGCTCAGACATGGATCAGTCCTCCTGGTTGATAGGCGATAGAGCGCAGGAACGTGCGCTAAGCACAGGCACGAGAAGGCATAGGCGCGGGAAGCGTGTAAGCACGGGAAAGTGTGCGCCTTTGGCATGCTATACAGGGAAGTGTCATGCAACTCCATAGTGCGAATGCTCAATTGACAGCTCATGTAAATATGGCCTTTTCATGCCCACAGAATTATGATTCCTGACAGCACACTCCTGAATAATTAGTATGTATGTAACTATATGTAAGGCGTGTGCTCAGATCTGAAGTGAACGCTTCCATAGCAATTGAGATGACTCACCAGTAAATCAGCAAGGACAAAGGACGGACAGGTGCATGGAGATAGGCATGAGGTGCGCAAGTGTGCTAAAGCATGTGCTCTGAGTGTGGTGATACAAGCATTGGAGTTTGAGCCTGTAGGACCTCAAAATCAATGGGTAGATGCAATGTTCCTTACAGCACATCTCTTTTGTCACAGCTAAGTGTTTTTTGTTTTTGTGTGGTGCTGCAGCATACTAACTACTATTTAGAGTTCAACCTTTCATCCATGCATGTCCCTTTTGTTACCAGTGAGTCTTTGTTATTGTTGTGTGGCACTGTGGCATACTGACTACAATTTCAGGTTCTCTCTCATGGCGTGCACCAAAAACACTGCCAAGAAGTGTACTGGTACTGGTGGTTCAGTGCCATGTGTACACCTCAAGCTCATCAAGACTGCTGCCAAGAGCCTTTCTAGAGGAGAGCTGCATGGAGCCCAAAGTTTGGAGATATCCAAAGTGGTTTGTCACAATGAGGTGAGTCTTGTTTTTTTGCTGTTTTTTTGCTGCATTTGTGCTAATATACCTTCTTCCCTCACAGTTTTGTATCCTCTGCTGGGATGGCTCTGCATTATTCAAAGAGAACACTCTCTTTATGTGCAACCAGTGCCCCAGAGTGATGTGCCACCTGTGCATGCAACTTTCCCTGGGTACTGAAGAGATGATCCTCAGCAAGGACATCTCTTTTAGGTGTATATGTTGCCACATTGCTATGGAACAGCAGGGTGCCCCCTACTATGTGAGTAATTTTTTTCTTTATCTTTTCATTCACAACTCATAATATATCAGGGCTTCTATCATCCTAATGGTGTCCCTGTCCTCAAGTCCTTTCTAAAGGTCCACACTTCACTCAAACTGTCATTGCACGCCCATCATACTCATCCACCTTGTTCTTGTCAACTTCAAAACTACTGCTAGCTCCTTCACCTTTGCTCATTTATTCCTCCAGCCCTACTTTACCAGCAGTGGCATTGAATATTGTGAGATTGCCTATGACATTGTCTCTGACTTGTCCAGTCACCACAAAACTGTCCATCAAACCTTCAAGGACCTTAAGAACTCGTTTGTATGGGAATGTGTAGTGGTTGACATCTCCACTCACACTGACAATGATCTAGGTGACCCATTTGCTGGGTACAGTCTAGATGGTAAGAAGCACTATGCTGGCATTCTAACTGAAGATGTAAGTTTTTTTTTTAAATTCTCTTGTACTTGATTACTGACTACTAGCTTGAAGTTCTTGGATGGTATCCTTACTCCATGGTAATCTCTCCTGGACCATGCAGATGACACCTACCTCTGGCTCTAGTGCTGTGGTGCAATTGTCAACAACAGTGATTCATTTACAGGATTGCAGCACGCAGTTGTTCAGTAAGTTGATTTAAATTATTTTATCTGACATTTAAACAGTCACATTCAATGTCACTCATTTTCAGCCATCTTTTGCATCCCATTTGCTCCTGGCATTCACTGAATAAGTCCTTATGGAGCGCTATCCCATTGGCCTTGCATTTGGTGACATGCTGGGTCAAGCCTACAAACTTGGTTGCCACACTGATGTCTTCTTACTGACACACTTGAGGGCAGTCTCCAGGTCTCCAAGTTTGTATGGGCTGATGTGAACTTCAAGCCTTGGGGCAGCTTCCTGCCAATCCAATGCCTAACCTGTGGGTGGACTAATTCCTGGAGGTCAGTCTTTGTTAGGGGCCGCAAAGACAAGGTCTATGCCTTTGAGTGAAAGAATGGTGTTTGCAATCAGTCTTTCAGCTTTAGCCTACCTGAAGGGGCCACCATGTTGACATCTGGTAGGAAGTCAGGGTGTTCATGGATGCATGTACCTTTGAAGCCCTTGTTGACTTGATTACATATGTACATTTCTTACTTTGGTTACTCAAATTTTGTCACTTCATATATCTTAGCTTTAGGCAATAATGTTTGGTTGTTTATCAATGAAACTTTGGTAGATGCGCCTGGTGAACTTAGATGTCACATGACTGTGTCTGTCACATGATTATGTTTGTAATGTTGAGTTTTTTTCAATAATGTTGAACTGTACATTCTGTAATCTTGTAATGGCCTGCATTCCTGTTATTGTCTGATACAATGGCCAGCTGGACTCTTGTTTTTAGCAATGTGTTAAATGAACACAATGATTCCTTTGTGGCAGCTAGAGGAAATTCTGCCATCAGGGCACACATTCTCAAGATGATCAAAGATGCTATAGGTAGCAGTGAAGCAGTCAAAGACTCTTGTGTCATGCTTCCTGAGAAAATTTGCAAAAGGTAAGCTTTTATAATTATGTTCTATACTAATCTAATAAATACAGGCTATCCATGCTGATTATTTGGACTCTCTGGAAGATGATAGGACTGCAAGGCAGAGGAAGAAATTATTGGGGGAGTGACTAAGGACAGATCTGCTCCAGATGCTGTCACTGTAGAGATAGTGAGACAGAGGGAAGATGATAAGCCTGAGGATGCTGGGAAGTATAAGACAGAATTCTCCAGTTTTGATATCATCCAAAAATTATTTAAGAATGAATTTGCAGAATTTGACAAGCAGCACAGAGATACCTCTGACCTAAAGTCTATGGGTCAGAGGACAAGATTGGCCCATACTTGGCACCAGGCCATGTCTCCTGAGGTGAAGAAGGAACTTGATCAAGTCATAGAAAAATGAAACCAGGAAGGACCTCCTGCAGATACCAGGGACAGGTATTTTTTTTCTAACATTCTATTGCCATACATGCTATATAACTCAATAATACTTCAACAGATATTGTACTCATAACCAGAAAAAATGATGGAGGACTTTATGGGCATGGTCCAGAGGACTATGAGATTCCATGTTGTCATCCTTACAGCCTATGACTGGGGTGAGGGAAAGGCTCCTGGAACTACTGTGTAAGTGTTTTGATGCTTCACATTTTTAATAATGACAAACTTGTTTCTAAAGCCAGGAGACTTTGCCTCAAAATTTTTCTTTCAATTTTTAAATCTAATATGGTAGCTAAATGTCTAGCAATCGATGGAGAGCTTAGTGATGGAGAGGACAATAATGAAAATAATCTCCCAGATCTGACTGTTGAGGTTGATGATGACAGTTATCCTTGCCTACCCAAAGGCTTTGTATTTCTTAAGCTCAAGCAGTGGCAACAGCTTGTTTTGACTGTCTTTCAAAAGGCCTATGGTGAGTTGATTTGTATTATGTGATTTTATCATTTACTCACTCTCTCCAGCTGTTATTACCAACAATCCCTATGCTGCAGTACCCTGGAGTGAGATGTCTGTGGATCCTAATTAATACCTTGATTCGGAATGCATCCCTGAGAATGTCACCATCAGGGATCCTTCTCACCTGCAAAAGGACATGATCACTGGAATGTACTCCCACTGGAAAGATTGTGCTAGTTATGACATGCCAATTGTACGTTTTGTTGGATATAGACAAGCTGATTTTTATGATACTCACACCAAGGAGGGAGCTGCAAAGGGCAAGTCAAGGAGGAAGCCTGACTATGTTGAAATCTCTTTGGATAAGGAAGGACTCTTGAAGAAGGTGAATGATGGTAAAAGCTCTTCAGATGAAGATGACTCAGTTGAGACTCCTACTATTGCTGATTTCAGCCACAAATACCATCTTGATAGGGACATAGTCCCTTATCTCAAGTCTCTCTCTACTGTCCCTTCATATCAATGTCTTCTTACTGCAGTTCAAAAGCTTCCAGTATGTCAGATCTTAATCTTGTGATTTTGTCTTTTTTAAAGTAAAGAACTGATACAAAGTCAAGGGAGCAGCAACTCCCTGTCTGGGTTTATTGGACATGGTCTCAGGCATATCTGCCTCAAGATATACATGAGAATGTGGAGACCGCCTCAGGTGCCCTGAAGCAGTTGAGTAACTACCAGTTTGATTCTTATGGATGGGGCATGGTTGTGAGCCTGGGGATTGGACTCCTACTTCATGAGTGTCATCATGCTCAGGAGTATGAGGCTGATGAAGCTGGAGATGATGTATCTAACTACTTGGGTAAATCTATCTTGGGCTTTCAGATGGGCAACCAGATTGAGGAAAAAGTCACAGGGATAGAGGCAGAAGTTGAAGCTATGCTGAAAGATGGGAACCTGGGGTTGTCTATTGTGTGACAAGACATTGAGAAGAGGTGGTTGGAGGAGAAAAAGAAGTTGAAGGAGAAAAGGAGAGTTGAGGAGAAGAAGAAGGCTGAGGAGGAGAAGGTTGAGGAGGAGAAGAGGGTTCCAGAAGAAGGAAGATTGGCTAAGGAAGCAGGCAAGGAAGACAAGAGGGTGAGGAAATCTAATGCCAAAGGGAAGGGTAAGTGGCCTGCTGCAGATGTGGAGGAATCATGCAAGAAAAAGATGAAAGCTTCTCTTCCTGATCCACCTCATCGTTCTACCAGAGACAAAGTGATCCCTAAGAAGTACAATGTCTGAAATACTTCATATATCTGTTAAATGACTATGCACAAGGGTGCATTCAATCTCTTGGAGGGATAGATGAGTGACTCATATGGGGCTTTGGCCTCAGCTCATATGCTGTGCCCCTCTCCTGAGTATAGTGTCCCAAATTTCAGATGATGAAGTCCAATAAGATCCAGTGAAGTCCGGAGGACTTCAAAGGCAGACAACTCATGGTAGAGATGTCTGGATGACTTCCAGAGGAGTGCAGTAAACTTCCAGACAAATGTGGAGAATTTCCAGATAGGTACCAGGAAGTATGGTGGAGTTCTGTTTACTGAATGGGATGAGATTTGACTGTGCAAGGCAATCCTGAATGGGAACATATGGTGGAAAAACTACCAGGGACAAAGTCTGAGGCAGGAAGAAGGATCCAGAAGTCCAGATAGGGGGTCCAGAGGTATGGACAGGAGGTCTGGAGGACAATAATGTTGTGAGATGGTAATATTTGAACTAAGGAAATATAGGAGGTTCTACAAGACCTTATATACTGAAGGATATTCTAGAGGATAAGTAAGCTAGAAGGTAAAGCTATGTATGAGCATATGGAGGATTAGTAAGTATGGAGACAGATCATAAGTAAATGAACTCGGAGATAAACAGTTACAAAGATCAGTAAGCAGAAACAGGAATAGAGATAACCAGAGGGAGAAACATATGTAACAGACAAGTATACAACCAGATAGCTGGAAACAGGAGTGTGTCTAAATGGGGCTGAGTGCTGATTTCTGGATTGGGTGTGTTGTATGAATCTCAGATGAATGGAAGGCCCCTCAGGCATCCATACCTCAGTACACCTACACCTCCAGATGCATGCAGTAAACCTGCTTACATATTGTCCAGGCCTCATCCATACACATTCCTGACTCATCCACATTCCACTCGTCTGCCTTCTGCTTGTCCACCTTCTGCTTGTCCACCAGATGTGGGAGGATATGAATGTCCAGAAAGAGAGCAGAGATCCAGAGGTCCAGATGTTATGTAAGCAGGCTGGCTGCATACATCCAGAGGTATCAGGATAAGGACTAGAGTAGGATATGGAAACCGATCTAAGGATTAGTCTGGAAATGTGACTATAGGATAGGTCTGGCATGGCACATGACAATATTATTACATACATTTTGTATCACAATGGCTTAAAGTTGATTCAATGGTTTGTATATCTGTACTTGAGACTTAAAGAAATATTTACACTTGGCACCAGGAGATATTGGGATTGAAGTGGGTAGGTGTTTTCAATTAGGGTTTTAATTCTGCCACTATAGGAAGTTAGGAAATTGAATTGCACAAGCAGGCAATTGCCACTCTGCTAGTGAAACACACATCAGAAAAGACTGTATGGTTCTTTTTTTGTTTCCCCTTGTACTCCATTAGATGCTACAGTGACTTGCAAAACTGTTACAATGTTTGGTACTTTTTAGTGTACACATTATTGTGCCTATATGCATGGAAATCACACTTTATGTTGGTGAACGATATTGGAGAGCCAACCCCTGGCTACACATAGACACTTTGGTTAGGTAATTTGGCCCAGGGGTTGTGAAGATAGGGCTATTTTAAGACAGAGATACCATTGTAATGGTTTTGCAACTGTTGATAATAATTAAGGTATTGACAAATATCAGTACTTGGTATATCCTCCCTTGGCTTTAATTACTGCCTCAATCCTCCTAGGCATACTTTCAATCAATTTCTGACACACCTCAGCTAGTATCTTGTTCCATTCCTCCTCAATCCTTCTCCACAATTCCTCCATTTCCTTAGGGGGATACTCATGCTCCAGAAGCCTTCTTTTGAGGTGACCCCAGAGATGTTCCAAGGGATTAAGGTCAGGAGATTGTGCAGGCCCTACCATAGTCCTAAATTCCTGGTCATCTAACCACTCCCTGACCTTTTTGCAGGTATGCTTAGGGTTCTTGTCTTGCTGAAAGATGACATCAGAAGAATTAAGATCATAAAACTCCAGGGAATTCTGAAGTTCATCCTTCAAAATTTGAAGGTAAAGATCCCCATCCATTCTACCATCAATCTTAGCAGCATAGCTAACTTCTTCCCAGGTCATACAGCCCCACATCATCAAAGAACCTCCACCAAACTTGACAGTTCCTTGTACCAATCTGTCACTGAGCCTCTCTCTTGACTTTTTCCAGGTCCATTTGACCCTAGGTGGTTAATCTTGGTTTCATCAGACCATATGATCAACTTCCAGTCTCCAAAGTCCAATCTCTATGAGCATAGACAAAATCTAAGTGGGCTTTGCAATGTTTGACAGACAGTAGAGGGTGTTTAGACTTGACTACAGCCTTCATTCCAGCTTTTTTGAGGTAGCGGCTAGTGGTACTTGGATGAAGAGGTTGATTGATAATATTTGAAAGAGATTTGGTCACTTGAACAGCAGTTTCTGCCTTCTGAGTGAAGATGAGATGGATAGCATGGCGAATATTGGCAGAGGAAAGCTTGGCTGGACAACCACCAGTGGACTTTTGTAAGGAAGAATGCTCCTTGGAATGAAGTCTGGAGATAGTAGCAGTGCTGATACCAGTTGTAGAAGCAATAGAGCAGATAGAATGATAAGCATCAAGCTGAAAGAGGATGGTATTCTTTTGAGTGGTAGAGAGAGATCTCATGGTGGTAATGGTTAAGTCTACTCATTCCATTAGTCCCCTTGGTCACTTATTTGGACCATCATTTCCTTCAATGTCTACATCTGACCCACATCAGTATTTCAGTATATGAGAGCTCCAGCAAATTTTAATAGAGTGAGAGCACACATTTGTGACCGCTCCACCCTTCTCCCTGTATCCTCTGTCAAAGTAATGTGTACATTGAAGACCAATCGTCCAGGTGTACTTAAGAGTTTGCAGATGTGAGTATATACAAAGACTTCAAAGTACATCTCCAAGTTTGGTTGGCCCCACAGAATAACACTGACTTTATGTAACCATCTTAAAAGTCAGGATTTAAAATACTACCTTATATGGATTTGTATCTTGTGCTAGAATTGCTCATGATCTAGCAGGATGTGTTGTATGCTATGCAGTTAATTGACTTTCCACATTCACAGACAAAGACAGCAGTTGTCCCCATTGACAGAGTCAAGATCCTCTTCCAAGTTTCAAATCCTGATTGCTAGAAGAATGCTGGTATGTACACTGGCATGTGTTTGTGTATCCCTGCATTTACCTCTGAACTGACTTTATAACCCTAAAGGAACTTAATGCAGGGCTTGCAATATACAGAGATGGAGGTACCAGAGAGTCAAGGCCACTCTGCAACTCTTCTCTCCATATTTCTGTACATGGCCATAAACTTTATGGCCTATGACCAATGGAGAGCATTGAGATCCTGATTTATACTCACTCCAAAACTAAGCAAGGAGACACTTGGGGGGAGGGGGTTCAATGGCAAGGCCATGCAACAGAAGAAACATACAATTCCCATACAGGGCAATCCCATTACATATAGTGTCAAGGATGTAAGTTGATTGCCTCTCTTTATTATTATGCTTACCTCCTTTCAGTTTTTTGTAGGACTATTTGTAGGTGGCATTGAGAATTATGCCAGGGGGTCTACAATGTGGATGTTCATATGCGGACATACCATACAGAAGTTGAATGCATTCAAAGATCTCTTGGACAGTATCAAATAGTAGGTAGCTTTCCTGCATTGAGCACTGCCTGTTGATTTTTTTTTTCAATTATGCTGTTGAAAATACATTCGCATTCAATACCAGCTTATTCCATGCATGTCTTTCTATAGCATTCATTACTGCTTATGTCGAGCACATGCTTATCGAAGGGCTGGAGGTACAGGACATGATGCATGACCTTCTTGCTGTCTGTCCTCAGCTTGGAATGCATGCAGCAATTACCCATTTGCACATCACAAATGCCTTCCATCAATGCCTACCAACCATTGCTGAGTACAATCAGGGGTGGGCCTGAATTTCTGACAGCACAGTCTTAATGATTATGACATCATATACCTTCTTCCATGACAATAAACGTCCATGGGGAAATGTGCTCCCCTACCAATGCCCAGCTTGTAGGTGTATCTGCACATGGCAATGCACTACCTCCAATCTATCCTTGCTGAATGAAACAAAATGCACTTGCCATAAACCAGGTTGTGGTCACACTATTGCCTACAATAAACCTCTGCAGCAGGAAATCATTTTATTCACTCCAGGCTATCATGGTATTAATCTGAGTGGCAAAATAGTGAGGAAGGGCAGCAGCAACGCTGGGTCTGGTTGGCTGGTATCCAAGGCAATTGAGTCTGGTGTACCAGCAGATGATCATCTACCCTCCTGCAAATACATATTAATTAATTAGGACTTATAGTGGTCTCTTTGCACATAGTGATAGCATCTTCATCATAGTATAGACATCATCTGCCACTCAATTTTATGCTTTCAGTATGCTTTCAGCTGCTATCTACTCTAGAACACCAATTAAAATGCACATAGTACAGTCATGTTCAAGTTGTTCCCTCAGACCATTTGGGAAAGGTTCCATATAAAAATGAGTGACTCCATGTTAGTGTTACTGTCAAAATGAGGTGACCTGGTTTGGAAATGAGGCAGTTCAATACAGCTCAATTCCCTTACACCTCATTGTGATAAGTATCAAACTAGGAACAAACTGCCAAATGAAATGCTAAAACACCAAAAGCAAAAGAAAAGAGGTGCACACAATCTATGGAAGCCCAGATAGCTTGCAATGCAATGGCTTTCACATCTACTGCATCATCATTCATCTAAGCAATTCAGGTGGGGCATGATGCGACTATCCCATGGACCAAGGAAAGTAACAGTAGTGTGTCCAAGCTCACACAGCTGATGATCTTTGAATTCGACACATTCATGAATGTCCTGGACTACTATATATCTGAGCATGAGGCAAGAATAAAAAAGAGAACCAAGAACTGACAGAGATTGTAGAATCATGTGTTCAATGGGCATCTATGGCCTGTCAAAGTCTTACTAGTAGCATGTCCATCAGTGTAGATTGTTAAACAGGATTATGATATACATACATCAATGCAATTTGGAGTGTCCTTGGAGTAGCATGTCAAAGCCCAGGCAGTCAATAAAGAAGAGATCTTAAAAGTGAATGAAAGCAACTCATCATCTGTCTGAGCAAAAATAATGGTTATGATTTATGAAAAGTCAGTGTCCAAAATACTGATTTCTAGCATTTTTCTCTGGGTTGCCCTGTGTGTACAAGGTCTTATGGCAAGTGACTGGAAAAATTTCAAACATGTGGGCCTGTCTTAACTACCTCAGTCTTTGAAAGAATATGAAACAGCCTTAAGGTGTTTTTTTTTTGGGCCAGACATAATAGTTGGAGTGAGGAACAATAACAAGGACTCTAATATAAGGCAAGTGACACAATTGAAAAATTAATTTTATTAAATTTAACTATATTTCCTCCTGATAGATTAACTCTACTTACTTCCTAGGAGCTCCCCCTCCAACTCTGCTATTTTTTCTCATCTTCTTGCAAACAGGTTTCAGACCTCTACCAGCCCTTACCTGATTGAGAAAATCCTGCTTAGTCTGAAAGGTTGGCCTTGGAATGTCCTGCTTATCATGGACTTTATCCTTAACAAAGTGGGCCATCACAATCCTCTCACCATCACCCCAACCTGGGATGCCATACTCCAGCACCTTGCCTAAAATGTATACCATAGTCCCAGGAGGATATCCCAGTTGGGCACCCAGGTCTAGAAGATCTAGTATGGCCTGGTTGGCTTGCCTCAGGCTAACTAGAAGGTCATAGACCAATGGAGATGCTCTTAGATCACGGTGATGGGGCATCTCTCAGTTGACAATTACCTCAATTCCAGAAAACACAGAGAGCCAGGAGACTGGATGTGAGGTATGAACCATATTCTTGAGCATAGACACCAATTCTATGCCAGCAAGATACTGATCTGGTGCAATAATACTGGTAATGGCAGATCAGAATTGTTTGGTGACAGTCATTTCAGACAACCATTCCCAAACTACAGCCGACTTGGTAAGGGAGATTGATTGGTGCAAATGATCTTGAAGGCACTAGTTCCATTAAGTTAATTTTGTATCTTAAGAAGCATATGTAGACAACCTTACCTCTTTATGCTGCATGAATCCACCTGAACATAAAGTTACCCACCCTGCTCCAAACTCTCCTCCACCTGGAGGTATGACAAAACCCTGTAAACATGAAGGACTCTTTTTCTGGTCAGTTGCCTTAGCCAAAGACTGGTCTAGAGCATCTCTAAGCAACTTAATGGAGCTACAGTAAGCAACAAAACTGTTGCAATGTTTGCATTAATTTGATTATTCTGGCTATATCATTGTGGGGATTTCTGCTATAAAAATATGGATAAGAGCAATATTGTAGCCCTACATCCAGGCTACAATAGTCACACTATACTGAAGGTGTGAAACAACTTCCATAAAAAGATATGAGCAATTTATGACAGGGTATGCATTGCAACAGTTTTGTT
>Ga0310811_10005531_pt1 | contig 15995 bp, 15 predicted proteins | sample YCmetagenome_FD_207642 | JGI IMG/M metagenome (GOLD analysis project Ga0310811, IMG submission 207642) | Soil microbial communities from experimental microcosm in Duke University, North Carolina, United States - YC | ecosystem: Engineered > Artificial ecosystem > Soil microcosm > Unclassified ...
GTGACCGCGCGCGGGCGGCGACCTCCCTGCGGTTCGCGCCGGCGCGGGTCGGCTTCGCCCATCCTGCCCCGCGGTCCGCCCGTCGCCTAGCGGAGGCGATCGGAACCGACGCGATCGAGTTCGGCGCCCCGGCGACATCCTTCACCTTCCGTCTGGCGGATCTTGACTTCCCCATGCGAACCGCTGATCCGGTCCTCGCCGAGATCCTCGTCCGGTACGCGGAATCTGTGCCGCTCCCGCCGGTCACCTGGCTTGAGCAGTTCCGGGAGGTCCTGACTGGGGTGATGGAGGACGGCGCCCCGTGCTGCGTCGACGAGGTGGCCCGGCGCATGACCGTCAGCGTCCGCACGCTGCAACGGCGGCTCGCCGAATGGGGGACCACGTGGAGCGCGCAGCTGGACGAGATCAGGTACCGGCGCGCGCGGGAGGCTGACCTGCTCGCGAGCCCCACCATGCAGTCGCTGGCCACCAGGCTCGGTTACAGCGATGTGCGCTCGGTCCGCCGGGCGATGCGCCGCTGGAAGGACGTCACGAGTATTGACAGTCAGCGCTGGCCTGAGACCTAAGGGCAGGACCAAGGCGCTGGAACGCTCAGGCCTGCCCGCTCCAGCGGCGCAGGGCCCGGCGGACGGACCGGGCATCGGCGTAGCGGAGCTGGCGAGCCAGCCCCACGGCATCGGGGCCGACGGCCAGCCCTACGTTCGTGGCACGCCGCCTGCGGGCCGCGTCTAGCTCTTCGCGCCAGGTGGTCCCGTGGTCGGCGAGCCGCCGCTGCAGGGTGCGCGCGCTCATCGCCAGCTGGCGGGCCATCCCGCCGAGCGAAGGGCTGGCGGCGTCAAGCGTCTCGTCAAGCAGCTGCTGAAAGCGCTCGTACCACGTCACGGGCGGCGGAGCGGGAAAGGCGGCCGCGTACCGCGCCAGGATCTCCGCGAGGAGCGGATCGGCGGTCGGCAGCAGCAGGTCAAGGTCCTGATCGCGGAAGGTAAACGTGGCCGCGGCGGCGCCGAAGTCGATGCTGGTCGTACCGAGCGCCGCCACGAACGCGGCGGCGGAGCTGGGCGGTCGCTGCGGGAGGGCGATGTGCGCCGGGGCGATCCGCCGCGCCGTCACTGCCCGCGCCCCGGCGCAGAACGCCGCCACGGCGAACTGGAGGCAGAGCTCCTCGCCCCGGCTGCCTGGTTCTCGGCAGCGGTAGGCATAGGTGAGCGATCCTCCGCCCTCCTCCGCCACCTCCAGCCGACCCGCAGTGGTCACGAGGTGCAGGTATTCGCCAGCCGCGCGCAGCCCGTCCCTGAGCGTCGCCGATGTGGTGATCAGGTAGTCGTACAGGCCGAAGTCCCCCAACGCGTGGCGCTGGGCGACCGCCAGCCCCGGGTACGGATCTCCGGTCGCCTGCTCAAACAGTTCCCACAGCCGTGCCACCAGCGCGGCAGGAATCATCCCGGCACCGACCGCCAGCTCCCACGCGGGCACTCCCGCGGTCGCGGCCAGCTCACGGGCGTCAACTCCCGCGAGCGATGCCGTTCTGAGCAGCAGGCGCGCCACCTCGACCGAGGTGAGCGGGGTGTCCCGCGACACGCCGGGACGCTCAGGCGCGGGGCCTGTCATGTGCTCGCCCCTTACTCATGAGATTCCCTACTATCTGACAGTGGCTATTAAATGAGAGTATCACTCAAATGAGAGTTACTTTCAATATAGAAGCCCTGGAGTTCCGTCAAATAAAATAAACGCTCGTTCGTTTATTTTCAAATGATAGGCTGGCCCAGCCGAGAGGAGGCCACTGAGAATGACCGCTACCAGCTCCGGGCGCAGGCGAGGGCGGCCGCCGAAGTCCGACGCGGGCGACACGAAGGAACTGCTGCTGCAGGCGGCCCTGACGCTGTTCGCGGAGAAGGGGTACGAGGGAACCTCGGTCCGCGACATCGCGCGCTCCGTCGGCCTGAGCGAGAGCGTGCTTTACGCTCACTTCAGTAGCAAACGAGCGATCTTTGAGTCTGTTTTCGAGCGCCTCGGCCCGTTGAGCGCCAGCGCCGCACTCAACGACCTCGGCGACGCGGACGCTGACCCGCCGGGGTTCCTGCGAGCGCTCATCGCTCGCGAAATGACGGAATGGTCCACGCCCGCCGCCCGCCAGCTCATCAGCCTGATGTCACACGACAACATGCTGCACTCGCCCGAGCTGCGGGGTGGGATCGCGGCCTCCCTTGGCACCCTGGCTGAACTCTTCGCGCGCTGGATGACGGACGGCGTCATGAACCCGACCTTGGGGTCGGCCGGCGACCTCGCCTATGCGCTGATGGCGCCGGTGGCGCTGACCCGGGTCCTGTGGCTGCACGACGGAGCCACCGCCCAGGAGGTCGACGCAGCCCGCGAGCGGGCGGCCCGGCACGCCGAACTGTTCATCAGGGCGGTATTCCAGCCACGCCCCGATGACCACCTTCATGGTCCGTGATTTTCGCGAATCTCCCGCGGGGCGGATAGGACGGTACGCGCCAACATGTGGCGTGTACCGCCCCGTCCCGGGCGTTCAAACCGACACGGTCACCCGGGAAGATGGCACGCCGCGCCCCCAAGCTGGCGCACGGGGTCATGGCTCTCCACTCCCCTGCCTTCCAGAATGACGGATAAGGAGGCGCCCGCCGTGCCGCATGGCGGGGCGTGACGCGACTGGAGGGGAGCGCAGTGAACCGTAAGGCAACGTGGTGCTAACCGTCTTGCTATCGGCCAGGCAGCTGCCGCAGGACCAGGGGCAAGGCCGTGACGAACCAAGGCGGCTACTGGAATTCGGGATTGATGCGCCGATGAACGTGCCGCTTGGCCAGGCAACCCGTGAGTTGCTTGACGGGAGGAACTTCGCCACTGTGGCGACGCTGAATTCCGATGGTGCGCCGCAGACGTCCGTCGTCTGGGTCACGCGCGACGCCGACACCGTGCTCTTCTCTACCACGGCGGGCAGGCGTAAGGCGCGCAACCTGGCCAGAGACCCGCGGATCAGCCTCACGGTGGTCGACTCAGCGAACCCGTACCGCTCGGTCGAGATACGCGGCGTCGCGGAACTCAGCGAAGACCCCGGCAAGACGCTGCCGGCGCTGCTGTCGCACAAGTATCTCGGCGAGGACCCGCCTGCCGAGGGCCCTGAGGTGCTCCGGCTGATCGTCCGGGTAAGGCCGCAGCGGGTCAACGCCTTTCCCGTTTGAGTGGCCTGCCGGGGCCTTCCCCTAGCCCCGATAGGTTGGCGCGTCGGACTGGACTATCTTCAGGCGGCGCAGGGCGCGGCTGGCCGCCCGCGCGTCGGAGTAGCCGAGTACCGGAGCAAGGTCGGACATGCGCTGCGTAGCGACGGCACGGGCTTTCTCCGCGCGGCGGCGTCGCGCGTGATCCAGTTCCGCCCGCCACGTGGTGCCGTGCTCGGCGAGGTGGCGCTGCAGGCTTCGCGGGCTCATGGCGAGCCGCGTCGCCAGCGCTTCCAGGGTGGGCGTCTCGGCCAGACAGGCATCGAGCAGGGTGGTGAAATACCCGTACCAGGTAGCCGGCTCGGCCGGCGGCAGCGTGGCGGCGTACCGGCGCAAGATGCCGGCAAGCACCGGGTCGGCGCCGCGGAACGGCAGGCCCAGGTCGGCTCGCCCGAATGTCAGGGTGTTAACGGGCTGGTCGAACTCCACCCGGCGGGTGCCGAAGGCCTCCGCGAGAACGCGATAGGAGCGCGGCGGACGCTGGGCGAAGCCGACGCTGACTGGCACGACTGGCTGTCCGGTGGCCTGGCGCACCCGGGCGCAGAAAACGGCGAGCCCGAACTGGGCGCCGAGTTCGACGCCGCGGCGGGCACGCACGGAGTGCTGGTACCCGTAGGTGACGTCCCCGTCCGTCTCGCTCAGCACGGCCCATCTGCTGTTGCCGGTGACGAGGTGCAGAAACTCCCCCTGGACGGCAAGCCCGTCGACGAGCGTCGGCGAGGTACTGAACAGGTAGTCGTACAGGGACAAATCGCCCCGCTGGTGGCCCTGACCGACGGCAAACGCGATCCCCGGGTCCCGCAGCAGCCATTCAGCGAGTTCCCAGAGCCGCATCGCGTAGTGGGAGGAGACCCGTCCCTCGCCGATGGTGAACAACCACCGAGGAAGGCGAGCCTCACGCACCAGCGTTCGAGCGTCGGCACCGGCAGCGACCGCGGCGCTGAACACGAACTTCGGCAGCACGATCGAGTCGCTGCTTACCACGTCGGGAACCTGGGACCGCACGTTTCTACGAGCTCCTTCGCCGAGGGCACGTGATACCACGGTGCCTCACGGCGTCGCCTCCAGGGAGGACGAGATGCGTCAATGAGGGACTTGAGGCGCCAAACCCTGCGGCCCGCGCCAGCCCCGCCGTCAGCCGGCCGAGCCTCGTAGCCAGGGAACGGTGGACTACTGGCCGGGGTACATGCTCGCGAAGCCCTCGAGCCAGGTCCCGTACCGCGGTCGCCAGCCGAGCGCGGCCTTCGCGCGGGCATTGCTCGCGCCGCGCAACTGGGTCATGAAGGCCGCACCCCAGCCGCCCGCGGCGACCCGGACGAGGGCCGCCGGCACGTGCCGCGGTGCTGGTGCGCCGACCAGGGCCGCGAACCCCGGAAGCCACTGCCCGGTCGGGACCGGCTCGTCGTCTACGATGTTCAGGATTCCGGCGTCGTTGCCGCGCAGTGCCGCCACGACGGCCGAGGCCGCATCGTCGGCGTGCGTGAAGGAAAACACCGACTCGCCCCTGCCCGCGATCGGGAACTGCCCCGCCCGCACCTGCTGTGTCGTCCAGCCGTCGGGGGCGTAAGCCGAGCCCGGGCCGTACAGGTGCCCGAACCGGAGGACGAGCCCCTTGGCGTCCAGCGTCCTGCGCTCTAGTTCCCTGAGCGCCGCGAGGATCGGCGCGAACTGCCCGGGCGGGCGCACCCACAGCGGCGCGTCCTCGTCGGCGGCGCCCCGTCCCGGCTCATACGCGTACGCGAGTCCCTGCGTGATGACCCGGCGCACGTCGGCGTCCGCGGCCGCGTCGAGCAGGTTGCGGGTGCCCTCGGTGCGGAGGCGGTTGGTCAGCTCGAACTGGCGGGCGATCTTCTTCGGGTTGAGGTCGGCGGGGATCGCGGTGGCCATGTGCACCACGGCGTCTGGTTCCGCCGCTTGCACGGCCCTGCGGACCGCGACACGGTCCAGCAGGTCGGTACCGCTGCCGCGGGACAGCTGAATGACCTCATGACCGGCCGCGGCGAGCTGCGGCACCAGGCTGCGTCCGATGACACCAGTCGCTCCGGCGGCGATTACTTTCATCACACCCTGCTTTCCTACGCTGACGGGTCTCTTCAGGGGATCGCGCCGCCCGGGACACCGGGCGGCGCAGGTCGGTAACCGGAACCCCGGGGTCACCCTTAGGCGCCGCCCACCATGGGGCCGTCGCCGTCCAGCCGGACCTTGGGCAGCCGGCTGACCAGGATCAGAGCGAGCGCGAAGACCCCCACGTGCCACCACAGGGTGACCCGCATCGACTGTGCGAAGTCGTCCAGCCGGGCGGCCGGGACCGCGCGGGTGTAGATGGCCGTGGCCACCGCGGCCTTCACCGCGGCGGGGGCCGGGCTGGCCGCGAGCTGGCGCTCGGTCTGCGCGCAGACCGCTGGCGTCGCGCTCGGGTCGGTGGCGTGCGCGCGGGCGGAGAAGCAGGCGTCGAACTTGGTGATGATGACCGGCTGCTGGGCGGCGGGCACGCCGGCCACCGTGAGCTCATGGCGCAGTTGCGGCACGGCGGAGGCGGACGAGGAGGAGGCGTTCACGCCGAGCAGGCCGAAGAAGATCACGCCGACCACCGCGATGCCGAGCGCGGCGCCGACTTGCTGTACGGTCGCAAGCGCGCCGGACGCCGCCCCCGAGTTCTTGGCCGAGATGCCGGCTAGCACCACGCTGGTGACCGGGGCGATGAAGAAGCCGCCGCCGAGGCCGGCCACGAACATCGGCGCGAGGAGCTGCCAGCCCTGCAGTCCGGTGCCTGCCCAGTTCATGACGCCGATGACGCCGAGCTGGCCGACGATCATCAGCGCGCACCCGGCCAGCAGCACCCGGGTGCCAAGCCGCCGGGTGATCGCGGCGGAGCGGGCCGAGCCGATGGCCAGCGCGACAGCGAAGCCGAGGGTGACCGCGCCCGCCTTGACCGGGCTGTAGCCGAGGCCAGCCTGCAGGGTGAGCAGCAAGATCATGAAGAACGACGGGATGCCGGTGAAGAACACCAGGCAGGCGATGAGGCCGACAGTGAACGGGCGCTGCCGGAACAGCGTGGTGTCGATCAGCGGCCCGGCCTGGCGGCTGGTCCGCCGCCGCTCGTAGCCGGCGAACGCGGCGAGCACGAACGGGCTGGCGGCGAGGCAGCCGAACGACCAGGCGGGCCAGCCCTCGTCCCGGCCGATCACCAGCGGCAGCACCAGCAGGAACAGGCCGACCCCGAGCAGGCCCGCGCCGGGCAGGTCGATGCGGCGGCCCGCGCCGTCCGTGGACTCGGGGATCAGCGCGATGCCGAGCGCGAGCGCGGCCAGCCCGATGGGCACGTTGATGTAGAAGATCGAGCGCCAGCCCCAGCCGTCGATGTTCAGGTCGATCAGGCCGCCGCCGGTGACCGGCCCGAGGATGGTCGCGAGGCCGATCGTGGCGCCGTAGAGGCCGATGGCCTTGTTCCGCTGTTCCTTGCCGAACACGACCTGGATGATGCTGAGCACCTGCGGGAACATCAGCCCGGAGCACATGCCCTGCACGACCCGCGAGCAGATCAGCGTGAGCGCGTCGGGTGCCGCGCCGCAGACCGCCGAGGCGATGGTGAAGCCTGCCATGCCCCACAGGAACATCCGCTTGCGGCCGTAGCTGCTGCCCAGGCTGCCCCCGGTGACCAGGACGCAGGCGAAGGCGAGCATGTAGCCGGCCACCACCAGCTGGATCTCACCGAACGAGCTGTGCAGCGAGCCCTGGATCGACGGCACCCCGACCATCGTGATCGTGGTGTCAAGGAGCTGCATGAAGACGGCGGTCAAGATGATCGCGAGCACCGCCCAGGGGCTGACGCTCGTCCGGTGCTTACGGCTGCTTGCCTTTGTCGGCTCGACTGCCGGCGGGAGGTGGGTGTTCACGGTGTCCTCCGTTGCTCAGTGACCTTTAATCAGAAAATAATCGATCGTTCGATTATTTTCAAGAGCCAGACAGGGCCGGGTTCGCGATGCGTTGAGAAACCGAGTGATGACAAGCGCCAGGGCGGCCGACGTTTCATGCCGCCGACGGTAGGCCGGGGATAGCGCGCGCCGAATCTGTCAGCGATCAGTCGGCATTACCGGTCTGCCGGCCCGTCGGATCAGACGTCGCGGCCAGCGCACCGACCGGGCGGGAAACCACGGTTGGCGCGGACCGAAAGGGGCGGCTGGCATTCGCCGGCAGGGCGTGCTTTAGTGGTGGCAGCGGCGGTCGCGCCCGCCCGCTCTGAGCCAGGGGTCACCCATGCTGGCGCCGGCGACGAGGACAAGGGTCAATGACTCGCGCGTTTCTCCTTCAGTGCATCGTGCCCGTCCTGGCGGGGCGCATGGGGCCTTGCCGGAGGGATACCCCAGTGACCAGGGATCGTGCCCGCAAGAAGGCGATCCGCGCGCGGATGGCCGCGAGCGGGGAACCCTATAGCGTCGCCGCGCGCAAGCTCGACGCCACGCCGCCCGGGGGCGACACGGCCGTCCGCGAGGTCATCGCGCGCGTGAACGCGACGCTGACAGCGCCGAGCGCCCGGTTCGAGTACCGGCGGGAGACGGACATTGCCCCGCAGCAGCGGCAGCGACAGCCTCGTCCCGGCCCGGCCGGGAGGCTGGCCAGGCGCGCCGTCAGCGCGGTCTGGAAGCGCTTGTCCCCTGAGGTGGACGCGGCGGAGCTGGGAGAGATGTTCCGAGAGGCATTCAGGCACTCGGTCGGTGTGGGCTTGGTGGAGCCAGCCGCCGACCGGTACCAGGTCGATTACGGCGCGTACGCGCAGATGTACGTCGACGGCCAGCTCTGGGGCGGCCCGTCCGGTGCCCCGCTGCGGGCCAATAACCGGGTCCGGCGAGCAGGGCAGGCGTCCGACCCGCTGCGTCTGCTCAGGCTGCTGCGCGCAGCGACGCAGGCCCGGTACTGCGGCGAGGAGACGCTGCGCGGCACGCCGTGCCGCGCGGTCGCCGTCCGGGCAGGCTCGGCCGCGTTCACCGTCTGGGTCGACGATGAGCATGTCCGGCAGATCCAGCCTGAGTGGCCCGGGCGGGGCCCGCGCCACAGCGGTTCGGCGAAGACGACGGAGACGTTCGAGTGGTGGGACTTCGGTGTCCCGGCCGACTCACTCGACTGGTCGCACCTGCCCAGCTTCCGGGCGCCCGGCTAACGGACCGCGCTTGGCGTCCGGCTGGATGCCACTGGAATCAGAAGTCGTCCACCATGTACGGCGTCGCCGCGAAGGCCGCGTCGAGGGACGCGTCGCTGTCGGGAGTACCGCCCGATACCAGGCCCGCGAGGCGCAGCGACTCGACCGGGGTACCCGCGTACATGGCCGCCAAGCCGCGGGATCCCAGGGTGAGGGAGGAGGGCGAAGACACAGAACCGTTCGGGAAGAGCGTTCCCTTGCCACCGGTGACCGTCAGCCGCCAGTGACCTGTGTTGGCGGGGCGGGTCGGGTCGTTGAGTTCCAGCGGCACGCTGACCGACAGGCCAGGCGGGAAGCCCCTGGCGGCGATCGCCGCCGGCGCGTCGACGATGCGCAGCATCCACATCGAGCGGCGGCTGACCGTGGCGTCACGCTCGTAGGTGAGCCACCAGAACGGGTCGTTCGGCGCTATCCAGCCGCGCACGCTGTCGGCGACTGAACTGTGCGAGGCGATGACCGACCAGAGGGCGCGCAGTGAGTCTGGGGTCGTGGCATGGATGTGTTCCACCCACAGGTCGTCGTCCGCCCAGCGGTAAGCGGCGAAGCCGTCGTCGCCCGCCAGGTAGGAGTACAGGTCCGCGCGCGCGAGCCAGAGCTCGGACGGCCCTTCGTCCCAGGTCAGCGGTCCGGCATCGCGGGCGGCGCGGTGCGCTGCGCCGATGCGCTCGTTGACCGTCGCGGCATCTTCCCGCGTCGCCCTGCGGATCGGGACGTCCAGGTGCGACGCTCCCCCGCCGTGCGCGGCCTCGTCCGGCTTGACCAGCGACCGCAGCGAGTGGGCCGGGATCGTGAACATGTGCTTCGCGCCCGCGAGTTCCCAGCCGAGCGAGCGGTAGATCGGCGTCGTGGCCGGGTAGAGGGCGGACAGCGGGTAGCCACGGTCGGCGATCAGGCGTAGCACCTCGCTCATGAGCCGCTTCCCGATTCCCCGGCCCCGGTGCTCTGGCGCTACCTTGACCCCGGCGATGCCAGCCATCGGGATCTCGTTGCCCAGCCAGTACTGCCGCATGTCGTGGATCATGGCGGCGCCGACGGGCTCGCTACCGAGGAACGCCCCGAGGAACAGGCCCTGCGTGGCGCGCGTCTTGGCCGTCTCGATCCATTCGGGCTTCCGCCAGGCCGGGTAGATCCCAAAGGCCCGCTGCCCGAGATCAAGCTGCGCTTCGAAGTCGTCGTCAAGCGTGAGGGGCCGGATCTCCACGTCAGTCACAAGCGCCAACCTTACGACAGACCCCGGCACGCCCGTTGGCGCGGCGGCGGCCAGCCGCCGCGCACACGGAACTCAGGCTTCGAGCTTCTCCATGATCTCGTCGCTGACGTTGTAGTTCGCGTACACGTCCTGGACGTCGTCGGAGTCCTCGAGCGCGTCGATCATCCGCAGGACCTTGCGGGCCTGGTCCTCGTCGAGGTCGATCTCGGAGCTCGGCAGGAACGCCATGTCGGCCGACTCGTAGTCGATGCCGGCGTCCTGCAGGGCGGTGCGGACCGCGACCATGTCGGTCGGCTCGGAGATCACCTCGAAGCTCTCGCCGAGGTCGTTGACCTCTTCCGCGCCTGCGTCGAGGACGGCCAGCAGCACGTCGTCCTCGGCCATGTCCTTGGTCTTGCTGACGATGATGACGCCCTTGCGGTTGAACAGGTACGCCACCGAGCCCGGGTCCGCCATCCGGCCGCCGTTGCGGGTGAACGCGACGCGGACGTCGGACGCGGCGCGGTTGCGGTTGTCGGTGAGGCACTCGACCAGCACTGCCACGCCGCCGGGGCCGTAGCCCTCGTAGGTGATGTTCTCGTACTGCGCGCCGCCAGCCTCCTGGCCGGAGCCGCGCTTGACCGCCCGGTCGATGTTGTCGTTCGGAACGGAGGATTTCTTCGCCTTCTGGATGGCGTCGAACAGTGTCGGGTTGCCGGCCGGGTCCCCGCCACCAGTGCGGGCGGCCACCTCGACGTTCTTGATCAGCTTGGCGAACAGCTTGCCGCGCTTAGCGTCGACCACCGCCTTCTTGTGCTTGGTGGTGGCCCATTTGGAGTGGCCGCTCATGACGTTCCCTTCACCATCTTGACGAACAGCTCGTGAATGCGCCGGTCCGGGGTCAGTTCCGGATGGAATGATGTCGCGAGAAGCGGACCCTGCCGGACGGCGATGATCCTACCGTTATCCTCGCCCAGCACGGAGACTTCCGCGCCTGCTTGTTCCACCCAGGGCGCGCGGATGAACACCGCGTGGAACGGCGCACCGTCTACCTGGACCTCACGCTCGAAGGAGTCCACCTGCCGGCCGAAGGCGTTGCGCCGCGCGGTCATGTCGATGCCGCCGAAGGTCTGCTGGCCTTCGGTGCCGTCGGCCACCCGGTCGGCCAGCATGATCAGCCCGGCGCACGAGCCGAACGCGGGCATGCCGCCCGCGATCAGCTTGCGTATCGGGTCGAGCAGGTCGAACGCGGTCGCCAGCTTCCAGAGCGTGGTGGACTCGCCGCCGGGGATGACCAGGCCGTCCGACGCCTCGATCTCATTCAGGCGGCGGACTGGTTTCGCGGTCGCGCCCGCATCTTCGAGCGCGCGCACGTGCTCGCGCACGTCGCCTTGCAGCGCGAGTACTCCGATGGCCGGCAAAGCACTCCTTCCCCGGGGGAATGATCCCCCGATGACCCCTCAAACCATGGGGATTCACAAAAGCCGCTCGCCCCCGCGCCGTGGCCCGGGTTAAGGCGCGCGTTATCGCCGCCCAGGATTAGAGGATGTAATCGTTGTAACACGGTTACGAACGCGGTTCTTCCCTGGCGGTAGGTACGAGCCGCGCGCTTACCAGCCGCGGGCGGCGTAGTGCTGCTCGGCGGGCAGGGTGTCGATGTTGATGCCGACCATCGCCTCGCCGAGGCCACGGGAGACCTTCGCGATGACGTCGGGGTCGTCGTGGAACGTGGTCGCCTTGACGATCGCGGCGGCGCGCTTGGCCGGATCGCCCGACTTGAAGATGCCGGAGCCGACGAAGACTCCCTCCGCGCCGAGCTGCATCATCATCGCGGCGTCGGCCGGGGTCGCGATGCCGCCCGCGGTGAACAGCACGACCGGCAGTTTGCCTGCCTTGGCCACCTCGGCGACCAGCTCGTACGGCGCCTGGAGTTCCTTGGCGGCCGTGAACAGCTCCTCGGCCGGCAGGCCCTGCAGGCGGCGGATGCCCTGGCTGAGCGAGCGCATGTGCCTGGTGGCCTCGACCACGTTGCCGGTGCCGGCCTCACCCTTCGAGCGGATCATCGCCGCGCCCTCGGCGATGCGGCGCAGCGCCTCGCCGAGGTTGGTGGCGCCGCAGACGAACGGGACGGTGAACTTCCACTTGTCGATGTGGTGCGCCTCGTCGGCCGGGCTGAGCACCTCGGACTCGTCGATGTAGTCAACGCCGAGCGACTGCAGCACCTGGGCCTCGACGAAGTGGCCGATCCTGGCCTTGGCCATCACCGGGATGGACACGGCGTTGATGATGCCGTCGATCATGTCGGGGTCGCTCATCCGGGCGATGCCGCCCTGCGCGCGGATGTCGGCGGGCACCCGCTCCAGGGCCATGACGGCCACCGCGCCGGCGTCCTCGGCGATCTTGGCCTGCTCCGGCGTCACCACGTCCATGATCACGCCGCCCTTGAGCATCTCGGCCATGCCACGCTTGACGCGCGCGGTGCCGGTCTCTGGCCCAGTGCCTGCGGGCACAGTGCCGTTCGCCGGGGAACTGGGCGTTGCGTCAACGGTGGACATGAGAAACCTCGCTGGTCGAAGGGTGATATCGCAGGGGCGCGCGCGACGAACTCAGGCCCCTTTATCAGCCCTATGATATGTCGTCCCGCAGCCGCCCTGATTAGGGCGATTGGCTCTAACGTGGCTCTATTCGACGCTCTCGTCGATGGCGTCGTCCATGTCGAAGAAGGCCGGCTCCCGCGCGCTGCCGTACAGGCGGAGCACCTTCACCAGAGGGCGGCGGCGGGCGTAGACGGTACGCCCCGCGAGGTCGTTGTAGAACTTACGGGCGATGAAAACCCGCTGGGCGGCGTCCTCTACCTCGGCGATGAGCTCGGCTGTGCCGTCGTCGGCGGCTAGCTCCTTGCGGGCCTCGGGGTCGCCGATGGTGGCGCGCAGCGCCCGGGTCAGGTCGGACTCGGCCAGGTCGCGCTCGGCCGCGGATGCCCCGCGGGCGCGGCGCACCGCGTCGGCGAGCAGCAGCGAGGCCGCCGGGTCCAGCTGCCCCGAGGAGGCCAGTTCCGAGGCCGTCGAGGCGCGGCGCACCAGGGCCAGGTCGAGCGCGGTGCGCGCCGCCTCCACCCGGTTGTGCAGCCGGTCGAGGCGGCTGGCCCGCCAGGAGACGTAGAAGCTCCACAGTACGAGGGCCAGCACGACGAGTACGACGATCGTCCAGGTCATGGGGCGATCCCTACCGTGGTGCGGCCGAGGACGACCGTTTCGTAGACGCTCAGCACGTTGCGGGCCACGCTTCCCCAGTCGTAGGCGGCGACCGCGTCGAGGGCGGCCACCGACAGCTCGGCGCGGCGGGCTGGGTCGTCGAGCAGCCGGGACGTGGCCTTGGCCAGCTCTACGGCGTCCCCGGTCGGGAACAGCTCGCCCGCGAGGCCGTCGCGCAGCACGTCGCGGAACGCGGGGATATCGGAGGCGACGATCGGCACGCCCGCTGCCATGGCCTCGGCGGTGACGATGCCGAAGGACTCGCCGCCGGTGTTCGGCGAGCAGAAGACGTCGACGGAATGCAGGAGGCGGACCTTGTCCTCCTCGGAGACCTCACCGAGGAACACGGCCCGGTCGCGCAGCGCGGCGGGCAGCCGGCCCCGCTGCTCGTCGATGTCGCCGTAGCCGGCGATGAGCAGCCGCAGCCCGGGACGCTCCGGCGCGAGCAGCTCGAACGCCTGCAGGAGGACCGCGAGGCCCTTGCGCGGCTCGTCCATCCGGCCGAGGAAGCCGATCGCGCCGCCCTCGCCCGGCCAGCCGTCCAGGGGGTCCGCGTGCAGGTAGCGGCGGGTGGCGACCCCGTTGGGGATCAGCACGGCGTCGCCGCCCAGGTGCTCGACGAACGTCGACCTGGCGGCCTCGGAGACCGCGATCCTGCCGTCGATTTTCTCAAGCGCCGAGCGGAGCACCGGCTGGGTCGCGAGCAGCACGCGGGATTTGCGCATCGCGGTGTGCACGGTCGCCACGATCGGGCCAGCGGCCACCCAGCAGGCAAGCAGGGACAGTGAGGGCACGGAGGGCTCATGCGCGTGCAGGACGTCGAAGTTGCCCTCACGCAGCCAGCGGCGGACCCGGTGCGTCGACAGCGGCCCGAACGCCAGCCGGGCCACCGAGCCGTTGTACGGGACCGGCATTGCCTTGCCCGCCGGGACCACGTAGGGCGGGAGCGGCCGGTCCTCGTCCGCCGGGGCGATCACGGAGACCTCGTGGCCGAGCTCGATGAGCGCCTCAGCCAGGTCCCTGATGTGCTGCTGTACGCCGCCCGGGACGTCCCATGAGTACGGGCACACGATGCCTATCCGCACGGGAACGCACTCTCCCGTACCCAGTTCGAGGTCATGCGCCGGCCACCGTGGCCGCGTCGCCGACCCCGTCGCCGTCGCCGTTGCGGGCTCCGTTGCCACCGCCGTTGCCGTTGCGGGCACGGTTGCGGGCCAGGCGTGCGGGGTCGAGGTCGTTCACGAACACCTTCTGCAGCATGTGCCAGTCTTCCGGGTGCTCGCGGATCGCGTGTTCGAAGGCGGTGGCCAGGGCCTGCGTCATCCCGGCGATCTTCTCCTTGCGCGTCCCCGAGGCGGGGACGGGGATCTCGTCGTAGACATGCGCGGCCCACTCGGCCTCGCCGACGAACCAGCAGCCGACCGGCATCAGTGCCGCGCCGGTCTGCACGGCGAGGGCGGCCGGGCCGGCCGGAAGCAGCGCCTTCTCACCGAAGAACTCCACCTCGACGCCGGTGTCCGAGAGGTCTCTGTCGGCGACGATGGTGACCAGCTTTCCCGCCCGCAGCCGCTGGGCCATCACGCCGAACGGGTGCGGGCCGCCGCTGGTCGGCACGATTTCCATGCCGAGGCTCTCGCGGAACGCGAGGAACTTCTGGAACACCGACTCGGGCTTGAGCCGCTCGGCGGGGGCGACGATCGAGCCGGCTCCGGCCAGGATCACCCAGCGGCCCGCCTGCTCGAAGTCGCCCATGTGCGGCAGGGCGTAGATGACGCCACGGCCGCCCTTCAGGTGCTCCAGGGTCAGGTCGACGTTCTCCTGGTTCACGTGCATGCCGGCCTGGATCTGCTCATCCGGGATGATCTGCAGGCGGAACGTCTCCAGGTAGTACCGGGCGTAGGAGCGCATCACCGCACGGGACAGGGCACGCAACTCCTGGCCGAATTCGGGGTCGGTCTCGGTGAAACCAGAAGTCGTTCTGAGGACTCGGACGAGATTCCCCTCGAGGACCTGCACTCCGCCGCCTTGGCGGCGCCAGGCGGTGTCGGCGCCGAACCTGAAGAAGGCGCGCGCCACTGACTCGGGGAGGCGGCACACCAGGCCCCAGCCGGCGCTGAACGCCGTGCTGCGCAACCGCTCGGAGAAAGTTTCCTTTGCCATCAGCCTTCCTCTGGGTGCGCGGCGGCGGTCGTCGCGGCCGTGGGCTGCTCCGCCGATCCGGCTTGGGCGGCCTTGGACTTAGCGTCCACGTAGACCGCCCGCATCCGCTGGTAGAGGGTGATCGCGGTGCCGGCGGCGAGGGCCCACATGCCGATCGGCAGTACGTAGGGGACGCCGAGGCCGGACAGGCCGATGCTGGTGAGGCCGATGAGGACCCGTTCCGGGCGCTCGATCAGGCCGACGTCCGCGTTCAGCCCGAGGCCCTCCGCGCGTGCCTTGACGTAAGACACGCTCATACCGCCTGCCAGGCAGAACAAGCTGACCACGGCGAGCAGGTGGTCGCTGCGCATGAACCAGATCGTGATGCCACCGAAGATGGCCGCGTCGCCAAACCGGTCCATGGTCGAGTCGAGGAACGCCCCGTACTTGCCCGAACTGCCCTTGATACGAGCGAGTTGCCCGTCGAGCATGTCGGTGAAGATGAAGACCGTCGCGGTCGCGGCACCAGGGAACAGCCAGCCGATCGGGAACATCGCCAGCGCCGCGGCGGCAACGCCAAGAGTGCCGGCCACCGTGATCATGTTCGGCGTGACCGGCGTGCGCGCGAGCGCCTGGATCAGCGGGCTGAACAGGCGGGCGAAGAAGGGGCGGAGGAAGTTGAGCATGACCGAATCGATCTTACTGGGATGAGATATAGCTTGCGGAGGCACCGGTCTTGCGTCATCTCGCCGCCACCTCATGGATTCTTCCCGTGGGTCTTGTGGTAATGCGCCCGTCGGGTTCACGCTGTGTGGACAGAAGCTCATCGAGCGCGAGGAGGCGACGAGAGTGACGTTTACAGGCAGCTCAGGAGGGGCAGGACAGGCAGGCGCGGGCAGGGAATCGGGGGCCGGCGGCATCCGCAATGTCGTGCTGGTCGGCCATTCGGGGAGCGGGAAGACAACCTTGGCCGAGGCGCTCCT
>Ga0310811_10005532_pt1 | contig 15993 bp, 16 predicted proteins | sample YCmetagenome_FD_207642 | JGI IMG/M metagenome (GOLD analysis project Ga0310811, IMG submission 207642) | Soil microbial communities from experimental microcosm in Duke University, North Carolina, United States - YC | ecosystem: Engineered > Artificial ecosystem > Soil microcosm > Unclassified ...
CCGACGAAGCCGATGCGCCCGAGTTGATGCGCGTCGTCATCGATGAGATCGGCAACGCGACGGAGACGATCACGGATGCCGAGGTCAACCGCGCCAAGGCGCAGATGAAGGCTGGCCTCCTGATGGCATTGGAGAGCTCGGAAGCCCGCGTCGGCCAGATCGCGCGGCAGATGCTGGCCTATGGCCGGCCGATAGCGCTCGATGAGATCGTCGCCAAGGTCGATGCCGTGACCGTCGAGAGCACGCGGGCCGCCGGCCGGGCTCTGGTCGCGCGCGGCCGTCCGGCCATCGCCGCCATCGGGCCCGGCAGCGGGCTTGAAAGCACGGCCGCAATCGCTCAAAGTCTTGTGCGGCGCGCGGCCTGAACCGACGGAGCGCTCGCCGGCACCGTCATGGCGTTCTTCCGCACTGTCAGCTTCGGCGAAGTCATCCCAGCCATCACCGGCGGCGGCGTGCTGCTGCGCACGCCGGTGAGCAGCGATTATGCCGAGTGGGCGGCGGTGCGCGAGAAAAGCCGCGACTTTCTCACGCCCTGGGAACCGACCTGGCCGGCGGACGATCTCAGCCGCAGCGCCTTCCGCCGGCGGCTCAAGCGCTATGCCGAGGACCAGCGCGGCGATCTGGCCTATGCGTTCTTGATCTTCCGTAGCGACGATGGCGCCCTTGTCGGCGGCCTGACGCTGGCCAACATCCGCCGCGGTGTCGCTCAGGCGGGCAGCATCGGCTACTGGGTGGGCCAGCCTTTTGCCCGCAAAGGTTACATGACCGCCGCCGTGCGGGCGCTCCTCCCTTTCTGCTTCGGCACCTTGCGCCTGCACCGCCTGGAGGCGGCCTGCATCCCGGACAACGCCGCCTCGATCGGCCTCCTGGAGAAGACCGGCTTCAGACGCGAGGGCTACGCCCGCGGCTATCTCTGCATTAATGGCGCCTGGCAGGACCACCTGCTTTACGCCAGGCTGAAAGACGACCCGGACTGAACCGGGCCGGGGGCGCGCGGTACCGCCTCAACAATATGCCGCCTTGGGCTTGCCACGCTTGGCTTGCTATAAGGCCGCCTCCGGGGATTCTTGAACAAACGCGAGCGAGACGAGATGGGTGGGGAGCGAGACCGACGCGCTGCACCGGCGGGGGCCGTGGTTGCGATAGTGGCAGCGCTGGCGCTGGCCGGTTGCGGCAGTGTGAATACCAGCAGCATTTTGAGCACGTCGCCGCTCGACCTGTTCAAGTCGTCGCCGAAGGCTACGGCCGCCAGCGCCAATGCGGCGGCTGGCGCACCCGAGGTCGACACCGACATCGATTGCCCGGGCGTCCAGATTCGTAACGGCGCGGCGACGCTTGTCGTCGGCAGCAAGCCGGGCGAGGCGGAGCCGGCCGCGCTCGACGTGCGCTATCAGGGAAGCATCGTCCGCACCGCCCGCGAGTGCCACGTCAATTCCGGCATGATGACCATGAAGGTCGGCATCGAAGGCCGTGTTATCACCGGCCCTGCCGGCGGCGCGGGCGTCGTCAACGTGCCGATGCGCATCGCGGTGGTGCAGGAAGGCGTCAACCCGAAGACCATCCTGTCGAAGTTCGGCCAGGAGACGGTGCAGATCACGGGCGATGTCGATCGTGTCACCTTCACGCATATCGAGCCCGACATCACCTTCCCGCTGCCGCAGCCAGCCGCGGATCTCGACGCCTACGTCGTCTATGTCGGTTTCGATCCGCTCGGCGCCCAGCCTGAGAAGAAGAAGCCGGCGGCGAGGCGCAAGCCGCATGCGGCGGCCAAGCCAAAGCAGAGTTGATGCGCTCATGTTCCGGGGGCCGCGCAGCACGTTTCGTAGTGCGCTGCCGACCCGGGACCGCCAGAGATTCGAGTTCGGTAAGGCCCAGGCTTTGCGGGCACTGCTTCGGAAGTGCTATGCGCTGAGCCGCGTCCAGGGCGCGCCCTTCACCAGCCCCTTAGATCCATCACCGCGCTCTTGAGAGCGCGCATGTCGGTGATCACGACGCGCGCGCCGGCCGCGAGCAGGTTGGTGCCGAGCTGGCTGCCGGCGTGGCTACCGCCGACAAAGCCGATCACCGTCATGCCGGCGGCCGCGCCCGCGGCCACCCCGACCGCCGAGTCCTCCACCACGATGCACTCGCGCGGCAGCACCCGCATCATCTTGGCGGCATGCAGGAACAGGTCCGGCGCCGGCTTGCCGTGCGCGACATCGCTGGCCGAAAACAGGTTCGGCTCGAAGAAGCGAATGAGATCGGTGCTGTCCAGGCTCACGCGCATGCGCTCGAGCGAGGAGGAGGAGGCGACGCATTTCGGGCCGCGCAGCCAAGTGAGCGCATGTGCGACGTGGGCGGTGGCACGCAGTTCGTGCCGGAAGCGCTGCAGCGTGGTCGCGGCGACCGTGGCGGCGAAATTGGTTGGCAGCCGGCGGCCCGCGGCAATCTCGACCTCGCTGAACATGTCGGTCTGCCGCCGCCCGGTGAAATAGCGCGCGACCAGATCGGGAGTCAGCGGAAAGCCCGCTCGCATGAATTCCTGCGAGACGATAGACGTTGCCAGCGGCTCGCTGTCGACGAGCACGCCGTTGCAATCGAAAATAATCACAGGTCCCCCGACGCTGTGCGGCCGGCTCGTCCGGCCCCCCACGCATTGCGACGAATCAGTGCGCAAGACTACTTCTGCCGGCGCAACAGGCATAGATGCCATGCCGGGAAGAGGTAGCAGGATAACGAGGATAACCTGGGTGAACCCGCTGGGGCCTCACATCCGTCCGCGGGCCGTACACATGAAAAAGGCCGGGACGAACCCGGCCTTTCGTGTGTTCGATGGGGCGCGACGGCCGCTCAGTTGAGTTTCTTGCGCACGTCCTCGATGCCCTTGGCGATCAGCCCGCTGGCACGGTCGCCTTTGGCTTCCTGGGTCAGGATGCGCTCGGCTGCGGCGATCGCGGCCTCGGCTGCGGCGCTGCGCACGTCTGCGGCCGCCTGGGCCTCGGCCTGAGCGATCTTGGTTTCGGCCATCTTGGTGCGGCGAGAGACGAATTCCTCGATCTTGGCCTTGGCCTCGATCGCCATCCGCTCGGCTTCCGCCTTGGCGCCGGAGATAATGCCCTCCGCCTCGCTCTCGGCTTCGTGCCGGCGGCGCTCATACTCGGCCAGCAACTGAGTGGCCTCGTCCTTGAGCTTCTTCGCCTCGTCGAGCTCGGCCTTGATGCGTGCGGCCCGCTCGTCGAGCGCTTTGGTCACCAGCTTGGGCACGCCGACATAGACGAGCACGCCAACAAACACGAGGAAGGCCAGCGTGACCCAAACTTCTGCGTCTTCAAGCACGATCGGCCCTCTCAGTTCTTCAGGGCGGTGGCAACCGCGTCGGTCACCGCCTGATCGCTCGGCGCCGTGCCGAGCAGGCGCTCGACGATGGCGCGCGTGGCGTCCTCGGCGATGCCGCGGACATTGGCCATGGCCGCCTGCTTGGTGGCGGCAATGGTCTTCTCGGCGTCCATCAGTTTGCCGTTGAGCTCATCCTCGAGTGTCTTGCGACGGGCTTCCGCCGCGGCGTGCTGCTTGTCGCGGGTCTCGTTGGCGATGGCCTGCGCGCGGGTTCGCGCGTCGGCCAGCGCCTTCTCGTAGGCCGCGACCGCCTCGTCGGACCGAGCCTTGAGCCGTCCGGCCTCGGCGATGTCGTCATCGATGTGCTTTTGACGCTTCTCGATGATCGACGCCACGCGCGGCAGCGCCAGCTTCGACATCAGCGCGTAGAGCAGGACGAAGGCGATCGCGAGCCAGATGAGCTGCGAAGCGAAGGTCTGCGCCTGGAACGGCGGAAATCCGCCGTGTTCCTCGCCCTTCGGAACGTGCTCGGTCGCGGTCGTATGGGTCGTCTCGGCCATCGTCAGCTCCAGCGCTTGCGCGCTCTTGATACTTCTTAGAGAGCGAACAGCAGCAGCAGCGCGATCAGCAGCGAGAAGATGCCGAGCGCTTCCGTGATGGCGAACCCGAAGATCAGGTTGCCGAACTGGCCCTGAGCGGCCGACGGATTGCGCAGAGCGGCGGCAAGGTAGTTGCCGAAAATGATGCCCACGCCGACGCCGGCGCCGCCCATGCCGATGCAGGCAATGCCCGCGCCGATATACTTCGCTGCCACTGGATCCATAACAAACTCCTTTTCGGGTTCCGCGTGTTCGATTTTGGGGCCGTTAGTGGCCCGGGTGAATCGCATCGTTGAGATAGATGCAAGTGAGGATCGCGAAGACGTAGGCCTGCAGGAATGCGACCAGAGTCTCCAGCGCAAAGAGGATGACGATCATCGCGAACGGGAGGATGCCGCCGATCCAGCCGACCGCGCCGAGGCCGGCGCCGAGCAGGATGATGAAACCGGCGAACACCTGCAGCGTGATGTGTCCGGCCAGCATGTTGGCGAACAGACGCACGCTATGCGAGATCGGGCGCGAGATGAAGGAGAGGATCTCGATCGCCACGATCAGCGGCAGGATGTAGATCGGTACCCCCTTCGGCACGAACAGATTGAAGAAGTGCAGGCCGTGCCGCATCAGGCCGTAGATCAGTACGATTAGGAACACCATGATCGCCAGCGCGGCGGTGATGATGATGTGGCTGGTGACTGTGAACGAGTAGGGGATGAGCCCCAGCATGTTCAGCGTCAAAACGAACATGAACAGCGTGAACACGAAGGGAAAGAATCTCATCCCTTCTGCGCCGGCGGTGCCGCGTATCGTCGTTGCGACAAACTCGTAGGAGAGTTCCGCCGCCGATTGCAGCCGGGACGGCACCAGGCTCTTGCGCGCCGTGCCGATGACCAGGAATGCGGTCAGGCCGAACACGGCCACCAGCATCAGCAGCGAGGAATTGGTGAAGAAGATCTCGGTGTTGCCGATCTTGGCGACCGGAAAGAGATCGACAATGCGGAATTGGTGGATCGGGTCGGCGGCCATGGACTTAGTCGTTCAATTGCCTATCGCTGACGACCCCGGCCGCCCGCATGACGTTGAGTACACCGGCGGCGAAGCCGAGCATCAGAAACACGATGAGCCCCCACGGCGATGTCCCCAGCCAGCGATCGATCAGCCAGCCGAGCCCTGCACCCACGAGAACGCCTGCGACCAGTTCGGTCGACAGGCGGAAACCACGGGCGTAGGCCGAGGTATCGACTGTCTGACGAGGACCGGAGTCGTTTTCGGAATGCCGGCCCGCAGTGTTGAGCCGTTCGCCGAGACGCTGGAGCCTCGCGGAGAGAGCAGCTTCCTCGTCCGACGGTTCTTTGCGTCTACCTTTGCCTCGCGTGCCGTCAGCCATGCTCACAGACTCGCGCGTTAAGGCCTCGCTTGCGTCCCCGCCGCCCTAAAAAGCCGCGCGGACCATACTGATGGCGACACGGCGAGTCAAGGAACCGTGATTGACGCTTAAGTGTTTGATAAGCGGGCTGAAACGCGTAATTTTTCAGCCTGTTGGCGGGGCTTCTGTGACACGCGGAAGCCTCATCAACAGGCAAGTGTGCCGGATCGGATGCAGGGCGCTTGTGCGCGGTGGTACGGTCGCGCCGCATCTCGGCCCGGAACGGAGGCACCATCGTCATGCGGATCACGCTGCTCGTCATCGCGCTCGCGTTCGCCGCGGTGCCTGCGTGGGCCGATCCGCGCATAATCGTGGTGGATTCAACGGCGGTCTCTGGACAGACGTCCGAGCCTGCGCCTACTCCGCCGGCCGACATTCCATCAGTTCCGCCTGGCGCGGCGCAATCGCCCGCGGCGCCTGCACAGGCTGCGCCGCCCGCACCGCCGGCACCAGCGGCCACCGTCCCGGCGCCACGGTACAGCTTCCATCGCGTCGAGGACGGCTTCCTGCGCCTCGACACGCAGACGGGCGAAGTTACGTTGTGTTCGGCGCATGCCGTGGGCTGGGCCTGCGAGGCTGTTCCGGAAGAGCGCACTGCGCTTGAACAAGAGATCGAGCGACTGCGCGATCAGATCGATCATTTGCGCCAGGAGATCGCAACCTTGCGCGCGTCGCCGTCGCTATCACCGCCGCGGCCGCCGGCCGATCTGACACCGAAATCCGGTCAGGGTGGCGGGCTCAAAATGCCAAGCGATGAAGACATCGCGCGGGCACGCGCCGCGGTCGAAAATGCCTGGCGGCGCCTGATGGAGATGATGAAGAATCTCCAAGACGACATGTCGCGCAAGAACTGACCGAGCGCACCGGGTGCTTCCATGACGGGCCGCCTTTCCGCCATCGTCCAAGCAACGCCTGATCTCATCGCCAGCGCGACCCTGTGTGTCGAGACGTCCGGTGCCGGCCTCACGGAGATCACCGGTAGCGCTAAACATTTTGTGAACCAGATCGGCGCCGGCGATGGCGTGCTATTGGTCTACCTCCGCCATACGTCAGCATCTCTCTGCATCCAGGAGAATGCCGATCCCGATGTGCAAACTGATTTGGTGGCGGCGCTCGACCGGTTGGCGCCGGAAGACGCGCCGTGGATTCACGACGTTGAAGGACCGGACGACATGCCCGCGCATGTGAAAGCGATGTTGAATGGCGTGTCACTGCATGTGCCCGTGGCGGCGGGCACGCTTGTCCTGGGGACGTGGCAGGGCCTCTACCTCGTCGAGCATCGGCGGCGGCCGCACAGCCGCGAGGTGCTGCTGCAATTTATCGGGAGCCGGGCGCTCCGCAGCGAAAAAGATCAATAATCGGTTGCTGTTGACGCGAAGTTGTCATGTCGCCGGTCGGCGTCTGACCGTAGCGGGATGCTGCACTGCACCGTAAGGGATGTTCCGAGACGGCGGGGGGTGTTATTCGATAGTATGAGTGTGCGGTGGGCCGTCCCATCGCCGATGAGCCGAAGGATCGTAGGTTTGAATGAAGCGTCGCAGTATCGGCTGGTAATCGCCGACGATCATCCCCTGTTTCGCGGTGCGCTGCGCGAGGCAGTTTCCGGTTTGCTGGAGCGCGTGGACATCGCCGAGGCCGGCACGTTCGACGAAGTTGTCGAATTGCTTGAGCGCGGAGGCGATATCGATCTTGTCCTGCTTGATCTCACCATGCCGGGGGCGCGCGGCTTCTCCGGCCTGATGTACCTGCGTGCGCAATATCCCGGCGTGCCGGTGGTCGTGGTGTCGGCCAATGACGATCCCGCCGCCATTCGCCGCTGCATGGAGTTCGGCGCCTCCGGCTTCATCCCCAAGACGCTCGGCGTCGATGCGATGCGCGAGGCGATCTCGCGCATTCTCGGCGGCGGGGTGTGGACGCCGCCCGATGTCGATATGACCGGCGGCTCGGACGCGGAGGCGGCCGAACTGATGGCGCGCATGGCGACGCTGACGCCGCAGCAGGTGCGCGTGCTGATGATGCTGTCGGAAGGACTGCTCAACAAGCAGATCGCCTTCCAACTCGGCGTGTCGGAAGCGACCGTGAAGGCGCATGTCTCGGCGATCCTGCAGAAGCTCGGTGTGGAGAGCCGCACCCAGGCGGTGATCGCCGCCGCCAAGATCGAAGCCGGCCAATGGCCGCAAGGGCTCAGCATGGAGGGTTGATGCCCTTCTTATCCCTCCCCTGAAAGGGGAGGGTCCGGCGCGAGGCGCCGGGGGTGGGGTCACGTTGCAAATCCCCACCCGGCTCGCTGCGCTCGCCACCCTCCCCCGCAAGCGGGGGAGGGATAAGAAAGAAAGCTACTCTGCAGCCGCGACGCGATGCACGCGCCATTGCGCCAGGAGCGCGCGCAGCGCCGCCGGCTTCAACGGCTTGTTCAGCAACTGAATGCCTTCGGCGCGCGCCTGTTCGCGCACCGCCGCGGTCCGGTCAGCGGTAATCAGGATCGCCGGAATGTCCCCGCAATGCCGGCGCAGCGTGACGATCGCGTCGATGCCGTTCCCGTAATCGAGGTGGTAGTCGACTAGCAGGCCGTTCGGTCTTGTTGCGCCGGAGGCGATGGCGCGCAGCGCAAGCTCGAGATCGGCGGCCTTGATCACCTCGCAGCCCCAGCCGCGCAGCAGGGTCTCCATGCCCTCGAGCACGGACGGCTCATTGTCGATGCACAGCGCGACAGTGCCGGACAGCTGGCCGGGATCGACCCGGGCATCTTCGCGCGCCGGCATCTCGACCGGCGCTGCAGTCGATACCGGCACCGTGACCGCGAAATGCGAGCCGTGGCCCGGTGTCGATTCGATCGTCACCGTGCTGCCGATCACGCGCGCGACGCGCTCGACGATCGACAGCCCAAGGCCGAGGCCGCGGGCAATACGCATGCCCTGATCGAGCCGGCGGAATTCCATGAAGATGTCGCGGTGTTTCGACTCCGGAATGCCCACGCCGGTGTCGTAGACGCTGATGCGCAAGGTGCCGCCGCGACGTCGGCAACCGATGAGGACGCGACCGGACGGCGTATACTTGATCGCGTTGGAGACGAGGTTCTGCACCAGACGCCGCAACAGGCGCCGGTCAGAGCGAACCACCAGCGAGCAGGGCACATAAGTGAGCGTGAGCCCTTTGGTGGCGGCGAGCGGCGCGAACTCGATCATGATCTGGCGCACCAGTTCGTCGATGCGGAAACTCATGAATTCCGGCCGCATGACGCCCGTGTCGAGCCGCGAAATGTCGAGCAGCGCGCCGAAGATTTCCTCCACCGCCTCGAGCGACGCGTCGATATTATCAACGAGGCGGTGATCCTGCTGCTGGTCTTTACGCTCGGTAAGACTGGTGACGTAGAGCCGCGCGGCGTTGAGCGGCTGAAGAATGTCGTGGCTCGCCGCCGCCAGGAACTTGGTCTTGGAGATATTCGCCGCGTCGGCTTCTCCCTTGGCGTGCGCGAGCGCGGCGTTGAGGCGCGTGAGTTCCTCGGTGCGCTCCTGCACGCGCCGCTCCAGCGTTTCGTTGGACCGCTCCAACGCTTCCGCCGCTTCGACGCTTGCCGTGATGTCGGTGTAGGTGGTGACGAGGCCGCCATCCGGCATGTGATTGGCGCGGACTTCGATCACCGGACCGGGCTCGGCCATCCGTTCGAGGAACGGCTCGCGTCCGGATACGTAGCGCTCGATCTGCAGGTGAATGTAAGCCTCGAGCCGGCCCGGCTCGACGCCGCCGCGCGTGCCGTTGAAGTGCAAGATGTCGGCGAGGCCGATCCCCGCGCGGATCAGGCCGGGCGGCAGATCGAGGATTTCGCCGAACTGCCGGTTCCAGCAGATGAGCTGCAGATCTTTGTCGAATACGGCGATGCCCTGGCGCACGTGATCCAACGCCGTTTGCAGGATCTCGCGATTGTATTGGATCGCCGCATTGGCATCGTCGAGCAGTTTGAGTGCGGCCTTGGTCGAGACCGTGCGCTTGCGCAGGAGCAGCGACAGCACCAGCCGCGAGGAGGCGGCGCCGATCGCCGAAGCCAGGATGTGCTCGGCATTGCGCACGAGGCGGACGTCGGCCTCGTCCTTCGGCGCCAGGCTGATCCGATGCGCGGCGGCGAAATTGTCGAAGGCCGTGCGCGTGCGGTCTTCACCCAGATAGCGCGCCACGGTGTCGGTGAGTTCGTCCACTGTCACCGAGGAGCGCCAGAAGCGGAAGCTCGGCGCGTTCGGCGTCAGGGTGGATGGCACGAAGGTGTTCGCTTGCAGCCGCTCGATCGGCGTCGGCGCACGCCGCAGCGACACGCCGATATAGAGCAGAATGTTCAGCCCGATGCTCCAGAGCACGCCGTGCACCAGCGGCGACAGATCAAGGCCGAACAGATGCTGCGGCCGCAGCATCGACAGGCCCCAAGGGCCGTCGACGATGAGGCGCTGGCCGACGACGCCGATGTCGGCGAAGGTCGGCAGCAGCAAGGTGTAGAACCACACCAGGATGCCCGCGCTCATGCCGGCGATGGCGCCGCCGGCGGTGGCGCGGCGCCAGAACAGGCCGCCGAAGAAGGCGGGCGCAAGCTGCGCAACAGCGGCAAACGACAACAGTCCGATGGAGGCAAGCTGCGCGTCGCCGGCCGAGCGGTAGTACATGTAGGCCAGCAGAAGGATGCCGAAGATCGCGATGCGGCGGATGGTCAAGACGCGCAATCCGACATTGCCGCCACCGGTGACCAGCGTGGCGCGCCGCCTCAGCACGAGGGGCATCACCAGATCGTTCGACACCATGATCGACAGCGCGACCGATTCGACGATCACCATGGCCGTCGCCGCCGACAGGCCGCCGACGAAGGCCACGATGGTCAAGACGTTGGAGCCGGCGTGCAGCGGCAGCGCCAGCACGAACATGTCGCTGTCCACGGCGCCGGGCGTGAAGGTCAAAAGGCCGGCGACCGCGATCGGCACGACGAAGAGGTTGATGAGGACGAGATAGAGCGGAAACAGCCAGGCGGCGCGGCGGATCTCGTTCTCATTGTTGTTCTCTACCACCGCCACATGGAACTGCCGTGGCAGCAGGATGATGGCCAGGAAGGAGAGCACGGTCCCTGCCAGCATCGAATCGAAGGCCGGCTCGCGCGTGAGGATCGCGGCGGTGTTAGCGTGTTGTTGCGCCGCCTCGAACAGTGCGCCTGGTCCGCCGAACATCCAGAACGTCACGAAGATGCCGACGGCGAGGAAGGCGAACAGCTTGACGATCGATTCGGCGGCGATCGCCAGCATCAAGCCGTCCTGATGTTCGGTGGCGTCGATGTGGCGCGTGCCGAACAGCACGGCGAAGGTCGCCATCGACAGCGCCACGAACAGTGCGATGTCGCCGAGTACGGGCCGCGTGACGTCCCCCTGCGCCGTGATATGCGCCAGGATGGTCTCGAGCGACGCCGACACGGCTTTGAGCTGGAGCGCGATGTAGGGGATGGTGCCGACGATTGCGATAAGGGCAACGATCGCGGCGACCGCCTGGCCCTTGCCGTAGCGGGCGGCGATGAAGTCGGCGATCGAGGTGATGTTCTGCGCCTTGGCGAGCCGCACGATGCGGATGAGCAGCGGCGAGAACAGCGCGAGCAGCAGCGTCGGGCCGATATAGATCGTGAGGAATTCGTAGCCGGTGCGCGAGGCGGTGCCGACCGAGCCGAAGAAGGTCCACGAGGTGCAGTAGATCGCCAGCGACAGCGGGTAGATCAGCAGCCGCGCGCGGCCCTCACGGCCGAGATTGCGGACGCTGTCCCCGTAACTCGCGACGAGAAACAGGAAGCCGATATAGGCAAGCGCCACCGCGACGACGACCCAGCCTTCGAGCATTCAAACTCCGAATCCGGGGTGCACCCCGGCTTACGCGAACGGTTCTACTAAAGGCTAAAACACCACATAACGGGACAGAGGTCCAATCAAGCCTGACCGGCAGAATCGCAAGCCTTTCAGTTAGTTCCGCCCAAAATGGCGCGGATTTGACGGCTTCGCACCGGCGCGGCATTCATGGGGTACGGGCCGGGGCGCGCAGGGGGCGTTGCGCGGCGCCGCCGGAATGCCTGCCTTGTCCACGCCAGCCGTCAGCCGTCGTGACGCTTTCCGCAATGTTGCCGAGACGCTGGCGCTGGCCGGTATCGGCGGTATCGCGCTTGGCGTCACAGGGTTTCCCGCGGGCTATCTCTCGGGCGCAATTCTCGCCGTGGCCACGGCGGCGCTGCTTGGCCGCCCGATGGCGGTGCCGCGCCTGCTGCAGATCGCGATCTTTGTGCTGATCGGCATCTCACTCGGCGCGGTGGTGACGCCAGAGACGTTGCACGGCATGGCGAGCTATCCGCTCAGCATCGCGGTCCTGCTGGCGGCCATGGCGGTCGTCAGCATCGCCGGCACCGCTTATCTGCAAATCGTGCATGGCTGGGACAGGGTCGCCGCTTATCTGGGCGCCGCGCCCGGCGGCATGTCGCAAGTCTTGATTCTGGCGGCGGACCTCGGCGCTGACCTGCGCCCCATCGCCATCGTGCAGAGCCTGCGCGTGGTGATCGTTGCGGTCGGGCTGCCGACGGGGCTTGCCGCGGTCGGCATGGGCGGACAGGCGACACGTCCGCACATCCCGCTCACTCTGGCGTCATTCGATGAACTGGCGATCCTCGTCGTTCTTTCGTCCGCGGCGGCCTATGCAGCTTTACGGATTCGCTTTCCCGGCGGGCTCCTGTTCGGCGCCATGTTCATGTCGGCGATGCTGCACGGTACCGGCCTCATCCATGTCGGCACGCCGTGGTGGGCGGCCAACACGGCGATGGTCGCGCTCGGCGGCGTCATCGGCGCGCGTTTCACCAACACGCCCTTGCGCATGCTGTTGCGCTTTGCTGCCGCAGGCCTCGGCTCGTTTATTGTCGCCTTGGTGATCGCCGCGATCTTCGCCGCCGGCCTCATCGCTTTGGTGCCGCTGCGCATTCCCGAAGTGATGATCGCCTTCGCACCGGGATCGGTCGACGCCATGATGCTGCTGGCGCTCGCGCTCCACCTCGACCCCGTCTATGTCGGGGCGCACCACGTGCTGCGCATCTTCCTGGTGTCGCTGATGATGCCGCTGGTCGCACGCCGCGTGGCGCGCAAAAGCTGAGCTTACTCCGCCGCGATGGCCTGTGTGCGCGTCGGCAGGCCGAGACGGTCCCACACATCGACCAGCGCCTCGGCGAGACGGTCGATCAGGACGTCATCGTGATAGGGCGACGGCGTGATGCGCAGCCGTTCCATGCCGCGGGGCACAGTCGGATAGTTGATCGGCTGGATGTAGATGCCGTGGTCGGTGAGCAGCAGGTCGCTCGCCGCCTTGCACTTCTCCGGATCGCCGACCAGCACCGGCACGATATGCGTGTCGCTCGGCATCACCGGCAGCCCGGCTGCGTTGAGCACCGCCTTCACGCGTGCGGCCCGGTCCTGATGCCGCTCGCGCTCCCAGCTCGACGTCTTGAGATGGCGGATCGCGGCGGTGGCCGCGGCGCAGATCGCCGGCGGCAACGCGGTGGTGAAGATGAAGCCCGGCGCGTAAGAGCGCACCGCGTCGATCAACTCGTTCGAGCCGGCGATATAGCCGCCGAGGCAGCCGAACGCTTTGGCCAGCGTGCCCTCGATGACGTCGATCCGCTGCATGGCGTTGTCGCGGTCGCAGACGCCGCCACCGCGCGGCCCGTACATGCCGACGGCATGGACTTCGTCAACATAGGTCATGGCGTTGTAGCGCTCGGCGAGATCGCAGATGGCGTGGACGGGCGCCACGTCGCCGTCCATCGAATACAGGCTCTCGAACGCGATCAGCTTCGGCCGCGCCGGATCGGCGGCCTTCAACAGCTCTTCGAGATGGGCGAGATCGTTATGGCGCCAGATCTTCTTGTCGCAGCCGGACTGGCGGATGCCCTCGATCATCGAATTGTGGTTCAGCGCGTCCGAGAGGATCAGGCAGTTCGGCAGCAGCCTGGCGATGGTCGGGATGCCGGTCTGGTTCGACACATAGCCGGAGGTGAAGACGAGGGAGGCTGGCTTGCCATGCAGGTCGGCGAGCTCGCGCTCCAGCTCGACCAGCGGATGATTGGTACCGGCGATGTTGCGGGTGCCGCCAGCGCCGGTGCCCATGCGTGCGGCGACGTCGACCATGGCGCCAATCACCTTCGGATGCTGCGCCATGCCGAGGTAGTCGTTGGAACACCAGATCACGACCTCGCGCGGGCCCTGCGGGGTGTGCCACATCGCGTGCGGGAAGCGGCCGGCAATGCGCTCGAGGTCGGCGAAGACCCGGTAGCGGCGCTCATCACGCAATTTGGTGAGGGCAGATGCGAAAAAATCGTTATAGTTCATGGTGTTCTACTTCCTCGCCCCCGCAATCTGCCTCTTTTTTAGAAGCCTTCCAGGGGGCTGTCGAGGCGAGATTCGTCACATTCCAAAGTGGGTCATTGATAGAGGTCAAATGGTCCTAGGTGGAAGCTGGCGGTTTTTACCCGCCGTGAGCCCCGGGGGCGGGGATAAAGCCTGATAAATCAATGTATCCGCGCATACCGGCGACCATGATCGCGCCGACATGGAGCTGCAGCACAAAATCGCCGGACAGGATCAGCGCGCCGAGTTCACGCGGCGTCACAAGTTTTTGCTCGATGCCCGCCTCGGTCGCCTGACCCTCGGCGCGCGGCCCGGTCTCGACGAAGAAGGAGTGGATGCGGTTCGACAGGCGTGCGGAGCAGGGAGCGAAGGTGCCCAGCGGATGCACGGCGCGGGCCGGGAAGCCCGTCTCCTCCATCAGTTCGCGCTTGCAGGTCTCGGTCGCGTCTTCACCCGGATCGACGAGGCCAGCGGGCAGTTCCCAGGTGAAGCGCTCCAGCGCCGGACGGTATTGCCGCACGATGGGCATCAGCCTGTCCGGCGTCATCGCGACGATGGCGATGTAGTCCTGCTGCGCGACCGCGTGGTAGAGCTCCGGCGCGGCGTCCGGCGTGAACTCGACCGCCCGTTCGATCACTTTCATCCAGGGCGACACGTCGATGGTGCGCCGCGCTTTGATTTTGGGCCAGTCGGTCATGGGGGTGATCGTAGCACAGTCCATCCATTGTCATGGCCGAGCTTGACCCGGCCATCCCGATGAGGAAGGCACGATGCCATCCTATGCGGGATCACCGGGACACGCGCCTTCGGCGCGGCCCGGTGATGACAAGCTAAAGAACCCTCGGCACCGGCAGCGGCGTGATCAACTGTCCGCGAAAGCCTTTGGCTTTGAGCTTGGGCGCCAGTTCGTCGGCGATATGCCAGGAGAAGATCACCGCGCAATCGGGCTGGTCCTCAAACAGTCTGGCTTCGTCGACGACTGGGATCTGTGTGCCCGGCATGCACTTGCCGATCTTCAACGAGCCGGCGATCTCGACCACGTAGTCGATGATGCCTTCGTCGAGCCCGACATAGTTCACCATCGTGCTCGCGCGCGAGGGCGCGCTGATGCCGGCAATGCGTGCGCCTTTTTCCTTGAGACCGCGCAGCATTGCCATCAGCCGCAGTTTCGAGAGCACGACGTCGCGACGGAAATCGGCAAGCCGTTTGGCCATGGCCTCGCCGCGCGGCTCGGCCGCCAGCATCTTGGCGACGCTGTCCTCAACCGGCCGCGCGCCGCGCCGTGCCGCATAGACACGGATCGAACCGCCATGGCTCGGGATCGGCCGCGCGTGGAAGACCTCGAGGCCGTGCATCTCGAGAAGATGCTTGAGGCTCGCCACCGAATAGTAGCGCAGGTGCTCGTGATAGACGGTGTCGTATTGCAGCGTGTCGAGCAGGCCGATGAGATAATGCGACTCCGAGATGAACACGCCGTCGTCCTTGAGCATTTCGACGATGCCGTCGACGATCGCATGCACGTCCTCGATATGCGCGAAGCAGTTCGCCGCCGTGACGACGCTCGCCGGCCCATGCTTGGCCTTCACCTCGCGCGCCACCTCGACGCCGAAATAGCGCTTGATGGTGGGGATTCCGCGATTGTTGGCGATGTCGCCAACGTCGGTCGGCTCGATGCCGAGCACCTTTTGGCCGCCGGTCTTGAAGTTCGATAGCAGCGTACCGTCATTGGAGCCGATGTCGACGACGAGATCGTCGCCGGTGAGGCCCAGCATGGCGGCGCTTTCGCGCTGCAGGTCGGCGAAGTTGTCGCGCAGGAGCTTGGTGGTGCCGCTGGTGTAGGGATATTCCGGCGGGAAGATGATCACCGGATCGACCGCCAGGCCGAGCTGCACCAGGTCGCAGTTGCGGCAATGGAGCAAGTCCGTCGGAAACCATGGCTGCTGTCGCGGCACCTGGCCGATCGGTACCATCTGGTTGACCGGCGGCATGTAGCCGAGGGAAAGCACGCGGTTGAGTTTTTCACTGCCGCAGACCTGGCAGCATTCGACCGGAACGCTTGCGCCGCTGCCGGCCGCGCGCGCGACTTTGGTGGGGAACAACAACCGATATCTCCCTAAACGTGAGGACCGTCATCCTGAGGTGCGAGCGAAGCGGGCCATCCCAAGTTGGCTATAGCCGACTTGGGCAATTTGAATCCAATGTCGGCTAAACCCGACATTGGTGGATGACGGAGACGGAATTCGTGACTGTCACCCTTCGAGGG
>Ga0310811_10005535_pt1 | contig 15992 bp, 12 predicted proteins | sample YCmetagenome_FD_207642 | JGI IMG/M metagenome (GOLD analysis project Ga0310811, IMG submission 207642) | Soil microbial communities from experimental microcosm in Duke University, North Carolina, United States - YC | ecosystem: Engineered > Artificial ecosystem > Soil microcosm > Unclassified ...
CGGCAGGTCTGGTTCGGCGGCCTGGTCATAGCGGCTTCCACCGGGCTGCTGCTGTGGATGGGCGTCAAGTCCTACCACAAGTCGCAGCAGTCGGGAGGAGGGCTGCTGGCTCCGCTGGCGGAGAACCCGGCCGTGCGCGCGATCTACGGGCTGCCCACCGCCATCGACACCCTGGGCGGCTTCGCGGTCTGGCGGGTCGCGCTGTTCGTCACGCTCCTGGGCACGGTGTGGGTGACTCTCGCGACGACCCGGGTGCTGCGCGGCGGTGAGGAGACGGGCCGCCTCGACCTGGTGCTCGCCAATCCGCTCTCGCTCGTCCGCGCGACCCTCACGAGCCTGACCGCCGTCTTCGCGGTTCCGGTGCTCACGGTGCTCGTGGCCGGCGCCGTCCTGCAGGGCGGGGGCGCCTCCGCGGCGGGGTCCTGGCTGTATGCCGGGGGCCTCGGGCTGTTGGTGGTCACGTTCATGGGACTCGCGGCACTCGCGTCGCAGTTGCTGCCCGAACGCCGCCGTGCCAACGGACTCGCCATGGGTGTCCTGTTCGCCACATTCGTGCTGCGCATGTGGGCTGACGGAGGCACGAACAGCCAATGGGCGCGATGGACCACGCCTTTCGGCTGGCTTGAGCAGTTGCACGCGTTCGGGGGCAACGACCTGCTGCCGCTCGTCCCGCTCGTGGCCGCGCCGGTCGTGCTCGTGGCGCTGGCTCTGGTGTTCTCGGGCGAACGGGATACCGGCGCCGGAATGATGCGTGCCGCCGACACCAAACAGGCGAGCACCCGGCTGCTGTCCACGCCGCTGGCCTTCGCGGCCCGCCGGCAGAGCGGCGAGTTGGGCGCGTGGGCCGCGGCGATAGCGGTGCTGGGCCTGCTGTCGGGCGGTCTGGCCGAGACGCTGGTCGGGTTTCCGCAGAGCCAGCCCGAAGCCACGAAGCTGCTGCAGCAGGTGGGCATGGGAGCGGCGATCACGCCCGGTGGCTTCATAGCCATCATGAACGTGTTCTACGCGGTCGTCCTCGCCACCTACGCCATCGCCTCCGTCCACGCCGATTACGAGGACGAGATCACGAACCGTCTGGACCTGCCGTACTCCAACCGGGTGAGCCGGACCGCGTGGTCGGGATCCACCGCGCTGACGACCACGGCCGTTTTGGTGGTGCTCACGATCGTGCTGGCCCTGGCGACCTGGATCGGCGCGTCCGCCGCGAGCGCGGGGTTGTCCATCGGGGACTCGTTCGCCGCGGCCGCGAACGTGCTGCCGGTACCGATCCTCTTCCTCGGGCTGGCCATGCTGCTGCACGGGGTGCGACCGTCGTGGGCGGCCGGAGTCGCCAGCGTTCTGGCCATCGGCCTGTACATGGTCGAGCTGATGGGTCCGGCGCTCTCCTGGCCGACCTGGGTGCTGGACCTCTCGCCGTATCACCATCTGGCCTTGGTCCCCGCGGAAACCGCGGAGTGGACCGCACTCGTGGTCATGCTCTGCATCGCTGCGGCCTGCGGTGTTCTAGGCCTTTTCGCCTACGGCCGCCGGGACCTGCAATGAGGCGAGCGCACGGGGTGCCTGTCACCACCATGGGCACATTCATGAGACATACGCGCGGGTCGCACGGCCCTACGCCCGCGGTCCGATCGGCCCTACCCAGACGCTCTCGCGCCGCTTGCCGCATCGTGTCGGCCCTCAGGGGCTCGGGTTCTGAAGGTCGCGGGACTTGTGGCCCTGATCATGCTTTCCCGCCTCATGCAGGATGGCTCGTGTGAGCCTACGAAGATGCGGGGAGTGATGGAAGATGAACGGCTCTCGCGGTCTCCCGTCCGTCGTGGTCGGCGTCGATTCGTCGGAGCACGCCACGCGCGCGACCGACTGGGCTGCTGACGAGGCCGGGCACCTCGGCGGCACGCTGACCCTCGTCCACGCCCTCAAGCTCGGCAATTCGACCGGCCATTTGGCCGATGTGGCCTACGACGAACGTCGACGAGCCGAAGGCACCGCGCTGCTGGAGAGGACCCGCACCCGGCTCGCCGAGCGCAACCCTGATCTTCGCGTCGACGCGCACCTGTCGGACCTCGCCCCGGCGCGCGCCCTGATCGGCATGAGCCGTGACGCGGAGCTGCTGGTCACCGGCTCACGCGGCCACGGCGCCCTCGCCGGCAAGCTGCTCAGTTCGGTCAGCGGCCAGGTCGTAGCCCACGCGCGCTGCCCCGTCATCGTCGTCCACGGCGAGCAGCCACAGCACTCGGCCGGAGAGATCGTGCTGGGCCTCGGCCTCCACGAAGACCGGGAGCCGATCGACTTCGCCTTCCGATACGCCGCACGGCTCGGCCTCGGCATACGGGTCGTACGGGCCTACGAGTCGCTGCCGATCTGCGACGACTTCTACGAGTCCGACGGACTCCAGGCCAAGTCTCTTGGTATGGCGCGGAAAGCGATGGAAGAGCTGCTCGCGCCCGCGACGGCGCGCAACCCCGATGTGCGCTACACCCTCGAGCCGCGGCAGGGCCACCCGGAGCAGGTACTTCACGACGCGGGGCAGGGTGCGCACCTGGTCGTCGTCGGCTCACGCCGACGCTACGGCCCCCACCCCACCGGGAGTGGCACCAGACACCTCGTCCACGGTCTCATGTCGCGCTCTCGCACGCCCGTCGCCGCCGTGGCCGTCCCGTGACCGGTGCACGGAACCGAGAAGTGCCAAGGCTGTCCCACAGGCTCGCTGAAGGCGTTCGTCGGACGCGGACCCCAAAGCGGACTGCTTCCTACTTGAGATCTCGCTCGTGGAACAGGCCGCCGTCGACCCATGAGGCGTACCGGTGATCCAGGCTGCGCACGTCGATGGCGACGATGTCCGTCAGTGCGACGCCCCGGTCGAACAGCGAGTTCCGCAGGGCTTCGTCTCGCGGTGTGCTGGTCTCGAACAACACGGTCCAGCGCTCGCCGGCGTCTGTGTCGCTGCCGTGCTGCTGACGCCACACCGCCCAGGCCCGGGCGAGTACCTGGGCTCTCGCCGCGAGGTATTTCTCCTCGACCGCGTGCCGTGCCGCATCGCGCGCAGCGTCCTCGCTTTCGAACAACGCCATCACCACGACCGGATCGCCCATGCACGCACGCTAGGCCTTTCGCGTGCTCTCAGCACCCGGCGACGGGCATCCGGGTGACCGCGGCGAAGTCCGAACCGACCGCAGCCGTTGCTCGAGGACTGATCGCAGAGGTCGGAATCACTATCGCCGCGCTGGATGGCGAAGGCGTGGCATCAGCCGTCGACTCGTTGTCGCGTGCTGCCCGCCGAGCAGTCGGACGGCCGCCGCGACCATCGCCGTGACGACGCCTCCGACGACCATCATCGTGAGGCGGAACCGAACGCGCGACCGCCGCACCGGCGCGTTCGGCGGCGCCGGTTGCAGCTGCGCGAGGTCTTCGCGGTTCATGACCTCGGTTCGGCGGGCGTCGAGCAGGTCGGCGGTGCCGGGGTCTATCGGGAGCTTGGAGTCGCGGGGGCCATTCCCGAAGCGGTCTCCGGCGGAGCCTTCATGAATCTGAACACGAAGATGGCAGCGGCCGCGGCGGGGCCCCGGATGTGGAGGTCGGCTCCAGTCGCGAATGGCGCCGTCCGGCTGAAGTCGCCTTCAGCCGGGCGGCGCCCCGGGGGGCGCACCGTGCCTGGTCAGACCTTCGCGAGGTCGGCCTTGAGCGTGGCGAGGTCGATGCCGCCGACGTTGCCGGCGTGCTCGAACTCCGCGGAGAGGATGACCCACGCCTCGTCCCCGTACGTGGACCACCAGTCCCAGGCCATCGGCTGCACCGCGCCCCAGGTGATCGCGTAGAGGTACTGGTCGTCGTAGCCGAGCAGCGGGATCGCGTGGCCGCCCTCGATGGGCTGGGACTGCCAGTCGGCCACCAGTGTCCAGGGCTGGCCGGCGGCGAACTGCGTCTGGGCGTTGTCCGGGACCTGGATGCCCACGTAGACGCCGCCGAAGAACGCGATGGCCTGCTTGAGCGCGTCGAGGCTGTGCACGTTCACCGGGGCGTAGCCGGCGATCTTGTTGCTCCACAGGCCCTTGCTCATCCACGTCTTGAGCACCTGCGACTCGACCAGGCCGGTGTCCTGGCCGCCGGTGAGCTTCAGGTACTGCGCGATGACCTCCTTGTCGGCCGGAACCGGCATCTGCTGGCCGGTCTCCGCGTTCCACGACTGGATCATGTGCGCGGCCGCCGCCATCGTGCAGTCGCCGTACGCGTCGTTGCCGTCCATGGGCCAGGACACGACGTTCTTCGCCCAGTCCACGGCCGTCGGGGCCTGCGGGAGCGGCTGGGCGATGTACGCGGGCATCTCCTTGAGCTCGACCGGGAACTGCGGCGCGAGCTTGCCCATCTTGCCGGGCGTCCGCGCGGTCGACGGGGACATGGAGGAGGACGTGGTCATGGATGGCTCCGATCGGTGCGTCGTCGTTGACTGGCCTTATCCTCACTCTGACGCGATACCGCCGCATCCGCGCCGCTTTTCATTGATTTAGGCGTGAACGGACCTGTCGAGCCGCTCGGGTGGGCGCTGCTGCTGCTCGTGTCCCAGATCGCCTCGGCGTTCGGATAGATCGGCAGCGACGAGTCGATCGCGTGGTCGTTCGCGACCGTGTCATCCAGCTCGGCCGGCCATGTGCTCGTGCTCGACCAGCGGTTGTACATGGGCACGTATACGCGAAGAGCCGCCGGCCATCCGAGGACGCCGCGCCGCGGCGCGACGGCTTTCTCACAGGTCGGCGGCGCAGGAAATCGGCCGCCGCCGAGCGTCAGGACCCAGACGGCGGGCCGTACTGCGGATTCTGCGGCTGAGGCTGCGGCACGTACGTCGGGGGCGGCGGCGGATACACGGGCGTCGTGGTCACCGGCGGCGTCGGCGGAGGCGGCGTCGGCCTCGCCGGGTCCGACCAGGCGTACTGCGGCGTGGCCAGCACGGTCTCGCTGCTCGGCTGCTGCTCGTAACGGTCCGGCTCGCGCTGCTCCCGGCGCTCGCGGCGCTCGGCGTTGTCCCAGCCGAGCGTGATCTTCACGGCGGCCTTGGCCCGGGCGTCGGCGATCAGGCTGACGGCGATGCCCGACGAGAAGTCGATGTCGAGACCGAACTCGATCTCGACCTTGTCCGGCGCGGCGTGCGCGAGGCTGTCGCGCACCGACTCGGCGATGCCGGACACGGCGTCCGTGAAGCCCTGGATCTGCTGCGCGTCGTCGACGGACGGCGCGAGCGAGCGCTTCTTGCGCCGAATGAAGCGTCCGGGACCGGTCGGGTCGATCGTCGGGGGAGCACCCGGAGCGGTGCCCGGCGCGCCATCCGGCAGACCGGGCGGCTGGGGCGGGGCGCCGGGCGTCCAGGCGTCGGGGGGCGAATCGCCCGATGACGGTGCGGACCCGTAGGACGCTCCCGGCGTCGGGGCAGGCGCCGCTCCGTAGCCGCTCGCGCCGGGCGACGGAGCAGGTCCGCCGTAACCGCCCTCGGGCATCGGGGGCGGAGGCGGGGGCGGCGGACCGGGTGAGTCGTCCTCGTCCGGGACTTCGTCTTCGGGCTCGTAGTGGTCCGCGTCTTCGTCGTCCTCGACGCGGACCCAGATCACCTGCCCGCTCGGCAGCTTCATCGGTCTGGCCGTGCCCGGCATCGGCGCCCCGCCCCTCGTCGTCGTGATTGCTGCCGGATCATATCGGCTCGGTTCGGGTACGGTCGCGTCGTGGCTGACACCCGGTTGACACCGCCCTCGTACCTCGTGCCAGGCATCGTCGACAAGCTGGGCGAAGCCGGCCCCTACGACGCCAAGGTCGAGGCCGCGCGCACGGTCGCGCCCTTCTGGCAGATGCCGCACGCGCAGGTCTACACGCAGTGCGACCGTCTCGTCGGAGCCGGCCTGCTCTCCGAGACGCGCCAGGAAGCCGTCCACCAAACCCTGTCTGGCTCCCGCGTTCTCCGTCGTCGCCGCCTTCGCACTCGAGCATCTTGGCGACCTCGACTCGCATACGGCGCTGATCGCGGGCGTCGCCATCGGCTGCGGAGTGCTGGCCGTTCGGGCAACCGGTGTCTTCGCTGCGCACGCGTTCGTCGCCGGCCGCGGCGTCGCCGCGGCTCGCAGGTCGCCTTCGTTGGCGGTCTCGTGAGCTGAGCGAGCTCAGCCGCCCGACTCGCGAAGGCGATCGTGCAGCGTGCGGGCGACGTGGCCCATCAGCGCCTCGGCCGCGGGCTGAGAGGCGGCGGGGACGTTGGACGCGGTGAGCGCGGCGACTGCGTAGACCGTGCCGTCCTCGTGCTCGACGACGCCGGCCTCGTGGCGGAGGTTGAGCAGCGTGCCGGTCTTCGAGGACCAGGTGGACGCGTCGGAGATGAAGTCCGGGCCCAGTCGCTGCCGCATGATGTTCGCGCGCATCAGCATCCGGACGCGAACCGCAACCTCGCCGGGGATTGCCGACGGCGTCCACAGCGCCTGCAACAGATCGACGTACGCGCGTGCCGAGCCGACGTTCGCGCGGGTGACGTCGAGCTGTGGCAGCCCGGCATCGAGGCCTGCCTCGCGCGCTCCGATCGCCAGTGTCTGGGCCACCTGCACGTCGGAGGGCGTCAGCGCCTCTGCCCTGCCGCGCATCGGATGGCGAGCCGTGATGCCGGTGAATCCGAAGCCACGCAGCACGTCGGTGACCTCGGCCGGCGGCACGAGCGCGAAGAGCGCGTCGGCGGCCGGGTTGTCGCTGATCGCGACGGAGAGGTAGAGCAGGTCGTCGACCGCGATCCGAGCCGCGTGCCGGAACTGGCTCAAGCCGGCCTCGAAGCCCGAGGTCGGGGGCCCCGGCTGCACGTCGAGCGTCATCGCGCCGTCGAGTCCTCCGGCGTGGATCCGGTAGAGCACGGCGACGGCCAGCGGGATTTTCACCAGCGACGCGACGGGGTAGACGGCGCCCGGGTCGATGCCGATCTCGCGGCCGTCGGACAGGTCACGGACGAGGAAGGATCCGGTCAAGCCTGCTTCGGCGAGCTTCTTCCGCAGGTTGCCGATCAGGCGGGCGTCCGACAGCCGCCGCCCGGATTCAGGCATCCGTGTGCTCCGCTGCCGCCCCGAGTGCCCGGGCGATGTGCGCGCCCAGCGCCTCGCGCACCCGGACCGCGTCGTCGCCGGTCATGTCGTAGCCGCGCGCAACCGGATACCCCGCGATCGGCCGCCAGGCCAACCGCAGATCATCCGCCTGGCGCGCGGAGCAGAGCAGATAATCACGGGAACGGAGCACGGCGCCTGCCGCCGCGACGAGCGTCGGCGCCACGGTGATCTGGGCAGGCAGCAGGGCCGCGCGGTGGCCGGAGTGTCGCAGTACGTCGCGGACGTGCGGCACGTCGTCCTCGGGCTGTATCCAGATCCTGCGGTACGTCGCCTCGGCGCGCGACGGTCGCAGCGCGGAAAGCCGGAACGGTGTCGTGGCACGTGCCGTCGCCGAGGCGAGTCCCAGCGGGACGACCCACGTTGCGTCGGCGGGCGGGACCGCCTCGATCGCCGCCCGGATGTCGCGCGATCGCTGCAGCTCAGCACGCTGCGACGGGCCGACGCCTCGGACGTCCAACATGAGTCCGGCTTCGCGGGCCGCCGCGTCGAGTCCGGCCAGATCGCGCACGTCGCAGGTCTCGGGGACCGCGAGCGTCAGCGGGCGCAGTCGCGCCTCCTGCGCGTGGTACTCCAGCGCTTCGGCCAGCTGCACGAGGCGCCTGGCCGGCGCGAGCATGTCGCGGCCGAAGGCCGTGAGCACGGCCGCGCGCCGCGCGGATCGGTCGAACAGCGGCTGACCGAAGTGCTCCTCCAGCGCGGCGACGCGACGGCTGGCCACCGGCTGCGGCACCTGCGCGGCCGCCGCGCCGGCGGTGAAACTGCCGTGCTCGCCCACGTGTACGAACACGCGACAGGCCTTGACGAGATCCACACGTACGATCGTATGCCGAGAGCGCATGAAACTCGGCATTTCAGTCTTTGACCGCATGCGCGGGCCGGGGCAGGCTCGGACCATGCTCAATCCGCTCAATCCCACGAAGCGCGTGCTCGCGCTCGCCCTGGCCGCCGGTCTGCTCGCGGGTTGTTCGAGCACGGCGACCGGCCCCGCAGCGTCCACCACCGCGAAGTCCGCCGGTACTGCTCCGACCGCACCAGCCGCCGCATCTCCCACTTCATCCTCGGTCGCATCCGCGACGACGTCCGCCGCGTTCGCCGCCCTCGAATCCCGGTACCACGCCAACCTCGGCCTCTACGGGATCGACACCGGGACCGGCAGCACGGTCGCCTTCAACGCCGACAAGCGCTTCGCGTTCTGTTCGACCTTCAAGACCTTCGCCACGAGCGTCCTGCTGCTGCGCGATACGGACCAGCAGCTCAGCCGGCTCATCAAGTACACGAAGGCCGACATCCTCTCCTACGCGCCGATCACTTCGCAGCATCTCGCCACCGGCATGACGGTCAGCGCGCTCATGGCCGCCGCGCTCGACTACAGCGATAACACCGCCGCGAACCTGTTGCTGAGCCAGATCGGCGGACCCTCGGCGTTGCAGGCAGCGCTGCGCGCCGAGGGCGATGCGACCTCGAACGTGGACCGGAACGAGCCGACGCTCAACTCCAACATTCCGGGCGACACGCGCGACACCACCACGCCGCGCACCGCAGCCACCGACCTGCGCACGTTCGCGCTCGGCAGCGCGCTCACCGCGGCTCGCCGCGCCCAGCTCGTCGCGTGGCTCCAGGCCAACACCACCGGCGGACCCTATGTCCGCGCCGCGGTGCCCTCCGGCTGGAAGGTGGGCGACAAGACCGGCAGCGGCGACTACGGTGCGCGCAACGACATCGCCGTGATCTGGCCGCCGGAGAACGCGGCGCCGATCGTCATCGCGATCTACACCAACCGCGGCGACAACGCGAACGCCACCTCCGACGACGCCCTCATCTCGGACGCGACGAAGGCGGCGCTCCAGACGCTCACCGGTCAGGCGTGAGCCCAGCCGAATACCGGCCTCACGCCTTCTCGCTCTTCGGGAGCTTGACGACCGTGAGGAAGAACTCGTCGATCTGCCGGATCGCGGCCATGAACTGGTCCAGGTCGACCGGCTTGGTCACGTACGCGTTGGCGTGCAGGCGGTAGCTGCGCATGATGTCCTCCTCGGCGGAGGACGTCGTGAGCACGACGACCGGGATCGCGGCCAGGTCGTCGTCGCCCTTGATCTGCTGGAGGACCTCGCGGCCGTCGTACTTCGGCAGGTTGAGGTCGAGCAGGATCAGGTCGGGGCGCACGGCGCCGGCGTGGACGCCGCGGCGGTAGAGGAAGTCGAGCGCCTCCTCGCCGTCGCGCACCACGTGCAGGGTGTTGCCGATCTTGTTGTGCTCGAAGGCCTCGCGGGTGATCAGCTCGTCGGCGGGGTCGTCCTCGACCAGCAGAACATCGATGGGCACGGGGGACTCCTGGGTCACGAGGTGGATCCTTCCAAGGCGCGGGTCCGCGCGTCGTCGTCGGCGTCCTGGTCTGCGTCGGGCAGGGGGGCCGCGGGCAGGGTGAAGATGAAGCGGGTGCCGACCTCGCGCCCCGGGTCCAGCCAGATCCGGCCGCCGTGGTGCTCGACGATCTTCTTGCACAGCGCGAGCCCGATGCCGGTGCCGGAGTAGGCCTCGCGGCTGTGCAGCCGCTGGAAGATGACGAACACCTTCTCGGCGAACGCCGGCGCGATGCCTATGCCGTTGTCGGCGATTGAGACCCGTACGAAGCCGGGCTGGTCCGGGTCCGGGGACCAGGAGATCGAGACCTCGGGCTCGTGTTCGGGGGAGCGGAACTTCAGCGCGTTGCCGACGAGGTTCTGCCACAGCATGCTCAGCAGCGTCGGGTCTCCGGTCACGGCCGGCAGCGGGCGCTGCACGATCTTGGCGCCGCTCTCCTGCACCGCGTACTCGAGCCGGTCCAGCGCGCTGTCCAGGCAGGCCTGCAGTTCGACCCGCTCGCGCCGGTCGTTGGTACGGCCGACGCGGGAGAAGGTGAGCAGGTCGTTGATGAGCACCTGCATCCGCTTCGCGCCGTCCACGGCGTAGTGGATGTACTGCCGGCCGCGGTCGTCGAGGTCGTCCTCGTACCGCTTCTCGATGAGCTGGCAGAACGAGGCGACCTTGCGCAGCGGCTCCTGCAGGTCGTGCGAGGCGACGTACGCGAACTGCTCGAGTTCCTCGTTCGAGCGGCGCAGCTCCTCGGCCTGGAGGTCGAGTGTCTGCTTCTGCTTGAGCAGTTCCGCGTGCTGAAGTTCGGTGTTGTCGAGCGACTGCACGAGCTTCGCGCGCATCGCGTCGAGGCCAGAGCTCAGGGCCCTGATGTCCTGCGGGCCGCTCTGGGTCAGCGGCGTGTCGAACGCGCCCTCGGTGACCTTCCGCGCCTCCTGGCGCAGCCGTCTGAGCGGTTTGAGCACCATCAGGTGCACCAGCAGCACGATGATGCAGACCGTCAGCAGGAACACGCCGAGCATGCTGACGAACGTCCAGTTGCGCTCCGTGTTGATGGTCGAGAGCTTCTGCATCGCCTGGCCGCGCTCGGCGTCGAGCTCGGACTCGACCGCGATGAACCGGCCGCGCAGCTGCTCGAACGCGGTGTTGCTCGCCTGCAGGTCGGCCAGGCTGACGGACTTGCCGTTCTGCGCGGCCTGGATGAACGGGGCCGCGTAGTCGGTCTTCCAGGTCCCGATCTGCTGCTCGAGCCCCTGGACCTCCGCCAGCGCCCGCACGTGGCCGTTGAGCTGGCTCTTGAGGTTGGCCAGGTCGTGCTGCTGGCCCTGCTCGCCCTCGTAGTAGGGGCGCAGGAAGTCGGTGTCGTGGGTCAGCAGGTAGCCGCGGATGCCGGTCTCCTCGTTGACCATCGCGCTCTGCATGTCCACCAGCGCGGTGCGCGCCGGGCCGAGGCTGGAGATCAGGTTGTTCGAGGCCTGCGAGGCACGGGCGAAGACGATGACGCCGATCACGCTGAATCCGATGACGAGCACGACCATCGTGGCGATCACGGAGTAGAACCAGCCCCGCACGCCGAGGCGGCCCGAACTGACGTAGGTGTCCACCGTGTGCTTCACGCGCCCGCGCCCCCCACCCGGAGGTGCAGCACGGCGACGTCGTCGCAGTCGCCCCGCCCGGTGCGGTCGCGGGTCGAGGCGATCAGGCCGTCGATGAACTGCCGGTCGGCCAGGTGCGCGAGCTCGTTGGCGGTCTCGACCATCCGGTCGATGCCCCAGAGCTTGCCGTCCTCGTCCCGGTTCTCGTAGAGGCCGTCGGTGTAGAACAGCAGCTCGCTGCCCGGCTCCATCGGCACCTGCGCCTCCGGCCACTCGGACAGCCCGGGCACGATGCCGAGCGCCGGGCCGTGCGCCGAGTCGAGCAGCTTCACCGAGCCGCCGTGCCGCAGCAGCAGGCCGGGATGCCCGGCCCGGACCAGCCGCGCGTGCGAGTCGCCGGGAAGCCAGGTGAGCGTCGCGAGGGTCGTGAACGTCTCGTCGTTGCGGCGCTCGGCCATGAGCAGCTGCTCCAGGCTGTCGAGCAGTTCGGGACCGGTGTGGCCGACCAGGACCAGCGTGCGCCAGGCCACGCGCAGCGCGGCGCCCAGGGCGGCCTCGTCCGGGCCGTGGCCGGAGACGTCGCCGATCATCGCGTGCACGACGCCGTCGTTCGTCTCCACGACGTCGAAGAAGTCGCCGCCGAGCAGCGCGCCGGAGCGGTGCGGCAGGTAGCGCGAGGTGACCTTGAGCGGGGCCTTGTGCAGCAGCGGCGTGGGCAGCAGCCCGCGCTCCAGGCGCACGTTCTCCGCAGCCCGCCAGCGCGCGGCCTGCAGATCCGACGCGGCGCGCTCGGCCCGCTTGCGCTGTACGGCGTACCGGATGGTCCGCGCCAGCCATTCGGCCTCGACCTGGCCCTTGACGAGGTAGTCCTGCGCTCCGGCGCGAACCGCGGCGAGGCCGGCGGCGCGGTCGTCGAGGCCGGTCATCACGACCACGGCGGTCGACGGGAGGGTCGGCAGGAAGTCGCTCAGGGCGCCGATGCCCTGCAGGTCGGGCAGGTGCAGGTCCAGCACCAGGCAGTCCACGTAGCCGGCGCGCAGCCGGGCGGCGGCGTCCTGGGCGTTAGCGACGCGGGTGACGGAGGCGTTCAGCCCGCTGTCCTCGATGAGCTCGGTCGTGAGCAGGGCGTCGGCCGGATCGTCTTCGGCGAGCAGGATCCGCAAAGTGTCCTCGGCGGCGGCCCGCGCCTGAGGCAGATGGCCTCCCGGCCGCACGCTCTCATGCACTTCGCTAAGCCTCTCATCCGGGTGCGCACCTTACGCGGTTCGTCGCTGCACGGTACCGCAGCAAGCCTCGAAAACGCACACCCGGGCCCCCCGACCTGCGGTTACATATGAAGTGCGGCCTCCTCGAGGGTGGGGAAGACGGGCACCAGCGCCTCGCCGCCGCACAGTGCCAGGAACTCGCGCACCCGCGGCCGCACGCAGGCCAGCACCAGCCGGCGGCCGTGTCGGGCGAATTCGGCGGCGGCCGCGCCGATCGCGTCAAGGCCGGTCAGGTCGAGCTGGTAGAGGCGTCCGAGGTCGAGCAGCACGTCGGGTCCGGACCCGGCGCCCGCGGCGGCCGCGAGCGCGGTGGTGAACTCCGCCGCCGTCCCCGCCTCGAGCTCGCCGTTCACACCGAGCACGAGCGGCTCGCCGGGCCGGAGCGCGGCGGCGCCTCGCACCTGGATGGACGTGGTGGGCATGGGCTCGGTGACGGTCAAGGCGGGTCCCTTCGTCGGGGTTCAAGCGGCTTTCCCGGTTAACCGCTTCCGCCCGATCCATGCGTATTGTGATCTTCCTCTCAATCGTGCCGCCGGGTTTGCGAGACGATGGGACGGTTAAGAGGCCGACTGAATCCGAGGAGGCTTGACCCATGGGAGACGAGGGATCCGCGGCGGCCGCGAAGCTCGGCCTGGCACCGGGGACGCGAGGCTGCCTGTTCGACCTGGACGGCGTGCTCACCCAGACCGCCAGGATCCACGCCGAGGCCTGGAAGAAGACCTTCGACACCTTCCTGCACGCCTACGACAGGCGGACCGGCCGGCAGGACGCGCCCTTCGACCAGAGCGCCGACTACGAGAACTACGTCGACGGCAAGACCCGCGAGGACGGCATCCGCTCCTTCCTGGCCGCGCGCGGCATCCAGGTGCCGGACGGCGGCCCGGACGACGCGCCGGGCACCGAGTCGGTGCACGGCATCGGCGCGGCGAAGCAGTGGGCGTTCGTGTCTCTGCTCGAACAGCACGGCCCGCAGGTCTACGAGGGCTCGATCCGCTACGTGAAGGCCGCGCGGGAGGCCGGGCTCGGCTGCGCGGTGGTCACCTCCAGCACGAACTGCGCGGACATCCTGCGCGCGGCCGGGATCACGGACCTGTTCGACGGGACGGTCGACGGGCACGACGTGTCCGCGCAGCACCTGCGCGGCAAACCGGCCCCCGACAGCTATCTCGCCGGCGCCAAGGTGCTCGGGGTCGATCCCGCGCACGCGGCGGTGTTCGAGGACGCGCTCTCCGGCGTCGAGGCGGGCCACGCGGGCGCGTTCGGCACCGTCGTCGGCGTCGACCGCATCGGCGGCGACCACGCCGCGCATCTGATGCAGCATGGCGCTACGGTCGTGGTCAAGGACCTGAGCGACCTGCTGGGAGCCAATCGGTGATCGGACACAGCTGCTTCGACAACGACACCTGGACCTTGCCCGAGAACCGGTTCGAACTCGACCTGCTGCCGCACACCGAGTCGCTCTTCGCGCTCTCGAACGGCCACATCGGCTGGCGCGGCATCCTCGACGAGGGCGAGCCGCACGGGCTGCCGGGCACCTACCTGAACGGCGTGCACGAGCTGCACCCGCTGCCGTACGCCGAGGCGGGCTACGGCTACCCGGAGTCCGGGCAGACGGTCATCAACGTCACCAACGGGAAGATCATCAGGCTCCTGGTGGACGACGAGCCCTTCGACGTCCGCTACGGCACGCTCGTCTCGCACAAGCGCGTCCTCGACCTGCGCGCCGGAGTCCTGCGGCGCGACGTCGTGTGGACCTCCCCGACCGGCCGGACCGTGCGCATCCGCTCGACGCGGCTGATCTCGCTGACGCAGCGGGCCATCGCGGCAGTGCGCTACGAGGTCGAACCGCTGGACGGGCCCGCGCGCATCGTGCTGCAGTCCGAACTGGTCGCCAACGAGGAGCTGCCGCACCGGCACGACGACCCGCGCGCGGCCGCGAGCCTGGAGGACCCGCTCGTCAGCGACCTGCACAACGTGGGCAAGACGCGCGTCACGCTCGTGCACACGGTGCGCCACAGCGGTCTGCGGGTGGCCGCGGCGATGGACCACACGCTCGAGCTCGTCCCCGCGAACGAGGACGACTGGGCCGACCCCGAAGCGCTGGACGTGCGCGTCGAGGCGGAGGAGGACCTCGGCCGGTACTTCGTCAGCGGCATGATCTCCCCGGGGCAGACCGTGCGGCTGACGAAGTTCGTCGCACACGGCTGGTCCGCGAGCCGTTCCCTGCCCGCGATCAGGGACCAGGTGGACGCCGCGCTGGCCGCCGCCGTGCACGGCGGCTGGGATGCGCTGTGCAGCGAGCAGCGCGACTGCCTCGGCGAGTTCTGGAGCCGCGCCGATGTGGAGATCGAGGGCGACGCCGAGATCCAGCAGGCCGTCCGCTTCGCGCTCTTCCAGCTCGTGCAGGCCGCGCGCCGGGCCGAGCAGCGTTCGATCCCGGCCAAGGGCCTGACCGGCAACGGCTACGACGGCCACGCTTTCTGGGACACCGAGTCGTTCGTGCTCCAGGTGCTGACGTACCTCGACCCGCAGTCGGTGGCGCACGCGCTGCGCTGGCGGCATTCGACGCTGCCCGACGCCCGCGAGCGCGCCGCGCAGCTCGGCCTGAACGGCTGCGCGTTCCCCTGGCGGACCATCACGGGACAGGAATGCTCGGCGTACTGGCCGGCGGGTACGGCGGCGTTCCACGTCAACGCCGACATCGCCGACGCCGTGATCCGGTATCTGCGCGTCACCGGCGACGTCGAATTCGCGCACGGCGAAGGCATGGAACTGCTCGTCGAGACGGCCCGGCTCTGGCATTCGCTCGGCCATATGGACGAAGCCGGGGACTTCCGGATCAGCGGCGTCACCGGTCCGGACGAATACAGCGCCATCGTGGACAACAACATCTACACGAATCTGATGGCGCAGCAGAACATGCTGGTCGCCGCCGAGGTCATCGCGCACCACCCGGAGCACGCCAGGAAACTCGGCGTGGCCGCGGAAGAGGCCGAGGCTTGGCGCGAGGCGGCGCATGCGATGTTCATCCCTTATGACGAACTACGCGATGTTCATCCGCAATCGGACGGATTCACCGACCACGAGATGTGGGATTTCGCGGGCACGCCTCCCGAGCACTACCCTCTCCTGCTGCAGTACCCGTACTTCCAGCTCTACCGCAAGCAGGTCGTGAAGCAGGCCGACCTCATCCTCGCGCTGCAGATGCGGTCCGAGATGTTCACGCTCGACGAGAAGCAGCGCGACTTCGACTACTACGAACCGATGACGGTGCGTGACTCCTCGCTCTCCGCCTGCAGTCAGGCCGTGATCGCCGCGGAGGTCGGCTGCGGCCGCCTCGCGTACGACTATCTGGCCGAGGCCGCGCTGATGGACATCGACGACCTCGAGCGCAACACGTCGGACGGCCTGCATCTCGCGTCGTTGGCCGGATCGTGGATCGCGCTCGTGTCCGGCTTCGGCGGGATGCGGCACACGGACGCCGGGCTCTCGTTCTCGCCGCAGCTTCCGGAGGGCTGGACGCGGCTGTGCTTCGGGCTCGTCCTCGGCGACGGCCGGCTGCGGGTCGACGTGCGGACCGACGGAGTCACGTACGAGTACACGGGTAAAGGCCCGCTCGAGGTGCGTCATGGTGACACGCTGATGCAGCTCGAACCGGGCAC
>Ga0310811_10005536_pt1 | contig 15990 bp, 15 predicted proteins | sample YCmetagenome_FD_207642 | JGI IMG/M metagenome (GOLD analysis project Ga0310811, IMG submission 207642) | Soil microbial communities from experimental microcosm in Duke University, North Carolina, United States - YC | ecosystem: Engineered > Artificial ecosystem > Soil microcosm > Unclassified ...
GCATGACCTCGATGAGGGCCTGGCCGAGTGCATCGGGCGCGAACGCGAACCCGGCCAGGCTCGCCAGGAACGCGATGTCGAGGGCGAAGAACATCGCGACGCCGCCGACGAGCAACCCGGTGCGACGGCGTCCATCGAGGCGGAGACTCACGCGGAGCACACCCGTCCCATGTATGGGACGATACGCCGCCGTGTCTCAGTCACCCGCACCTCTCACTGCCGACGATCTCGCGTCGTTCGCGTTCGTCAACGAGGCCGCCATCTCGCCGGCCGGCGATCGCGTGGCGTACGCGGTGCGGCGGATGGATCTGCAGGCCGACCGGTACCGCGCGGCGATCTTCGTGAGCTCCGTCGACGGCTCCGGTGCGGCGCGCTGGACGGATGGCACCGCCGACGACGCGACACCCCGCTGGTCACCGGACGGGCAGCGGCTCGCGTTCGTCAGCGACCGCGGTGCGGTGCCGGCGGGCAGGAAGCGCGCGCCGAAGAACGTGTTCATCGCCGACGGTACGGGCGGAGAGCCGCGGCAGATCGCGACCTTCGCCGACGACTGCGGCGACCTGACCTGGCTGCCGGACGGGTCGGGGGTCATCGTCACGCTGAAGGACGCCGGCACCGGACCGGCCGACGACGCGCCGAAGGTATACGACCGCATCCGCTACAAGTCGGACGACGCGGGCCTGTCCGATCTCCGGCGCAAGCACCTCTGGCTCGTGCCGCTGGAAGGCGATCCGCGGCAGCTGACCGACGGCGATTGGGACGACACGCAGCCCTCGGTCTCGCCCGACGGCGCGAACGTCGCGTTCACGTCGAACCGGTCCGCGGACCGCGATCGCAACACGGTCAGCGATATCTGGACGATGCCGATCGCGGGTGGCTTGCCCGCGCGCGTCACGACCGAGCGCGGCCAGTACACGAACGCGTCGTGGGCGCCGGACGGCGGTGCGATCGCGTGCCTCGGGACGGCCGATGCGATCGGCGCGGGCGCCCGCAACACGCGCGTGTGGCGGTTCCCGCGAAACGGCGGCACGGGCACCGATCTCCTCGGTGACTGGGATCGGACGACCGGCTCCCGCGTGATGAGCGACGTCCGCGGCGAGACGGCCGCGCTGCCGCCGGCGTGGACGCGCGACGGCCGCATCCTGTTCATCGGCTCCGACCAGGGCACCGCGAACCTCTACTCCGTGCGCGCGGACGGTGGCGACGTGCGCGCCGAGACCCTCGGCGCCCACCAGCTCGTTACCGCGACCATCGATCGCGAGGCTCGCTGCTTCGCCGGCGTCATCGCGACGGCGACGTCGCCGGGGGAGGTCGTCACCGGTCAGCCGGGCCGTGGCCTCAAGGCGATCACCGCCTTGAACTCGGCGCTCCTCTCCGGGCGGTACATCGCCGAGCCCGAGCGGGTCCAGTTCGCCGGTGCCGATGGCTGGACGATCGAGGGCTGGCTGCTCAAGCCCCGGGACTTCGATCCCGCGAAGCGCTGGCCGTTGGTGCTCGAGATCCACGGCGGACCGCATGGCGCGTACGGCCATGCGTTCTTTCACGAGTTCCAGGTCCTGGCCGGCCGCGGGTACGCCGTGCTCTACCTCAACCCCCGCGGCAGTCACGCCTACGGGGACGCGTTCGTGCGGGCGTGCGTCGGCGACTGGGGCGGCAAGGATTACCAGGACCTCATGGCCGGCGTCGATCACGTCCTCGAGCTCGGCTGGGTCGACCCCGATCGGCTGTACGTGACCGGTGGCAGCTACGGCGGATTCATGACCAACTGGATCGTCGGGCACACCGACCGCTTCAGGGCCGCGGCGACCCAGCGCAGCATCAGCAACAACATCAGCGCGTTCGGCACGAGCGACATCGGCTGGCACTTCTGGCAGTTCGAGATGGGGGATGCCACGCCGTGGCGCGACGAGCACAAGCTCGTCGAGCGCTCGCCGCTGACCTACGTCGAGCAGGTGAAGACGCCGCTGCTCATCCTCCACGCGGAAAAGGACTACCGCTGCCCGATCGAGCAGGCCGAGCAGTTCTTCGTCGCGCTGAAGGTGTTGGGCAAGGAAGCGGTCTTCGTCCGCTACCAAGACGACTCGCACGAGCTCACCCGGGGCGGCAAGCCGCGCAACCGGATCGATCACGCCCGGCGCATCGCCGACTGGTTCGATGGCCATTGAAAACCTCCTGATCAGGAGAGGCGTCGTTGATGACGCCTCAGAAGCGTCGAAGATGCATGCCGACACCTGGCGCACGTCGTATCGCGGGCTCGTACCTGATGCGCTGCTCGATGGTCTCGCCGATGACCGCTGGGAGAACGGCTGGCGCCGCGCGTTCGAATCGATGGACCCGACGCGCGTCGTGCACGTCGCCGAGATCGGCGGTCGGATCGCCGGCTTCGCCGGTGGCGGGCGCGCGCGGCCGGGTGCCCCGCCCGGCTACGTCGGCGAGGTCTACGCGCTCTACGTGCGGCCGGCCCATCAGCGTCAGGGCATCGGGCGCCGCCTGCTGAACGCCGCGGCCACGGGTCTGGTCGATCGCGGGCTCGTGCCGATCGTCATCTGGACCCTGTTCGACAATCCCGCCTCGCGCGCGTTCTACGAGGCGCTCGGCGGCACGGTCATCGGCGAGAAGCGCGAGCTGTTCGACGGGTACGAGCTGCACGAGGTCGCGTACGGCTGGCGCGATCCCGCGCCGCTGCTTCGGCGCTAGCCGGGACCGAGGTCCAGGTCCGTCGGGGGCGCGTCGGGTAGCTTCCAGCGGATGTAGGGGTAGCCGGTCTCCACGTGCTGCAGGTTCGCGTCGTCGGTCGCGGCCGCGAACGCGCGGTCGAACGCGGGACGATCCCGGACCTCGATCGCGGCGAACACCGGACCGAGCATCCGCGTCTCATACGTGGCCAGGCGCTCCGCGTATTTCGGACGGATCACCGCGAGCCGCCGTTGCAGCGATCGCACGCGACGCGCGTAGAACGCCGCGAGCGGCCAGTTGCCGCCGCGCGCGGCGTATGCGCAGCGCCACCAGGAATTGCCGACGAGCACCATGAGGTCCGCGGTGCCGGGAAGCCCGGCGGCGATGTGCTCGGATGAAAGCTCGTCGGTCACCTCACAATTCTCCGCGATGGCGGACGACCACGGCGATGCCGTCACGGCGTGGCGGCTGTTCCGATCGAGCGACCTGCCAGTGCATCGCCGCCTCGCGGTCGCGGCGGGCAACATCCTTCGGCGGGTCACGACGCCGCCGCACGACTGCTGCGGACGCTTCGGCGAGCCGGGTTGCTGACGCGCGGCACCGGTGGACGGTCGTCCGCCTGACGCGCATCCCGGGTACCATCGGCCCGAATGAAGGAATTCCTCGAGGGGCGCCGCTTCGGGTTCGCGCTGCGGCCGCAGCTCGGTCACATCGCCCTCGGCCTCGCGATCGGCGTCACAGTGCTCGACCTCATGGCGTGGTTCGGGTGGGGTGCCCGTGACACGAATGGGTTCGTCATCGCCGATGCGTGGCTAGCCGGAGCGACCGTCGTCGCCGCGGCGCTCGCCGCCATCACGGCGGTGGTCGAATCCACCGACGCCGCCAGAGAAGATCGCGCGCTCGCGCGCCTCGACGTCGTCGCCGCGGTCGTGGTGCTCCTGCTATATGCCGCATCCGCGGCCCTTCGGTCCACCGATCTCGCCGCCGCGGGCGCGTCGCCGGGGGCGGTCGTGTCGGCGTTCGCGGGCCTTGTCGTGCTGCTCGTCGACGGTGTGATCGCGTCGACCCTCTATTCGAGCCGCGAGTGGGCGATCCTCGACGAAGAGGAATACGAGCCCCGGCGGCACCAGAAGCGCCGCCGCGCGAGCTAGACCGCGGCTCCGGTCAGGAAGAACAGCACCCGCGCGCTGACCTCGCCCGCGAGCACGCAGCCCAGCCCGACGAAGAGCAATCCCGTGGACGCCTGCGTGTTCATCCGCGCGGTCCACCACGCCGCGAGCGCCACCGCGAGCGTCATGAACAGCCCGACCCCGACCCGCAGCCCGGCCGCGACCACGAACGCCATCTCCATGTTCAGCGTGAGCTCGCCGCGCGCGACCGAGACCGCGACCAGCACGATCTGCAGGACGACCGCGCCCACGAGCACGAGCGCCGCACGCTGCAGCGGGCCGGACGAGAGCTTCGGCGTGACCAGGTACCAGTGGCCGAGCAGCATCGCCGCGTCCGCGCCACCGAGCGCGAGTGCCCCGAGCGGCAGTGCGACCAGGGCGAACGCGTCGAACGGCGATGTCGACGGCCGCGCCACGGCCGCGAGCACGAGGTCGAAGACACCGGCGAGCACCGTGATGATCCCCACGACCTCACGCACTGCCTTCCACGGCGTGAACGACGCGACCAGCTGCGCGACCACGAGGACGATCACCACGACAAGCAGCTGCGCGAAGGCGGCGAGCGCGGTTCCGTCGAGCCCCGCCCGCGCCACGAGATCGCCGCGCGGAAGCGCCGGCAGCAGGACGCCGGCGAAGGCGACCGCGCCGGCGTCGACGAACGCGGTCAGCTTCAGGAAGCCCGACGGCGCGGTCTCGGTGCGATCGATGTACCACATGAGGAACGCGCCGCCGATCGCGAGCTCGACCATGAGCACGCAGAGCACGAGCGGCAGCGTCGCGAGGGCCATCTAGCCCAGCAGATCGTCGGACTTCGGCATCGCACCGGTCCGGTCGATCGCGAGGTGGAAGTACTCCTTGCCGGCGCGCCGCTTCAGGAGGTCGTAGAAGAAGTCGCGGTCCTTGTGCTGCGTCTTGTGGCACTCGAACGCCGCGGCCTTGCGCTGCTCGTACGCGCTGACGTCGATGCTGTGAGTCGGGGTCGTCGCGCCGAATGCGGCGGGCGCGTCGGCGGTGTACGGCGTCGCGCTGAAGAAGAGCCGCCGCGCGACGTGCGGCTCCCCGCGCTCCGGATACTGGTCGGGGATGGCCGCGCGCGCGAACGCGCGCGCCGCGTAGAACGAGGCCGAGCGGTGGTCGTCGTGCTCGCTGCCGGCGCCTTCCGGCCCGAACGTGCAGACGATCTCCGGCCGCACCTCGCGGATCGCCGCGACGATGTCGGCCGTGAGGACGTCGGCCGGCGCGTCCCTGAGCCCGCCATCGGGGTACCGCAGCAGGCGCGACCAGCCGAAGCCGATCGTCGCGACGGCCGCCGCCCACTCCTTCGCGCGCTCCGTGCCGAGCTCCGCCTTCGACCACATGCCGAAGGCCTTGCCCAGCCACAACCCCGCATCTCCGCGGGTGAGCGTGAGCAGCGCGATCGTGTGTCCGGCGTCGGCGAGCTTCATGGGCGTGCCGGAGACGAACGATTCGTCGTCGGGATGCGCGTAGATGAAGAGTGCAGTGCTGATGGTCAAGAGGTTAGCGTTCGCGGCAGATGACCGACGGGCACGACCGCGAGATCGCGACGATGTTCGACCGCATCGCCGCGCGCTACGACCTCCTCAACCGCGTGCTCTCGTTCGGGACCGACCTGTCCTGGCGCCGCCAGGCGATCGCGCGAGCAAGGATCGGGCCCGGCATGACCGTGCTCGACGTCGGCGCCGGCACCGGCGACCTCTCATTCGCCGCCGCCGCGCGGGGCGCGGAGGTCGTCGCGCTCGATCTCTCCCCCGGGATGCTCGCCGTCCTCGCGCGCCGGTCCACCGGCGCGCAGCGCGAGCGGATCAGGGCGCTGGTCGGGACCGCCGAATCGCTGCCGCTGCCCGACGCGAGCGTCGACCGGATCGTGACCGGCTTCACCGTCCGGAACGTCGGCGACCTCGGACGCGCCTTCGCCGAGTTCCGGCGGGTACTCCGGCCCGGTGGCCGGGCGGTCGTGCTCGAGCTTTCGCATCCGCCGGGCGCGGCGTTCGCCTGGCTCTACGCCTTCTACTTCGAGCACATCGCGCCCGCGATCGCGCTGCTCCTCGGCGGCGACCGCGAGGCATATCGCTACCTGCCGCGTTCCCTGCGGCCGTTCCCGGAGCCCGAGCGGCTCGCGGCCATGCTCCGTGAGGCGGGATTCCGCGTGACCTTCGAGCGATTGACGGCGGGCATCGCGGCCATCCATACCGCCGAGGTCTAGGCTCGCGACCGTGGACTTCGATATCCCGGACGAGCTCCAGCTGCTGGCCCGCACGGCGCGCGAGTTCGTCGAAGGCCGGCTGCAGCCGATCGAGCAGCAGGTCGAAGCGGACGACAAGATCCCGGAGGCCATCCTCAAGGAGATGGGCGCGCTCGGCTTCTTCGGGCTCCCGTTCCCGGAGGAGTACGGCGGCGTGGGCGCGGGCGACCTCGGCTATTGCGTCGCGCTCGAGCAGTTCGGGCGGACCTCGGCGGCGTTCTCCAACCTCATCGGAGCGCACACGTCGATCGGTTCGATGTCCATCTATCTGGGCGGGACCGAAGAGCAGAAGCGCAAGTACCTGCCCGACCTGACGGCCGGGCGGAAGATCGCGGCCTTCTCGCTGACGGAGCCGTCGAGCGGATCGGACGCCGCGTCGATCCAGACGAGCGCGACGAAGCGTGGCGACCGCTGGATCCTCAACGGGACGAAGATCTGGGTCACCAACGGACCGATCGCCGACGTCGTGGTCGTGTACGCGGCGAACGACCGGAAGCTCGGGCCGCGGGGCGGGATCACCGCGTTCGTCGTCGAGAAGGGCTTCGCCGGATTCCGCGTCGGCAAGGTCGACGACAAGATGGGACTTCGCGGCAGCTACACCGGCGAGCTCATCTTCGAGGACTGCGAGGTGCCGGAGGAGAACGTGCTCGGCGGGACGGTCGGGAGCGGATTCCGCACCGCCCTCGGCGCTCTCGACATCGGTCGCGTGTCGCTCGCCGCGGGCGCGGTCGGCTCGAGCCAGCACCTGCTCGAGATGGCGATCGCGCACAGCAAGCGGCGCGTGCAGTTCGGGAAGCCGATCGCCGTGAACCAGGCGATCCAGTGGATGCTCGCGGACTCCGCGGTGGAGATCCACGCCGCACGGCTGATGGTGTACGACGCTGCGGCCAAGCTGGACCGGGGCATCCGCGCCTCCACCGAGGCGGCGATGGTGAAGGTGTTCGCCTCGGAGATGGCCGGACGCGTCGTCGACCGGGTGCTCCAAATCCACGGCGGGATGGGCTACATGAAGGAGTCGCCCGTGGAGCGTGCCTATCGGGACGCCCGGATCCTCCGGATCTATGAAGGGACCAGCGAGGTCCAGCGCATGATCATCGCGGAGGAGCTGCTCAAGGCCTGAGCGGAGGTAGGGAAGATGGCCCAGCGGATCGCGGTCACAGCGAAGCCCACGACGCGGGCACCGGAGTACACGAAGGGCTACGACGCGGGCGTGCCGGCGTCGCTCGAGTATCCCGCCGTGCCGCTGCATGCCCTGCTCGACCAGGCGGCGGAGCTCTACCCCGCGTCGACGGCGACGATCTTCTTCAACGCGAAGCGGTCGTACGCGTCACTGCTGAAGGACGCGAAGCGATTCTCGGCCGGGCTGCGCGCGCTCGGCGTGAAGCAGGGCGACAAGGTCGCCATCGATCTTCCGAATTGCCCGCAGTTCCTCATCGCGTTCTTCGGGGCGCTTCGGATCGGCGCGGTCGTCGTGCCGTGCAACCCGCTGTACACGCCGCCGGAGCTCCGCTACCAGCTGGCGGACTCGGGAGCGGAGACGATCGTGGTGTTGTCGCGCGGCTACCCGGTCGTCCGGGCCGCGCGCGAAGGCACGCGGATCCGCAACGTGATCGTGACCAACATCAAGGAGGAGATGCCGCCCATCCTTCGCACGCTCTTCACGTTCGCGAAGGAGAAGAAGGACGGGCACCGCGTCGCGTTCGCCGGCGACCCCGGGGCGATCGCGCTCCGGGAGGTGCTGTCGCTCGGTGGGGACGAGTCCGCGGCCCCCGTCACAGCGGATGACGTGGCCCTCCTTCAATACACCGGCGGCACCACGGGGACATCAAAAGGCGCGATGCTCTCGCACCGCGCGCTCGTCGCGAACACGCTCCAGTGCGCGGCCTGGTTCGGCAAGGCCATGCGCGACGGTAAGGACGCCGTCATGGGCGTGATGCCGCTCTTCCACGTGTACGGCCTCACCACCGTGATGAACTTCGCGGTGCTCTCGGGCGGCGCGATCATCCTCGAGCCGCAGCTCGACCTCGAGCACGTGCTGAAGGACATCCAGCGCCACAAGCCGAAGCTCTTCCACGGCGCGCCCCGGATCTACAACGCGATCAACAATTCGCCCTTGGCCCAGAAGTACGACCTGCGCTCGATCACGGCCTGCATCTCCGGTTCCGCGCCGTTGCTCATGGAGACGGCGCGGAAGTTCCGTGAGCTCACCGGCGCGAATCTCGTCGAGGGCTACGGCCTGACCGAGGCCTCGCCGGTGACTCACTGCAATCCCGTGTTCGACTCGGCGAAGAACCGGATCGGCACGATCGGCCTCACCTTCCCCGACACCCAGACGCGCCTGGTGGATCTCGAGACCGGCCAGAACGACGTCCCGGCCGGCGAGGCAGGGGAGCTCCTCATCCGCGGTCCCCAGCTGATGGACGGCTACTACGACCGGCCCGAGGAGACGGCCGCGACGCTGCGCGATGGCTGGCTGCACACCGGCGACATCGCGACCATGGACGCCGACGGCTACGTCGCGATCGTCGACCGCAAGAAGGAGATGATCATCGTCTCCGGCTTCAACGTGTACCCGCGCGAGGTCGAGGAGACGCTCGCGAGACATCCCGCGGTGCTCGAGGGCGCGGCGATCGGCGTGCCGCACCCGATCAAGGGCGAAGAGGTGAAGGCGTTCGTCGTCCTCAAGCCCGGCCAGACCGCGACCGCCGACCAGCTCATCACGTTCTGCCGCGAGCACCTCGCGCCATTCAAGGTCCCGAAAGCGATCGAGTTCCGGGACTCGCTGCCGAAGACCCTGATCGGCAAGGTGCTTCGGCGGCAGCTGGCCGAGGAGGACAAGAAGAAGCGCGTTCCCGCGGCGTGATCGGCGCGCGCGAGCGGGCGACGCTCGTCACGGTCTGCGGCACGTTCGTGCCGGAGGGCAGCCCCGGCGCGATCGCGGACGCCATTGTCTCGGAGCTCGCGGCAATCGGGCGGCCGAAGCTGCTCACCGATCTTCGGCTCTTCCTGCGGCTCATCGATTCGCGGGTCGCGAACCTCGTGCTCGTGCGGCGGCCGGTGCGGTTCAGTGACCTCGGCCAGCGCGAGCGCGAGGCGTACCTGCGCCGGTGGGCCGACTCGCGCCTCGGGCTGCTCCGCACCGCCTTCCAGGCGGTCAAGCGTCTCTCGCTGTTCATCGCGTACTCGCGGCCCGAGGCCGGTGCCGCCGGGCTCCTGCCCGGGACCGGGTACGCCCGGCCGGATCCGCTGCCACTCCCGGACCGGCCGCTCGCGATCGCCCCGCTGGCGGTGCGCGACGGCGACACCCTCGAGTGCGACGTGTGCGTCGTGGGCTCCGGCGCGGGCGGCGCGGTCGCCGCGTTCGAAGCCGCCGCGGCCGGCCGCTCCGTCATCGTGCTCGAGCGAGGACCGGCCTGGAGCGAGCCCGATCTCGTGCCGCGGGAGGCGGAGGGCAGCGCGCGCCTGTTCTGGGACCGCGGCCTCGCCGCGACCGACGATCTCGGCGTCGTGCTGTTCGCCGGTCGGGTGGTCGGCGGCGGCACCGTCGTGAACTGGATGACCTCGCTCCGGCTGCCCGAGGAGGTGCGCGCCGAGTGGGAGGCGCTCGGCGTGGACGGGATGGGCCGCGAGCTCGACGACCACTACGCCGCGATCGAAGAGCGGATCGACGTGAACACCGACGAGAGCATCCGGAACGCCCCGAACGACGCCCTCGCGCGCGGCCTCGACGCGCTCGGGCTGCCGTGGTCGGTGATCCCGCGCAACGCCCGCGGGTGCGGCGACTGTGGGCATTGCGGCTACGGGTGCCGGGCCGGGGCGAAGCGCTCGAGCGCGCGCACCTATCTGACCGACGCGGTCGCGCGCGGCGTGCGCGTGGTCGCGGGCTGCGACGCGCGGACCATCACCACGGCCGGCGGTGCGGTCACCGGCGTCGTCGCGCAGGCCGGCGGCGCGCGGATCGTGCTGCGCTGCGGCCGGGTCGTGCTGGCCGGCGGCGCGATCGGCACGCCCGCGCTCCTCCTGCGCTCCGGGCTCGGCGGCCCGCGGGCCGGCCGGCGTCTCTTCCTCCACCCGGTGCCGGCCGTGTTCGGCCGGTACTCCGAGCCGGTCCGGATGTGGTCGGGCGTGCCACAGAGCGTCGTGTCGGACGCGTTCGCCCATCTCGACGGCTCGTACGGCTTCCGGCTCGAGGTCCCGTCGGTGCTTCCGGGCGTTGCCGCGGCGGGCATCTCGTGGCGATCGGCTGCGGATCACCGCGCGGTCATGCAGGCGCTCGATCAGCACGCGGCGTTCATCCCGATCGTGCGCGACCGCGAGCCCGGCCGTGTCGGCATCGATCGCGAAGGCGCGGCCGTCGTGTCGTACGCGGTCCGCGGTGCCGACGCCGCGATGTGCGTGCGCGCGATCGTCGAGACGGCGAAGGTCCACCTGGCTGCCGGCGCGGACGAGGTCCGCACGTTCCACACCCGGCCGCTGGCGATCGGACCCGGTGGCGACATCGGCCTGTTCGCCGCGGCCGTCGCGCGCGGCGGTGTCGCACCGAACACCGTCGGGATGTTCAGCGCGCACCAGATGGGCACCGCGGGCATGGGCGGCGCGAAGGCCAGCGTCAGTGATCCCGACGGCGTGGTCCGTGGCGTGCGCGGATTGCACGTGGCCGACGCGAGCGCGTTCCCGAATGCCTCCGGCGTCAATCCGATGCTCACGGTCATGGCCCTCGCGCGACGGAACGCGCGGCGGATGCTGGCCGGCTAGCGCAGCGATCCGAGCGCGGCATTCGCGCGCACGCGATCCACGCTGATGCTCTCCCAGGGATCCGGTGTCGCCGCGCGCCGGCGTGCGGTCCAGTGGAGCCAGGCCTCGAGGAGGTTCCGGTCCTCCCAGCGCAGCGAAGGGAGCAGCTCGACGAGGACCGGGAACGCGCCGTCGCCGAGGCTGACGAGGTATGCCGGATCCATTCGCCGCTCGGCATCGGCCGGAAGCCCGGCCGGATCGATCAGCCGATCGAGATCCGCGCGCGCAACGAACGCCGATGGCGACACCGCGTTCACGCCCAGCGCGACGAGGAGCGCGGCGCCGGCGAGCGGCTGCAGCGAAACGTGCATCCGCCTGGCCACGACGCTCCAGGCAAGGATCGCGAGCGCGAGCGCAAGGAACACGATGCCCGCGGCGGCGTAGAAGCGGAGCTCGGTCCAGCCGTAGGCCTGCTGGTAGAGGTCGAGGCGGTAGTGCGCGGAGGCGAGCACCACCAGCGTGAGCCCGACCAGGACGAGGCCAAGCGCGGTCGTAACGCGCGATCGCGTCCGCGACTGCAGCCCGAGGCCGAAGAGGACCGCACCGGCGAGGGACGCGCTCGCCATCAGCTCGAAGAAGCCACGCCGCGCGTACGCGCTGTATGGGATGCCGGCCGCGTCGATCGTGTCGCGGCCGCCGAACAGATATCCGACCTGGAACGCGACGAAGACCGCGAACAGAGCGTCAACGCTGGCGAGGAGGACGGCCGCGGTCTCGACCGTGATGACGCCGTGAGCCTCGTTCGCCGCGCGCGGGGCACGGACGTGATCGATGGCCGCGAGCGCGGCGGCGGTGAGCCAGGCGATGACAGCGAAGAGCACGGTCCGTTGCCCCGCGTCGCGGAGGAGCTCGCGCCAGCGGACGATGTCGAAGAGGTCGGTCAGGCGCTGCGCGAAGACGGGGTCGGCCGACGCGAAGAGGACGGAGAACGCCGCGAGGAACGGGCTCGCGAGCGCGGCACCGCCTGCATATCGCGGCAGCCGGCCGCTGCGCCTGCGGACGATGCGGGCGATCGGGCCCGCGGCCTGACCGACCAGGCGCACCGGCCGGTCAACGATGCCCGCGATCCCGTCCGCGGTCTCGGCCACGAGCGCACGCGCGTCGTAGCGCGTGATCCGCGCGCCGCCGAGCGCCGCCATCCACGCGCACGAGAGCGTCGCCGCCGCGGCCGCGTCGAAGGCGAGCAGCGCGGCGTCGGCGCGGAGCGTCGCGAGCGCCGCAGAGGTCAGGGCCGCCGCCGGCAGCCACGCGTCCGCGAGGTCCACGCGTACCGCGCGCGGGCGGAGCCACCAGCTGATCGCGAGAAGGAGCGCCGTCGCGACGAGCACGTTCAGCCCGAGCGCGCGCGCGAAGAAGAGCTGCTGGCCCGCGAGGCCGAACAGCAGCGAGGCGAGAACCATCGCCGCCGGCGTGCGCATCGCGACGATCCTCGCCGCCGGGGCCGCGACGGTCATCCCACATGTGAGACGACATCGAACGGTCAGCGGAGTAGCGTTCCGCGCGATGCGGCTGCAAGACCGAGAGCGCGTGTCGAGAGCGATCCGGACGCTCCGGGGTGACCGCTCGCTCGATTCGCTGGTCGATCGCATCTACGAGATCACCGAAGGATCGGTCTCGCTGGATCGCGCGACGCTTCAGCGGGTCGCGACCGGGCAGACGCGCGTCACGCGGGCCATCGACAGCCCGGAGGACTGCGTTCGGCTCTACTTCGCCCTGATGATCATTGGCTGCGAGGAGGAGCTGACCCTTGCCGAGATCGTCGGCGAGGGCCGCACGATGCTCGCTGGATTCGTCGGCGAGCCGCTCGCGACGCTGGTCTTCGCCGATCTCCGGAGGACGCTGCCGAAGCTCGCCGACCTGCGAACGCTCCGCGAATACCTCGAGGAGGGCCTGCGGGTATGGCTACCGAAGTGACCGCTGTCCCTGTGCTCGCGGAAAGCAACACGCTGCGCTCTGAGGAAGAACGGCTGCGCGGCATGCTCGAGGAGCGGCTCGGCATCCACACTCGGTTCACGTCGCTGCCCGGGACGCGGGCGCTCCTCGTCAGCCCGATCGCCGCCGGCGGCTCGAAGGGTCTCGTCGTGGATCGCTCGGTCAGCGCGGCCGAGCGGATCTCGCTGTACGTGCACCTCGTCGCGCACATCGCGCTCAAGCACGATCTGCCGCTCATCACGATCGTCGAGTCGCGCGGCGACGTGACATCGGGCGACGAGAACAACCATCGCGCTGCCGACCGGCTCGCGCGCGCGATGTGGTGGGGGACCAGCGCCCGGGCGGACGGGCGCGAGCTCTGGCCTGGCGGCCGCTCGCGCGTCCTGCGGCCGCTCCTTGCGAGCCGGCCGGGGCGCCTCGGCCTGCGGCTGCTGCTGCTCGTCCTGCGCCGGCTGTACTACGCGGCGCGCGCCCGTCGCCTCCTCGAGGACACGGTCGTCGCGCGATCGCTCCGCGATGCGCTCTGCGTCACGGCCGTCGTCTGCGCCGCGCCGGAGCTCGCCGCGGCGCACGCGGGCCGGGATCACTCGACCGCGTAGATCTGCCAGTCCTGCGGCACGCCCTTCAGCTGCCTGCGGCCGCGATCGGCGAACGCAAGGTCCGATCCGGTGACGAGCTCCTTCACCGTGCTGGAGCAGAGGATCTCGCCGGCCGTCGCCTCGGCCTCGATGCGCGCCGCGATGTGGACCGCGATGCCGCCGATCTCATCGCCACGGAGCTCGATCTCGCCGGCGTGCAGGCCGCAGCGGATCTCGATGTCGGCGGCGCGCAGGCGGTCGCGGATCGCCTGCGCGCAGCGGATCCCCCGTGCCGGACCGTCGAACGTCGCGAGGACGCCGTCGCCGGTGGCCCGATGGAGCCGCCCGCGGAACGATGCGAGCTGCGAGCGGACGATCTCGTCGTGGGTGTCCAGGACCTCGCGCCATCTGTGGTCGCCGAGCCGGACGGCCGTGTTGGTCGACCCGACCATGTCGGTGAGCAGAACGGTCGCGAGCACGCGATCGACGTCCTGCGCCCGGCGCGACCCGGTCGTGAACTCCTCGATCTCGCTCAGGACCGCGTCCGTGTCGCCGAGGTACACGAACCCGTCGGCCCCCTGGAGCTCGATGAACTTGGCGCCGGCGATGTGATCGCCGAGGTATCGCCCGAGCCCGACGGGGAAGAACTGGAAATCCTTGCGATGGAGCACGAGCGTCGGCACGTGGATCGTCGACAGCACGTGCCGGACGTCGACGCCGAAGACGAGCCGCGCCATCGCCGTGCTCCGGCCGGGGCTCGCGCTCATGCGCTGGTAGCGCGCCCACCACTGTTTGTACCGCTCGTCGTTCGCGACCGACGGGCTGAAGACGTCCGCGACGCCGCCCGTGCCCCAGGTCTCCTTCGTGCGCTTGAGGAACACGTCGACCTCGTCCTGCTCGAGCCCGAGCGGGTAGTCGGGCGCGCGCGTGAGCTTGGCCCCGGTGTTGATGAGCACGAGCGACTGGACGCGCTGCGGCTGCGTCGCGGCGAAGAGGCACGCGAGCGGTCCGCTGTCGCCGACCCCGACCACGACCGCGCGCTGCGAGCCCGCGGCGTCCATGACCGCGCGGATGTCGTCGGCCCAGTCCTCCCACGTTGGATCGGCCACCTGCAGCGGGTCCGACGCGCCCGACCCGCGCTTGTCGAACACGATGAGCCGGCCCATCGCCGCCAGCCGGCGGAGCATCGCGGCGAACCGCGGCTCCTCCCACCGTCCGTCGACGTGGCTGAACCAGGCCGACATGAACACGATGTCGCGATCGCCCTCGCCCAACGTCTGGTACGCGATGTAGTCGTCGCCGCACCGCGCGTAGCGGGTCTCCGGTGTTGCCATCTTCCTCTCGCGAGAGGCTAACGCGCCGAAGCCGTAGGGTACGGCCGTGGCGCCGAAGCGGGTGATCCCGACGATCGTCTCGAGCGGGAACGGTCGCGCTGCGCTCGCGACCGGCATCGGCATCCTCGCCAAGGGCGGCACCGCGCTCGACGCGGTCGAAGCGTGCGCGCGCATCGTCGAGGCAGATCCGGCCGACGAGACGGTCGGCTACGGCGGACTCCCGAACGTCCTCGGTGTCGTCGAGCTCGACGCGTCGATCGTCGACGGCACGACCCACGCAGCCGGCTCGGTCGCCGCGCTCACCGGATACCTGCACCCGATCACCGTCGCCCGCGCGGTGATGGAGCGGCTCCCGCACGTGATGCTCGTCGGCGCGGGCGCCGTGCGCTTCGCTGCCGAGATCGGCGCCGAGGCGGGCGCGCTCCTCACGCCGGAGTCGCGCGGGAAGTGGGTCGAGCGCCTGCGCGACGCCGGCCACACGCCGGCGTCGATCGCGCGCGCGGCGGCGCTCGGGCCGGTGGTGGCCGACATGGTGACGGAGCGCGGCACCGTGAACTTCGTCGCGCTGGACAAGCGCGGCAACATCGCGTCCGCCGTCACGACGAGCGGGTGGGGGTTCAAGTATCCCGGCCGGGTCGGCGACTCGCCGATCATCGGCGCCGGCCACTACTCCGACTCGCGCTTCGGCGGCGCGGCCTGCACCGGCTTCGGCGAGCTCGCGATGCGCAACGTCACGGCGAAGACCGCCGTCGACCGGCTCGCGCGCGGCGAGAGTGCGGCCGCCGTCGCGGAACAGGCGATCGCCGACGCGAACGCCCTGGTGAGCCACGGCAGCCGCCTGAACATCGTCGTCCTTGCGGCGAACGGCGAGCACGCGGCCGCGACCACGAAGCGCGGGGTGAAGTACGCGTACCAGTCGGTCGGGATGACCCGCCCGGCGGTCCGGGCGCGAGCGATCGTGCGCCGCCGCTCGCGGTGAACATCCGCTGGGCCGCGTACGCGGCGTACCTCAACTCCATCGGCGCGCTCGCGCAGCTGCTGAGCTCCGGCGGTGACCCGAAGGCCAACGGCGCGGCCGGGCTCGTGAACAACGCGGCCGGAGTGATCTGGGCCGCGAGCTTCGTCCCGGTCGCGTACCTCTTCTATCGGACATCGCGCACGCAGGCGAACATCGTGAGCGCGGCGGCGTTCGGCTTCGGCCTGTTCGCGTTCGGCGCGTCCGTGTTCCTCGAGCTCGCGACCGC
>Ga0310811_10005537_pt1 | contig 15990 bp, 13 predicted proteins | sample YCmetagenome_FD_207642 | JGI IMG/M metagenome (GOLD analysis project Ga0310811, IMG submission 207642) | Soil microbial communities from experimental microcosm in Duke University, North Carolina, United States - YC | ecosystem: Engineered > Artificial ecosystem > Soil microcosm > Unclassified ...
CCGCGGCGAGTCGGCGGAACGCGAACTCCTCCTGGATCGACGCGGCGAGCGCGCGGGCGCCGTGCGGGTTGTGCGCGGCGTCCAGCAGCACCGTCGGCGCGGACCGGACCCGCTCCAGCCGGCCCGGCAGCTCCAGCCCGGCGAAGGCCTCCCGCACCGCTTCGACCACCAGCTGCCGGTCCTTGCCGGCGCCGAAGAAGGCCTCGACCGCGGCCAGCGCGAGCGCGGCGTTGTCCGCCTGGTGGGCGCCGTGCAGCGGCAGGAAGATCTCGTCGTAGACACCGCCGAGTCCCTGGAGCCGCAGCAGCTGCCCGCCGACCGCGATCTCACGCCGCAGCACGCCGAACTCGCTGCCCGCCCTGGCCACGGCGGCGTCCACCTCGACCGCGCGTTCCAGCAGCACCCGCTGGGCGTCCGGCTCCTGGGCGGCCAGCACCGCGACGCTGCCCGGCTTGATGATGCCCGCCTTCTCGCCCGCGATCTTGGTGAGATCGCTGCCCAGGTAGTCGACGTGGTCGATGCCGATCGGCGTGATCACCGCGACCTGCCCGTCGGCCACGTTGGTGGCGTCCCAGCTCCCACCCAGACCGGTCTCCACGACCGCGACCTCCACCGGCGCGTCGGCGAAGGCGGCGTAGGCCATCCCGGTGAGCACCTCGAACTTGCTCATCGGCGGCCCGCCCGCACCATCCACCATGGACACGTACGGGGCGATGTCGCGGTAGATCTCGACGTAGGTCGACGCCGGGATCGGCGCGCCGTCGACCGCGATGCGCTCGGTGACCAGTTGCAGGTGCGGGCTGGTGTAGCGGCCGGCGCGCAGGCCCATCCTGGTCAGCAGCGCGTCGATCATCCGCGTCGTGGAGCCCTTGCCGTTGGTGCCCGCCACGTGCAGCACCGGGTAGGTCCGCTGCGGGTCGCCCAGCACCGACATCAGCGCGGCGATCCGGTCCAGGGACGGCTCGATCCTGGTCTCCGGCCAGCGCTGGTTCAGCTCGGCCTCGACCCGGATCAGCTCCTGGCGCGCCGCGCGCTCGACCGAGACCGCGTCGAACGCTTCGCCGGCCTCGGACTCGTCGTCGGGCAGCGGTCCGGCCACGAAGTTGTCACCGCTGGACAGCTCCGCCGGGTACTCGTCTTCCACTCCGGAGAGTCTAGTTCGCCCCTTCTGGCAGGTTGGGTGCCATGCCGTTCAACCACAACCACCGCTACCACCCGCTGTTGCTCCGGCAGGTGCCCGACGGCGCGCGGACCGCGCTGGACGCCGGCTGCGGGACCGGCGGGTTCGCCCGGAGGCTCGCCTCCGCCGGACTCCGGGTGGACGCCGTCGACCAGGCCGCGGACGTGTTGGCGGTCGCCCGCGCGCTCGGCACACCGGGGCCGGGTGAGATCACCTACCGCCAAGCGGACATCACGCGGGCCGAACTGGGCACCTACGACTTCATCTCGTGCATCGCGTCGATCCACCACGTGCCGTTCGAGAACGTCACCCGGCTGCGCAAGGCGCTCGCCCCGGGCGGGGTGCTGGCGATCGTCGGCCTCGCCCAGCCCTCCTCGCTCGCGGACCGGGGTGCCTGGCTCGTGGCGGGCCCACCGCTGAACCTGCTGGCCCGGCTGGTCGTACATCTCGGCGAAGCGCTCAACGGCGGGCCCGACCACGGGATCGCGCCGCCGATCAGACCCGAGTCGATGACCATGGCACAGGTGCGCGCGGAGTCCGCGCGGCTGCTGCCCGGCCGCCGCGTGCGGCCCCTGCTGTTCTGGCGCTACCTGCTCACCTACCGGGCCTGAACTGCTGCCGCACCGGTATCCGGGACGCCCGTAGAGTGACTTCACGGACCGACCCCGGCCGAAAGGAGGTCGTCCGCGTGGCATCCCGTGATCACGCCGACGGGATCGCGCGCGCCCGCGCGCTCGGTGCCTTCGTCGAGCTGTATCCACCGGGCCCGGGAATTCCGGTGGCCGTCAAGGACACCATCGACATCGCCGGGCAGACCGTCCGCAGCGGCACCGCCGGGCTGGGTCTGCGCACCCCGACCCGCGACGCCGAGTGCTGGACCAGGCTCCGCGAGACCGGTCACGTCGCGCTGGGACGGACCCGGGTGCCCGAGCTGACCTGGTCCGTGCGCACGCCGGGGTGTGCCAACCCGTGGCATCCCGGCCGCGACGCCGGCGGTTCGAGCGGCGGCTCCGCGGTGGCCGTGGCGACCGGAGCGGCCCCGGTCGCGCTGGGCACCGACACCGGCGGCTCCATCCGGATCCCCGCCGCGCTGTGCGGCGTGGCGGGACTGCGTCCCACCCATGGCGCGGTGCCGCTGGCGGGGGTGACGCCGATGGCGCCGTCGATGGACACGGTGGGACCGATCGCCGCGACCGCGCGGGAATGCCTGCGGTTGTTCGAAATCCTCAGCGGCACCCGGGCCGGCTCGATCGGACCGGTTGCCGGGCTGCGGGTCGGCCTGCCGGCACAGCTGTGGGTGGGAAAGGTCGACCCCGAAGTGGCCCGACTGGTCGACGCGGCCGCGGAAGCACTGCGGGCGGCGGGCGTGAAACTCGTCGACGTCGAACTGCCGCTGGCCCGCCGCCTTGCCCGCGGCGCCGGGTACACCATCATGCTGGCCGAATCGGCGCGGCACTGGTGGTCCGCCTATCGCGACGACCCGGCCGGGCTGACCGGCAGGGCCGCGGAAATGCTGCGGGCCGGGAGCCTGGTCGGCGAGGCGGAGTACGCGGAGGCGCTGGCGCGGGCCGCGGCCGTCCGGGGAGAACTCGACGAAGTGTTCGACGCGGTGAACGCGCTGCTGCTGCCGACGGTGCCGGTCACGGCGGCCCCGACCGATGCCGACTCGGTGACCGTCGGCGGCCGGGAGGAGCCCATCGAAACCGCGTACTACCGGCTCACCGCGCTGGCCTCGGTCACCGGGCATCCCGCGCTCACCGTCCCGGCCGGGCACTCCGCCGACGGGTTGCCGGTCGGCGCGCAACTGGTCGGACCACGTGGCGCGGAAGCGCTCCTCTGCGCCTTGGGCGAGACCATCGAGCAAGCCGGGCAGTTCCGCGATAGGCCCCGGGCGGGTGACAAGACCGGGGATGCACCCGAACGGCGGCGGTGACACGGGCGGCGAGCGGCTAGGAAATAGCCATGCGCCGCCTCACCGCCACCGTCTTCGCCGCCACCGTCGCGGCCTCCGTCCTCACCCTGTTCGCCTCGACCGTTACCGCCGCGGCCGCGACCCTTCCGCGCTTTTCGCGGTACGTGGCGCTCGGCGACTCCTACACGGCGGGCCCGCTCATCCCGCTACAGCGGCTGGACCCGGTCGGCTGTCTGCGCTCGACCGCGGACTACCCGGCCCAGCTGGCCGCCCGGTTGAGAGTCCGCTCGTTCACCGACGTCAGCTGTAGTGGGGCGGACACCAGCGACATGACGACCGCCCAGGACGTGACGTTCGGCTCCAACCCGCCGCAACTCGACGCCCTGCGGCCGGACACCGACCTCGTCACGCTCGGCATCGGCGGTAACGACTACGGCGTTTTCGGCACCATCGTCGGTACCTGCCCGGGCCTGCGTGCCACCGACCCGACCGGAAACCCGTGCCAGCGGCACTTCACGGTTGACGGCGTGGACACCATGAAGGCGGCGATCGCCCGGACGCAGACCAACGTCGCCACCGTGCTGGGCGAGATCCACGACCGCGCACCGCAGGCGAAGGTGCTGGTGATCGGCTATCCGCGAATCGCACCCCCGGCCGGCACCTGCCCGGACATCCTGCCTTTCGCCGACGGCGACTACGCCTGGCTCAACAGCGTGGAACAGGCGTTGGACACGGCGCTGTCCACCGCCGCGGCCGGCGACGGGAAAGCGTCCTATGTGGACACTTTCGCCCCTTCGCTCGGTCACGACGCCTGCTCGGCATCGCCGTGGATCAACGGCCAGTACACCAATCTCCTGGCGGCCGCCGCCTACCACCCGTTCTTCTCGGGCATGCGCGGAATGGCGCAGGCGATCTACGCATCCCTGTACTGAGGCCGGCCGGGCGCGGTCAAGCCGGTAGCGAACACGCGGCGCGCCGCCGCCAGGCGGGACATGATCGAGGCCCATGGACTACGTACTCGTGCACGGCACGACACAGTCACCGGCCGGCTGGGACCGGCTGGCCGGAGCGCTCGGACAGCGCGGGCACCGGGTGGTCACCGTCGACCTGCCCACCGATGAGCCCGATCTCCTCGCCGAGGACTACGCCGAAATCGTTACCGCGCAAGCCAAAGGCCTGACCCGGCCGGTCGTCGCCGGGCATTCCGGGGCGGGTCTGCTGCTGCCCACCCTGGCCCCCGCGCTGAACGCGAGCCATCTCGTCTGGATCGCGGCGGTCGTACCCGACCTCCGTGGCGGGCGAAGCTTCCGTGACGAGCTCGCCGTCTCGGGCGCGGACATCGTCTTTCCGGAATGGCGTTCGCTGACCGAGCCGCCGACCGAGGATCCCGTCACCGCGGCCTACTTCCTGTTCCACGACTGCGATCTCGCCACCCTGCGCTGGGCGCTGTCGACGCTGCGCCTGTTCTTTCCCCGAGCGGTCTACGCGCAGCCACCCCAGGCCGTCACGTTGCCCCCGTCGACGTACCTGCTGCCGACGGCCGATCGCACGCTCCGCCCGGAGTGGATGCGCCGGATGGCGCACGAGCGTCTCGGTATCGAGCCGATCGAACTCGACGCGGGCCACTGCCCGCAGGTCTGTCTTCCCGACCGGGTCGCGGAAGCACTCGACGCGGTTTCCTGACTCACCCGCCGGACTCGGTGGGCAGCGTGACGTCGAAACGCAGTGAATGCTCGGCCGGTTCCAGCGTCAGGTGCGCGACGTTGCCCGCGGCCCGCAGGTCCGCGGCGACGGACGCGAGGGTCTCCAGGTCGGCCTTTCGACCTTCGACGCGGACCCGCGCCACCGGAGAACTCATGGCACGCCTGGCGTCGCTCTTGGCCTTGCGGATCGCTCCGATCGCGGCACCGGCCAGCGCGAGCACCGCGCCGCCCTCGGCCGTGCCCGCGGGAACGGGCCACGGTGCGGTGTGCACCGAGCCGGAATGCCACCACGACCACACTTCCTCGGCACAGTAGGGCAGGAACGGCGCGAAAAGCCGGTGCAGCACGGACAAGGCACCGCGCAGCGCGAGCCGGGCCGACGGCGTCCCGGCGCCTCCCCGGTCGTCGTAGGCGCGATGTTTGACCAGTTCGAGGTAATCGTCACAGAAAAGCCAGAAGAACCGCTCGATGGCTTCCAGCGCCGTGGTGTAACGGAATTCCTCGAGTTCCGCCGTGGCACGGCGAATCACGTCGTCCAGTCCGGCGAGCATCGCCCGGTCGAGCGTCTCGGTGACGACCGCGTCCTTGGCCGGTTCGGGGAGGGTCAGCACGAACTTGCTGGCGTTGAGCAGTTTCGTCGCGAGGCGGCGGCCGACCTTCATCTGTCCCTCGTCGAAGGCCGTGTCCGTGCCGGGCCGTCCGCTGGCCGCCCAGTAGCGCACCGCATCCGGGCTGAACCGCTCCAGCAACTCCATCGGAGTAACGACGTTTCCCCGCGACTTGCTCATCTTCTTGCGGTCGGGATCGAGGATCCACCCCGACAGGGCGACGTGCCGCCAGGGCAGGGTCCCCGTCTGCAGTTCCGCCCGCAGGACGGTGGAAAACAGCCAGGTACGGATGATGTCGTGGGCCTGGGGCCGCAGATCCATCGGGTACGTTCGCGCGTAAAGCCCGGGATCCTCCTCCCAGCCGCAGACGATCTGCGGGGTGAGCGACGAGGTCGCCCAGGTGTCCATGACGTCGGGGTCGCCGACGAAGCCGCCGGGCCGACCGCGCTGGTCTTCGGTGTAGCCCGGTGGGGCCTGCGCGGACGGATCGACCGGCAGCACGTCCTCGCCCGGGAAGATCGGCGCGTCGCGGTCGGGTTCGCCGTCTTCACCCACCGGGTACCAGACCGGGAACGGAACGCCGAAGAACCGCTGCCTGCTGATCAACCAGTCGCCGGTGAGACCGCTCACCCAGTCGTCGTAGCGCGCCTTCATCGACGCGGGATGCCACCGCAGCTGGGCGCCGCGTTCGAGCAACACGTCCCGATGCTCGATCGAGCGGATGAACCACTGGCGGCTGGACACGATTTCCAGCGGCTTGTCGCCCTTTTCGTAGAACTTGACCGGACGGACGATCTCGCGCGGTTCCCCGTCGAGCGCGCCGGCCTCGCGCAGCAGGGCGACCACCCGCTCGCGCGCCCGATGCACGGTGGCACCCGCGAGTCCGGCGTAGGCGGCGCGGCCGCCGGGATCGTCCAGCCCCTCGGGCGGATCAGGCAGGATCCGGCCGTCGCGCCCGATGACGGTCCGCGTCGGCAGGTGCAGTTCGCGCCACCACTGCACGTCGGTCAGGTCGCCGAAGGTGCAGCACATCACGATTCCGGCGCCGCGCTCACGTTCGGCCAGCCGATGGGCGAGCACCGGGACCGCCACGCCGAAGACCGGTGAGGTGACCGTCGTGCCGAACAACGGCTGATACCGCTCGTCCTCGGGATGGGCGATCAACGCGACGCAGGCGGGCAGCAGCTCGGGGCGGGTGGTCTCCACGGCGACCGGGCCGGTGGCGCCGTGGAAGGCGATCCGGTGCCAGGCTCCGGCGTGCTCGCGATCTTCCAGCTCGGCCTGCGCCACCGCGGTGCGGAACCCGACGTCCCACAAGGTCGGCGCTTCCGCCTGGTAGGCCTCGCCGGAGGCCGCCAGCCGCAGGAACGCCCGCTGCGAAACCACCTGGGCGCGGCGACCGATCGTGGTGTAGGTGCGCGACCAGTCGACCGAAAGCCCGAGCCGTCGCCACAGCAGTTCGAAGGCCTTCTCGTCCTCGGCCGTCAACCGCTCGCACAGCTCGATGAAGGTGCGGCGGGACACGTCGAGCACCCGTTTGCCCGGCGAGTCCGGCGGAGAGAAATCCGGGTCATAGGGCAGTGACGGCTCGCACCGGACGCCGAAGTGGTTCTGCACCCGGCGTTCGGTGGGCAACCCGTTGTCGTCCCAGCCCATCGGATAGAAGACATGCTTGCCGCGCATCCGCTGGAAACGGGCGATGATGTCGGTGTGGGTGTAGGAGAACACGTGACCCACGTGCAGCACACCGCTGACGGTCGGCGGCGGCGTGTCGATCGAGAACACCGCCGCCCGCTCGGCGGAGCGGAACCGGTAGATCCCGGTCCGCTCCCACCGCCGCGCCCAGCTGACATCCAGCCCGTCCAGCGCGGGCCTCTCCGGCACTTCCGGCATCGGCTCCCTGCCTCACCTTGACGACACGATCGGTCCTCGAGGTGGCACCCAGGCGGGAACACCTGGGTGCCCTCAGGCTACGGGCAACGCGTCCAGCCGTGCGGTGATGCGGTCGATGTCGGTGGCCGCGACGTCGCGTCGCGCGCGGATCTTGTCCACGACATCGGCCGGCGCCTTGGCGAGGAAACCCTCGTTGCCCAGCTTCGCCTCGGTCTGCTTCAGCTCCTTCTGCGCGGCGGCGAGGTCCTTCTGCAGCCGCTTGCGCTCGGCCACCACGTCGATCGCACCCGACAGGTCGAGCGCCACGTGCGCCAGCCCCGCGGACAGGGAGACCTCCACGGTAGCGCTCGCGGTGAACCCGTCGGCGGGCTCGGTCAGCCGCGCGAGCGTGCGGACCGCGGGCGCGTGCCCGGCGATCTCGGCGAACCCGGGGCCCGACACCCGCGCGGCGACCCGCTGGCCGGGCTTGAGGCCCTGGTCCGAGCGGAACCGCCGCACCTCGCTGATCAGCTTCTGCACGTCCTCGACCCGCTGGTGGGCGGCGGGATCGGCATAGGCCGCGTCGGCGACCGGCCAGTCGGCGATCACGATCGACTCACCGCCGGTGAGCGCCGTCCACAGCCGCTCGGTGATGAACGGGATGACCGGGTGCAGCAGCCGCAGCACCGCGTCCAGCACGTGTCCCAGCACCAGGCGGGTGCCCCGGGCACGGGTGTCACCGGCCTGCCCGTCGGCGGAAAGCTGGACCTTCGCCAGCTCCAGGTACCAGTCGCACAGCTCGTCCCAGGTGAAGTGGTAGAGCGCGTCGAGTGCCTTGGCGAACTGGTAGTCCGCCAGCAGTTCGTCCACTTCGGACACGACCGCGGCGAGCCTGCCGAGGATCCAGCGGTCGGCCTCGGTCAGCTCGGCGGCGGGCGGCAGCGGCGCGTCCACGGTGGCACCGTTCATCAGCGCGAACCGCGAGGCGTTCCACAGCTTGGTGCAGAAGTTGCGCGAACCGGCGGCCCACTCCTCGGCCAGCGCCATGTCCGCACCCGGGTTCGCGCCGCGGGCCAGGGTGAACCGGGTGGCGTCGGCACCGTAGCGGTCCATCCAGTCCAGCGGGTCGATGCCGTTGCCGCGCGACTTCGACATCTTCTTGCCGTTGGCGTCCCGGATGAGGCCGTGCAGGTAGAGGTGGTCGAAGGGCTGGACGTCGTCCATCGCCTCGAGCCCCAGCATCATCATCCTGGCCACCCAGAAGAACAGGATGTCGTGGCCGGTGGAGAGCACACTGGTCGGGTAGAACTTCTTCAAGTCCTTTGTGGACTCCGGCCAGCCCAGCGTGGAGAACGGCCACAGGCCCGAGGAGAACCAGGTGTCGAGCACGTCCGGATCCTGGGTCCAGCCCTCCCCGGCGGGCGGCTGCTCGTCCGGCCCGACACACACCGTCTGACCTTCCGGGCCGTACCAGACCGGGATGCGGTGCCCCCACCACAGCTGGCGCGAGATGGTCCAGTCGTGCAGGTTGTCGACCCAGTCGAAGTACCGCTTCGCCAGCTCCGGCGGGTGCACCTGGGTGCGGCCGTCGCGCACCGCGTCGCCCGCCGCGCGGGCCAGCGGCTCGACCCTGACCCACCACTGCAGCGACAGCCGCGGCTCGACCACCGTGTCGCAGCGGGAGCAGTGCCCCACCGCGTGCAGGTACGGGCGCTTCTCGGCGACGATCCGGCCCTGCTCGCGCAGCGCGGCCACCACGGCCGGGCGCGCTTCGAACCGGTCCAGTCCCTGGAACGGGCCCGGCACGGTGATCGTCGCGCGCTCGTCCATGATCGTCGGCATCGGCAGGGCGTGCCGGCGACCGATCTCGAAGTCGTTCGGGTCGTGCGCCGGGGTCACCTTGACCGCGCCGGTGCCGAACTCCGGATCGACGTGCTCGTCGGCGACGATCGGGATCCTGCGGCCGGTGAGCGGGAGCTCGACCTCGGTGCCGACGAGGTGCCGGTACCGCTCGTCGTCGGGGTGGACCGCGACGGCGGTGTCACCGAGCATCGTCTCCGCACGGGTGGTGGCCACGACGATCGCGTTCTCGCCCTCGCCGTAGCGGATCGAGACCAGCTCGCCCTCGTCCTCCGAGTGCTCCACCTCGATGTCGGACAGCGCCGTCTGGCACCGCGGACACCAGTTGATGATGCGTTCGGCGCGGTAGATCAGCTCTTTGTCGTAGAGCCGCTTGAACATGGTCTGCACGGCGCGGGAGAGGTTTTCGTCCATGGTGAACCGCTCGCGGGACCAGTCGACCCCGTCGCCGAGCCGGCGCATCTGCCCGAGGATCTTCCCGCCGTACTCGGCCTTCCACTCCCAGACCCGCTCGACGAACCGCTCGCGGCCGAGATCATGGCGCGAGAGCCCTTCGCCGCCCAGTTCGCGCTCGACGACGTTCTGCGTCGCGATGCCGGCGTGGTCCATGCCGGGCAGCCACAGCACCTCGTAGCCCTGCATCCGGCGGCGCCGCGTCATCAGGTCCATCAGGGTGTGGTTGAGCGCGTGCCCCATGTGCAGGCTGCCGGTCACGTTGGGCGGCGGCAGCACGATGGTGAACGGAGGCTTGTCCGAGTCGGCATCGGCCGTGAAGTAGCCCGCGTCTACCCAGCGCTGGTAGAGCCCGGCTTCTTCGTCAGCCGGGCTCCACGCGCCCGGCAGGTCGGTCGGCTGGTCAAGGGGGTTCTCCGTCACAGCAGGTAAGTGTACGAAGGCGAGTCCGGCGGTCGCATCCGCATTCCCCCGCGCGGGAGGTAACGATCACTCATGGCCGGCGATTCCCCCGTGACGACGAACTGGAAGGGCGACCACGGTGGACGAGTACGGGATCGAAAGCCATCCCGATCTGAGTGACCCGGACTGGCAGCGGCAGGCCGAAAAGAAGGCGTGGCGGCACCTGCGCAGAGCCCGCCGCCGGGCCCTGCTCGGGCGCCGGCTGGCGTGGTCGGGCGTGCTACTGGCCGCGGTGGTGATCGCCGGGGCCGGCGTCTACGGCTGGGGCAAGGCGACCTCCGAAGACTCCACCGAGTCCACCGAAGCCATCCTGCCGGGGCCCGCGGTGACCACGAGCGCGTCGGCGCCCACCGTGCTGCCCGAGATCGCCGAGGTGGACCTGACCAGGCCCTTCGACAACACACCCGCCCAGAACTGGCCGAAGGACGTCGACGGGCTGTCGGTGCCCACGGCCGCGAAGGTCGGCACCTTTTCGGCGGCCCAGGTGCAAAACGCCTACGCGAGGGTGAAGCAGCTCATCAGCACGGCCGAGCTGGACCGGCGGGTGCTGGAGCAGCACGACACCTCGGTCTATCTGGCGCTGCTGTCGCCGAGTGAGCAGAACCGCGTCCGGCCGATCCTGGCCGACCGGAGCACCGACGCGTTCTCCGGTTATGTGACGCTGCTCGCCGACGGCTTCCACCTCCTGCCCGACGGCACGAGGATCACCGGCACGCTGAGCGCGCACCCCGGCGACCCGGGGGAACTGGTCGTGCACGCCGAGTACGTCGTCGGCTACGCCTTCGACCCGGGCAGTCAGGGCCCGATCAGCAGCCCGGCCGACATCGAGGCCTTCACCCGCCGCTCCGGCGACTACGACCTCTACACCAGCCCGCCGTTCTACCCGAGCGACGCGGGACTCGCGCTGGGTGCCGGCTCCGGCTTCAACTATTCGATCGCCTGCACGCCGGCCAAGGCCGGTTACCTGGCCCCGGCGTTCAGCGAGCAGACGCCCGGGCCCGCGGACCCCTCGGACGAAGCCCGGTTCTTCGATCCGAACCAGCCGATGCCGGACCGCGGTGACTGCTGAGCCACATTTGATCGCACAGGCCAGACTCATCAGTCTAGGCTGTCTATATGACCCCGATCCCGCACGAGACCGCACGGCTCGCCGGTGAGCTGCGCGGCCTGATCGGCCGGCTCCACCGCCTCATGCGCCAGGTGGACAACGCCGACGTCCTCACCCCGTCCCAGTCCGCCGTGCTCGCCCGGCTGGAGCGGGAAGGCCCGGCGACGCAGGCCCAGCTCGCCGCCGCCGAGCATGTCCGCCAGCAGTCGATGGCGGCGACACTGGCCGCGCTCGACGAGCTCGGCCACCTCGCCCGCAGGCGGGACCCGAACGACGGCCGCCGGATCGTGATCTCGCTGTCCGAGCTGGGTGAGAAGACGGTGCACGGCGTGCACGAGCACCGCGAGGAGTGGATCGCGAGCGCGCTGGCGACCGGGTTCACCGAAGAGGAACGCGGCAAACTCGCCGAAGTGCTGCCACTGCTGCGCCGGTTGGCCCAGCACGACGACCAGGCGGGCGGCCGGTGAGCGACACGGTCACGCGGACCGCGACCGGATTCGGCGCGCGCCTGGTCACCCCGCTGGTCGCGGGCGCGGTCCTGAACCCGATCAACTCGACACTGATCGCGGTCGCGCTCATCCCGATCGGCCAGACCTTCGGCGCGGGCCCGGCGGCGACCGCCTGGCTGCTCACCTCGCTCTACCTCGCCACGGCGGTCGGGCAACCGGTGGTCGGCCTGTTCGTGGACCGGTTCGGCGCGCGACGGGTACTCCTCACCGGCGCGACCATCGTGATGGTCGCCGGGGTCGGCGGGATGCTCTCGCTGTCCCTCGGCTGGCTGATCGGCGTGCGCGTGGTGCTGGGCATCGGCACCTGCGCGGGCTTCCCGGCGGCGATGGCCGTGCTGCGCAAACGCGCCGACGCGACCGGCCAGGGAGTGCCGAGCCGGGTGCTCTCGGTGCTCGCGATGTCCGCGCAGACGATCATGGTCATCGGCCCGACGCTGGGCGGCGCGCTGATCGGGATCGCCGGCTGGCCCGCGATCTTCGCGGTGAACATCCCGCTGGCGGCGGCGTCCCTGGTGCTGGCGCTGCGGTGGGTGCCCAAGGACGACCGCCGCCGGCTCGACACCGCACCCATCGATGTGGCCGGAATCGTGCTGTTCTCGGTGACGCTGTTGGTCGTGCTCCTGTTCGTGATGGCACCCGCGGTGGGCGATCTCCCCCTGCTGGCCGTCGCGGCGGTGCTCGGCGCGGTGTTCGCCCGGACGGAGCTGCGCTCGGCCAAGCCGTTCATCGACCTGCGCATGCTCGCCGCCAACGCCCCGTTGCTGCGCACCTACCTCCGGCAGGCACTGGCGTTCCTGATCGTCTACTCGATCATGTTCGGCTACGTGCAGTGGCTGGAGTCGGCCCGCGCCATGACCGAGGAGCATGCCGGGGAGATGCTGCTGCCGATGTCGGCGGTCGCCGTGATCGCCGCGGCCCTGTCCGGCAAACCGACCGGCATCAAGATCCGGTTGATCACCAACTCGCTGGCCCTGCTGGCCGGTTCCGCGATGCTGCTGGTCGTGGGCGCCGGTACCGGGCTGGTCGCGCTCGTCGGGGTCGCCGCCGTGTTCGGCCTTGGCCAGGGACTGACGAGTGTGACCAACCAGACCGCGCTCTACAGTCAGGCTCCGGCCGAGCAGATGGGCACGGCGAGCGGTCTGTTCCGCACGGCCCAGTATCTCGGCGCGATCGCCGCCTCCGCCCTGATCGCACTGTGCTTCGGACCCCATGTGACGTCGGCCGGACTGCATCGCCTGGCGGGGACGCTGGTCGCCGCCGGGGTGCTGCTGCTCACCGTGACACTGGCGGACCGGCGACTCGGCGCTCGCACCGGATCAGCGGCGGCGGCAGCGGTGTCCTGAGTGGACGGTTCCCCGGGGGCCGGGCCCTACTTGGCGAACAGCTGCGACTCGTCGCGGAACGCCTTGAATTCCAGTGCGTTGCCCGCGGGGTCGTGCAGGAACATCGTCCACTGCTCCCCCGGCTCACCGGCGAAACGCTGGTAGGGCTCGATCACGAACTCGGTGCCGGCGGCGCGCAGCTTCCCGGCCAGTTCGTGGAAATCCTCGACCGAGAGGATCAGGCCGAAGTGCGGCACCGGCACGTCGTGGCCGTCCACCGGGTTGCGGCCGGCCTCGTTGCGCGCGCCGGGCACGACATGCGTGACGACCTGGTGGCCGTAGAAGTTCCAGTCCACCCAAGCGGCGCTGGAGCGCCCTTCCGCCAACCCGAACACCCCGCCGTAGAACTCTCGGGCACGGGTGAGGTCGTCGACCGGGATGGCGAGGTGGAAACCGGGGCGGGTCATCGGGATCTCCTTCTCCGGGAAAGCGGGCCTGCTCAAGCTTGACCGGGCGAATGTCTGAATGTCAACATTCGTACATGTTGCGGCCGGCACAGCGGCGCGGTCTCGGGGAGGAAGCCGCCGAGGCGATCCGGGAAGAGATCTTCGCCGGGCGGTTTCCCCCGGGCAGCACGCTGCGGGAGATCGAACTCGCCGCGTCACTCGAAGTGAGCCGGGGCTCCGTGCGCGAGGGCCTCGCGGTGCTCGAACGCGAAGGACTCGTGCACAGCGTGTGGCACAAGGGAACCCGTGTCATCGAACTGACCGAGTCGGACATCGAAGAGGTCTACGCGGTCCGCGCCGCGCTCGACCGGCTCGCCACCACCACGGCGGCCCGGCAGGCGAATGCCGCACACCTCGACGAACTGGACCGCCTCATCGCCGAGATGGCCGCGGAGATCAAGGGCGGTGGGGACGGGCCCCGCCTCCTGTCGCTGGACATCGAGTTCCACGAGGTGATCTATCGCGCGGCCGGCAACCGCCGGCTCCTGGACGCCTGGCACGCCCTGCGTTCGCAGGTGTTGATGTTCCAGTCGCACCGGATCCGGCTGGGCCACCAGCATTACCGCGCGCGCGTGGTGGACGAACACCGCGAGCTGGCGGAGCTGGTGCGCGCCGGGGATTCCCCGCGCCTGGCAAGGGTCGCGGAGGAACACGTGCATTCGGCCCGCCGCGCCCTGATCACCGGCCTGCGCGGCCGCTGACCCAGGCACGACGACGCCGAAAGCGCTTTCAAGTCAGCCGCCGAAAAGCTGGATCACCTTCAGGATCAGCTCGTAGCCGCCGTAGGCGAACGGGACGGCGACCCAGAGCCAGGCCAGGGTCATCAACCAGGGCCGCCGGGTGCTGTTCATGCCGCCTCCTTTTCCGCCGCGACACCGGAATCGGCCGCCGGCTCGTGGTACCTGCCGTGCACCGGCCGCACGAACTCGTTGACGATGAAGCCGACCACGAGCAGGCCGATCATGATGTAGAACGAGGTGGTGTACAGGTCGGGCCCCTGCTTGCCCAGCGCGGTCTCGTGATCGGCGATACCGTCGACGATCATCGGCCCGAGCACCCCCGCCACCGACCACGCGGTGAGCAGCCGACCGTGGATCGCGCCGACCTGGTAGCTGCCGAACAGGTCCTTCAGATACGCCGGGACGGTCGCGAATCCCCCGCCGTAGAAGGAAAGGATCACCATCGCGCAGAGCACGAACACGAGCTTCGACGTGTTGCCGGCCACCGCGATGATCAGGTACAGCACCGCGCCGGCACCGAGGTAGAGGCGGTAGATGTTCTTGCGCCCCACCAGGTCCGAAGTGGACGACCAGACGAACCGGCCGAGCATGTTGGTCAGTGACAGCAGCGCGACGAACCCGGCGGCGGCCGCGGTGCCCACCGGGACCGCGGTGTGCCGGAAGAAGTCGGTGATCATCGGCGCGGCCTTTTCCAGGATGCCGATGCCGGCCGTGACGTTGAAGCACAACACGATCCACAGGCACCAGAACTGCGGCGTCCTGATCGCATTGGCCGCCGAGACCCGCGCGGTGGTGACCAGCGCCTTCTCGCTCTTCTCCGGCGGCTGCCAGCCGGCCGGGCGCCAGCCCTCCCGCGGCACCCGCACCAGGAACACACCCAGCGACATGAAGACGGCGTAGACCAGTCCGTGCACCAGGAAGGCGGCGGCGATCCCGCCCGTCGTGCTGCCGAAGGTCTGGAGCATCGATGTCGACCACGGGGAGGCGATCAGCGCTCCCCCGCCGAAACCCATGATGGCGATGCCGGTGGCCATGCCGGGCCGGTCCGGGAACCACTTGATCAGCGTCGACACCGGCGAGATGTAGCCGATGCCCAGGCCGATCCCGCCGATGAGCCCGTAGCCGAGCACCACCAGCCAGAACTGTGCGGTCGCCGCGCCCAGTGCCGCCACCAGGAAGCCGGTGGAGAAGCAGGTCATCGAGACGAACATGGCCCAGCGCGGGCCCTTGCGCTCGACCAGCGTGCCGCCGACGGCCGCCGAAAGCCCCAGCATCACGATGGCCAGCTGGAACGGCACCGAGCTCAGGGTGCCCGAGAGGTCCATGGATTTTTCCAGCGGCGTCTTGAACACGCTCCACGCGTAGGCCTGCCCGATGGCCAGGTGGATCGACAACGCCGCCGGGGGAATGAGCCAGCGGCTCCAGTTCTCCGGCGCGACCGTCCGCGAACGGTCCAAGAAGGTAACGGCCACAGCGACGCTCCCTTAGGCGTAATGTTGAACGTGCAATCTAGTACCAAACCCATGTCGGATTGCAACCGAATGTCGAATTTTGATCGACATGTGAACTGTGAAGTGAGTGCGATGGGCCGAGTGACCGTGCGGCGGCCGGTCCGCATGCTGTCTCCCGACGGACAGCGGCGGCGACCGGACTCCCTGGCCGCCGAGGAACCCCTGGAAATCCGCGTCGACGGCAAGGCGCTGGCCGTGACCATGCGAACGCCGGGTCACGATGTCGAACTGGCGCACGGCTTCC
>Ga0310811_10005538_pt1 | contig 15990 bp, 14 predicted proteins | sample YCmetagenome_FD_207642 | JGI IMG/M metagenome (GOLD analysis project Ga0310811, IMG submission 207642) | Soil microbial communities from experimental microcosm in Duke University, North Carolina, United States - YC | ecosystem: Engineered > Artificial ecosystem > Soil microcosm > Unclassified ...
AAGGAGGTTGCGGCGATCTGGCGGCTGGTCACGGCATCGCGTTGGTCGGCCATGCTATCCACCTCCTCGTCCGATCGCACCGCCTCCTGCCGGGTGCGCCGGCGCAGGAAATCGAGCGCGGTGTTGTGGGCGATCCGGAACAGCCAGCCCTCGGGATTGCCGATCGGGCGACCTGCCCCGAACGCCTCCATTGCCTTGATCAGCGCGTCCTGCAGCACGTCCTCGCCGTCGATCACCGAGCCGGTCATGCGCGCGCAATAGCGATGCAGCTTTGGCCGCAGCGCGACCACGAGGGCACCGATGGCGCCGGCGTCCGATAAATTTGACGACGATTCCATTCTGCTTTCCAAAGCTCGCGCCGGAAGATTCCCCGCCTATGGCTCGGCGAGCATCCGGTAATTGCCGACGATGGTAGCATTGCCGGGCTGCGGCGGCTCGATGCAACGCTCGCGAATTCCGCTCTGGAACGCCTTGAAGGCGGCCATGGCCGGCAACGCGCTGCCGGAATCGGATTCGCTCTCCACGAAATGGATGAACGTATTGTCGTCCAGCCGCAGCGTCATATAGCGGACGCCGTCCGGCTTGGTGGCCTTCAGTTCCGCAAACACCCCGGCAACCAGTTCGGCGTTTTTGTCAGCCATTTCCGGCGTGGTCTTATACCTGATCAGGGTCCGTTTCATCGTCTTCTCCATGGCTCGCATCACGTCTCGATCCCAAGGACGTTCGGCCGTACCCAAAGGATGCAGGCGGACGAAAATTAATTTTTCCGCACCGGCACGATGCGCTTTCGCTATCGATCGATTAGCAAACACGCCTTGGACCGGAAGGGTGAAATGATTACATAATCAGGGGCATAGAGACGCCAAAACCGGAGCCGCATTAAATGACGAGCGCGCCGAAACAACCGCACCACGTCGTGATCGTCGGCGCCGGCTTTGGCGGGCTGGAGACCGCCTTTGGCCTCGCCGGTGCGCCGGTGCAGATCACGCTGATCGACCGCCGCAATCATCATCTGTTCCAGCCGCTGCTCTATCAGGTCGCGACCGCATCGCTCGCTACTTCCGAAATCGCCTGGCCGATCCGCCATCTGCTGCGCGACCGCAAGGAGGTGACGACGCTGTTTGCGACCGTCGCCGGCATCGATGGCAGCGGCCACCGCGTGCTGCTCGAGGACGGCGACGCGGTCCCGTACGACACGCTGGTGCTCGCCACCGGCGCGCGCCACGCCTATTTCGGCCACGACGAATGGGAGCCGTTCGCGCCGGGACTGAAGACGCTCGAGGACGCCACCACGCTGCGGCGGCGCATTCTTGTCGCGTTCGAGCGCGCCGAGCGCGAGACCGATCCGGAACGGCGCGCGGCGCTGCTCACCTTCGTCATCATCGGCGCCGGACCGACTGGCGTCGAACTCGCCGGCACCATCGCCGAACTGGCGCAGCACACGCTGCCGCCGGATTTTCGCAACATCGACACCCACAAGGCCCGCGTCATCCTGATCGAGGCGGGACCGCGCGTGCTGGCGGGGTTTGCCGACGACCTTTCGGCGTATGCGCAGAAATCGCTGCGGGAGATCGGCGTCGAGGTGATGCTGGGCCAGGCCGTCACCGAATGCTCCGCCGATGGCGTGACGTATGGCGGCAACAGGCTCGATGCCCGCACCATCATCTGGGCGGCCGGCGTGCGCGCCTCGCCCGCCGCCGAATGGCTGAACGCACCGGCTGATCGCGCCGGGCGCTTGCAGGTCGAGCCCGATCTCACGGTACCGGGTCATCCCGACATCTTCGCAATCGGCGACACCGTTGTTATCAAGGACGCAAACGGCAATCCGGTGCCCGGCATCGCGCCGGCAGCCAAGCAGCAGGGACGCTACGTCGCTGCCGCGATCAAGGCGCGGCTGCGCGGCAACGCTTCCGGTCCCTTCGTGTACAAGCATGCCGGCAGCCTGGCGCAGATCGGCAAGCGCAAGGCGGTGATCGATTTCGGCAGATTCAAGCTGCGCGGCACCATCGCCTGGTGGATCTGGGGCATCGCCCACATCTACTTCCTGATCGGCCTGCGCAACCGGCTCAGCGTGGCACTGAGCTGGCTCTGGGTCCACGCCCGCGACCAGCGCGCGGCGCGGCTGATCACGCAAGGGTCGAGCAAGGTGGTGCGGTGAGCAGCATCCAATCGCCGCGCCGTTGCTTCGCTGCGCTCGCAATGACGGCGTGGTAGCACTATGGCAGACTCTCGTCACTTCACAGCGAGCACCCGCCATCATGCGCAAGAACAGACCGGCCAATGCGGCCCGACCGGCGGTAACCGGCGAAGGCGGCCCGACGCTCGATCTCGACCGCTACGTTCCGGCGTTCATCACCTTCATCGCCAACAAGCTGTCGAACAGCTCGACCGCGTTCTACCAGAAGAATTTCGGCGTCAACGTCACCGACTGGCGGATCATGTCGCTTTTGGCAATCGAGCCCGGCATCCCGGCCTCGCGCATCTGCCACGTGATCGGGTTCGACAAGGGGCCGGTGAGCCGCACGCTGTCGGTATTGCAGAAGCGCGGCCTGGTCACGATCCGGACCGCGCCGGACGACGGCCGCACCCATTCGATTTCGCTGACCGCCAAGGGACGCGCGACCCATGACAGGGTGATCGTCGCAGCGCTCGAACGCGAGCGGCGATTATTGTCCGTCCTGAGAAAGGACGAACGCGAGGTGCTGATCGACCTCTTGCGCCGCGTCCATGGCAATCTCGACGCGGTCAAGGGCGTGGGCGGTCCGTAAGGGACCAGGCAGCGATTTCCTCTCGCTGTCCTCTCAGGGGCAGGCGGCTTGCTCTGACAATTGCGCGGCCGGGCATGTCTCATCGCGTGCCGTACCACGGTGCCACGTCGGGAATATCGCTGCCTAACAATTAATCAAATGTTGTGGCTTCGTTTGAATGCGAGGCGCGCCTCATTTTCCGATAGCTCGATTAAATCACTGAATCCACGCCGCTAATCCCGTATCTCCGTAAGCCGCGATATTGTACACAATGGCACATCGCTTGCTTCAATCCGGCTTGATATCCTCAGCTGAGCCATCTCGACCGTGACGGACCTCAGCCAAGCCAGGAAACGGGGCACCAATTGACCGAGACCGTTGCTGCGATCGTCGCTGCGCACCGCTCAGGCACCATGACGCCGGCGCAGACGGTTGCGCGCAGCTATCAACGCATCCGCGATTACAACGATCCCGCCGTGTTCATCAGCCTGCGCGTGGAAAGGGATGCACTGGCGGAGGCAGAAGGGCTTGCCGCAAAAAACGCAAGCGCACTTCCGCTTTACGGTGTGCCGGTCGCAGTAAAAGACAATATCGACGCGCTCGGCATGGCGACGACGGCCGCCTGCCCGGCCTTCGCCTATGCGCCGGTGCACGATTCGACGGCGGTAGCGAAACTACGCGCCGCCGGCGCCATCGTCATCGGCAAGACCAATCTCGACCAGTTCGCTACCGGCCTCGTCGGCGTCCGCTCGCCATACGGCATCCCCGTCAATCCGATCCGCAGCGATCTGATTCCGGGCGGATCGAGCTCCGGATCGGCGGTTGCGGTTTCCGCAGGGCTGGTGCCGCTGGCGCTCGGCACCGACACCGCAGGAAGCGGCCGCGTGCCGGCGATGCTCAACAACATCGTCGGCCTGAAGCCGAGCCTCGGGCTGATCTCCAACGCCGGCGTGGTGCCGGCCTGCCGCACGCTGGATTGCATTTCGGTATTCTCGCTCACCGTCGACGACGCCATGACGGCGCTCGCGGTGATGGCCGGCCCCGACGGCGCCGATCCGTTTTCGCAGAACCGGCCGCTCGGCGCGGTCACGACATTCCCCGAAAAGCTCCGGCTCGGCGTGCCGCGCAACGGCCAATTGATCTTCTTCGGCGACAAGGCGTCGGAAAAGGCCTACGGCGATGCCCTCGCGCGCTGGACCTCGCTCGGCGCCGCGCTGGTCGAATTCGACCTCGAGCCGTTTTATGAGACCGCACGGCTGCTCTACGAAGGGCCGTGGGTTGCCGAGCGCTATCTGGTGATCCGCAATCTCCTGGCGTCGTCGCCGGATTCGATCCATCCGGTGACGCGCGAGATCACCGCGGCAGGCTCCCGGCTGACCGCGGCCGACACGTTTGCCGCGCTTTATCGGCTGCAGGCGCTGCGCCGGATCGCCGCGCGCACCTTTGGCCATATCGATGCGCTGGTGTTGCCGACCGCGCCGACCGCCTATTCGACCGCGCAGGTGCTGGCCAATCCGATCGAGCTCAACTCCAGGCTCGGCACCTACACCAATTTCGTCAATCTGCTCGATCTCTGCGCCCTGGCGTTGCCCGCGGCGATGCGGCCCGACGGCATTCCGTTCGGCATCACGCTGTTGGCACCCGCCGGGCACGACGCGCAACTCGCCAGCATCGGCCGCGCCTTTCACGCGGACACCAGACTGAGGATGGGAGCCAAGGGCTTGACGCAGCCGCCGCTCGCGGCGCCGTCACTGGAACTGCGCGGCGACGAAATCGCGATCGCGGTGGTCGGCGCGCATCTCTCCGGCATGGCGCTGAACGGCGAACTTTTGACGCTCGGCGGGCGCCTGCTGGAAGAAGCCGTCACCGCGCCGGACTATCAACTCTATGCGCTCGACACCACGCCGCCGAAACCCGGCATGCTGCGCGTCGATGCGGGCGCGGGAATGCCGGTCAAGCTCGAACTATGGGCGCTGTCCGCGGCAGCATTCGGAAAATTCGTCGCCGCGATCCCGCCGCCACTGTCGATCGGCACCATCCGCCTCGCCAACGGCCGCGGCGTCAAGGGCTTCATCGTCGAGCCCGCGGCCATCAACGGCGCGCGCGACATCTCGGCTTTCGGCGGCTGGCGCGCGTTCGTGGCGGAGAGATGAGTGGCGAATAGCGAATGGCGAGTAGCGAATAGAAGAAAAATCCCCATTCGCTATTCGCCACTCCCCATTCGCCTTCTCAAGGATGCGTCACCGCGTAGACCTCATACTCGCCGCGCACCAGTTCGATGTGGGCGCGCATCGCGGCCGCAGCCCCGGTCTTGTCGCCGCGCATGATGGCGACCACGACGCGGTCGTGTTCGGCGTGCGATTTGGCCAGCCGCCCGAGGTTGCGGAACTGGGCGCGGCGGAACGGCTGCACCCGCACCCGTGTCGCCAGCGTCATCTCGGCGATATAGCTATTCTGCGAGCCGGCATAGATCGCGTTGTGAAAGCGTTCGTTGACTTCGTGGAACCGCTCGGGATTGCCGGCATGGCTCAGCACCCGCAATTCCTCGTGGACGCTTTCCAGCTTCTGCCGGTCGGCCGGCGGCATCCGCTCCGCGGCAAGGCCCGCGCACAGCGCTTCCAGCTCCGCCATCGCCTCGAACATTTCCGTGAGACGCGCGAGCGAAGGTTGCGCCACGACCGCGCCGCGATGGGCGCGGGATTCGACCAGACCGCTGGCGACGAGCTGACGCAAGGCCTCGCGCACCGGCGTCCGCGACACGCTGAAGCGCCGCGCGATATCGGTCTCATCCAGCCCCGATCCCGGCGCCAGCACGCCGCGCACGATCTCGTCGGCGAGCTGCAGCCGAAGCTCCTCCGCGCGCGTCACCTTGTCGGCTTGCGGCGAGGCGCGATCGACGCGCCGCACCGCCGGCTCGGGCTCGGCGCCGGGCGGCGGGGCGCGGGTGGGAAGATCGTCAAGGCTCATGTCGTTTGACCGTGCTGATTCAAGATTTGGGTTCATCGATGATGCTGACATGGGCGGCCACGATCCTCCACCCCTCGGGAAAACGCACCCAGGTCTGCATCTGCCGGCCGACCCGGCTGCCCGCCCAGGCGTCGCGATAAAACAACGTCGAAGCCACCGCGGTATCGCGGCCGTAGGTGGTGATGACGGTCCGGTCGGTCCTGCGCATCAGCCCCACCGGCGAGCGTCCCGCGCGGAACGCCATGATCTCTTCATAGCCGTAGAGATTTTCGGCGATGCCATAGCGCAGCGTGCGGGAATCGTTGCGGAACAACTCATCCAGCACCGCGACGTCGTTCGTCACCAACGCCGCTTCATAGCGCGCAAATTGCGCCGACACTTCGGCGAGCACGTCGGGAAGATCGATATCCATGGCTATAATCCTCTCGGCGCCGGCGCGGCGGCGACGCCGGCGCGCTCCAGCGCATGGGCGGCGCGGAGCGCGATGTCTTCGCGCCAGGGCGCGGCGATGATCTGGACGCCGATCGGCATCGGCTGCAGCGGAATCGGCACCGCGACGACCGGCAATCCAATGAAGGAAATCGGCTGGGTATGGATGCCGATGTTGGCGCGCACCGGCAGTTCGACGCCGTCGAGCGTGAAGGTCACCTGACCGAGTTTTGGCGCGATGCAGGGCGTGGCAGGCGCAATGATCACATCCACCGTCTTGAACAGTTCCAGCACCCGAGTGCGATACCAGCGGCGGAATTTCTGCGCACGGTCGACCAGCGGCGCCGGCACCATCGCGCCCGCGATCAACCGGTCTCGCACCGCGGGATCGAAATCGTTCGGCCGCTTGCGCAAGCGATCGAGATGCAGCGAGGCACCTTCGGTGGTGGAAATGACGTAAGCCGCGGCGCGGGCGCGCGCGGCCTCGGGAATTTCGATCGTTTTGGTGGCGCCGAGCGCCTTGGCGACGCACGCCACCGCTTCGACCGCTTCGGGGAAAACGTTGTTCTGGAAATAGCCGCCGGCAATCGCGATCCGCAAGCTGCCGATATCCTGCGTAAGCTGTGGCGTTACCGGCTCGACCGGCCGCGTCGTGCAGGCGGCATCATCGGAATCAGGGCCCTGCATCGCATCATAGGCCAGCGCCAGATCGCCGACGCTGCGCGCCAATGGACCGAGATGATCGAAGCTCGCCACGAACGGAAACGAGCGCGCGCGCGACAACCGGCCATAGGTCGGCTTCAGGCCGAAGATTCCGCAGAACGACGACGGCACCCGGATCGAGCCGTTGGTGTCCGACCCCAGCGCGATCGGCACCAGGCCGCCGCCAACCGAGGCGCCGGAGCCGCCCGAGGAGCCGCCGGTCATCCGCGTCGGATCGTGCGGATTGCGCGACGGGCCGTCATGCACGTTCTCGCCCGTAAAATCGTAGGCGTATTCGCCCATGTTGAGCGCGCCGACCAGCACGGCGCCGGCGGCCTCCATGCGCTCGACCAGCGTCGCATCGCGCGCGGACGGCTTAAGGTCGCGGTTGATCCTGGAGCCGGCGCGAGTGGGCAGTCCCTTCACGTCGAACAGGTTCTTGACCGCGAACGGCACGCCGGCAAGCGGACCCGCCTTTTGTCCCGCCGCAATCGCCGCATCGACCGCACGCGCTTTCGCGCGCGCGCGATCGGCGGTGACGTCGGTGAATGAATTGAGGACGGGATCATGTTTGGCGATCCGCGCCAGCGCGGCTTCGGTCGCGGCCAGCGCGGTCATCTTGCGATCGGCCACCGCCTGCGCGATCTCTTGAGCGGTCATGGCACGGTCAGGCTGAGTAGACACTGGCCGGCTCGGTTTCGTCGGGCAATGCGAATTCATCGACCAGCCGCGCCAGCCTCAGCGACACTTCGAGGTTGGCGCGCACCGCCGGCCGCCAGGCTTCCTCGACCGGCAGCGCCAGCGCCTTGGCGACGGCGTCGATAAAATCGTCCAGGGGGTCAGCCATTTCGTTCCCATTCATTTTTTCGGCGAACCGGATTGTTCTACTGCACCGGCAACGGCGGATGCGGAATCGCCGTCGGCAGCTCCCTTGTATAGGCGTCCTGCGGATTACCCAAGACCTGTTCGGATCGCCCCTGCTCGACGATCCGTCCCGCGCGCCTGCGCCCGGCGGCGCGTGCTGCACTTCCGCAATGGTCGCACCGATCTGCCGTACGCAATATCCAGCGCCACCGGCAACCATCGCGACCGGTCGGCGCGCCAGGCCTGGAAGGCTTCGAAATCGGAAAGAGCAGGCCGTGATAGTGTCATCCCTCAGCCGTCATTGCGAGGAGCGATAGCGACGAAGCAATCCATATGGATTGCTTCGCGGAGCCTGTCATCGGCCGCGCATTCGCGCGACCCGTTGGCTCGCAACGACGGGAAGGATCACCGGTCCGGGTTGGCCCGCTCGAACTGGCGCAGCAGGCGGTTGCCGCGCTCGACGGCAAAATCCATCGCGGCCTGCGCCGACCGCTTGCCGGAAAACACCTGCTCCAGCTCCTCGTCGATCACGTCGCGGATCAGGACAAAGGAGCCAAGCCGGATTCCCTTCGAGTTCTCGGTCGGCGGCTTCAAGGTCATCTGTTCGATCGAGATGGCGGTGCCGGGATTGCGGTCGTAAAAGCCCTGCGCGCGGGTGAGATCGAAGGCGGCGCGGGTGATCGGCAGATAGCCGGTGTTCTGGTGCCAGGCGGCCTGCACCTCCGGCTTCGACAGAAAGGCGAAAAAGCGGGCGACGCCGGCATATTCGGCGCGCGGCCGGTCGCGCAGCACCCACAGGGTGGCGCCACCGATGATGGTGTTTTGCGGCGCGCCTGCAACGTCGGGCCAGTACGGCATCATGCCGTAGCCGACCTCGAACTTCGAATTGGCCTTGATGTCGGCGCGCGTCGCCGACGAACCGATGAAGATGCCGCACTCGCCTTTCTGAAAGCGCGGCTCGGCCGACTGGCCGCGGCCGCTATAGTCGAACACTTTCGTGGTCTGCCACTCCGCGAGCTGCGCAATGTGGCGAACCACAATCGGATTGTTGAAGGTCAGTTCGGCATCGAGACCGCCAAACCCGTTGCCGCGGGTCGCCAGCGGCAGATTGTGGAACGCGGAAAAATTCTCGACATTGATCCAGGACGGCCAGGAGGTGGTCAAGCCGCAGGCGGCGCCGGCCGCCCGCAGCCGCTTTGCCGCCGCGCCGACCTCGGGCCAGGTCTTCGGCGCCACGTCCGGATCGAGGCCCGCGGCGCGGAAGACATCCTTGTTGTAATAGAGGATCGGCGTCGAGGCATTGAACGGGAACGACAGCATGTTGCCGTTGACGTCGGAATAATAGCCGGTGATGGCCGGCAAATAGGCGGCCGGCGAGAACGACTCCGTCTGGTCGCGCATCAGATCGTAGACCGGATAGATCGCGCCCTTCGCCGCCATCATGGTCGCGGTCGCGATCTCATTGACCTGAACGATGGCGGGCTGGCTGCGCGAGCGGAATGCAAAGATCGCCGAGGTCACCGTTTCGGTGTAGTTGCCCTTGTAGGTCGGCACGATCCGGTAGTCGGATTGCGACGCGTTGAAATCGGCGGCGAGCTTCTCGAGCTGCTTGCCGAGCTCGCCGGACATCGCATGCCACCACATGATCTCGGTGGCGGCCCGCGCTGGGGACGCCGACGCGATAACTGCAACGGCGAGGAACTGGAAAAGCTTCAAAGCCCACTTCACTGATCAATCACTCTCCGCTGCCGCGACCGCGATAAAATCTGTTGCGCCAGCCCTCATAGAGGTCCGCGACCGCGGTTTCAATCCACCTCGTCGAGCCGTCGCATCGCACAATTAACGATCGCAGCGGCTGACGATAGCCAAGCCTTGGTGCATTCTGCTAAAAAAGCGTTGAACCTTTTCGTCCCGCCGCAGACCTAACCCAAGGGGATTTGTTGCCTGTGTATTGCCGCGCCGACCTTTCGCGGATCGTAACGTTTGTTGTCGCGCTGTTCCTGACGGCGTGTTCAGCCGGCGCCTTCGCGCGCGAATTTCGTGCCGCCGATACCCAGAACGAGGAATATCCGACCGTGCAGGCGCTGCTTTACATGGGCAGCCTGGTGGCGGAGCGCAGCGGCGGCCGGCACCAGATCAAGGTTTTCCATTCGCGCCAGCTCGGCGAGGAAAAGGAGACCCTGGAGCAGACCCGGGCCGGCGCCATCGATCTCAACCGGACCAACGTGGCCTTGATCGGGACCATGGTCCCGGCAATGAATGTGCTGGCGATGCCGTTTCTGTTCCGCTCGATCGAGCATTTGCAGAAGGTGCTGGATGGGCCGATTGGCGCTGAAATCCTCGGCAGCTTCGAGCCCTATGGTTTCGTCGGCCTGGCGTTCTACGATTCCGGCGCCCGCTCGATCTACAACAGCGTCCACCCGGTTGCCTCAATGGCCGACCTCAAGGGGTTGCGGATTCGGGTGCAGCAATCCGAGCAGATGTCCGCGATGATCCGCGCACTCGGCGCTGAGCCGGTCGAACTGCCTTACGGGCAGGTGTTGACCGGGCTCGCCACCAGGCTGATCGATGGCGCCGAGAATAACTGGCCGTCCTTTGTCACGACGGATCATTACAAGCACGCTGGCTTCTACACCCTGACCGAACACACGATGAGCCCGGAAGTGCTTGTGATGTCGCAGAAGGCCTGGTCGGGCCTGTCGGCCGAGGACCAGAAGGTTTTTCGCGAGGCCGCCCAGCGCTCGAGCCGCTTCATGCGCGAGAAATGGCGCGACCTTGAGGAGCGCTCGCGCAAGCAGGCGGAAACCGCCGGGGTCCGGATTATTACGGATATCGACCGCAAGCCTTTCGAGGCAGCAATGGCCGGCATCTACGTCAAGGCACTGCAGGATCCCGCCCTGGCGCAATTGATCGAACGGATTCGCAAGGTGGAGTGAGTTGCCAGCCAACCCCCAACAGGACGGACCGGTGGAACGGCTGGCGGGATTGGCCGCGCGCAGCCGTTTTCGCATCGTTCAGCTCTTGCGCGCGGTACCGATCCGCTGGCGCATCCTGTCGATCGCGGCATTGAACTCGGCCGTCGTCGTGGTGCTGGCCGCCCTGATCTGGAACGGCGCCCAGGTGCTCGGTTCGGCCTGGGAGGACGTCCGGCAGGTGCGGGAGTCCGACAAGATCCTGGCGCGGCTGGAAAGCGAAACCAGCCGACTGCAGAACCTGATCCATCGCTACATCAATCAGCCGAGCCCGGAACTGTTCGCCGAGATCCTGCTGTTGCGCGAAGCGGTCCTCGGCACGCTGACCACCCGCGCCTCGACCGACCCGATGCTGTCGGGGTCGGTGGAACAGCTCGAGCGCGTCACCGACCGCTTCCTCAACGGCTTTGGCGAATTGCGCGCGGTGCAGGCCACCATCGCCAAGACCTATGAGCAGCAGGTGCTGGGGCCGGCCCGCGACATGGCCGGGCTCTATTCGATCATCGAGGGCGCCACCGGACATCGCGACGCCCTGATCTGGCCGTCGCTCGGAAAGTCCCGCGAGGCGTTTACCGCGATGCTGGTCGCCGCCAACGCCTATTATCTCTCGCTGGCGTCGGCCTCCGCCGAGGACGCCCGCCGCAACACCGAGACGATCGAGAAAACCATCCCGGTGATGTCCGACCTCGCCGACAACGACCTGCAGCGCCTGGCGTTGACGCGGCTGCATGCGCGGACCCTGGCACTGCGCGAGGGGCTGGCGAAACTGACCGAGCAGCTCGCCAGCCGCACCGAATTGCTTCGCAACACCATCGACGCCAGCCAGGCCGACGCGATCGGCGCCATCGACGAATTGTCGGTGAAGATGCGCCAGCGCGAGCTGAAGGCGCAGGACACCTTCGACCGGACGCTGTCAAGCATTTCGCGCCGGGTGCTGTCGATCGCCGTGATCTTCCTCGGCATCATCCTGTCCGCGGGCGTTCTGATCGCGCTCTCGATCCGGCTGCCGCTGCAGCAGATCATGGCGGCGATGCATGCGATCACCTCCGGCAATTACGATCGTGCCGTGCAGGGAACGACCGCCAAGGACGAGGTCGGCGCAATGGCGCGCGCCGTGGAAGTGTTCCGCGAAAACGCCATCGCCAAGCGCAAGACCGAGGACGAGCTGCGCACCTCGAAGGAAAAGGCCGAGAGCGCGCTGCTCGAACTCAATACCGCGCAGCAGAACCTGATCGACGCCGAACGCCTGGCGGCGCTCGGCGGCCTGGTCGCCGGCGTCGCCCACGAAGTCAACAACCCGATCGGCATCAGCCTGACGGTGGCGTCGAGTTTTGCGCGGCGCGCGGAAATGTTCGAGGCCGATTTGCGCACCGAACCGCTGCGCCGCTCCAAGCTCGACGAATTCGTCAAGACCTCGCGCGACGCCGCAGGGCAACTGGTGGCGAACCTGCATCGCGCCGCCGAGCTGATCCAGTCGTTCAAGCAGGTGGCGGTGGACCGCTCGCATGCCGAACGCCGCCAGTTCAGCCTCAGCGAGGCCACCGACCAGATCGTCGCCAGCTTGCGGCCGGTCCTGAAGAAGGCGGCGATTACGCTGTCGGTCGACGTGCCGGAGGGCCTCTTGATCGACGGCTATCCCGGCTCCTACGGCCAGATCCTGACCAATCTCTTCCTCAACGCCGCCAATCATGCCTTCGCCGACGGCCGTTCCGGGGCGATCTCGATTTCGGCACGGGCCCGCGGCAGCGACGACGTCGAGATCATTTTTGCCGATAACGGGGCCGGAATGACGCCGGACGTCCAGCGGCAGGCGTTCGACCCGTTCTTTACGACGCGCCGCAACGAAGGCGGCACCGGACTGGGCTTGCATATCGTCTATAATCTTGTCACTCAACAGCTCGGCGGCCGGATGATGCTGGAGTCAAGGCTGGGACAAGGCACCACTTTCCGCATTATCATGCCTAAAGTCGCCAAGGGCGGACCCACGATTACAGACCAAGCTACAGCCGACGGAACTCCTCAATGGCCGAACAGGACGATGTCCTCCACCTGATCGACGATTCCGGAACCATTCCGGAGGTCTCGCCCGTACGCAAATGGAAGATCGCCGTCATCGACGACGACCAGGCGGTGCACGAAGGCACCCGTTTTGCCCTGAGCGACTACAACCTGCACGGCGCCACGCTGGAGATCCTGTCGGCCTATTCCGCGGCCGAAGGCCGCGTCCTGATGCGCGACAACCCCGACATCGCGGCCGTGCTGCTCGACGTCATCATGGAGACCGACGTCGCGGGCCTCGACCTCGTCGAATACATCCGCAACGACATCAGGAACGAGACCGTCCGTATCATCCTGCGCACCGGACAGCCCGGCCAGGCGCCCGAGCGCCGCGTCATCGTCCAGTACGACATCAACGACTACAAGGCGAAGACCGAACTCACGGCCGACAAGCTGTTCACCTCGCTGACCGCCGCCATTCGCAGCTACCAGCAGCTCGAGCGCATGGTGCAGACCAGGCGTGGGCTCGAAATCATCATCGACGCCGCCTCGACCCTGTACGACTTCAAATCGATGCAGCGGCTCGCCGAAGGCGTGCTGACGCAGCTCGCCTCGCTGCTCAATGTCGACTGCGCCGGCATCCTGGTGCTGCGCGACGACGGCGCCTCGGGGAGCGAATTCTCGGTGCTGGCGGGCTCGGGCTGCTACAGCCGCTTCATCGGCACCACCAGCTCCAAAGCGCTCGATCCGGACCTGCGGGCGATGGTGGAAGCCGCCTTCCAGCGCCGCAAGAACGAGTTTGCCGACCATCGCAGCGTGCTCTATCTGCGCACCGGCAGCGGCCGCGAGGTCGTCGTTCTGCTGCAGGCCGAGCGCCAGTTGTCCGACACCGACCGCGCGCTGGTCGAGATATTCTCCAGCCGGCTGTCGATCGCGTTCGATAACGTGATCCTGTACCAGCAGCTGCACGAGGCCAATACCCAGCTCGAGGACCGCGTCGCCCAGCGCACCCGCGCGCTGATGCAGGCCAATCGAAGGCTGTCGGCGCAGTGGCTGCGGCTGCAGCGCGCCAACGGCTTCAAGAACGAAATCCTCGGCACCGTCGCCCACGACCTGAAGAACCCGCTCGGCGTGATCCTCGGCCGCACCGAGATGCTGACCGAACTGATCGGCGCCGGCTCGCCCAAGGAAAACGTCACCGCGCAGGTCGAGCATATCCGCGACGCCACCAAGCGCCTGACCTCGATGGTCGATCATTTGATTTCGGATGCGATGGCGGACGCTTTCGACATCACCATCCGCCGCGAGCCGGTCGATGTCGCAGCCCTGGTGGCCGAGGTCACCGACGCCAACCTGCCTTCAGCGGTCAACAAGCAGCAGACCATCAGCGTGTCCGCGCCGCTGAATTTCGTCACCATGTGCGACGCCGACCGGATTCGCGAGGCGATCGACAATCTGGTCAGCAACGCCATCAAATACTCGCCTATCGGCGGCAAGATCACGGTCAGCGTCAACCACGAGGGCAGCAACACCGTGGTCCGGATTTCCGACGAGGGCGCGGGCCTCTCACCCGAAGACCTCGGCCGGCTGTTTGGCCGCTTCCAGCGCCTTTCCGCCAAGCCGACCGCCGGCGAGAGCTCGACGGGCCTCGGTCTATCGATCGTCAAACGCATTATCGACATGCATGGCGGCCATGTGACCGCGGATAGCGCCGGGCCCGGACAGGGATCGACGTTTACCGTTACACTGCCAGCAACAGAGACGTCATGACCCAGAGCCAGCACATCATCATCGTCGACGACGAGGCGCCGGCCCGCGAAATGGTCGGCGATTACCTCAAGATGCACGGCTTCACGGTGACGCTGTGCGACGGCGGCAAGAGCCTGCGCGGCGTGATCGAGACCAACGTGCCCGATCTGGTGGTACTCGATCTCAACATGCCCGAGGAAGACGGGCTGTCGATCATCCGCGACCTGAAAAGCCGCATCAACGTCCCCGTCATCATGCTGACGGCGACCGCAAGTCCGATCGACCGGGTCGTCGGCCTTGAGCTCGGCGCCGACGATTACATCGCAAAACCCTGCGAACTGCGCGAATTGATGGCGCGCATCCGCTCGGTGCTGCGCCGTAGCGCGCCGGCGAAGACGGCCGCGCCCGAGGCCGCCGGAGCGAAAGCGGAAAAGGAGCAATTGGTGCGGTTCGGCACCAAATGGCTCGATCTCGAGGCCCAGGCGCTGCGCGACGACGAAGGCAACGAGCATCCGCTGACGGCTTCCGAATTCGGCCTTTTGAAAGTGTTCGCGGCCAACCCTAAGCGGGTGCTGTCGCGCGAGCGGCTGCTCGAACTCGCCAATGCGCGCGACGCGGAAGCGTTCGACCGCGCGGTCGACCTGCGTATTATGCGGATCCGGCGCAAGATCGAGATCGATCCGACCAAGCCCGCAGTGATCCGCACCATCCGCGGCGGCGGCTATCTGTTCTCACCGGCCGGCGACAAGGGCTGATTGGCGGCCAATCAGACCCCGGTGAATCCAGGCGGTTTCGCGGCGACCCAAAAGCGGGCAATCATCTCACGATGAACGAGCCAGCGCGTTCGTCGCGCGCGACACCTTCCGCTGTTCCGCGAGCCTGGAGGCAGAACCGGCGGGCGCGACCGGCGGCGATGGTGCGACCCTCCGGGCCGGCCGGCCGACGACGCATTCCAGGACAGGGTCGCGTTCGCCAAGCTCCGCCGCGTGCCGGCGTCCCCAGTCGCAAAGCGACATGATGACCGGCTCGAGGCTGAGCCCGAGCGCAGTCGCGGTGTAGTCGACCCGCGGCGGCACCTGCCGGAAGATCTCGCGCTCGAGCAAACCGTGCTCCTCCATCTCACGGAGCTGCTGGATCAGGACTTTCTGGCTGGCATTTGGCGCAAGCCGCTTCAACTCGGAAAGCCGCTTCGGTCCCTCGAACAGGTGATAGAGGATGACCGCCTTCCAGCGTCCGGCAATCACCTTGAGTGCACGTTCTGCCGGCAACTCCGGCAGCCGCTTCATCGGGTCACTCATAGTTACCTCCTGGTAAGTAATGAACGAATTGGTCGGTATTTTCGATTGCCGCCGTACCGCCATATCGATCGCAGTGAAACGGGCAAACTGCGAGGATATAGGCATGAGACAGGTTCAATTCAGCCGCTTCGGTGGACCGGAAGTATTGGAGATCGTTGAAAAGCCGACGCCGGCACCAGATCGCGGCCAAGTGCTTGTCCGCGTTCGCGCCGCAGGCGTCAACTTCTCCGACACGCTGATGCGGCAAAACCGGTATGCGCTGAC
>Ga0310811_10005539_pt1 | contig 15990 bp, 13 predicted proteins | sample YCmetagenome_FD_207642 | JGI IMG/M metagenome (GOLD analysis project Ga0310811, IMG submission 207642) | Soil microbial communities from experimental microcosm in Duke University, North Carolina, United States - YC | ecosystem: Engineered > Artificial ecosystem > Soil microcosm > Unclassified ...
CGGGGGAGGTAAGTTAAGATGAAGGCGCTGGCGGTAGCAGCTGGCATCGTGTTCTGGACGCTCGTCCTCGGTATCGCCTGGCTCGCCTTCTTTCCGGGCAGCGAGTCCGACGGACCTGTGGCTGTCGTTCAGATCGAGCCGATAACGGCACCCGGAGCGGGGGAAGGCGCGGAGGGCGCTGCATCCACATCTGGCTCTTCGGCAACGCCACCCTCACAGGCAAGCAAGGATCAATCGGCAGGCGAAAACATTCCGCCCACCGCTGCAACTCAGCCAGAGTCCTCAGGAACGCAAGCCTCCGGACCTAACGAGGACCTTCCGCCTGGCTTTGGGGTGGCCGGCGCTCCGCCTCAGCCCCAACCAAGCGGAGAGCCTGGATCCGCCCAAGATACGATGGCGCCTACGCCGCAGGCCGCACCCGCTTCGCCAGCGCCATCTGAGGCTCCCGAGCAACAGGCCTCGGCTCCTGCATCGCAAGAATCGCCGACAGAAAATACCGAGCAGAAGCAAGCAGCACTCGGGAATGAGTCCGCTCTCTCCAACACCGATAGCGTGAAGCCAGCCACGCCGCTGCCTGCGCCCCCCGCGAATGAAAGCGGGCCGATTACGCTCCCCGAGGTGCCGGTTGCGGAATTGGTCGAACAGTCTCAATACGGACCGCTGCCCAAGGTTGCCACGGATGGTCGGCGTCCGATTGAGGTCTATGCGCGTCCGTCGTCTTATGCCGGTAGCGGGGCTGGAGGACCGCCGCGCGTTGCCGTGCTGCTCGTTGGCCTCGGCCTTCCCGACAGCCCGCCCGCCAGTGTGATCAAGGGATTGCCTGGTCCGGTAAGCATCGCTTACGGCGCCTATGGCCGATCCTTACAAGATGCGGTGAAGTATGCCCGCGCCGACGGCCATGAGGTGTTGCTGCAAATCCCGCTCGAGCCAAACGACTATCCAAAAGTTGATCCGGGTCCGCACACGCTGCTCACCACACTCCCGCCCGAGGAGAACATGAAGCGGCTGCAGTGGCTCATGTCCCGCTATGCGGGCTATGTAGGCGTCACCAATCAAATGGGCTCAAAGTTCGAGGCCGCGCAGGACTCGCTCACTCCCGTCCTCGAGGAGGTTAAGCGGCGTGGCCTTCTTTACATCGATGACGGCAGTGTACCGGGGTCGACCACGGGTCAAATTGGCAGCACGATAGGCCTCGATTTTGGCGTCGCCAGCGTTCAGATCGACGGCGCCGATGTCGCCAAACAACTCGCCAAGCTCGAAGCTACGGCCAAGGAGAAGGGCGCCGCGATTGGGGTGGCGAAGGTCAAGCTGGGCACCGCGAAGCAACTGGCAGATTGGGCAGCAAAGCTGCAGAGCAAGGGTATCGTGCTCGTGCCGGTAAGCGCTGTGGTGCGTTCTCAGCGACAAAGCTGATTTACTTCCGATGATCGATCGAGAGGCGCTGCCCTACCGGCCTTGCGTCGGCGTGATGCTGCTGAACAGCGATAACCACGTCTTTATCGGCCGGCGCACAGATCACCCGGAAGAGCCTGAAGGGCCCGGGACTTGGTGGCAAATGCCCCAGGGCGGTCTCAATCAAGGCGAGGATCCTGAGGACGCGGCGCGGCGCGAGCTCAAGGAGGAAACCGGCGTGCGCTCGGTGCGCATGCTCGCGCGGACGCGCGATTGGCTCACATACGACATTCCTGACGAGCTCCTCGGCATTGCGTGGGGCGGACGCTATCGCGGGCAGAAGCAGATTTGGTTTGCCGCGCGCTTCGAGGGTCCTGAGAGCGAAATCGATCTCAACCCGCGCGAAGGACATGAGCAGGAATTCGACGCGTGGCGCTGGGCTGTTCTCGCCGAGGTTCCTTCACTGGTCGTGCCGTTCAAGCGGGACGTCTATGAGCAGGTCGTTGCCGAACTAGGGCCTCTTGTCGGCTGAAAGTGCTGCCTCAGGCCCTTGCCCTTCGGTGAGAAGGGGCAGGCCGCAGGCGCCGTATAAAGCGCCGATAGAGCAGGACGCTCGCCGGCAAGAGCAAAAGATCACCGATCAGGGCAGCGACGAGGGTGAGCGCAGAGAGTTTGCCGAACAGCCGCAATGACGGCAGGTCCGACAGGACCGTGACACCGAGCCCAAAAGCCAAGATCAGCGACGTGAGAACAAGCGCAGGACCGATCAGGACGGTCGCGCGCTCCACGCCGATGGCAGGATCCTCTCCCGGCCGGTCCTCTAGCCGCAAACGATTGAGGTAGTGCACGGCTGCGTTGAGCGAGAGGCCGAAGGCCACGATCAGCGCGACGATGCTGGCAAATTGCAGCCCCTCACCTGAGGCGGCGAGCACGGCGCCGGCGGTGAAGACCGGGAACAGGGTCGGCAGCACGGTGACGATCGCCACCATGATCGAGCGGAAGGCGAGCCCCAAGAAAATGCATATGAACACGATCTCGGTGGTCAGGCCCGCATTCAATTTGCCGATCATCGTCGCGCTGTTGCGTGCAGCGATGGCTGATAGTCCTGTGACGACGATGCGGTAGTCGGGATGGGCGTCGCGCACGACGTTCAGCTTGCCGTCGAGCTTCACGATGACCGGCAAAAGATCGCTTACGTCAATGTCGGGAATGCGCCCGGTCACCACAACGGAATGATCGGGCTGATCGATGAAGCGCTTAGTCAGGTAGTCCGGCAGGATATCGACATATTCCTTGAGCCGCTCCGGTGTGTCTTCTTGCGTTTTCGCGAGCCAGCGGCGCAGGGTCTCGATCGACCAGACATTGCCGACGCCAGACTGCGTCTCGACGATAGAATGCACGTCGCCGATAACCTTGAGCACGTCCGGATCGTATAGCGACTTATCCTTGGGATAATCGACCATCACGTGGAGCGGATTGGCGCCCGTAAGCTTCGCATCGAGCTGCTCGCTTGCCGCCACCGCCTGCTCGCGATCCGGCACTTGGTCGGCAAGGCGATAACGTGGCGGCAGCGTTACATAGATCGCGCCGAAGCCGAGCACCACCAGGAGCCCGAGAGCAACGACGACGCGCGGATAGCTCACACCGAACTCGGCGATCTTGCCACAGAATGCCTTGAGCGCATTCATCGCCCGGTCGTGGCGTTTGAGCTTGGCGGCGTAAGCTCTGGCGTTGCGCGGAATGAGCGTGCGAGTAAGCAACGGAACAAGCGTAATGCCGACGATGAAGGCGATGATGGTCGACAAGGCGCCGGCGATGCCGAAGGTCCTGATCAGAGCCGAATCCGAAAAAAGCAGCGCGATGAACGAGGCGGCCGCTGTAGCCGTGGCAAGCACGCAAGCCGGCCCGACCACGAGCACCGCATAACGGGCAGCCTTGATGCGGCGATCTCCCTCAAGCAGTCGGTTGCGCATCGCGACTGTGAGCTGCATAGAATCCGAGAAGCCTAACACCATGATCAATGGGATCATGACGTTGAGGAACAGGTTCAGCTTGAAGCCAAGCCAGCCGAATAGACCGAGCGACCAGATGATGGCGATCACGGGGGGCAGCGCGGCGATGAACATAAGCGAGAAGCGTCGGAAGAAAGCGTAGGCGATGACCGCACCGAACAGGAAACCGAGCACGTTGTATTTGAAGCGGTCGCGCTCGACCGCATTCCTGATCTCGAGCTGCATCACCGGCGCGCCCGAAAGCTGCATCTTGAGGTCGGTGCCCTTCAGCTCCTCCTCTGCCGTGTCGTGAATCTGCTGAACGACTGAGTTGAGGCCCTTCTCCTCGACGATCTGGCGATCGAGCGCGAGCAGGATGAGGGTGAGCGTTCCATCGTCGGAAAGGAGCTTGCCTTTGATGATCTCGTTATTGCGGACTTGGTCGATAAGCTTCGCGTAGTCCGCTCCGGTCGGCAGCTTGGCGGGAAACACGGGACCTGGGACCTTGCCGGGCTCCGGCGCCTCGCGCGCCGAGAACAGCGAGACCTCGCCCGCCATGCCCTCCACGAATTGGAGATTGATGATGAGTTCGCGGAGCGCCTGGATCGATCTCCGCTCGAGCAGCTTGTCCCCGCTCACTACGATGAGTACGTCGTACTCGCTTGATGGAAAGCGTTTGGAGATGGTCTCGTAATCGCGGAATTCTGGTGTGTCGGTGCGGAACAGCTCGGAAAGGGAGTCATCCACGCGCAGCTTGGTGTAGCCGAAGGCCGCGACCACGGTGATGATGGCGATGAGGACTGCGACGATGCGGGGATAGCGCAGAGCGGTAAGGCCAAGCCGCTCGATGCCGAAGCTTAGAGACCGGACGCGTTTCGGCTGGGTCTTTTGCTGCATAACCCTTGCCCGTCCCCCTCCTTCCCTCAGGGTGCGGCCCTTGGGGGAGCCTGTTTTATCGTTTGGACTCCTTATACCAAGAGTTGGACCATAGGCCCTAATGGCATCTGGATGAGGCTTTTTGGGGGAAGACCCGGGCGGGAGATCGGTTCCCGGCTCGCGGACGTCAGAGATTGAGGGTGGTCTGCACCTGGCGAAGCTGGTCGAGCTTCGTGCGTGCTTTGTCGCGGGCAATATCGTCCACGGCGTCAGTTACGTCCTCTTCGGTATCCTTGATCGCCTGGGCAAGCTGAGCCGAGTCCAACTCGACGAGGTCGATGGCTGTCTCCGCAAGCACGATCAGGCCCGCTGGGCTCACCTCGGCGAAGCCGCCGCGAACGAAATAGCGCTTATGCTCACCGCCAGGATAGCCGATGTCGAGCAGCCCGGGCCTGAGCGTCGTTAGAAGCGGCGCGTGATGGGCGAGCACGGTCATTTCGCCCTCTGCCCCGGGTACGACCACCTGCTCTACGTCGCCCGAGACGAGCAAGCGCTCAGGCGAGACGAGCTCGAATTTGAAGGCGTCAGGCATTCCTAGGCCGCCTCGGCGGCGAGCTTCTCGGCCTTGGCCACGGCCTCCTCGATGGTGCCGACCATGTAGAAGGCTGCCTCGGGCAAATGGTCGTAGTCCCCGTTGCACAGGCCCTTGAAGCCCTTGATGGTGTCGGCGAGATTCACGAACACGCCGGGAGAGCCGGTGAACACCTCAGCCACGTGAAAGGGCTGCGACAGGAAGCGCTCGATCTTGCGCGCGCGCGCCACCGTGATCTTGTCCTCTTCGGACAACTCATCCATGCCGAGAATGGCAATGATGTCCTGGAGCGCCTTGTAGCGCTGGAGGATCTCCTGCACGCGACGAGCAATGGTGTAGTGTTCCTCGCCGACGATGCGCGGGTCCAGCATGCGGGATGTCGAGTCGAGCGGATCAACCGCCGGGTAAATGCCCTTCTCGGCGATTCCGCGCGACAGCACCGTCGTGGCGTCGAGATGGGCAAACGATGTCGCAGGGGCTGGGTCGGTCAGGTCGTCGGCAGGCACGTAAATCGCCTGCACTGAGGTGATCGAGCCTTTCTGCGTCGTGGTGATGCGCTCCTGAAGCGCGCCCATGTCGGTCGCGAGCGTCGGCTGATAGCCCACGGCCGAGGGAATGCGGCCGAGCAGCGCTGACACCTCCGAGCCCGCTTGGGTGAAGCGGAAGATGTTGTCCACGAAGAACAGCACGTCCTGGCCCTGGTCGCGGAAATACTCGGCGACGGTCAGCCCTGAGAGGCCGACGCGGGCGCGGGCGCCCGGCGGCTCGTTCATCTGGCCGTAAACGAGCGCGCACTTGGAGCCTTTGGCGCTGCCGTCCTTGCGTGGGTCTTTGTTCACGCCGGAGTCAATCATCTCGTGATAAAGGTCGTTGCCTTCGCGCGTGCGTTCGCCGACGCCGGCGAACACCGAATAGCCGCCATGCGCCTTGGCGACGTTGTTGATGAGTTCCATGATCAGCACGGTCTTGCCCACGCCCGCGCCGCCGAACAGGCCGATCTTGCCGCCCTTGGCGTAAGGCGCGAGCAGGTCAACGACCTTGATGCCGGTGACCAGAATCTCGGCCTCGGTGGATTGATCCACATAGGAGGGAGCCGGCGCGTGAATCGGCCGCTTCTCGGCGGTCTTGATGGGGCCAGCTTCGTCCACGGCCTCGCCGACCACGTTCATGATGCGGCCCAAGGTCTCATCACCCACGGGCACGGCGATTGCCTCGCCGGTGTCCACCACTTCCTGGCCGCGCACCAACCCTTCGGTCGAGTCCATGGCCACGGTACGCACGGTGTTTTCGCCGAGATGCTGGGCCACTTCCAGCACGAGGCGGTTGCCGTGATTGTCGGTCTCGAGCGCGTTCAGGATCTCCGGCAGATGCTCATCGAATTGCACGTCGACCACGGCGCCCATGACCTGTCGGACATGGCCCTTGGGTCCCGCGCCCTTGGCGATCCTCTTCTCTTGCTTCTTGGTCTCGGCGACCACAGGAGATTTGCGCGCCATCTCGGACTTCCTTCTCAGCTCATGCATCGTTTACTGCCTCTATCATAATGCTTCTGCGCCGGAGATGATCTCGATCAGTTCCTTGGTGATCATCGCCTGGCGGGTACGGTTGTAGTTAAGCGTCAGCCTGCCGATCATGTCGCCGGCATTGCGGGTGGCGTTATCCATGGCGCTCATGCGCGCGCCCTGCTCGGAAGCCGCATTCTCAAGCAGCGCCTTGAAGACCTGGACGGTGATGTTGAGCGGCAGCAGCTCTGTCAGGATCTCGGCCTCGTCGGGTTCGTATTCATAGACGGCGCCACCAAGCGCCGCCTCTTGCGGGGCAGCATCGGCCGGGATGGTCGCCGGAATGATTTGTTGCGCCGTCGGTATTTGGCTGATGACCGAGCGGAAGCGCGAGAAGAACAGCGTGCCGCTGTCAAACGCGTTTCCCTCATATAGCTCGAGGATCTTGTCCGAGACCCTCTCGGCGTGCTCGAAACCGAGTTGCCGCACGCCTTTGAACTCGATGGTCTCGATGATGAGCGGGGCGTAGAGCCGCTTCAGCTGGTCGTAGCCCTTCCGCCCAACGCACAAGATTTTCACCTGCTTGCCGTCGGCGAGCAGGCGGTTGATGTGCTCACGGGCGAGTCGCACGATGGCCGAATTGAAAGCGCCGCAAAGTCCGCGCTCGGCGGTACAGACCACAAGCAGGTGGACCTTGTCGTTGCCAGTGCCGACCATCAACGGAGGACCGCCCTCGCGGCCTTGCAACGCCGTGGCGAGGTTCGCAAGCACCGCCTCCATGCGCGCGGCATAAGGCCGGGCAGCCTCGGCAGCGCTTTGCGCGCGCCTCAGCTTCGCCGCGGCCACCATCTGCATGGCCTTGGTGATCTTCTGCGTCGCCTTGACAGAGGCAATGCGTTTGCGCAAGTCCTTCAGCGAAGGCATGGGTCACTCAGCGAAGGCCTTGGCGAATTTGTCGACCGCTGCCTTGAGGGCGTCACCGGTTTCCTTGGTGATCTCCCTCTTGTCGCGTATCGAATCGAGAATGTCCTGATGCTCAGCGCGCATGAAGCGCAGCAGCTCATCCTCGAAGCGCCGCACATCGGAGACCTTCATCGGGTCGAGATAACCGTTCACGCCGGCATAGATCACCACAACCTGCTCCTCGACCTTCATCGGCGAGAATTGGGGCTGCTTGAGCAACTCGGTGAGCCGCGCGCCGCGATTGAGCAGGCGCTGGGTGGTGGCATCGAGGTCCGAGCCGAACTGGGCGAAGGCCGCCATCTCGCGATATTGGGCGAGCTCGCCTTTGATCTTGCCGGCCACCTGCTTCATAGCCTTGACTTGCGCGGCCGAGCCCACACGCGAGACTGACAGGCCCACATTCACAGCGGGGCGGATGCCCTGATAGAACAGATCGGTCTCGAGGAAGATCTGGCCGTCGGTGATAGAGATCACGTTGGTCGGGATATAGGCCGACACGTCATTCGCCTGCGTCTCGATCACCGGAAGGGCGGTCAGCGAGCCGGAGTCGTTATCCTTGTTAAGTTTGGCTGCGCGCTCCAAGAGCCGCGAATGGAGATAGAACACGTCGCCCGGATAGGCCTCGCGTCCCGGCGGCCGCCTGAGCAGAAGCGACATCTGGCGATAAGCCACGGCCTGCTTGGAGAGATCGTCATAGGTGACGAGCGCGTGCATGCCGTTGTCGCGGAAATACTCGCCCATGGCGCAGCCGGAGAACGGCGCAAGATACTGCATCGGGGCCGGGTCCGACGCCGTGGCAGCGACCACGATGGAGTAGGGCAGCGCGCCGTTATCCTCGAGCACCTTTACGAATTGGGCGACGGTCGAGCGCTTCTGCCCAACCGCCACATAGATGCAATAGAGCTTGATCTTCTCGTCGTTGAGCGCGTTGACCGATTTCTGGTTGAGGATGGTGTCGAGGATGATGGCGGTCTTGCCGGTCTGGCGGTCGCCGATGATGAGCTCGCGCTGGCCGCGGCCGATGGGAATAAGCGCATCAATGGCCTTCAGGCCCGTCTGCATCGGCTCATGCACCGACTGGCGCGGGATGATGCCCGGCGCCTTCACATCGACGCGACGCTTCTCGCTGAACTCGATCGGGCCCTTGCCGTCGATCGGATTGCCGAGAGCATCGACGACGCGGCCGAGAAGGCCCTTGCCGACGGGCACCTCGACGATGGCGCCGGTGCGCTTGACGGTGTCGCCTTCCTTGATGTGGCGGTCGTCGCCGAAGATCACGATGCCGACATTGTCGACTTCGAGGTTGAGCGCCATGCCGCGCGTGCCGTCTGCGAACTCGACCATCTCGCCCGCCTGGACGTTGTCGAGGCCATAGACGCGGGCGATGCCGTCGCCGACTGACAACACCTGGCCGATCTCGGCGACCTCGGCTTCCTGTCCGAAATTCTTGATCTGCTCCTTGAGGATCGCGGAGATCTCAGCGGCCCTGATATCCATTAGCCAACCTCTTTCATGGCAACTTTCAGCGTATTCAACCTGGTGCGCAGCGAGCTGTCGATCATGCGGCTGCCGACCTTCACGATGAGGCCGCCCAGCAACGCGGGATCGACCCGCTCCTCGAGCATGACTTCTTTGCCGAGCGCAGCCTTCAAGGCCTGCTTCAGCGCCGTCACTTGCGCCTCGGTCAGCTTCGATGCAGCAGTGACGGCTGCGCTCGTCTCGCCTCTGTGGCGGGCGAGCATAGCGCGGAAAGCGCGCATCATCTCGGGCGTAGCAAAAAGGCGCCGGTTCTTGGTGACGAGGAGAAGGAAATTCTTGGTTAGCCCCTCGATCTTGAGCTTCTCGAGGATGGCGGCCAGCGCACGGCCCTGCTCCTCGGCGGTGAAGACCGGGCTCTTTACTAAGCGCCTCAGATCCTCGACGGCATCGAGCGCCTCGTTGAAGCGGTTGATATTGTTCGCCACCTGCTCCAGCGCCTGCTCCTCGAGCGCAAGCTCGAACAAAGCGGTGGCATAGCGGCCCGCAACGCCCGAACTGGTATCCGCCTCACCTGCCACGTGAAAAGCCTTTCCTCCCGGACGGGCGCCTTTTTGAGCGGCCTCATCCCCGAGCGTCGAGAAATTCTGGATTGGTGCCTCCGCGTCAGCAGGGGAAGCCCTGCCGGACGTTCCGCCAAAAGCCCGGGGAGGCTGTAACATATGGCCGCGGGAGGGTGCAACATCGGGAAGGCGCGAATGGCTGAAAAGCCGCTTTTGCGGGGCCTTTTGCCGGCGGACAAGATATATCTTGCGATAATCCATTTCTCGAATTATCTTACGATATATCTTTTCCTGGAGACAACCGAAATGCATGGAATGAGACATCACGAACGCTGCGGCGGCCTATGGGCTGGACGCAGGCGCTTTGGCCGTTTCGGCGGAGGCCCTGGATGGGGGCCCGGCCCCCAGGGCGGCGGAAGCGATTGGTTTCGCGTCGGCCGCATGCTCGCCCAAGGCGACTTGAAGCTGCTCGCGCTTGCACTGATCGCCGAGCAGCCGCGTCACGGCTACGAGCTGATCAAGCTGATCGAGGAAAAAACGAGCGGCTGGTACAGCCCAAGCCCCGGCGTCGTCTATCCGACGCTGACCTTCCTCGAAGAAGCTGGCTACGTGACCGCGGAGAGCGAAGGCGCCAAGAAGCGTTACACCATCACCGAAGAGGGGCGCGCTTATCTCGAGGAAAATCGCGACATCGCCGACATGGTGATCGAGCGGCTCGAAGCCGTCGGCAAGAAGCTTGCGCGCCGGCGCCGCGCCTGGGAAGAGCGTCACGGCGAGCAGAACGACGTGCCGCCACTTGTTCAGGCGGCGCTCGACAATCTTCGCGCCGTCGCGGCGAAGCGGCTTGAGTCAGGCGAAGAGGCAGAGGCGCGCGTCGTCGAGATCCTCGCGCGCGCCGCTCAGGATATCCGCAGCTCATAGGCTGAGTTGACGTTGCCCTCTGAAACCAGCGGCCTGAGGCGCGGACCCCCGCTCGGACGGCCGGGACGAGATTCAGGCTGCTAAGAGATCAGATGTCCCGCCAGGAGGGGAAGGTCGCGGCAGCGCCGTGCCTTATCCCCTTCTCATCGATGAGCTCCCAGATCACGCCATCCTCAATCAGGAAGCGCCGGCCTGATTTCGCGACGCGAATGCCTCGATAGCCGGACATGAAACTGTTCTTGGCGACGGCATCGAGCAGCGCCTGCCGCTCCGCGCGCTCCGGTGCCTCGGCCGAGAGTCGTGACGGAAGGCCGATGAACTCGTCCCACGAATATTCGAAGCAAGTCTGCGCGCACCTGTTGGCGTAGATGAATTTGGGATCTGCGTCGGTATTGTGTGCCACCACGGCAAACGGCGCCTGGGCGTAGAGCCACGCGGCGTCCTTCCCTTCCGGCACGAGCAGCTTGCCTACGAGCCGCGCATAACTCCCCATCAACAGCGCGAAAAACTCGGGGTCAGTCCTGAAATCCTCTGCCAATGGCCGGCCCTACTACCGACTTTGTCGCTCTTGCTACAACTATCGTGTGGTTGCTTCGATCATCGATAGCTCTGCCATCAATCGGTCATGCGTGAAACCAGGGGCCGCAGAAGGGCGTTGCGCTTAGCACCATGAGCCTTGCCCCGTCAGATGTGAAATCGCGCAGCGGGACGGCGGGGCCGAAGGCCGACACAATTCCCCAAAAATCGAAGGCGCACTTCGGCTTCGGCGGCAAAGGGCCAGCGCTTGGGGCCGCCACGGTGCTCATGCTGATGTTCATGGGTGCCACGCTGCCCGGGCCCCTTTATCTCATCTACCGCGACGAGCTCCATTTTTCGCAAGTGACGCTCACGCTGATCTATGCCGTCTATTTTGCAAGCGCGGTGCTTACCGCCTTCTTCCTTGGCAGGCTGTCCGACCAGGTCGGACGGCGCGCTGCGATCCTGTTCGCGATCGGTGTCAGCCTGATCAGTACCGTCTTGTTCGTCTTTGCCGATTCAATCCCGCTTCTATTCCTGGCGCGCGTCCTGAGCGGGTTCGGCATCCCGCTTGCCGCCGGTGCCGGTACCGCTTGGGTCGGCGAACTTTGCGACAATCGCTGCACAGGGGCGAGTCTGACCGCCGGTTTCACTCTTGCCGGCCTTGGGCTCGGACCTTTCCTTGCCGGCATCCTGGCTCAGTTCACGCGCGAGCCGCTTACGCTACCCTTCCTCGCGCTGATGGTGCTCGCGCTCGCCGCTGCCGTCATTACCTTGCTGGTGCCGGAGACGGTGAAGCGCCCAGTCCGGCGCCTCCGAGAGCTTTCCTTGCGGCCCAGAATTGGCGTACCGCGCGCTCTCATTGCTGCATTCACCGCGCCGGCCATCACCGCCTTCGCCACCTTCTCGCTGCTCGGCTTCTATTCGGCGCTGACGCCAAGCCTGCTCGAGGAAGCCTTGCACCTGCACAGCCACGCGATCAGCGGCGGGATCATTTTCGAGCTCTATGCGGTGGCGGCCCTCGTGCTCGTCCTCACTCAGTGGCTTAGCGCCCGCGCGGCCATGCTTGCCGGACTCGCGCTTCTCATCCCCGCGCTCGCGCTGCTCGCGCTTGCGCCGCGCGACCACTCGCTGCCCCTGTTGCTTGTGGGGTCTGCGGTTGGCGGTGCTGCGGTCGGGCTCGGCTATCGCGGCAGCTTGCAACTCGTAAACGAGCTCGCGCCTGGCACACATCGCGCCGAAGTCGTATCCACCTTCCTCATGTTTTGCTATCTCGGCGTCTCAATGCCGGTGGTCGGCATCGCACTCCTGTCGGCCGCCACGACGCCGATCGCCGCTGAGACGGCCTTCGCCGCGATCATCGCCGCGTTCGCTCTATTCGCCATTTCCGCCGACCTGCGACTCCGCAAAATTTATCCGCCTGAATGATTCGGCGCCCGTAGCGGCTACAAGAAGCTATAGGGATCGACATCGACCACGAGGCGAACATCGCCTTTAGGTTTGGGCGCGGAAATAAGCCAAAGGCGGAGGTAGGCCTGGAGGTCGGCTTCGCGGGCGGCCTTCACCAGTAGTCGGTAACGGTAGCGGCCGCGGATCACCGCGAGCGCCGCTTCGGCAGGTCCCAACACATGGATCTTGGCGGCAGCGGGAGCCGCACGCGCGACCTCGCGCGCGTAAGACTCGGCAGCCTCGCGCGAGCCAGCCGAGACCAGCAACGCGGCTAGCCTGCCTAAGGGCGGCATCGTCGCCTTGCGCCGCTCCGCGATCTCGCGCTCTAGGAACGTGTCGCGGTCGCCTGAGACCAGCGCCGCGATCACGGGATGCTCTGTCATATAGGTCTGGATCAGGCCGTGGCCCTTGATAGCGTCGCGGCCTGCGCGCCCCGTAACCTGGCTCATGAGCTGGAAGGTGCGCTCGGCGGCGCGCGGGTCCGCTTGCGCAAGCCCGAGATCGGCGTCGACCACGCCGACCAGCGCGAGCCCAGGAAAGTGGTGACCCTTGGCCACGAGCTGCGTGCCGATCACGATATCGACTTCGCGCTCCTCGATCCCCCGCAAGGTCTCGCGCAGGTCGCTGATGCTAGGCGTAAGGTCGCTCGATAGAAGCACGCGGCGCGCGTCGGGAAAGCGTTCGGCGACCTCCTCGGCGATGCGCTCGATGCCGGGCCCGCACGGCACGAGCGAGTGCTCGGCCCCGCATTTCGGGCACGTCTCTGGGACGGGGACGAACTTGCCGCAATGGTGACATTCGAGCCTACGGCGGAACCTGTGCTCGACGAGCCATGCCGAGCAATTCGGGCACTCGAACTTGAAGCCGCAATTGCGGCACACCGTGACCGGGGCGTAGCCGCGGCGATTGAGGAATAGAAGCGCCTGCTCGCCGCGCGCCAGCGTCTCGGCAACGGCATCGACCAGCACCGGCGACAGCCACTTGCCCCGCTCTGGTGGGCTGGCGCGCATATCGATGGCGGCGATTGCAGGAAGGCCCGCGGCCTTGTAGCGGCCGGCAAGCTTGATGTGCCGGTAGCGGCCTTGTTCGGCATTCACCAAGCTTTCGATCGAGGGCGTGGCGGAGCTCAGGACCATAGGGCAATGGCCAAGCGATCCGCGCACCACCGCCATGTCGCGCGCCTGGTAGGCGACGCGCTCTTCCTGCTTATAACTTTGATCATGCTCCTCATCGACCACGATCAGGCCGAGATCGGGGAAGGGGAGAAAGAGAGCAGAGCGGGCACCGACCACGAGCTTGGCCTTGTTCTCGGCCACTGCTCGCCAGACGCGCCCGCGCATTGGCGCCGGCACGCCCGAATGCCATTCGGCAGGGCGTGAGCCGAAGCGCTCTTCGCAACGGGCGATGAACTGGCTGGTCAGCGCGATCTCCGGCATGAGCACGAGCGCCTGCTTGCCCCGGGCAAGCGCTGCGGCGATCGCCTCGAAATAGACTTCTGTCTTTCCCGAGCCGGTGACGCCATCGAGCAGGCTCACGGTAAAGCCATCGCTGGTGTTGGCGATGAGGGCGCGCGCGGCTTCGGTTTGTTCCGGCGTGAGCTTGGCGCGTTCGCGCGATAGATCGAGCGGCGTGGCCTGCCAGTCGGGCAGTTGCTCGGTGATGAGCGTGCCGGCATCCACCAGTCCGTCAATGACGCCAGGGCTCACACCGGCAGCTTCGGCAAGGCTCGACTTCACCCAGATGAGCCCGTTGGCAGCTACTTCGAGCACACGGGCTCTTGCCGGCGTCATGCGCGCCGGCGCGGGGCCTGTGAGGCGCACGCCATAGCGCGGCGCCGGAGGATCGAAGGCGCGGCCTGCGCTCATCATCATGCGCAGGACCATGCCTGGCGACGACAGCGTGTAACTCGCAACCCAGTCGGCGAACTCGAGCGAGACTCGCGGCAGCTTCGGAACGTCGTCCAAGACCTCGACAATCTCGCGCAACTTGGCGCGCTCGATTTGAGGCTTCGGAATGCCTTCAGGCCGCGGCCACACCACGGCGAGATATTCGACGGTGGCCAAAGGAGCGACGACGAACTGTCCGGGCTCGACCTCGACGCCTTCCGGCACGAGGTAGTCGTAAGGCGCAGGCAGTGCGAGTGGCAGAAGGACGGGTACCGTGATCGGCATGGTCACGGCCGCGGGTCTGGCGTTGGTTTCGGTCTTGGCCAGGGATCGCTCGCGCGGTTTAAAGGGGGTTAACGACTCACGCATCCATAGTACCCTTCGCTTCGCGCGCTGTTCACGAATCGTGGGGATCGGAGCCTTGGCTGAAAAAGCCAAAGCACCTCGTTATATGGGGAGCGCTCTCGTCCGCGAGGCGGTCGAGGCGTGGCTCGCCTATCTCTCCACCGAGCGCCAGCTCGCGGCCAAGACTTCGGAGGCCTATGAGCGCGATATCGGGCAGTTCCTGACTTTCCTGGCGCGGCATTTCAATCGCCTGCCTGACATGAACCGGCTGTTGGCGCTGTCCGCGCGCGACGTCCGCGCATTCCTCGCCGCGCGCCGGGGGGAGGACGTTTGCAGCCGGAGCCTCGCCCGGACACTCTCGGCGCTTCGCATGTTCTACAAATTTCTGGAACGGCGGGGCTACGGCAAGAACGATGCGATCCGCGCCGTGGCGCTTCCCAAGTTGCCCCATTCGGTGCCGAAGCCGATCACCGCGCCGAAGGCGACCGCGCTGGTTGACGGCGCCGACATCGCTTCGCCCGATCTGCCCGAATGGATCTTGGCGCGCGACACAGCTGTGCTTGCGCTGCTTTATGGCTCAGGTTTGCGCATATCCGAGGCGCTGTCGCTCGAGCGCAAGGATGCTCCGGTGAAAGGCCGCGACATGCTGCGGGTGAAGGGCAAAGGCGGCAAGACGCGCGTCGTGCCGGTGCTGCCGATCGCGCGCGAGGCGGTGGCGCGCTACCTCAAGCTCTGTCCGGTCGCCCTTTCGTCAGACGGCCCTTTGTTCATCGGCGCGCGCGGCAAGCAGCTCTCCCCACGCATCATCCAGCTCAGGATTGCCCGCGCCCGTGCCACACTCGGGCTTCCCGAGACGGCGACGCCGCATGCATTGCGCCATTCCTTCGCCACGCATCTGCTTGGCGCCGGCGCAGACTTGCGCGCCATCCAGGAACTTCTGGGTCACGCGAGCCTGTCAACGACCCAGGGCTATACAGAGGTCGATCGGGCGCATTTGTTGAAAGCCTACGACAAGGCCCATCCCCGCGCCTGAAATCTATGGCGGCTCTGATTATGCCGTCACCGCGGATGGAGGAGACTACACCGTGCATTTCGTTGTGGGGCTAGATCCGGAAGGCCGGATGTACCTTCTTGACCGCTGGCGCAAGCAATCTTCCTCGGATGAATGGATTGAGGCCTTCTGCGACCTTGTTCTTGAATGGAAACCGATGGGTTGGGCCGAGGAGAAAGGACAAATCAGTGCTGGCGTTGGACCTGCCCTTGATAAGCGCCAAAGGGAACGCAAAGCTTATTGCTACCGACAGCAGTTTCCGACGCGCGGCGACAAGGCGGTGAGAGCGCAATCAATTCGCGGCCGCATGGCTCTTGAAGGCCTTTACGTGCCCACTAGTGCAACTTGGTATCCCGAGTTGAAGCACGAGCTATTGAGCTTTCCTGCCGGCAAGCATGATGATCAGGTCGATGCTTTAGGTCTTGTCGGGCAGTTGCTTGATCAAATGGTGCCAGGAGAGAAGCCAA
>Ga0310811_10005540_pt1 | contig 15990 bp, 17 predicted proteins | sample YCmetagenome_FD_207642 | JGI IMG/M metagenome (GOLD analysis project Ga0310811, IMG submission 207642) | Soil microbial communities from experimental microcosm in Duke University, North Carolina, United States - YC | ecosystem: Engineered > Artificial ecosystem > Soil microcosm > Unclassified ...
GTTTCGGCGGCATCTATATCGAGACCTTGTTCGAGAAAGGCCTGCTGAAAGAGCCCGCCGACATCTTCCGTCTCGCGAAGAAGCCCGCCGAGCTCGACCGGGCGCTCTCCGAACGCCGCGCCGAACTCTCGGCCGGGCGCCGTGCCAAGGAGGGCAAGGAAGAAACCAGGACCAAGAAGAAGGACGAAGACAGCAAGCTGGTCGAGAATCTCGTGCGCTCGATCGATGCCCGCCGCACCATCGCCTTCGACCGCTTCGTCAATGCGCTCGGCATCCGCCATGTCGGCGAGACCAATGCGCGGCTGATCGCGCGCCACTACGGCACGGTGGATGCTTTGCTGGAGAAGATGGCGGAGAAGGATGCGGTCGAGGACCTCAACTCCATCGGCGGCATCGGCGATGTCGTGGCCGAGGCGATCAAGGATTTCTTCGACGAGCCGCATAATCGCAAGCTGGTGAAGAACCTGCTGAAGGAAGTCACCGTCGAGCCGATGGCGGCGCGCAAGATCGAAGGCTCGCCCGTCGCCGGCAAAACGGTGGTGTTTACCGGCAGCCTCGAGAAAATGACTCGTCAGGAAGCCAAAGCCCGTGCCGAAGGATTGGGTGCCAAGGTTTCCGGCTCGGTGTCCGCCAAGACAGACTTGGTCGTCGCGGGACCGGGCGCCGGCTCGAAGCTCACCGAAGCCCAGAAGCACGGTGTCCAGGTGATCGACGAGGACGCCTGGCTGAAGATGATCGAGGGGCTTTAAGCCGACAGCGCCTTCGCCAAAATCGGCAAGCTCACATCCATCCGATAGTCCACGGACGAGTGATTGTCGGGGAATTCTTCGTAGACATGGGTCACGCCGAGCGCGATGAGCTTCTTGTGCATGCGGCGGGCGCCGTAGACGAGATTGTACTGATCGACATCGCCGCAATCGATGTAAAGCGCCTTGAGCTTCTTCAAACCCTCGCCATGCTCCTCGGCCAGCGAGAGCGGATCCCATTTCAGCCAGTTGGCCCAGCGCTCGGGAATGATCTCGCAGGTGTCGAGCGTCACCGGCAGGCGGATGCCGTAAGGCGCGGACGGATCGGGATCGAAGCTCGCGGCCTGGGCCAGCATCATGATGATGTGGACGTCGCTGTCCTTGGTCTTCTTCGCGTCCCAGAATTCGTCGACCCAGCGCTTGAAGTCGAAATCGAGCTTGGTCAGCGACCGCAGCACGGGCACGAATTCGTGGCGGTACATCAGCTCCATGAACATGTCGCCGGAGTGGACCGCGGCGGCGCTCCAGAAATCGGGATGGAGCAGGGCATGGACCATCGCGCCGTAGCCGCCGGAGGATTTTCCGAAGATGCCGCGCTTGCCGGCGCCGCCGCAGCCGAACTTGTCCTCGACGAACGGCACAGCCTCCTGCAGCAGGAAATCGTCCCATCGTCCCATCGCGATGGAGTTCACATACTGGTTGCCGCCGAGCTTCGTGAAGCAATCGGGAAACGCGACGACGACGGGCGGCATCGCGCCTTCGGCGATAAGCCGGTCGAGCCGCTCCGGCAGGTTCTCGCCGAAATTCTTCCAGTTGACGTGGACCGGCCCGCCCGCGGTGAAGCCGACGACATCGACGAGCAACGGCAGCCCACGCCCGTCATGGCCGTGCGGGACATAGACGTCGATCTCGCGCTCCGTGGGATCGCCGAGCATGTTGCTTTCCAACACCGTGCTGTCGAGCACGAAGCGGTGGATCGTTCCGGCGGGCGTCGCGGGATTGCGGCGGGTCATGAAGAAGCCTCAGATGGAGTTGTCGCAATCCCAGACGCGCTTGCCGATCTCGATCCGGCAGGTCGTCGTGAGTCCGCCGGGCCGCCGCTCATACGAGAACCCCAGCGTGTTGTCCTCGGGCTGGTAATCCGTCGCGAGGCCGTCGGGCAGCTGCGGCAGATATTTCGGCAGGAGCTCGAACAGATGCGCCGGCAGCTTGCCGTTGTCGCGGCGATAGCGTTCCAGCGCCAGCACCACGATCGCGCCGCGCTTCTTCAGTTCGATCCCGCGCGCATCGCTGCCCGCGCCCGCACCGAGAAGCGTGCAGCCGCCGAGCGCGGTGACGAGGGCGAGGGCCTTAAATGGCGCGTGTCGCATCGGTCAGCCAGGAACGCGTATCCTCATCGACCAGCGGCAGCAGCGTCTCGCGCACACGGGCGTGATAGGCGTTGAGCCAGGCGCGCTCGCCCTCGGTCAGCAGCGAAGGCTCGACGAGGCCGAGATCGATCGGCGCCAGGGTGATGGTCTCGAACTCCAGGAATTTGCGCTGCGGATCTGCGCCAGGCGCCGCCTCGCGCACCACGATGAGGTTCTCGATGCGAATGCCGTATTCGCCGTTCTTGTAATAGCCAGGCTCGTTCGAGCAGATCATGCCGGGCATCAGCGGCTGGGTGACGGTGTAGCGCTTGGAAATGCTCTGCGGCCCCTCATGCACCGAGAGGAAGCTGCCGACGCCATGGCCGGTACCGTGATCGTAGTCGCAACCGATATCCCACAATGCGCGGCGCGCGAAACTGTCGAGTGCGCCGCCCGGCGTGCCGGCGGGGAAGCGCGCGGTCGCGAGCGCGATATGGCCCTTCAGCACGCGGGTGAAGCGGTCCTTCATCTCGGCCGTCGCCTTGCCGACGATGACGGTGCGGGTGATGTCTGTGGTGCCGTCGGGATATTGCCCGCCGGAATCGATCAGGAATATCTCATCGCGCTTCACCGGCCGGTTGGTCGCGTTGGTCACGCGATAATGCACCACCGCGCCGTTGGCGCCGGCGCCGGAGATCGAGTCGAAGGAGAGATCGCGCAGCGCGCCGGTGCGGGCGCGATAGCCTTCGAGCGCTTTCGCCGCGTCGATCTCGGTCAGGTGGCCGTTCGGCGCCTCGCGCGCGAACCAGCTGAGGAAGTTCGCCACCGCCGCACCGTCGCGGATATGGGCCTTGCGCGCGCCTTCGATCTCGACGGGGTTCTTGCACGCCTTGGGCAGCTGGATCGGATCGGCGGCGCGCCTGATCTTCGCCCCGGCTTCGCGGAGGCGGTCGAAGATCGCAGAGGCCGCGGTGCCCGGATCGGCGACGACGGTCTTGCCCTTCAGCGCGTCGAGCGCGGGCGCGAACTCGGATGGCGGACGCAGCCGCACCGCATTGCCGAGATGCTTGAGCAGCTCGGGCGAAGATTTCCGCTCATCCATGAACAGGTCGGTCGAGCCGTCGGCGTTCTGGATCGCGAAGGAGAGCGCGAAGGGCGTGTGGGGCACGTCGCCGCCGCGGATGTTGAGCAGCCAGCAGATCGAATCCGGCATGGTGATCACGGCCGCGTCGGCGCCCTGACCCTTGATCTCTTCGGCGATGCGGGTGCGCTTGGACTCGGCGTTCTCGCCGGCGAGGTTCGCATCCTGGATCGTCGCCTTCGCGGCCGGCGCGTCGGGCTGGTCGTCCCACACCGCGTCGATCGGATTGGTCTCGCAGGCGACGAGCGTGCCGCCGGCCTTCTCCGCCGCGGCGCGCAGCGCCTCGACTTGCGCCTGCGTATGCAGCCAGGGGTCGTAGCCGAGCTTACCGCCCTTCGGCAGATGGGAGGGGATCCAGCCCGTGGGGCCTTCCTCGACCAGGTCGCGCGGATCGAACAGCGACGTGTCAGTCTGCTGGCGGACCTGCAAGGTGTAACGGCCATCGACAAATATCGCAGCCTTGTCGCCGAGCGCGATGGCCGCGCCGGCCGAACCGGTGAAGGCGGTGAGCCAGGCCAGCCGCTCCGACCGCTTGGCGACATATTCGCCCTGGTGCTCGTCCGAGCGCGGCACGAGGAACCCGTCGAGCCCGCGGCGCTTCAGCTCCGCGCGCAACGCAGCGAGGCGCGGAGCGCAGGTCGAGGCGTCGGTTTCGTTGTCGTAGGTCTGGAAGGGGCCGGTTTTATCCATGAACGCTGCCTTTGATGATGGTGAACTCTAGGCCCCCGGCTTCTCCAAAACCAGCGCGCTCCACGGCCCATCGCGGCGGCGTGAACGCAATATGAGGCCATGGGGAACGTAGAAACTGACAACAAGATTTTCCTGCCAGGTCAGCAACCCCGAGAGCACCAGCATCGCCCCCGGCGCGAGCGCCCGGGCGATGGCCGGCGCCAACTGGGTCAGCGGCCCGGCGAGGATATTGGCGAGGATGAGATCGTAACGCGCCGCGAGCGCGGGACTGGTCAGCCCTTCCGCTGTCACCGCATGGACCAGCGGACCGACGCCGTTGGCCACGGCATTCTCCCGCGTCACTTCGACCGCGACCGGATCGATATCCGACGCTGTGACGCGCCGCCTCCACAGCTTCGCCGCGCCGATGGCGAGAAGGCCCGTGCCGCAGCCGAGATCCAGAACCTTCGCGAAGCGGCGGCGGCGCGCGAGATCGCTCAGCGTGGCGAGGCACAGCGCGGTCGTCTCGTGATGGCCGGTGCCGAAGGCCATGCCGGCTTCGATCCGGATCGGGATCACGCCCGGCGGCACTTCGCCCGCATCGTGCGCGCCGTAGACGAAGAAGCGTCCCGCGCGGACCGGCGGCAGGCCTTCCTGCGAAAGTTTGATCCAGTCCTGGTCGGGCAGGGGCTCGACCGTCACCGTCTCGCCGATCAGCCGCGAGAGAAACGCCGCATCCGGCTGCTCGATATAGAGCGCCTCCACCGTCGCGTCCGGCTTGAACGGCTCCTCGTGGATCAGCACGGCCGAGGGTTCGGTCAGTTCGAGCGCCGCGCTCGCATCCACGGCACGGGTCTTCTCCAGCGTGATGCTGGCTTTCCATAAAGGCGGAGACATAGGCCCGCATATAGCGGTTACCCAGTTCCTTCGCCACTGCCGAGATGGCGTAATAGGCCTCGAAGCAGCCGGGCTGGAACGGATCGCGGGTGCAGACCTTCATCGCGCGGATCACGGCGTAGAGGCTGCGGAGCCAGGCATGCTGCAGCGAGCGATGGGCGCGGTTGGCGGTGGTGAAGCGGCCGTGGCGCAGCGCGTTGCGATTGCCGGGCGGCGCGCCGGGGCGGCGGCGCCCTTCGGCAAGATAATTGTTCGTAGCGTCGCGCGCGATCTTCGGCGCCGGCCGCTTGCGCGGAGAACGCGCCATCGCCTCCGCGATCACGGCGGATGGATAGGCGGCGATGGCTACGCTGGCGTGCGTCATGACGGTGAGGTTGGGCCGTTGCCGCGCGCGTTCAAGGGCCCGATTTGGGGCGGGCGCGGTGCATTTGGGACTTATCAGACAGGCCTCGCGCCCGATTCCGCGGGATGCCGCGAAATCGGGTTGACGCGGTGTCTGATAAGTCCGGACGAAATAATTTTCGCGCTTCAGTCGCGCACGTAATAGGCGCGGTCGACAAAAGCCGTCGCTTTCGATGCAGCAGCGCTTGAAGCGCTTGCCCGAGCCGCAGGGGCAAGGGTCGTTACGTCCGAGCTTCTCGATCAGTTCCTTGCCGCCATGGACGATGCGATCGCCGCGCTTGACGGAGGTCTCGCTGTTGAAAGCCCCTCCGGCGCTTGCTCATCGATTCAAAAGCTGTGGTCCTGGGTCTTGCGGGCCATGGTGGGCTCCTGTCCTGTGAAGGGGGCGGGGTGTAGCGGAAGATGGGTGGCGAGTCACCAAGCGCTTTCCTTACCCGTGAACGGGGGAGGAAAGGGAGGAACTCACCCCCGCGTCACGAACGTATCGATCACCTTCTTCTCGCCCGCCTTGTCGAAGCTCACGGTGAGCTTGTTGCCTTCGACGAAGGTCACGCGGCCGTAGCCGAATTTCTGGTGGAAGACGCGGTCGCCGCGGTCGTAGGCGGAGGCGGCGGGGTCGCTCGTCTGGATGCTGTGCGCCTGGGCTTCGATCAGCGGGGCGCGGGTTCGCGGCATGCCGCTGGCGCGGTTGGCCTGGGCGCGGCGCCAGCCGGGGGAGTCGTAGGTCGAGGCGAAGCCGCCGGCGTTCATGTTGTCGCGGAAGCCCATGCTGCCGCCATAGAAGCCTTCGTCGACCACGGCATCGACATGCTCTTCGGGGAGTTCGGTGATGAAGCGCGACGGCAATGCGCTCTGCCAGCTGCCATGCACGCGGCGGTTCGCGGCGAAGCTCACACGAATGCGCTGTTTGGCGCGGGTGAGACCCACATAAGCGAGGCGGCGCTCCTCTTCGAGGCCGGCGAGGCCGCTTTCGTCCATGGTGCGCTGACTCGGGAACAGGCCTTCTTCCCAGCCGGGCAGGAAGACGGTGTTGAACTCCAGCCCCTTCGCGGCGTGCAGTGTCATCAGGTTGATGCGGTCGCCGCTCTCGTCCTGCGCGATTTCCATCACCAGCGAGACGTGTTCGAGAAACGCCGCGAGGCTCTCGAAGCCTTCCATCGAGCGGACGAATTCCTTCAGGTTCTCAAGCCGCCCCGGCGCTTCGGCCGATTTGTCGTTCTTGAGCATGTCGGTGTAGCCGCTCTCGTCGAGCACCATCTCGGCCAGTTCGGTATGCGGGATCACCTGCGACGTGTCGGCCCAGCGCTGGATGTTCGCGGCGAGTTCGCCCAGCGCCTTGCGCGCTTTGGGCGGCAGCTCGTCGGTGTCCGCGATCTCGCGCGAGGCGGCGAGCAGCGGCAGCTGCCGCGCGCGCGCATAAGCGTGCAGCGCCTGCACCGAGGCATCGCCGATGCCGCGCTTCGGCTTGTTGACGATGCGCTCGAAGGCGAGGTCGTCGTCGCCCTGCGCGATCAGGCGCAGATAGGCCATCGCATCGCGGATTTCGGCGCGCTCGTAGAAACGCGGACCGCCGATCACGCGATAGGGCAGGCCGAGCGCGATGAAACGGTCTTCGAATTCGCGCATCTGGAAGGAGGCGCGCACGAGGATGGCCATCTCGCCGAAGGGCTGGCCGCGGCGATGCAGGTCTTCGGCATCGCTGGCGATGTTGCGGGCTTCTTCCTCGGCATCCCACACGCCCTGCACGCGGATCTTCTCGCCCGGATCGCCCTCGGTCCACAGCGTCTTGCCGAGGCGGCCCTTGTTCGCGGTGATGAGGCCGGAGGCGGCGCCGAGGATCGCGGGCGTCGAGCGGTAGTTGCGCTCCAGCCGGATCACCTTCGCGCCGGGGAAATCGCGCTCGAAGCGCAGGATGTTCTCCACTTCGGCGCCGCGCCAGGCATAAATCGACTGGTCGTCGTCGCCAACGACGCAGACATTCCCGGCGCCGGTGCCGAGGATCTTGAGCCAGAGATACTGGACCGCGTTGGTGTCCTGATACTCGTCGACCAGGATGTAGCGGAAGCGGTCGCGGTAATCGGCGAGGATGTCGGGATGGCTCTTCAGGATGTTGAGCGTGTGGACGAGCAGGTCGCCGAAATCGGCGGCGTTGAGATCCTTCAGCCGCTGCTGGTATTGCGCGTAAAGCTCGACGCCCTTGCCGAAGGCGAAGCCATGGCCTTCGCCGGACGGCACCTCGGTGGGCCCGAGGCCGCGGTTCTTCCAGCCGTCGATGGCCGAGGCGAGCGTGCGCGCCGGCCAGCGCTTCTCGTCGATATTCGCCGCCTCGATCAGCTGCTTCATCAGGCGCAGCTGGTCGTCGGTGTCGATGATCGTGAAGTTCGATTTGAGGCCGACAAGCTCGGCATGGCGCCGGAGCATGCGGGCGCCGATGGAGTGGAAGGTGCCGAGCCACTGCATGCCCTCGACCACGCCGCCGATGAGCGCGCCGATGCGCTCCTTCATCTCGCGCGCCGCCTTGTTGGTGAAGGTCACCGCGAGGATCTGGCCCGGCCAAGCCTTGCGGGTGGTGAGGATGTGGGCGAGGCGCGTGGTCAGCACGCGCGTCTTGCCGGTGCCGGCGCCCGCGAGGACGAGCACCGGCCCGTCGGTCGCGAGCACGGCTTCGCGCTGCTCGGGGTTCAGCCCGGCGAGATAGGGCGGCTCGCGATGCACCGGCGTGTGCGCGGACTCCTCAGGCTCTTCGCCAAAGGCATCGTCGAGAGGGTCCGAATAGCGGCCGCTCATGGGGAGACATACGAGTCGAAAAGCATGGAACCAATGTAGAACTTGAGGGGCGGGATTTCACCCCTCTTAAAGCCAGTGCTGGCCGAAACTCAGCCAGCCGAGGCCGGCCGTGGAACCCAGCATTGCGGCGGCGCCGATCAGCCGCCCCGCCCGGCTGTCGTCCTGGCCTGCGATCCAGAAAAGCGCGAAGCCGCCTGCGAAAGCGGCGAAGAGGATGAGGGCGATGGCGACGTTGGCGAGCTGGGTCATGCCCGCAAAAGTGCCAGAACTCCTTCCCGGAAGCGACTATGCCGCGCGGGTGCAACCGCCCGGCTTCAGCACGCGCTTCGCCGAGGCGGGATATTTCTCCAGCATGCGCGGCGGGCGGATGGGACGCGCCACAAGATTGCCGCCGCAATTGGGGCAGGTGCCCTTGAGCGTCTGCGCCGCGCAATCGGCGCAGAAGGTGCATTCGAAGGTGCAGATGCGGGCCTCGGCCGACTCCGGCGGCAGGTCCTTGTCGCAGCATTCGCAATTGGGGCGCAGTTCGAGCATGGCGGTCTCCTCCCTTCCAGCTTAGCGGCGCGGCCGCGCGGCGCGAAGGACGGCGCGCCCTCGATTTCAGCCAGGACCGCGGGGCCGGCTGATCAGCCAGTTCACAAAGGCCGCGAGGCCGCAGGCGCCGAAGAAGGCGATGACCCATTTCAACGTATCGAACAGGCCGCGATCGATCTGGTCCCAGGAGACGGAATCGATCCTTAAGACGGGTGCTTTCGGCGCGGGCGCCGAGATGGTGGACTGCACGGGAGCCGCCGCGGTGGACGGCGTCTCGGGCCTGTCGCGCAGACGGAACGCGATGATCGCGCGGTGGTTGGGCGACACCACGGGCGTCGTTCCATCCATCGCCGGCGTATTGCGCCAATGCGAGGCGACGCAGGCGGCCGCGGCGTTGTCGAGCCGGTCGGTGCCGCTCGTCTTCACGACATGGACGTGAAAAATGTTGCCCTCGGCATCGACGTCGTAACCGATCGTCACATCGCCGGACTCGTTCAGCCGCGTCGACAAGGCCGGATAGAACCCGCCGCAATCATGCGTATTGCCGACCGCATGGCTGGGCGTGATTTCGGCGAAGGCGGGCGTAGCGGGAAGGGCGAGGCCGCTGACGATCGCTGCTCTTCGCAGAAGTCTACGCATGCTCACGATGTACGCCCCCCGGCAGATGGGGAATGCTATCACAAACCCAGCTCTTTCAGTATCGCGGCGCGGTGTTCGTCGAGCTCCGGTGCATGTTCGCGGGTCGTGGGGTCGGGGTGGCCTGAGAGTTTCACCGGGTTGCCCTGCATGCGGATCGGGCCGAGATCGGGGTCCTGGGTTTCGATAATCATGTTGCGGTGGAGGACCTGCGGGTCAGCCATCACATCCGCGACGGTGTTGAGCGGGCCACACGGCACGGCAGCCTCTTCCAGCTTCGCCAGCCAATGCGCGGAGCCGTGCGCCGAGAGCGCGACCTCGATCTCCTGCGTCAGCGCCTCGACGTTGACCACGCGCTTGGGATTGGTGGTGAAGCGCTCATCGGCGATCAACGGCTCGCATCCGATCACGCGCGCGACGCGGGCGAAGAGATCGTCATTGCCGGCGGCGATGGCAATGTGGCCGTCTTTCGTGGCGAAGGCGGCGAAGGGTGCGATGGAGGGATGGCGGCTGCCGAGCGGCCCCGGCACCTGTCCGGTCGCGACATAGCGCGAGATCGCGTTCTCCAGCAACGCCACCTGCGAGTCGAGCATCGCGATGTCGACCTTCTGGCCCTTGCCGGTGTTCTTGCGATCGTAAAGCGCGGTGACGATGCCGATCACCGCGAACAGTCCTGCCGAAAGATCGCCGGTCGAGGTGCCGACGCGGGTCGGCGGACCGTCGGGCTGGCCGGTGAGGCTCATAACCCCGCCCATCGCCTGCACCACCATGTCGTAGGCGGGACGCTTGGCGTAAGGCCCGGTGTGGCCGAAGCCGGAGACGCCGCAATAGATCAGCTTCGGGAAGCGGTCCTTGATCTGCGCGTAGCCGTAGCCGAGCTTCTCCATCGTCCCGCCGCGGTAATTCTCGATCAGCACGTCGGCGCGTTCGAGCAGGGCTTCGAAGATCGCGCGGTCGCTATCGGCCTTCAGATCGAGCGCGATGGATTCCTTGGCGCGGTTGACGCTCATGAAGTAGCCGGACTTCACCTTGCCCGACGGCGTCTTCACGAAGGGGCCGATATGGCGGCTGTCGTCGCCGGTGCGCGGCGGCTCGACCTTGATCACCCGTGCGCCAAGCTCGTTGAGCATGAGCGCGGCATAGGGGCCGGCGAGGACACGGGTCAGGTCGACGACGAGGATGTCGGAGAGGGGGCCGGTGCGAGTCATACGACCCTCCGCCCGCGCCTTTGCAAGGTCCCGGACGGGCTTGGCGATGCCGTGCTTGGTGCGGTTCGCCTCGGCCTCGGCGGATTTGGCGTCGCGGGCCTTGGCCTTGCGGGCGCGGCGGAGATTGACGATGTCGGCTGCCATGGGCTGCGTCTCCAGGAGACGCAGCCTTAGCAGATCGCCTTACCCGTTGTCGCGCGCCTGCGACCTTGCATAGGCCGGGCGGGCGGTGACGCGGGCGAGGTAGTCGTCATAGTGCTTGCGGGCCGGAAACAGTGAGCCCTTGAAGTACTGCACCGCGGAGCCATAGAGGATATCGGTCGCCGAGAACTCGTCGCCGAGCATGTAGGGCGCCTTCTCGAGCTGCGCGCTGATCGCGCCTTCGATGTCCTCGAAGGTGCCGAAGCCGGTCGGCTTGTCCTTGTCCCAACCCTGGAAGCGGGCGGTCGACGCCGGTTCGAGCGCGCCGGCATAGAAAAACAGCCAGCGGACATATTCTGCGCGGTTGTTGTGGCCGGGCAGCGGGCCGAGCGGATGCTTCTGGTGGCTGTCGGTCAGGTAGAGGCAGATCGCGGCGGAATCGGTCACGACTTCGTCGTAGACCTTGATCGCCGGGACTTTCTTGAGGGGGTTGATCGTCTTGTAGGAATCCGGCGCGGGCTTGCCGGTGCCGTCGCCGCGCACGATGTCGACCAGCTCGATCCGGTAGTCGGCGCCAAGCTCTTCCAGCAGCCAGATGATGCGCGAGGAGCGCGAACGCGGTGCGTGATACAGGGTGATCATGAGCGGTCTCCGGACGTCAGGGGTTTCGATTATTGGGCATATGCGACAGATGCGTGACAGAACGCGATATCGTTTCTACCCCGAGCCTCCCGCCAGCCCGATGGCAGCAGCGAATCTCAGGACCTTGCCGCCGCTGCGGCCAGCGCCGCCAGCCGCAGCGCCGAGGCCAGCGGGCGCTCGCCACGCGCGGCATCGATCCGTGCGACATAGGCCGCGAGGCTGAGATTAGCCGTCTTTGCTTCCAGATCGAGCACCGCCCAAAACTCGTCCTCCAGCGCGACACTGGTGCGATGGCCGGCGAGCGAGAAGGAGCGTTTGCGCAGCGTCATGGGCGGCCAGGCTAAAGCCGCGATTTGCGGAAGGCGAAGGTCTTCATCTCGGCGGCGACCTTGACCGCGTCCTGCGCCGGTTTGACCAGCATGCGCGGCTTGCGCAGTTTTTGCACCGTTCCGGCCATCGCGACGACGTTGCGGTCGACATAGGCGGGGTTGTCGAGGATGCGGATGTTGCGCCACTCCTTGCGCATCAGCGCGGCGATGCGGTCGGGGCCGAGATCGTCGTCGTCGACCGCGAGCAGGTTGACCATCAGGATGCCGCGCGGTTTCAGGCGCGCGCGGACATCGGCGAAGAAGGCCGGCTTCTCGAATTGCGGCGGCAGGCGCCCGCCGGCATAGGCATCGAGCACGATGGCGTCGTAGCGGCCGGTGTCGCGGCGGATGAATTTGGCGCCGTCGGCGGCATGGCAGGCGACGCGGTCGGGCAGATGGAAATACTGCCGCGCCCGGTCGAAGGAGGCCGGATCGATATCGACCACCGTCACCGCCATCCCCGCCCGCGCCAGCATGGTCGCCAGCGTCCCGCCGGCGCCGCCGATCATCAGCACGGACCGCGACTTCGCCTGGCGCAGCAGGCCGTAGATCGCATGGACATAGTCGGCGAGGCTGACGCCGTTGCGGTCGGCCGCACTGTGCTGCGTCTCGCCCTCCCAATAGGAGACACGCCCGGTGGCATTGTCCTGCTGGATGACGATGGTGGGTTTGGAAGAGCTCAAACTATTTCGGCCCGATCATGTCTTCGGGGCGGACGATGGCGTCGAACTCTTCTGCGGTGACGAGGCCGGTCTTGAGCGCCTCTTCCTTCAGCGTGGTGCCGTTCTTGTGCGCGGTCTTGGCGATCTTCGCGGCGGCGTCGTAGCCGATCTTGGGGGCCAGCGCGGTGACGAGCATCAGCGAGCGCTCGAGGCCGTGCCTGATGTTGTCGAGGCGCGGCTCGATGCCGAGGATGCAGTGCTCGGTGAAACTGAGCGCGGCATCGGCCATCAGCTTGACGCTCTGCAGGAAGGAATAGGCCATCGCCGGGTTGTAGACGTTGAGCTCGAAATGGCCCTGGCTGCCGGCGAAGGTGATCGTGGCGTGGTTGCCGAAGATGCGGGTGCAGACCTGGGTGACCGCCTCGCACTGCGTCGGGTTGACCTTGCCGGGCATGATCGAGGAGCCGGGTTCGTTCTCGGGCAGCGAGAGCTCGCCGAGGCCCGAGCGCGGGCCCGAGCCCAAAAGGCGGATATCGTTGGCGATCTTGAACAGCGAGGCAGCGACGGTGTTGATCGCGCCGTGGCTGAAGACCATCGCGTCGTGCGCGGCGAGCGCCTCGAACTTGTTGGGCGCGCTCGTGAAGGCCATGCCGGTGATCGCGGCGATGCGTCTGGCGACCTCGGTGTCGAAGCCCTTGGGCGCGTTGAGACCGGTCCCGACGGCGGTGCCGCCCTGCGCCAGCTGCATCAGCGCGGGCATGGTCTGCTCGATCCGGCCGATGCCGTTCTGGATCTGCTGGACATAGCCGGAGAATTCCTGGCCGAGCGTGAGCGGTGTCGCGTCCTGCGTATGGGTGCGGCCGATCTTGATGATGTCCTTCCAGCTTTCTGCCTTGGCATGCAGTGCGTCGCGCAGCCTGCGCAGCGCCGGGATCAGATGGTGATGAATCTCCTCGGCGCAGGCGATGTGCATCGCTGTGGGATAGGTGTCGTTCGACGACTGGCTCATATTGACATGGTCGTTCGGATGCACCGGCTTCTTCGAGCCCTGCACGCCGCCCAGCATCTCGATGGCGCGGTTCGAGATCACCTCATTGGCGTTCATGTTCGACTGCGTGCCCGAGCCGGTCTGCCAGACGCTGAGCGGGAAGTGATCGTTGAGCTTGCCGTCGATCACCTCCTGCGCCGCCTTGACGATGGTCTCGCCGATGGTCTTGTCGAGCAGGCCGAGCGCCATATTGGTCTCCGCCGCGGCACGCTTGACGATGCCGAGCGCCCGGACGATGGCGACGGGCTGCTTCTCCCAGCCGATCTTGAAATTGTGCAGCGAGCGCTCCGCCTGGGCGCCCCAGTATTTCGAGGCATCGACCTCGATAGGTCCGAAGGTGTCGGTTTCGGTGCGGGTTTTCGTCGTCATGGGAGTGTCGTCCACGGGTTGATGAGTACTATGCCGCAATGCGCGAAATCCGCGACATTGCGGGTCGCCAGCTTGGCCTTATGAGCGCGGGCGATGGCAGCGATTTGCCCGTCTGAATGGTCGGTTGGCAAGCGTGCCGCGCGCCGCCGGACCGCGATCTCAGCGAATTGTTGTGCGGCATTCCGGTCAAAGGGCAGGACACGCGGTCCAAGGGTCGCCAGCAGCGCGGAAATCTCCCGTTCCAGCTCCATCTTGCGCCGTCCGGCGGGTAAGAGCGCCAGTCCGTAGAGCAGCTCCGCTTCAGTCACGGTCGTCGTCGCGATCTCGCGCGGGTCTTGCGCTATGAACCACGCAGCAACCTGCGGCGACGGTACCTGCTTGACGAGTTCCGAGATCAGATTGGTATCAAGCAGGATCATCGACGCGGACGCTTACGCGGCTTTCGCCCGGCCGGCTTGGTCTCGGACGAACGGTGAGGCGCAGCATCTTCTTCCAGTGAGATGGCCCGCATCGGCGTGCGCGGCGGAATTTCGAGTTCGACGCCGCCGTATTTCTCGACCACTTCGCGAATGCCGCGAAAGAGATCGAGGCCAGTCTTGGCGGTTGCCTGCCGGGTAACGGAGGCCGCGCTGTTCAGAATCTCACGGACCTCCGCTTCGAGCGAATGACCGTTGGCGGCTGCGCGCAGGCGCAAGCGGCGCTTGGTTTCATCGTCAATGTTGCGGATCGTCATCGAGGCCATGCAATCATTGTAATCAATGATTGCATTGATGGCAATTGCGCGGAGAGGTGCCGCCTATTTCTTCCGGAAGGAATCCAGGCTCACGACCTCGCCCGGCGCCGGTGCCGCCTTGTCCTTCTCGACCGGTGTCTCGGTGATCTTGATCGGTTCGGGTGCGGCCTCGCGGGTCTGTTCCGGCACTGGCGTGGGCAGCGGGGTCGGTTGCGCCGCGCCCTTGGCTTCGCCTTCCTGGCCGCGGAACTGGAGGCCGAACTGCACGCCCGGATCGAAGAAGGCGGTGAGGGCGGGGAAGGGGATATAAAGCGTCGCGGGCAGCTTCTTGAAGGTGAGCGTGACCTCGAAATGATCCTCCTCGACCTTCAGTCCCCAGAACTGATGCTGAAGGATGATCGTCATCTCGTCGGGATACTGCTCGCGCAGGAAGTCCGGGATGTCGACGCCGGGAAACTTGGTCTTGAAGGTCAGGTAGAAGTGATGCGAGCCGATCAGCCCCTGCTTCTCGATCCGCCGCAAAGCATCGCGCACCACGCCGCGCAGCGCCGCGTCGGTCAAAGCCTGATAGCCGATGAAATCCTTTGCCATGCCTGTGCCCGGAAAACCGGCTCCGAGACTATGCGTGGCGCCCCGGGAGTCAATCGGCCGGGACGGATGAAAGGAAAACCGCGGAGTGCTATGGAGCGGTATGGGCGAGGCACATGAACTTCCGGCCGAATCGCGGCTCCGTCCCGCGGCACCGGTTCCGCGGACGGGGCTTCTGAATCGCATCGAAGCGGTACGCGAGATCGGGCGCAACGCGGTCGCGGCTTGGAGCGAGCATGCCTATTGCGAGCTCTACGTCTATGACCGCAACTGGATGCAGGATTTCCTGCTGGTCAACGATCCCGAGGGCGTCAGGCACGTCCTGCTCGACAACACGGCGAACTATGTGAAGAGCCGGCAGGTCCAGCAGACCACCGGTCCCGCGCTCGGCAACGGTCTTTTCAACGCGGATGGCGAGAGCTGGAAGTTCCAGCGCCGCACCACCGCGCCGATGTTCTCCATGCGGCATATCGCCGAGTTCGCCGCGCCGATGGCGCAGGTCGCCGAGCGGGGCCTCGCGCACTGGAATGACCTTGCGAACGGGACGGAATTCGATGCCGCGGAAGAGATGATGCGCCTGACCTATCGCATCATCGTCGAGACGATGTTCTCGGGCGAGGTCGGCATCGATTATGCCGAGATGGCGCGCCACTTCGTCACCTATCTCGACACGCTCGGCCGCATCGATGTCCTTGGCACGCTCGGCTTGCCCTATTGGGCGCCGACGCCGAAGCGGCTGCGTGCCGGCGTCGCAATACGGTTCTTCCGGAAGGAAATCGGCGCGCTGATCGACAAGCGCTCCGCGCTGATCGCGCGCGATGCCGCCGCGGCGCCGAACGACCTGCTGACGCTTCTGCTCACGACGCAGGATCCGGAAGGCGGAAAGCTCTTCGGCCGCGACGAGGTCTACGACAACGTCATGACCTTCATCATGGCCGGTCACGAGACCACGGCGAATGCGCTCGCCTGGACGCTCTATCTGCTGTCGCAGTTCCCCGACGTCGACGCCAAGGTCGCGGCCGAAGCGCGCGCCGCCGATGGCGATCCGGCGCGCATGCCTTACACGCGTC
>Ga0310811_10005541_pt1 | contig 15989 bp, 13 predicted proteins | sample YCmetagenome_FD_207642 | JGI IMG/M metagenome (GOLD analysis project Ga0310811, IMG submission 207642) | Soil microbial communities from experimental microcosm in Duke University, North Carolina, United States - YC | ecosystem: Engineered > Artificial ecosystem > Soil microcosm > Unclassified ...
TAAAGGATTATTCCTTAGAAAGCTTCATGCTGTAACTTTCAAAGGCTGGCTCCTAAAAATCACTTTGTTCGTCTTCGCTTTTACTATTAATAAAATCGTTTTATAACTAACAACTTGAGTTAATTAAATAATTTTAGAAATCGAACTCCGTAGAAACATAAAGTGAAACGAACAGTTATCACTCTATGAACTTGTACGAAGAATTAAGAAATAAGGCAATCGTGATCACAGGCGCATCGAGCGGCGTTGGCCGGGCCGCTGCTTTGGAGTTCGCTAAGTATCAGCCTGCACTTATACTAGCCGCGCGAAATGAAGAAACTTTAAACGAGGTAGCGCACGAATGCGACAGGCTTGGTGCAACTGTATTGGTAGTGGCTACAGATGTTACCGATCCCGGATCGGTGATCAACCTGGCTAATGCAGCAAATGATTGGGCAGGTAGGATAGATGTATGGATCAATAATGCGGGTGTACTGGCTGCGGGTGAATTTGGTTATACCCCGGTCGAGGTTCATGAGCAGGTGATCCGCACCAACCTGTTAGGTTACATTTATGGCGCACACGCGGTAATGCCTATTTTCAAGGCACAGCAAAGTGGCATACTGATCAATAACATATCCATTGGTGGCTTTTTGCCCGTACCTTATGGCGCCGGTTATACTGCCAGTAAATTTGGGCTGAGAGGATTTTCAGAAGCCTTAAAAGCCGAGTTGTCAGTATGGCGGGATATTCATGTATGTGATCTGTTCCCGGCTTTTTTAGATACTCCCGGGATTCATCACGCAGGTAATTACACCAATAAAGTATTAAAACCAGCTCCCCCGGTTTATGACCCGCAATTGGTTGCGGAGGCGATGGTGCAGCTTGCTGTTTCGCCCAGATCAAATAAATATATCGGTGGCGTATCACTGGCATTAAAAATATCACATGCCCTGTTCCCCGAATTGACAACCAAACTCACCGGGTTTGCCATGCGCAGGTATTTTAAAGGTGCAGGTTCACTGCCACCTACAAACGGTAATATCTTCAATACTGTTGATTATGGAATGAGCACAAACGGCGGTTTTGAAATTCCGTCAGAACCAAAACCGTATAGAAAATATATTGCGGGGGCATTGGTAGCGGGCATTGCTGCTGGCTTTTATATACTGAATACCAGAAATAAAAGATTGACCTAAAGAATCCGCTCTGTGTACATAAGGGGAAAAAAGGCCGTCATACCGAATTTATTTCGGCGACCCACAGGGCATTCGCGCTTGCTTGGTCGGCGATTTGCAGGTAGCAGACATGCATATTGCAGACCTTTATGATGGGATGACCGAAATAAATTCGGCATGACGGAGTGTTTTATAACTTTTCACTTATTATTCTTTATCTTGTATCCCCTTTTTAATTGGGCAGATATAAAATGATCGATCACGAAATAAAAATAAATTTTAAGGAATATGCCTCTTTGGAGGAATTGGAACAAGCCGATCAGCAGCTTTGCCATGAAGCAGTTAAAGCGCTGCAAACATCACACTCACCATACAGCAAATTCAGGGTTGGGGTAGCCATGAGGTTGAAAAGCGGCAAGATATTACATGCCAGCAACCAGGAAAATGCAGCCTATCCGTCAGGGCTTTGCGCCGAGCGGGTGGCCTTATTTAATTGGGGTGCCAACCATACTGATGATCCTATCGAAACCATGGCAGTTACCGCCCATACAGATGAATTTCAGTTAACAAAGCCTGTGACATCGTGCGGTGCCTGTTTGCAGGTTTTAGCAGAGTATGAGAAGAAACAAGGCAATGCAATAAAAATGTTACTCTATTGCCGGCAAGGACCTATTTGGGTAGCAACCGGTGTCGAAACTTTTTTGCCATTTTTGTTTTTTGAAGACAGGCTAACCAACAAAAACCTATGAAACTAAAATTGATACTGCTGACTGTTTTATCTATCGTCAGCTTGACTACCTTCGCGCAAAGCGGTTTCCCTTTTGATAACGAGATCAGGGATTTTAAACACCAGGACAGTTTAAGCTTTCCAAAGCCGAACGGTATTTTATTTATCGGCAGCTCATCCATCCGCAAGTGGACCGATCTGGAACAGCGTTTTGCAGGTAAGCCAATCATCCGCAGAGGAGTAGGTGGCTGCGAAATTTGGCAGGTGGAAAAATACTACACACCTTATATTTTGTTCCCCTATCATCCACGGAAAATATTCATTTATGTCGGTGAGAATGATATTGCTGCAGGCAGACCTGCTGACTCGGTTTATGCTGATTTTAAAATCCTTTGGTCGATGATCAGGAAGAAACTGCCAAAGGCGAAGATCTATTATATGTCGCCAAAATATTCACCTGTGCGTGCCCAGTTCTACCCGGAAGTAAAGAAGGCTAACAGAATGGTAAAAAAGTATCTTGCCGGCAAACCTAACAGCCTGTATATTGATATGAACCCATCAATATATAAACCTGGAACCACCAGGCCCGATTCCTCACTTTTTGAAAACGATTACCTGCACCTGAACAGCAAAGGGTACGATCGCTGGCAAAAGGTGCTGAAGCCTTATGTGAACTAGCTTCTCCGTGAACTTTGTGCCTTGCTTATTGTCCTCTGTGTTTAGTTTTACCACAGAGGACAATGAGAATTAAACAGAGCGGCACAAGAAATAATTATTTTAACAAATTACTGGTCAACGGATCGATAATGGTTTTTACCTCTGATACCGTGTTGATCGGAAAATTTCCCAGGCGTGCGTGCTCGCGTATCACTTCTTCGCTTTCGGCTATATGTACGCAATAAAGTTTATCGTCGGTAACATAGGATTGTATCCAGTAATAGGGTTTGCCTATTTGCTGAACAACATCGCATGACAATTGCGAAATGGCCTGTAATTCCTCTGGTGAAAGGTTTCCCGCTCCCGGTAAAATTCTTTCTATTACAAATTTTTTCATGCTGGTAATTTTTAATGATCGCTAATAACAACAAAATTAAATCTGTACCTCTGACCCGACTATAGGGATATCCCCTATTTATCAGGTACCGACACCCTATTTTATAATTTCAAGGTTGATGGCCTCATGCACAGCCTTCACCCTTGAGTTAACATCCAACTTAAAAAGAATAGATGTTATGTGATGGTCTACCGTTTTAGCCGATATAAAAAGGCGGTCGGCTATTTCTTTATTCTGCATCCCTTCCTTCAAGAGTTTTAAAACATCTATTTCACGTTCCGTTAATCGCGCTGCATTTGATTTAGTGGTCTCACGCACACCCCGGGGGATACTTTTAATTCCCGAAGCGCGCATTTCCATTTTTAACTTTTCATATACCGCTGTGGCACCCAGCTCCTGTATCATACAAATGGCTTTCCTTTTATCTTCCTCATTCCCTTCAAATAGCGCCAACGCCTGTTCATACGGACAACCTAAGGCTTCCCAATGGGTTGTATCGTTATAGCTGTTGTGTGAAGCATGGAACGGCGCGTATTTTTTCCTGGTTTTTAGTAACCAATAGGCAAACTCATTATCCATATCGGCGTCACCCGCCTGTTCCAGTGACGTAATGGCAAAATCAACAGTTATATAATCCGTTAATACCTTGCCTGTGATCCATTCATACTCCAGTAAGGCCGCCAGTACAGGGATGATCCTTTGCAGTTCCATGGTACCAAAGGCCTTTGCCTTCGCTTCAGTTAAAAGTTGCAAAACATCGGCATCACCACGCCGCATTTTTATTGTAGCAGCGATAGCCATAGCACCGATCTTAAAAATAGTCCCCTGGTTGGTGTTATTGATCAAATTATCAGCGATATGATAAGCTTCGGCCCATTGACCCGTTTCCAATTTTAACCGCGCCATATATCCCGATAAGTGATTCATCCAGGAATCCATGTCCTTTTCCTCGCAATACTGCAGGCCTGTCTCCAGGATATTTTTGGCAAAAGCATAGTCTTTCAATAGTATCCCGTTGCAGCCCAGGTTGGAATAAGCACGTGCCGCGTGCTCATGAAAAGAATTTTTAAGAGCGATATCCAGGCTTTGTTGTAATAGATGAAGACCTCCCTTTCGTGTTGGCGCCATCCGCATTTTTACTGTCCCGACATTATTCAAAGCGTGTGAGATAATTTCTTCATCGCCCAGCTTTTTCGCAATTAATATTGCCTTTTCACCCCAATAAACAGCCTCGGGGTACTGGCTATAGATCATCGTTAATTGGGATAGGTTGCTGTAGGCCATTGCTTTTGACTTAGAGTCAGGCTGATCATCCAGTAACTCTATAGCCTGCCGCGCAAAACTTTCTGCCTGCCTGCGGTTGCCATCAACCCAACCCAGCCTTGATAAAGATCGCATGCAATCAGCTGCGCGCTCTTTATTATCATCACCCTCCCAAAGTTTAAGCGATCTGTTCATGTAAATGATGGCATCCTTATGTTTGTTGATGAGGTAACATTCATAGGCATAGCCTTCATACAATTCGTGCAGCGTATCCTTGTCATTGCCCTGGTAATATTCTATAGCCGAGAAATACAGTTTAGCTGATTCGATGTGAGCGCCGATGCATGAGGCCCTTTTTGCCGCTATTACAGCATAGTGGGTAACCAACTCGTATTGGTTAGCATTTTTTGCATGATGGATTATGCGCTCAATCTGCTGTTTCTGCTCAAAGTCGTTCAGGAACAAATCCAGGACGCGTTTATTTAACGATACCCTTAAAAGCGGTGACAAGGAAGATTCGATGGTCCTTCTATACAGCTCATGCTTAAAAGATATGCGGTCATTTTCGTGAAGAAGAATTCCTGATTCCAGTGATAGTTCAACAGCCTCCACACATGATGGATCCATTCTCAAAAGAAAATCAGTTTCAAAACCAGTTGGTTGTACCGATAGAAACTTCCATACTTCTTTGGTCTTTTCGTTTTGACGGTTAAATACCGAAAGGATGGAATCCTTTATATTATCAGGTACGCCTGCGCTATAGCTTGCAAGTATTTCGGTTACATAAAACGGGTTACCCCCCGAGATGCTGTATACACTTTCGCCGCTGTAGCCTTTTTCGGCGGCCAATGCTTCAACTGCATTCTTTGATAAAGCGGTGATCTGTAAGCGGGTAAAAATATCCCTGGGCAGCTGGCCAAATACATTACGCAACGGGTGTCCGGAAACTATCTCATTGTCGCGGTAGGTAAGTATAAAAAGACAATTTAATTGATTAATACGCCGCGCCAGGAATTTGATAAAATCCAGGGTGCCTTCATCCGCCCAGTGTACATCCTCAAAAATAAGTACGATGGATTCTTTTTGAATGCTTAGCTCCCGGAGCAGGTTGGTAAATAATTCTGTACGGTCTTTTTTGTCTCTCACACGCTCCATTACGTCACTTTGCATCTGCCAGGCTATGTCATAAAGCGGAGCCAGCGGGCGGGGGATAAACAAGGCATCGCAGGTGCCCTGCAATATTTTACAATCGTTTTTTATTTCGCTGCAAAAGGCACGTACGAGGGAAGTTTTACCAATACCGGCCTCGCCGCTCAGCAAAAGGCAGTGCCCGTCAGACTGCCTGGTGCTGTCAAATTTGGTATGCAGTGTACTGAGAAAACCATCCCTTTCAATCAACTCCATATTTGCAGGCATAAATATGATATTTTAACAAGCCGGGCGTTTTTTATTTATATAAATCTTCTGTTATTCAATGAAATACAGTTTAGTAAATATACTCGATTATCCCGATTTGTAGTATTGTATTCCCTATATTTTTTGATGATATATATTATTTGCCGGAGAAAAATAAGGCAAAGCCAGCCTTAATATAGGGTAAAAGTCTGACATCCTGTTTTTGCTTTCAGGAGATCTTTGTTTCAGAAAATCATTTGATCACTTTAATTCAACTCATCATGAAAACTGTATTACTTATCGCAACATTTGCTGTTGCTGCATTATCAAACACGCTTTATGCGCAATCAAACTCTTCAAACAATTTATACCTGGACGTCCATCACCTTGGGCCGGGCAAAGTAAAGTTCGAAGATGTTGAAAAGGCTCATGCCAAAGACCTGGCAGTTGAAAAGAAATATGGCGTACAATTTATTAAATATTGGGTAGATGAAGCTGATGGCAATGTTTATTGCCTCTCTTCAGCACCTGACTCAGCGGCAATACGGAAAACTCACGCAGAGGCACACGGCCTTTTACCCGACCAAACTTATTTGGTAAATGCAGGCAAAGAATCATCTGAGATAAATGCCGCAAGTTATTTCCTGGATATTCATCACCTGGGTGCCGGGAAAGTTACTGCTAAGGATGTAGCCGCAGCGCACCAGAAAGATTTGGCTGTCGAAAAGAAATACGGCGTGAATTTTATCAACTATTGGGTGAACGAAAAAGACGGTGTAGTTGTATGCTTTTCTCAGGCACCTGATTCAAACGCGATCATCCAAACTCATAAAGAAGCTCACGGCCTGGTTCCGGATCAGATAGAAAGAGTAAAGCAAGGCGAATAATTTTTAAGTACACCTGGACAAAATCCGGTCCTGCATCAATGCCATTTTCCCCATATCGCCCCAACCTGATTAAAGGCGGCGTGGTTCAGATAAATCGGGCATCTATACCTACTGAAAACAAAGAAGGCCCGTCACCGGGCCTTCTTCATACAAAACAAAAACAATAATCACCCTTTATTTAAATGAGGTTTCCACCTTCGTTATTTTCCACCCGGAACCGGCAGGTTCAGCAGTAATTACATCTGTGCGGGTATAATCAGCGTATTTCATGTCTACCTTTAGCACCTTCTTTAATTCGTCATCCTGTACAACTGATTTTGTGCATTGACAGTTCTGCTCAACATTAGCGTTTGCCTCCAGTGCGTCAAGAATTTGTGATTTAGACAGTGTATTCACACGCTCGCCGCGTTTCATATAGAATTGTGCGTCATCGTCTATTGCATCATCAACACCGGCTAGTTTGCCATGAACCACCGCGTTTAAGTAAGTGTCGATAACCTGATCTTTAGAATTTCCATGACCAATTGGCGCAGCCTGGGAGATGCCGCATGCCAATAATAAAGCCAGTCCCATCATCATTGCTCTAATCGTTTTCATAATATTTGGTATTTGAGGTTAAAATTGATTTATACCTATAAGACAGGAGCACATAGCACTTCGTTACACCAAAAAGCCGCAAAAAACAGATTTTAACAAACTTTTAACATTCGTTACAATGCTTTGACATTTTAGGATATTGACTAATTTGCACCTATGATGGTTGAGTTCACCACAATGATCCTGCAGTTTGCCGAGCAGGGCGAAAAGACCGGCTGGAGCTATATTGAAATACCTGCCGATGTTGCCCGGCAGATGAAGCCCGGGAATAAAAAATCATTCCGGGTGCGTGGCATGCTGGATGCGCTGGCTGTCAGTGGGATGGCTTTAATGCCAATGGGCGAGGGTAACTTTATTATGGCGCTGAAAGCCGAGGTGCGTAAAGGCATCCATAAAAATGCTGGTGCCATACTGCACGTAAAACTGGAAGAAGATGTGGATTTTAAGGTTGAGATGCCCGCCGACCTGCAGGAGTGTTTTGACTTTGAACCCGAGGCCCTGGAGTTTTTCAATACCCTGGCCAAGTCGCACCGGGAATATTTTATTAAATGGATAGAAGGCGCTAAAACCAGCGAGACACGAGCCAAACGAATAGTGAATACTATAAACGCGATGCTGAGGAAATGGTCTTACAATGTGATGATACGGGAGATGAGGAAGGAGTAGATTTGCGGATGTGCGAATTTGAAGATGTGCAGATGACTTATGCAGTATAACATACTAAGCTACCATAACCAATACAACCATTCCAACATCTACAACCTCTACAACCAATGTTCAAATGTTAATTAAATCCTCCCATCTGCACATCCGCACATCCGCACATTCTGCTATCTTTACCCATCTATATTTTTTAACTAAGAATGAGTGAAGATCTGAGTAACAATCTATCTGAAAATAACAACGATAAACTACACAATGTAACCTCGCTCAACGGGTTATACGAAAACTGGTTCCTGGATTATGCTTCTTACGTAATCCTCGACCGTGCAGTTCCCCATATCAACGATGGTTTGAAACCGGTACAGCGCCGTATCCTGCATTCATTGAAGGAGATGGACGACGGTCGTTTCAACAAGGCTGCTAACGTTATCGGTAACACCATGAAATATCACCCGCATGGCGATGCTTCCATCGGCGATGCCATGGTACAGATAGGGCAGAAGAACCTGCTGATAGATTGCCAGGGTAACTGGGGTGATCCGGTGACCGGAGACTCGGCCGCTGCACCACGTTATATCGAAGCTCGTTTGTCCAAATTTGCCAACGAGGTTGTTTTTAACCCGGATACCACCGAATGGCAAGCCAGTTATGACGGCCGTAATAAAGAGCCAATTACCTTGCCGGTTAAGTTTCCTTTACTGTTGGCCCAAGGCGCAGAGGGTATTGCTGTAGGATTGGCTACTAAGATATTACCACACAACTTTGTAGAGCTGCTGGATGCTTCAATCGGTGTTCTTCAAGGCGTAAGACCAAACCTGGTTCCAGATTTCTTTACTGGTGGTATGGCCGATTGCTCAGCTTATAATGAAGGTCAACGTGGTGGGAGGGTGCGTGTTCGCGCCAAGATCATCGAGAAGGATAAAAAGACACTGGCGATCACCGAGATCCCATTTAGCACCACTACCGGCGGTTTGATCGATAGTGTGATAGCCGCGAATGATAAGGGCAAGATCAAGATCAAGAAGATCGAGGATAATACTGCGGCAAATGTGGAGATCATCATTCACCTGGCGCCAGGTATATCGCCTGATGTGACCATTGATGCCCTGTATGCCTTCACCGATTGCGAAGTTTCTATATCGCCTAATACGTGCGTGATCCAGAACGATAAGCCGCGCTTCATTAGTGTAAACGACATGCTTACTGAGAGCACGCATTACACCAAAGAGTTGCTGAAACTGGAGTTGCAGATCAGGCTGAAAGAATTGATGGAGAAGATATTCTTTAGCTCATTGCTGAAGATATTTATCCAGGAGGGGATGTATAAGCACCCTGACTACGAAACCGCCGGAAGTTTCGAACTGGTGGTTGACGTATTGAATGGTCTGTTTGCACCATTCTTCCCGCAATTTTACCGCGAGATATTACCGGAGGATTATAAGAAGCTGATCGATAAACCGATGAGCAGCATCACCCGCTTTGACGTGAAAAAGGCCGATGAGCAAATGAAGGCATTGGAAGGGGAGATAAAGGAAGTAAAACATCACCTGAAACACCTGAACGATTACGCTATTGCCTGGTTCCAGAAGCTAAAGGATAAATACGGAAAAGGCCGCGAACGTAAAACAGAGCTGCGTACTTTTGACAAGGTTGAAGCGGCACAAGTAGCTTTAGCCAACGTGAAACTATATGTGAACCGCGAAGATGGCTTTATCGGTACAGGTTTGCGTAAAGACGAATTTGTGTGCGATTGTTCGGATATTGATGAGATCATCGTGTTCCGCGGGGATGGCAAATGTATCATTACCAAAGTGCAGGATAAGGTATTTGTGGGTAAAGATGTAATCCATGCGGCGGTCTTCAAAAAGAATGATGAACGCACAGTTTATAACATGATCTACAAAGATGGTCAGAGCGGAGTTGGTTATATCAAACGTTTCAGCGTAGTTGGTGTAACCCGCGATAAGGAATACGACCTGACCAAGGGATCAAAAGGCTCAAAAGTACTATACTTCACGGCCAACCCGAATGGCGAGGCTGAAGTGGTGAACGTTCAATTGAAACCGCACTCTAAACTCCGCAAATTGCAGTTTGACGAGGATTTTGCCTTGATCGCCATCAAAGGCCGTGCCTCGATGGGTAATATCATTACCAAATATCCGATAAAAAAGATCGTACTGAAAAGCAAAGGTGTTTCCACCCTGGCGGGGCGAAAAATTTGGTATGACGAGATACTAAAACGCCTGAACGTAGACGGCAGAGGCAAATATCTGGGTGAGTTTGACGGTGACGACCGCATACTGACTGTTATAAATAACGGGGTGTACGAACTGACCAACTTCGACCTGAATAACCACTTTGATGATAAGATGATCTTGATCGAGAAGTATGAACCGGAGAAGGTTTATTCTGTGATCCAGCTTGAAGGGAAATCGAAAAACTATATGGTTAAGCGTTTTGTGTTCGAGAATACCAGTTTGGGCAAACAAACCAGCATCATCAGCGAAGAAGGCGGCTCGAAATTGATATTGATATCAGGCGCAGCACAGGTGATGGTGAAAGTAGATCAGCTTAAAGGCAAAACCGAAACACCTGAAACGATGGAGGTCGACCTGTCAACCCTGATCGATGTAAAAGGTATGAAGGCGATGGGTAACCGTTTATCGCAGCATCCCATAAAATCGGTTGAGTTGTTGTCTGAAATTAATCCAGAAGTGGAAGAAGCAGAACCGGAACCAGTAGCAGAGACAGAAGAGGTAGATGAAGCAGACGTACAGCCAGAAGAGTTATCCCCAAAATCTGAAGAGCCAAAGCCAGAGCCGTCGAAACCAACCGAAAAGCCTGTTGAACCGGAGCAAAAACCAGAAGAAACCCCGCATAAGAAAGTCGATTTTGAGATCACCAACCCGGATGATATTGAAATGGATGATAACGGACAATTGGGTTTGTTTTAAAAAGGCATTTTTCACAGAGATGGCACGATTCATCGTGCCATCTCTGTGAAAATCTTGTCATTCTGAGCGAGAGCGAAGAATCTATTACGGGTCATGATTGTAACCTGAGGTCATGAAAGCTTTACGGAATAGATGCTTCACTATGTTCAGCATGACAAAATAATTTGTCTCGTCCTTCGCAATGACGGTAATAATTCACAACCTCCCCAAATACACCTCCGTATCATACCTGAACATTACCGTTCCGTTAGTCTGATACTGATCGAAAATTGCCTTCAATTGAATGCTGAACAGGTGCCCTTCCGGCGTATCCTCAGCCGGAACATAAGATGATGAAAAAGCACGGCCGGCCAATTGTTCAAAATTAAACACCTGGTAGTTGGAGAACTTAGTAAGTTTATATTTACCATTTTGATAGAAGGCCACAAAGTCAGCCTCAGTTAAATTCTGGTGATTTACACGCTCATAGTCGCTGCTTTGCTGTGTCAGGAGTAATTCATAAGCTATCGCGAAATCATCGGCGTCAATACAGCGGTTATTCCATATCAATGCCACATGTCCGTGAGGAGCCAGGATGCGTTTAAATTCAGCCTTGGTTTCCCTATTATTGAACCAATGAAAAGCCTGTGCGCAAACGATCAGGTTGACGCTTTTATCAGGTAAAGATGTATCCTCCGCTGTGCCGCTCACGGAATGAAAAGCGTTTAACGATTTCAAATGCTTTTCAGCCTCATGCCGCATCGATTCATTGGGTTCAACCGCATAAACAGTATATCCACGGTCGAGCAATAGTTTGGTAAAGATTCCGGTGCCTGAACCTATGTCAGCAATAACCGATTCTGATGTCAGGTGGCATTCGTGCTGCAAATGATCCAATACCTTATCAGGATAGCCAGGCCGGTATTTTGCATAGTTAGCTACCCGGTTACTAAAACGTACAGTTGAATCATGCGACATAGGTAAAATTTAATTTAGAAAATCTGAACTTCCGCCAACCGCATTGCGCCAAGCCTAAACACTTATATAAAACGAAGCCTCAAACACGTGCCCATATTTAAGCGACTGTATCGCTTCCTTTTTACTTATATCGACGTGTTGCCCTTCGGAATCTGCGCAACCTAACCAGGGTTCTATACAAACAAAGTCGGCACCCGGTTTGGCCCAAATTCCAAGGTAATTAAAATGAGGGAATTCCACAGCTAAGCTCTGATCGTGTTTGGTGCTCTTTATGGTGATCTCGCGCGAATTTAAATTCTTGAATACCCAGGCATCCTGCTTGAACATATCACGGGTAAGCGGTATACGGTGCTTATCAAGCGCCACCGGTTCTGTTTGACCGGTATAATATCCTTTGTCTGATAATAAATGCTTATCCAGCTTATCATCGGCGTCGAACTCCAGGTAATAATCTTCATAGTTCTCACCTTTATTAAAAGGCACATTAAATGCCGGGTGACCACCTACCGAAAAATAAATAACATCACGCTCATGATTGATCACTTTATAAGTAACACGAAGAGCATTTTCTATTAAATCATAACAGATCTGAAAATCAAATTTGTAGGGATATACATCCAGCGTATGATCAGAATAAGGCAATGAAAACCTGGCCGAAGTCTCGCTGGATTCGATCAGCAGCAATTCAGACTGCCTGTTGAACCCATGACGTTCCATTTTGTAAGTCTTGCCATTTACCAGCAACTCATTATCGATCAACCCACCTACAACCGGGAAAAGGTTTGGAGCGTGCCATGGCCAAATCGCCGGATCAGCCTGCCATAAATGCTCAACACCTGTGACCTTGTTATAGACCGAGGTTAACTCACCCCCTTTATTACGGATACTTACTTTGAGGAAATCGTTTTCAATGGTAGTCATAGGTATTGGTTAAATGGTTGTTAGCTTAATACAAATTACTGTATTTTTTCTAAAAGCGCGATGATTACTTAACCAATAAAAATGGAAATTGTTAATCGGTTTTTAGAGATTAGCGATCAGTCTTAAAGAAGAAGGAAATTTAGTTCTCCAGGTAAGAATAAATGGTATTTCTCGTCCTAAACTTAACCACTACGATTACCCCATCGGGGTAACATGTTGGTAGAAAGGATATAAAAAACATTTTTGCGCCGTAGGTGCAATACATCTTCGCCATCCCTGTCGTTTAATATTGCACCTACGGAGCAAAATGCCGTGTCGATCAATATTTCTACAACAATTTGGCTCCTAACGGAGCAGCTTTTCTTAATGCTTGTATTACACCAATTACTGCCCCTGTTTAATCATCGTCATCTTTCTTCTTTTTCTCCAATATCACAAATGCACTGCGTTTTGGCGCAGGCATTACGGAGCTTTCACCTTTTACCGATTTCCAGATCACTTCATTCAGATCCAGGTCTGGCACTTTATCCTCTTTTGCCAGGTTGAAGAATTGCGAGCGACGGCTGCTTTCATTATCGGCCACGTTTCGCTGCTCCAGGTCCACTTCGGCAGGTTTTGCTATGTATGGGGTCAAGTCTGGTTTGTTAGAGAAGCATTCATACAGAGGTTTCGCCGCAGCATCATACTGGCTCATTGGTGGTAAGCCCAATATCAATTCGATGGTGCGCAAAACACCGGAAGTAGAATACATCTCATGCACGACAGCGCCACGTTTTACATAACCACCTGCTACAAATGCAGGTGAGCGGTGTGCATCAATATGGTCGGGCCCGTTTTGTGCGTCATCCTCTAAAATAAACACAGCGGATTCTTTCCAGAGCGGGCTTTTTGAGAGATGCTCTAAAAATTTTCCGATAGCCAGATCATTATCACCCACAGCGGCGGTAGGTGATATAGCACCTTTATGCTGCCCGCTGGTATGATCATTACAAATCCGTACGGTATTAAATTGAGGAACAGCTTTTATAGCTAACAATGAATCAAAATCGTGCTCCCATATCGCCTCACGTGTAAGGTCTTTAATGTCCAGGTCAAAACTAGGAGCTTGTACACAGTAATGGCCTTGCAAAGTTTTGATGTTAGGTTTATAGTCATCTGCAAACTCGCCGTAGGTGCGGTAGCTCACACCTGCACGTTTGCAATAATCCCAGATGTAGCCATCGCGTGGATCGCCTGCAGCACGTGTTCCTTCCGAGTCATAATTCCCCCCGCGACCGCCATAACTTGTCGGCCACGTTTTCTCAATAAAATCTGTCGCATAAGCAGCGGTGCTCCAGTTGTGTCCATCAGCGCTTACCTCAGCGTCAACATAAAAATTATCAAGCAAAACAAACTCGTTTGCAATTGCGTGATGATTTGGCGTAATATGTTTACCGAAAATACACAGCGAGGTATCGCCGTTACCCTTAGGCATATCGCCCAAAACCTGGTCGTAGGTACGGTTCTCTTTGATGATATAGAACACATGCTTGATCGGCGATTTCTCACCCCGTTTGCGCGGGATGGGATTGCTTTCTTCGCCATCAGCCAAAGCAGTCTTCTGTGTATTGAAAGGTGTGTTGGCATAAACCTGTTTGGTATATGCTTTAAGCTGAGCTTCCTGCGGCGCTTTGATAAAGGATAAAGTGCCTTTGAACAAGCCACCAATGTATTGCTCTTTAACGTTTTTTGCACCGGATTGATAGCTGCTATTGTCAGTCTTCTTTATAGGTTGTGGGCCATGCGGGTTAGCCATCGAGGTGAAGCCTTTGCCATTGCTCACCAATATTTTATTACCCAAAGTTTTTACGTTGGTTGGGTACCAGCCTACGGGGATAAAACCTAAACTATGGCTGCTGCCGGGTTTAGAAACATCAAATACTGCCAGGCAGTTATTATCTGCATTGGCAATATATAGCGTCTTTTCATCTGGCGATAATGCTAATCCATTGGTAGTTGAACCCGTTAGCCGGGTAGGGTAAAGCGATGTAGAAAAGGTCTCAACCGTCTTTTCAGTCGCCGTATTGATCACAGAAACCGAATTGTCGTTCGCGTTAGCAACAAATAAATAAGATCCTTTTTTATTCAATAGCAATTCGTTGGGGTGATTGCCGGTTTTGATGGTCTTAGCAAAGCTTCCGGTTGCGGTATTATAAACCACTACTTTTTCGCCGCCCCAGATAGAAATGTAAAGACTCTTGTTATCAGGAGAAAGAATGCAGCTATAAGCCTCGGCAGGTAGTTTAATATGCTTCACAACCTCGCGTGTTTTCAGGTCGACCACATATAATGCGCTGTCTTCTTTGGTAACGGTATATAAACGTGTATCACTTTTATTGACAGCAATTCCTGTTGAACAAACCTTATCTTTCGGCCATGATGCAGGCGCTATTTTGATAGTATCAGCTTTGCCGATCTTGTTATTTTCTATGTGGTAGCCTAATATCCGGTTGTCATTGCCGCCTGATACATACAAAACTTTTTCGTCGTGACTAAATGCCAGTCCATACCATGATTTGCTGATCACTTTCTCGTCCAGCAGCTTCTCATTCTTCGGGTCGATCAGTTGAATTGATTGTGTACTTTGGCCATTGTTGGTCACTGCCAGTAACCTGCCCGATGCAGATAATTGTATATTCAGCGGCAGATCGCCTAACGATAAACTCGTGCCAGCCGGACTTAATTTCCAGCCGTTAGGAAGTAATACCTGTCCTGTTTTTTCAATTTTTCCGGGATGCTGGGCATAAGCCTGGAAAGCAAGGGCCGAAAGTGCGAGAATGGAGGAGAGTAATTTTAATTTCATGGTTAGTGTAGATAGTCTATCAAAATTACGGATTGATAAGATGTAAATCTACTATTAACAGAAACTTAATCTTAGTGATTAGTTAATCAGCGATCAGAGATTAGTTGCAATGGTTGTATAACTTATTGGCTGGTCTTCAATAGTGATCTGATAACCGAATCTTTTTGAGCGGGTGTCAATTTGTAATTGAACTTAAACAATGTGCCTTCGAAATCGCCATAAGTTGAATTAGGGATCACGATATAGCGCTTACCAAATTGCTTCCTTAGTTTGTCGGTGGTGGCGGCGCGATTTTGTTCTGATGGGTTATTATCATACGAGGCATCAAAATCGGGCAGGTTATCGCCGCAAAGCAAAATGATATGGTAATTCTTCAAAACTTCCTGCCTGCGGCTTTCCTTGCTTGACGCGCCTTTTCTTAACAATAAATGCGCGTCATCAGCATAAGGTAAGTGGTATAACTGCAGATTTTTTAAAGTAGCCGCGCGTTCATCTTCATCCCTGTTGGTGATGTAAAATATCTTAACGCCCCTGGAAGCTGCGTATTTAAAAAACGACGGTGCGCCCGGTAC
>Ga0310811_10005542_pt1 | contig 15989 bp, 13 predicted proteins | sample YCmetagenome_FD_207642 | JGI IMG/M metagenome (GOLD analysis project Ga0310811, IMG submission 207642) | Soil microbial communities from experimental microcosm in Duke University, North Carolina, United States - YC | ecosystem: Engineered > Artificial ecosystem > Soil microcosm > Unclassified ...
GCGCATGACGAACTTTGTTCTAAAGTTTCATGCGGTGTTTTCGCGCGCGACTCGGCCTCGAGGCCTATGGGCTTATCGTGGAAGCCGAAAGGCAAGTCATGAATTCAGCACATATCAAAGCCAGACTGACTACAGGTGTGATAATTCATTCCAACACATTGATTCAAATATACCTTGGATTGATCAGTACTAGTTTGCATTTCATGGCGCCGGACGGCATTGAAAGACTTACCGAAGATACCACAGCTGGTTTTGATACTAAAAGACCAAGGCGAGTATCTCAGAGAGTAAGGATACACTGGGGGGAAAAACTCTACAACATTTCTTGAATGATCGTAAGGGCGTGGGGTGGGGCCATGGTGAGTTTTTATCTGAATATATTAGATCAAGGCGTTGAAATGCGAGTTACGCAGTCAATCAGTCACAAGGAAGACATGATACACGTTGCGGTGGAAGATATTGATAGGCAGCTGTAGACCCTACAGAATGCACTGCTTTTTCAAACCGGGACCGTTACCGCTGGACTTGGAAAAGTCCAAGGGTCGGGGAATGAAAATTTCCCCTTATGTGATCATATGATGATATACTAGGTTAAGTTTCCAACCACGACTCAGTAATGACGGTCGAATTGCGATATTCGAATAACTATTCTTAGGGCTAGGGTAGAAGAAAGGCTGAGTGACCTGATCAATTGATCAGTGGCAGGCAAAAGATAATCGATAAGGGACTCTGCGAACAGCTCAATTCGGTTGCCCCCAGCGCAGGTTCCGCGAACTTCCAAATAATGACAGGCTAATGCCGAGTATCAGATCTCTGTCAAGTTCTTACTAGACCATCATTGCTAGGCTTGAATTTACGAACACCGACTTGGACTCCGTAGCATAGTAGGGGCATTCAAACCTGCTTATCGCGTATATGACAAGTGTTAACGTTCATGTCCAGTACTAGGTACTACCGTTGTTCATGGAGAAGCACTGGTCAGCCGCTGCACAGCACCGAGTTGTACGCCCCGGAGTTTTATCTGATGTCCTTGTGATATGAGACGCTTCTTCTTGTGGAGTCAACAGCATTGTGAGTGCTCATGTCGAACTAATGCAGTAAGACTACTTGATATCACAAGGGTCTGTTGAACTCTGCATACCCATCTCAAACCTACGGTTGTCTATCACGGTAAATTCATTCATTTAGACCCAGCTGCCATCAATAGGGTCGTTATCCACCTGATCATGATGTTTTAGGGACTTCGCAGCCAAGACTGTATGTTCTGACAGGTCAGAAGACTCGCGGCAGTGGCAAGTTTTATAATGCACATGCTTTACTTCTGTGAAAATGGCAAGGATGCCCCCGGTCCAATAAATGTGAGATCGTTCTCCGCTTGCTGTAGCTCTTGACACTTTCCATTTATCTAAGCTTCTCTTCGTTCAAGCTACTGCCCCAACGTAATGTCGCGACTGGTTACGGAGGATTCAACATCTAACAGCGAGTAGTCTTTTACATGGTGAATTAACACTGATGACAAATGCTTAGTGAATTACTGGAAACGGCTGCGCATTAATTGCTCGCTGTCTATCTCACGTCTCACCAGTGAGGGTACCACTTCAGTGAGTGCTTATTAATGGGCGCCTTGCAGACAATGGCTGACTTGATGCTGTGTACCTATAGGGCAGTTCCGATGAATCAAAAGTGGTCCCAGATCTCACAACGAGTAGTACTAGCTCTGAGTCACCTTATATTGTCTCGCCTTCTGTGTCAATTTCAAGTTTCGTGGTCGTTGCGCCTCCAGTGGTTGCACATGAAGATCCTGAATGCGAGCGTGATTTTTCTTCTCCACTGACGCAATTTTGCCAAAAAATGTGTGTGTATTCCTCCGAAAATCACGGCACATTGAGCTGAAGCTGAAGGTCTTTATTTCCAGTGATGTCGACTTCAAAAAATACCATGATGAACCTCGGGATCTCACACGTTATATTAGACGCACCCAGAAACACCCTGACAATGGTGGTGGATTTGGTACTGTCTGGAAGTGCAAATTGGCTTCCTTCCCTCGAAACAGTATCGAAGTTCGTCAATTAATTAGTTTAATTTCAAAAGATAAGCTTGACCCTACTAGATGCCCCCGCGAGACGTCGCAGTCAAGGTTCTCAGAGTGCTATCAAGGAATCCGGAAGACATGGACAAATTGATCAAGGTCAGTTCTTGACATTGTGCAGTCAATGTATGTGGCATCTGCAATCACTCTATCCAGAAACTGCGTCAGGAAGTCTTTGTTTGGCAACAGCTGGAACACTTGCATATACTGCCTCTGTATGGCACTACGGACGGATTTGACACTATCCCAGCGCTAGTGTGTCCATGGATGGAAAACGGGTCTCTTCAGCAATATCTAAAAACAATGTGGCATGAGCAGTTACCGCCTGAGTTGCGTCGTCTCTTTTCTCTCGTGAGCATTTTTGTCTATATCTTATATATGCACCCTCAAATTAGTTGGAATACAGCTCTTCCAAGTCGTTTCAGGCCTGCGGTATCGTAAGTGAATTTGTGGCTCTGCGACCTCATTCAGCCTATACACAATGAATCAGTGCATCACAAAAACATTATACACGGGGACCTTATGCCTGTATGTCACCATGGTTTTCTCACTAGTCGGCCCTACTCATAAAATATCAGTCTAATGTTCTGATCGATGAGAACGAGAACGCTCTCCTTGCAGACTTTGGCCTGTCGCGCCTGGTTGGGGACCATGAAACATCTTTCTTTGGATCTCTCGGCCCAGGCGCAATTCGTTGGGCTGCTCCAGAGATCATACCACTCAATCCTGAAACACCCGACAAAGAAGTTAGTGAGCCAAACAAAGCAAGTGACATCTATTCATTTGGTTGCATCATGATGCAGGTAATGCCGACTATCTTATGTATCGCAAGTGATTGATTTCAAATATCTCATTAGGTACTATCCGGCCAGCCCCCATACTCTGATATAGTGAGCGAGACTTGTGTTACTGTGGCTAAATTCCAACGTCTTCCGCCAACACGACCGCCTGCAATCGATGATGTTTACTGGTGCTATATTGAACGATGTTTGTCGCCATGCATTGAGATGCGACCTTTGGTTGACGAAGTTTTGGAATACATTAGGGCAAAATGCGACATAAGTTAATTTGTCGAGCTGGCCGTTCTCGCCAGTGATATGAACGATTTGAAGTTTACTTGTATCCTTGCGGTCGCATCACATGTTGTATTTAATTCCAGTGTATTTATTCCATTGTAATACTGTATACATTGCTAGTACTACTTACTGCACCTAATTTTAATGTTCACCTACCTTTGTGAGCGATGCAAATCTAACTTACACTACGGGGTCCGTAATATTTAAGACAGGTCTGAATGTCGTGCGAAATGTCAAGGCAATACTTAATATTTAGGTTAGCATCTAAGCAGATGTAAAATTTCAAATGTTAAACAAATCTTCCATGACAAGAAAAATATGAAGCATCAGTGAACATTTTGCTGCTGGCTGAACATCAATGACAATAAGAAATATAAATATATCTTTAATGCTGGCCTATACTTCGAAATGAAACTTCACATTTAAGACTTGAAAAAACTTCAACAACTATGGCACATGACCGAATGTCTGCTCATACATGAAGTTTAGACTGCTACATAGACGGGCATTTATATTGAAAGTACCTCCTGATGATAAAACATGAAGATAAAGTATAAAGATTTCTCTCCAGACAATATGAATCACCTGATGATTGCCCACTCACCGCCCACTCACCCACTCACAAGTAGATAATCTCCTGTGCACATGAGGGATAGGATGTAAAAGCTTGAGTGATTCTGACGCAGCCAACATGAGAATGGGGGATAACGACTTGTAGCTGTTTAAAGAAAAATCATATTCCATATCCTAACAGTTGTATTCCATATCCTAACAGTCATATTCCGTATCCTAACAGTCGTATTCCATAGTTGTATTCCATATCCTAATGGTCATATTCCATATTCTAACAGTACTGTACAGTATGGTGAAATCAAAAAAAAAAAAAATTCATCTAGTTGTCCGTGAAAGCTGAGAAGATATCAGAGGTGTACAACAAACGACAAAAAAGAGACTTACCACTTGCTTTAGTAGTGAGAAAGTTAGAACATGCAGTGTCAAGATTTTTCTTGAATTTCTTTGTCGCTGCATTGAACTTGAGTCCTTGTTTCCAACGTGTGTTGTTCACCGGCCCATTGTTGTCAGATGAATCGCAGCAGCGAGAACACCTTGATGAATGTTTTCAAGGTGCTTCTGGAACCAGTCTTCACATTGAGAAGACCAGAACCCCATGTCCAACCCTGATCCAGCCCACGCCTGAGGCCTTGGCCACCAAGACAACCTTTCTATGCATCTGTTATCTAATGTTTCAAATATGAGTGTGTTGCGAGTCAATATGGATAGGGAAACTTACTCATGTACACATAATATGTTCTGCAGATGAAACAACCTCCTCTTCCGACAAATCATCATTGAAGTGAGTCTCACCATTGAGAGACAACATTTGTCCAAATGGCACAGCATCTTGTGAAATGCCAATCAAGACCAAGGGGAGGATATTGAAGCCAAGGCTATGTAACGCTAGCTGCCATAAGATCCCACCATGAAGAAGAGTGGCTTGTGCATGATCCTCCTTCATGAACTCGTGATGATACTGCTCGTATGTGATATAGTCAGCATAAACCACCTTGAAAGGGGGCTGGAAGTATCTGAGCGAGTATGTCCAAAGTTCACTAAGTGGGCGCTGAGCGCTAGGAGGAACTGCCATGGGTTGCAGTGTCTTGAAAGTAATTCCCTTTTTCAGGAGTTCAAGGGCAATGGTAGAGATATCAGAACCCCAGTCACAGCAGAGGCACATCACGGCTGTAGCAGTGTCAGGGACCATGAGTTTCCAGGGGACGAGACTTCGTGATTGACTTGGCTGGATGATATAGAGTCGCTCCAGGCTGGGAATATTGAGATAAGAAACTTGAATGAACGCATTCAAAGTAGACAAGGGAGTCCTGGGTGCCAGGTCCCAGTGATCGGACGGGATCTCAGACAACTGAGTTGCGGGCAGGGTGACAAGGTAGCCTACGAAGCATGTAATGACATACTGTTGCATGTCTGAAATGGAGTCAACATCTTTGCCCGAGTCCCCGACAATGTTACACATGTGACTGAACTTCTGCTTATCCACCCAGCTATCAAAGGCTGTAGATCCACCAATAGATCTGGTAGTTGACGCTGCCAGATGAAAGCTGAGATGAAATCATAAGTGCATGACAAAGTGTTCAATACCCTCAGTGTAATCAGAGGAAGCTGCAACCTCATGACATCCAAAGTAGTTGTGAATGTCCTGCAAGAAGCTGGACAATGATGGAGGCACAGGGGGTGGTGGTGGCAGAGGATCAGGGATGGGGTCCGAGACGTCGAAAAAGTCTTCTTCCCAGTCGCTGTCAGGGGTACTAGTGGGATCCAACTGATTACACAAGTCCCACTCATTTCTGAATGAGTCATACAGTCTTGTGGAGTTACTGTAGTTCCCCCGAGTCGATGGTACTTCAGCCTTGATGAGGGGGATGCGTAGTAGGAAGTCCCCATACTTGTGTTGAGGTTGCCATTCGAATACTGTAGCCATACTAGACTTTCCAGGAATATTATGGCTCTTTGCTGCCTGTTCCCGACTCTCGTGTCATTGCCGTTGAGCTGGGGATTCTTTCGCCTGCTTCTTCTTATTTTCCTTGAGGTGACGTGCAAAGAATGTCTTCCAGTCTTCTCCTGATTTCTGGCCACTGAGTTGTTTCGGGACAGGAAAGTGAGGGTCCCCTTGAGGAGCTTCAGGTGTGGGCCCCCATCCAAGGGTGCTGTCATCCCATCCAAGGGCACTCTGAGACTGAGAGCCATCATCCCACTTACCCCAGATGCCATCATCCTTACCCCAGGCACTATAATTCTGACCCCAGGCGCTGTTACTTGTGCGCTGTGCCTCAATTGCATGAGTGATAACTTCTTTGGATGGGTTATAATGATGCAACTTCACGTCAAACACAGCAACTTGTTTGATGTGAACCCAAATTGGGATCGAGAAGTGTTTGAACATGGGAAGTTGCAGTTCCCAAGGGCAGTGAATGGATGATATGAAAGTGCCGGTGTGTGGAACCTTAGTCGAGATATCTCCAACAAATGAACAGGACAATTCGTGGACCCATTCGGCTGGTATGGGGCATCTGGGGTTATTGATGAGGAGAGCCTTCCAAGGACGATTTGATCCATGATATTGGTGACTCATGATGTACCATGAGCATACAGCAGCAATCACTAGGCATGTGTTAGTTGCAATCAGACTGAATATATCATTCACATACATAAAAATGCATTGCAGGATTTCAGTGCGACTTTTTTAGTGAGCTTCGCATCTGAGTGTGACCTTTGGTACCCATACTGAGCGGGAGGGTGTGGAAGTTTAGTCTCCCATGGAACTAGAAGCCCAGCTCCCAAAAGCTCCTGACACCAGAGTAACTTTTTCTCTAGTTCGACCCAGCTTTCTCTAATGTCATGGTGGAGGATGTGCTTTCCCTGACTGTCGAGCTCTATGTGCAGGGAGAACATCGAGTGATTCAGACACTCAAATATTGGACTGTTGAAGCTAGGGTTCAAGGGGATGAGAGGAAACCATGGACAAGCTGCATATGCCCAATGAGTGGTAAGGGGTGAAGTGGTGTCATCCAGAGATGAGTTGTGATCATCCCAAGGGTCCCAGGCTGGCTTGTAAGGAATATCGTTGGGAAGAAAAGATGCAGTAAAGGAGGTGAAGATCTTCTTGTTGTGCATGAAGATGTTGAGATTGCGGGGCATGTTGATCTCAATGGTACAAACTGATGAGTGAGTCGGAGGAGTACACAATGAACTATCTCAATGGTACAAACTGATGAGTGAGTGCAGGTGTGAGGTATACTGACTATCACAGTGGTACAAAACCGATGAGTTAGTTGGATGATGATGGAGAGGAAAGGAGAGGAAAGGAGACCTTTAAGTATCAGGCGAGACAATTGAATTATGTAATTGTTCCACCTCCACTGTGGCCACTGAGCTTTGAACTTTGGGGCAACAATAGACAGGACAAGTGGACTTTTGAAACAAGAAACCACAAGGCATTGTGGTACAGGCAGATGTTTTACCACCACCACAGTACAAACTGTTGTGTTAGTTATAGTAACATAAGCTATCACAGCCATACAAACAGTTGTGTAGTGGTTGCTAGTAAAGCTTGATAGTTTGGGACTTTGGTCAAACTTAAGAAGCGCAACAAACACTCACAAATAATATAATGTCAGCAGGGGTTTGTAGACAGCTTGACAGTACAAACCATCGAGCTCGAAAAAGTCAGGGGTGAGATAAGATAATACTATCACAACCATACAAACGGTTGTGTAGTGGTAGCTAGTAAAGGAGTTAGTTAGAACTTTGGTGAATTTGGGATGATGCAACAAATAGCTACAAATAATCTTATGTCATCATTGACCTGATCAAGTCGCCCACCAAGGGTGTGCCAAATAGTCCTAAATTCTTACATCATCATTCCATCCTTTTGAGATCAAGTCCTTTACTTTCAGCTTCCCTCATCTAGATGAACTCAACAGTTTGTACTGTCGAGATCAACATTCACTTTCAATATACCTTCAAGCTCAACAGTTTGTACCGTTGAGCTCATCGATCTACAATATCCCCAGGTTTGATAGTACAAACTATCGAGCTGTCTACATCAATGCCCCTCTTTCAAACTGAGGTGGGTGACTTAGTCTCAATCATCCAAATGCTGACATAACATTATTTGTAGCTGTTTGTTGTGACATCTCAAAATTTGCCAAAGTCTCAACTACCTCCTTTACCTGCTACTACACAATCGTTTATACAGTTGTGATAGTATTATCTTACTTATCTTACTCCTGACTTTTTCGAGCTTGACAGTTTGTACCGTTGAGCTCATTGATCTCTAATCTTTTTGAGCTCGATAGTACAAACTATCAAGCTGCCTACATTAACGCCCCTCTTTCGGACTGAGGTGGGACTTAGAAGTTCTCAAATCATCCAAATGCTGACATAACATTATTTGTAGCTATTTGTTGCAACATCTCGAAATTTGCCAAAGTCCCAACTAACTCCTTAACCAACTACTACTTACTTCACAATCGTTTGTATGGTTGTGACAGTATCATCTTTCCCCTGACTTCTTTGAGCTCAATGGTCTGTACCGTCGAGATCATTCATCATTTAATCTCTTCGAGTTCAATAGTTTGTACTATCGAGCACACATCAATTATACACTACTGTCTTCATTCCATGCACCACAAAGTTCCAAAGTTGCTCCCTCTATGGATTCATGTTCATTTGGATGGGCAAGCTCTGCTTGTGCATCCACCTAGTAGCTTGATGCCCGACGATGCGGAGACATGTTCAGATTTGGATATTCCTTAAGAATACCCTCCACTAGACCATATGTAGGTGCACACGTGGATGATCAATTGGTCACCCACATAAGCGCAAGCCTAGGTAAAGAACAATATGGCCAATCACTGGAAGTGCACTTCACACTTTGATCGCTTCGAGCTCGATCATTTGTACTATCAAGCTCATTGTTCCCATCATTCCCCCTCAATAGTACCATGGTCTGAGCTTGATGGTTTGTACTGTTAAGCTCATCATTCATGGCCCAGGGAAGTAGATCATGCGAGTCCAGTCATATACTTGTCTCAATTCCTCCATCATATGTAGTGTAAGTTTACAGCATGTCTAGTATTATGTGAGAATAACATCTTTTCCTCCAGAATCATTGCCTCTAGTATCAAGCTGTCATATCCTCAGCATCTCATAAAATACCCTTTCAGCTTCAGCAGTGATGTCATCTTTTTCATCAATGGCACTTTCATCTTCACCCACATCTCCTTGCACCTCTCAAATGACATCCATAAGCCTTTCCACCAATTCATGCAACACTAGGATATCACTTTTTTCGTGTACTTCTTCTTGTGCATGCAGTACTTTGTCGAATACCGCTTCATGCACACTTTCCTGAAGATCATTAACAAAGAATGCCCATGTATGTCTCATGCGCTGGGCAAGGTCTGCTGATATCATGTCCTGGAGACATAAGTTAGTGAAGTATTTTGCTAGGTTAATGATGACTGACATGATTCACATAATTTTTTGTCAAGAAACACAAGGTCACCAACAAGGCACCTATGTGAATCAAGACTGCAAGAATTTGCATCAGTACATGCAACAGAGACCAGTATTTTTCTGAGGTGAGGGTTTCCTTCTTCATGCCATAATCATAGACCCATAAATTGACTGTAGCCTTACCCCACCCTAGTGCTTGTAATCCACTGATGACTATGCAGTGCCCACTGATGTCATGTGTCTTGAAACACAATCAGTGTCATATCTCTGAGGTATTTCAATACCTACAGCTATTGTCTGCACCAGCCCAGCATTGGAGTGATGAAGGGTCTCCAGTAACTTCCCCAACTTCCTCTCGAATATATACACCAAACCATTGTCACTGCCACCTACCACCAACCTCCCTTTGGCACCAAATGCCACCTGCTTTGGAACTGATATGCTGGGAGGAGCAGTGATGAAAGTTTGAACTGGCTCCTCATCGCTGACAAGTCAATATAATGTAAACCTGTCAGTTGCGTTGTCTACCACAAATATGCCCCTCTTTTGGTTGACTGCTGCATGTCCACTGGAGGAGGAGCATCATTCATATTTTGGTAGCTTGCAATGAACCCTTTACATCACCGATTGGCAGCTATATTCCTTCAGTACTGCACCATCATCCCCCTTCAGCTTGATGAAGTTGCCATCATATACTCCAAACACATAGAAACCTTTGTTGTCTGCAAATGCTACAGACTTTGGCACAGTGTTATCCAGTCACGCCGCAAAAATGGCCTCCAGTTGCAAATTTGTATTTAGAGCAAGGACCTGAACTATCTTGTCCCTTGTCCTGACTGCGATTCGAGTACTTCTTTCAGAGTACATATCCCATGACATATATGTAATCTCGAAGCCCGATCCGAGCCTCCTGGTGCAAGTTTCCTGAAAAAGCATCTGGTTGATATTAGGCGTGAACTCAATGGTGAACCAGGACATCCTTACATCTACTGGACTACATCGCAAAAATGCAATGTAACCCAGCCCTGTTCCATAGCAAAGGGTTTCTGTCATGGCCAGTCTTGTGGTAATCCAGACAGCGCAGCTGACTGTGCCTTGGGACTCATTGTGAGTTGAGCATGTGAGTTCTTTCTGAGATTTGATGTCCCAGACTTTGATGCCTTCAGTGCCTGTTGATTTTGTTAGCATTCCATTGGTTAGAACACTGGTAATTTACCACCGCATGCAAGAGCTTGGCCATCATTAGATATTGTGAGCACATGGACAGACCCACTGTATGTTGTGAGGCGGGCTTGATGCTGGAAGCATTGGGTTGATTTTCTGAATAGAGACCAGAAGTGGAAATACATTGCTGGGGTGAGTTTAATTGATGTATTCACTAGCTCAACAATCAATAATCTTTATACTAGGGCCATTTTTGTGATTCCATTTGTATTTGTCTTTTTATGCACGACGTAGTTTGACTTCTCCTAGACAACTATCTTTTTGTTGATTTTTTGTCTTTTGGCATTTTTTTATTCTAATTACGACACTTATCTTAATGACTTTTGTAGTAATTTGCTTCGAGACTTCTCCAAGACAACTTTGTGTTGTTGATCCCATCTTTATTGTTTTAACATAATATTTCTAGTCTTATGTGTCACCTCATAAATGCCATTACCACTCACATTGCCAGCTTGTCCCACCTTACGCTTAACACATAGATCATGCACAACACATTGACAGCTGTCTCTCCCTTTTATGATCAAGAGCCTGGTGCTCCACCCCCCTTCCCACCTATGCTTACCAACCGGCTCATACTTTTTAGCAGTCCTCGTCATTCAACTATGCTCATCACTGATGAGATTCTTCTGCCAAAGGTTAGCACCATTTTTCGTCTTGTTTTTCATACTGAGAGTATCTGCAGCCCAAGAACATTCTGGCACCTGAGTTCAAGCTCACGACATGCCCATCCAAGAATACCAATCATCTTTTCTCACCGTACTTGAAGAGTGGCTCTCTTGAGCATTCTCATTCTCGGACACCGATTCCCTCGGATTCATCAACTTCCTTGGATTCGCTATCAGACAGTGACTTGTCAACTTCAGCTAGTCTATCAGAAGACTCAAAGATTCCAAAGCCTCCTGGTGAGCCTGAGCATCCTGGGTGTGGAGGATATATGCTCTGCGAGGCTTTGGATTGGAGCCCAAAGGCATACAGCAAGTTCAAGGTTAGTATCACACTCCCACTGATATATGCCTTTTATTTACCAACACCTCAAGAATTCTATGCACCACCTCATTGAGGAGCACCTTGATACATTGAAGTATGCCTCCTCCCAAAGCCCTATCCTCCTGAAGACCATGTGCAACAAAGTCAGTAAATACTCAATAGATGATGACTTATCCATGACCTCATCGTTTATCAGGCTGTCGATGCTTTCCCCAACCTAGAAAACTATAGTGAATTCTGACCAGTCAATGACATGATTATGATGCGCCTGAAATATACATCAGGTCATGCTAGGCAGAAAGAAGCAGGGATGGCTATGGGAAAGAGCAAGAGACATACACCCAAGGTCAGTCTATTTCACTCCAAAAGTCAATGCTAATATATTGAGGTCTACAGAAAATTTGAGTCATCCCTGCACTAGTACTGTACCCTTACATGAATCACCTTATCATTACCATATCCATATCATTACCATTCACAAATGCCTAAGCTAGTTAGAGTACAATGCACACTTTTGTCTTATTATCCGTGGGTATATCGTGTATTCAAAGACCAACAAGTGAAGTCTGTCACAGTGTGCTTACTCAGTCACATGGTGTGAAATTTTCCAATTTGAAATTACATACATACTCTTAAAGTGTGCGCATTACTTCCCTCTAGTGTGCCTCCAGCACTTTCAGTACTTTCATATAGTCATCTGCTATATTATTTCAAATGTTGAGATGCAAGACGAGTAATCTTTTGAACAGAAATATTCAAGTCATACGTTTGGGTCAAATATGCTGCATTTGGATATGCTAATATTATCTTCCTATGATAGTAGCCTTGTTAGGCGGCTTTGAGAACAGCGACATTTCAGCTTCCCAATGCAACCACCATGTCAAAGCATTTTCTCTCATCTGAGCTCAGGCTAAAAATTGCCTCGCTACACCCACTGGGTGTCATCCAGTCCGACATTTCCTCCATGGACAAATTGACATCTTGTGAGCTCAATCACTTGATTACCCAAGAAACCTGCCATGAAGGAGATGCCAGTGATATGGAACATCTATTACCTTTGATCTTCAAATTGTTTGACCCTACAAACTTGCCTGCTACAGATACCCTCAAAGATTCGACCAACAAGCTGCTCTATGACACTACTATGAAACAATGGTCCTTAGCGCTTCCCAAGAAGGGTGAGGTGATTGAGAAGACATTCCCATTCTTCCTCAACAACCTCACCAAAGCCCTCCTCCGATCATTTCCTTTGTCAGGCTCATTTCCTCCACTGTGGTATGGTTTGAGTTCTACCGTGCCCATTGAAAGTGAGCATGTTCAACGAAAGCCCAATGTCTGCTTGTCAGAGCACACGGAGTTACATTGGAACACCATTCTCATAGTTGCCGAGCTGATCACGACCTCGTACACCCCTTCAATACCTGCCGGAAAGACACTTGACACAAAGGTGTGGCTTGTTTTCTGAGAGCAACCATGGAGGCGTTTTATACTATCTCTTTCCTTCAGCAACAACTATTGTGAACTCTATGTGCATGTACATGACCATTCGGGCAGTATCATGACTCCAGAAATCAACATACATGAAAATCCTGACACTTTCAAATACATCATGGCATACATCATTTTCGGTCAACATGACTGCATTGGTTTTGACCTCACTATTACGATCAACCCAAAGATGACGAGCTTGTTGTCTGGAGCATTTTGGGCCCAGAATGTTAAAGGTCTTCCCAAGCAAAGCAATCAAGCTGCCTGCCTGAAGTCCTGCAGGCCATATTCACTAGATGCACAGATGGAACTGACACAATCTCATGCACTGGATACTACACAGACAATATTTCACTCACTTCCCGACCAGCTTCCATCTCCTGCCAAGTTCACAGATGAAGCTAGGACAGACTCCTCTCCTCTTGTTGATCCGCCAGATCTCAAGAATACAAAGGATGATGATGTGATAGGGAAGATCACCATCAATGAAAACATATATGAGTTGCTGAAGGTTATCTTCTGCAATCAAGGACTTGTAGGCCGCGGAACCATTTGCTACCTGGCTCAGAGAGATGGTGAAGAGTTTATCATTAAGGATCATTGGGTGAAGGGCGACAAGACTATAGTGTTGAATGAGGTGGAGATGCTGAAAACTCTGAAGGATATCCCTGGTGTTCCCCAATACATTGAACACTGTCTTGTCGAGGTAGAGCCAGGCAAAGTCGATGATACACAAATGTATCGCCAGAAGATATATAGTAGCACCCAAGGTGTCTATTGCATGCATGTCCATCTCGTCTTGAAACCACGAGCTCATCCTTTGCTTGAGTTTCAAACTAGAAAAGAACTCGTCAAAGCATTACGCGATATTGTGCTAAGTGAGTTTGTTGTATTAGTATAGTTAGTACATCTGACTAGATTGTTACAGTTCAAAAGCATGTGGTTGAAGAGCACCAGGTTTTGCATAGGGACTGCAGTCTAAATAATTCCATGATAGAAGATACCAAGGATGGCAGTCAAGGGGCACTTATAGACTGGGAATTTGCAGCACACATCACATCTGACAATATGTACTCTGCCGGCGGAACAGTAAATGTATTTATTTGATGAGTAATAAATGACCTAATTTTTTAGGGAACCATACCCTTTATGTCCATCAGTGCTCTTAGGGCAATGGGCAAGCTAAATTATCAATACTCGCAAGTTATGAAGTCGATAAAAGAACTTAAGCTAGCCATGGACCATTCGACTCCCAAGAAGATGCCCAAAATCAAGCACACATATCATGACAATCTTGAATCAATGTTTTATGTCTTTGCCTAGATCTGCATAATGTTCAAAGGACCTATGGGTGAAGAGCACTGCCTTGAGGACATCATGGACCATGATCCTGAAAAAATGGAGATGTAGTTACAAGAGCGGTGGCATGGTACACCTGGAGAAGTCACTCAAAAAGCCGAAGCGAAGCACTATTTTTTCTTGGGAGATTCAATGAAATTGTGCATCAGAGAACAATTTGCCCCCTATTTCAAGAAGCTTGTTCCTCTGGCAGAGGAGTGGTATGACCTCATGGGTGTGAAGAAGATGAAGGTCGAGTTTGATGAAGTGGTCTCATTGTTCAACAAGCACATCAACGACCTTTTGGATGAAGAGAACAACTCTGAGGAGCTGTCGAAGAAGGCAAAGAGGTTAGGGGATGGGAAGGAGGAGGAGAACAATGATACTCTTGCTCTGTCGAAGCGAACCAAGTTGAAGTAAACTTGTAATGATTTACTGAGTCTTATGTTTATGTGTCTTATGTTTATGTGTATCATGACGGAGAGAACCATGCGAGATGAATTTGCATTGTATATGTTGACGAGGTAGCGTCCCAGCAGTACAAACTGCATGCAGATGCAAGATGCCATTGTCATTGTGTAGTGAGGGTAAAAGTAGCATCCCAGCAGTACAAACTGCAGATGCAAGATCCCATTGTCGTTGTGTAGTGAGGGTAAAAAGTAGTGTCCCAGCAGTACAAACTGCTCAGAGATGCAGGATGCAAGTGTCATTGTAGGGAGGGTAAAAGTAGAATCCTAGCAGTACAAACTGCCTGCAGATGCAAGATGCCAGTGTAGCTGTGTAGGGAAGGTAAAAGGTAGCGTCCCAGCAGTACAAACTGCTTGGAGATGCAAGGCGCCATTGTCGTTGTGTAGTGAGGGTAAAAAGTAGCATCCCAGCATGACAAAAGTTGAAAGTGTAGACTTGGACCACGGTACTATCGAGGGGGGAACAATGGGAACAATGAGCTCGATAGTACAAATGATCAAGCTCGAAGCGATCAAAGTGTGAAGTACTTCCAGCGATCAGCCATATTGTTCTTTACCTAGGCTTGTGGGTGACCAATTGGTTGTTCATGTGTGCACCTATGTATGGTCTAGCAGAGGGTATTCTTAAGGATTATCCAAATCTGAACATGTTTCCACATCATCAGGCATCAAGCTACTAGGTGGACGCGCAAGCAGAGCTTGCCCATCCAAACAAACATGAATCCATTGAAGGAGCAACTTTGGAACTTTGTGGCACGTGGAATGAAGACAGTAGTGTATAATTGATGTGTGCTTGATAGTACAAACTATTGAACTCAAAGAGATTAATGATGAATGATCTCGACAGTACAGACCATCAAGCTCAAAAAAGTCAGGGGAAAGATGATACTGTCACAACCGTACAAACGATTGTGTAGTAGCAGGTAAAGGAGGTAGGGACTTTGGCAAATTTCGAGATGTTACAACAACAGCTACAAATAATGTTATGTCAGCATTGGATGATTGAGACCAAGTCCCACTCAGTCCAAAAGAGGGGCGTTAATGTAGACAGCTCGATAGTTTGTACTATCGAGCTTGAAGAGATTAGAGATCAATGAGCTTGATGGTAGCTCAAAAAAGTCAGGGGTAAAATAAGTAAGATTACTCTATCACAACCATACAAACGATTGTGTGGTAGGCTGGTAAAGGAGTTGGTTGGCGATGACAGTTGGAACTTTGGCGATGACACAACAAACAGCTACAAATAATATTATGTCCAAAAGAGGGGCGTTTATGTGGACACTC
>Ga0310811_10005543_pt1 | contig 15989 bp, 15 predicted proteins | sample YCmetagenome_FD_207642 | JGI IMG/M metagenome (GOLD analysis project Ga0310811, IMG submission 207642) | Soil microbial communities from experimental microcosm in Duke University, North Carolina, United States - YC | ecosystem: Engineered > Artificial ecosystem > Soil microcosm > Unclassified ...
TGGTCGTCCTCGGTCGCGTCGTGCGAGTAGTTGGTGTAGTCGTCCGACTCGTAGTGCACGGCCGGGGCCTGGTCGTACTCGACGTGGTGGCCCTGCGAGAAGTCGGTCGACTCCGCCGCGTGGTGGTCGGCCTCGTACACGCCGTACTGGCTGTCGTAGTCCGACTCGGAGCCCTGCGCCTGGTGCAGCTGGTCGAGGGCGTTGTGCTCCTGGCCGGCCTCGTAGTGGCCGTAGTCGACGTCGTTGCCGCCGTCGTGGCCGTCGTAGCCCGGGTCGTAGTCGCTCATGGTGCGCTCCTTCGGAGTGTGGTTTGGTGTGGCCTTGCGATACGTAGAACGTTAGGCCCGGTCGCTCTCCGTCGAATCCCGGAAACGTGCCACCACAGAGCGTGAGGTTCAGGCCAGGGCCTCCAGGCGCGGGAGCACCTCCTCGGGGGTCGGCATGGCGGCGATCTCGGCGCGCAGGGCCGCCGCGGCCGCGCGGAATGACGCGCCGGTCAGGACCGCGTACAAGGCCTCGGCGGCGTCCGGCGGGGTGGTGTCCACGGCGTCCAGGACCCGCGCGACGCCCAGCTCCGCGCAGCGGTCGGCGTTCGCCGGCTGGTCGGCGCCCATCGGCAGCAGCACCATCGGCAGCCCGTGCGACAGGGCGCCGACCACCGTGCCGGAGCCGGCGTGCGAGATGACCGCCGAGCAGCGCGGCAGAAGGGTGGCCTGCGGGATGTACCGCTCGACGCGCACGTTCGGCGGCTGCTCGCCAAGCTCCCGCGGGTCGATGCCGCCGCCGACCGTGACGACCAGGTCGATCGGCAGGTCCCGCACGCCCGCCAGGACGCGGGTGAACAGGTCGCCGGACTCCGTGTTGAAGATCGTGCCCAGCGTGAAGTACACGGTCGGCGGGGTGGTGGGGGAGAGCTCTGCCGGCGGCATCGGGCGCATGGGGACGGTGCCGGCACGGGCGTGGAAGCTCGGCGGGGCCGGGGAGATCACCAGGTGGCGGTCCAGCATCGCCAGGGTCGGGTCGGCGGGGAGGCCGTGCTCGGCCCGGGCCTGGTCCAGCAGCGCCGCCAGGCCGTCCGGGCGGCCGAACGTGCCGGCCGCCAGGACCACGACCGAGGCGTGCGGGATGCCGAGGGACTCGGCGGCGATCATGCTGCCGAAGTCGGCCTCGTCGCAGACGATCACGTCGGGGCGCCAGTGGCGGGCGACCTCGGACGTGGTGGTGGCGCGCTCGCGGGCGATCCAGCCGCCGAAGCCGTCGCGGAACTCGCGCTCCTCGCGGGTGCGGTCCAGGCGGGCCAGGGCGGGGCGCCCGGCCTCCTGGTCCGCCGGGTCGGCGCCGGCGGGGAAGCCCTCGAAGTCCTTCGGCAGGACGCCTGGGCGGCCGGTCACCGCCACGGCGTGGCCGCGCCCGGCGGCGGCGCGGGCGAGGGGGAGGAGGGGCTGCAGGTGGCCGTTGCCGCCGGCGAAGGCGAAGAGGACGCGCATGGCAGGAGGGTCTCCAAACTTTTTTCCGTGGCGTTGTCGAAGACGGCGTGCGCCGCTCGACGCGGTGGTGAAGGCTGGTCCGTCAGGCGGGCCAGCCACCTTACCGAGGAGGACACCGAAATGCGGTACATGCTGATGCACAAGCTCGACGACTCCAACCCGGCGCTGTGGCAGCCGACGCCCGAGTTCATCGCGAAGTTCGGCGAGTACATGGAGGAGGTCAACAAGGCGGGCGTCCTGCTCGCCGCCGAAGGCCTGCTGCCGAGCTCCGCGGGCGCGGCGGTCATCCGCGTCACCGACGGTCAGACCACCGTCACCGACGGGCCGTTCGCGGAGGCCAAAGAGGTCATCGGCGGCTTCGGGATCCTGCAGGTGCGCGACCACGCCGAGGCCGTCGAGTGGGCGAAGCGCTTCGCGGCGCTGTTCGACAACGTCGAGGTCGAGGTGCGAGTGGTCTCCGAATACGAGTGATCGCCGCTATGTTGGGCCCGTGACAGCGGGTACCGATGCGAAATCAGCGATCGAGGCGGTCTGGCGGATCGAGGCGGCGCGGGTGATCGCCGGCGTCGCCCGGCTCGTCGGCGACGTCGGACTCGCGGAGGAGCTTGCGCAGGACGCCCTGGTGGCGGCGCTGGAACAGTGGCCGTCGGAGGGCGTCCCGCGCAACCCGGGCGCGTGGCTCATGACCACGGCGAAGCGGCGCGGGATCGACACGATCCGCCGCCAGCAGGTGCTGCAGAAGCACCTGCCGGCGCTGGCCGGGCAGGAGCACACCGACGACTCGCAGTTCGATGCGGTACTCGAGCAGGACCCCATCGAGGACGACCTCCTGCGCCTGATCTTCACCGCGTGCCACCCGGTGCTCAAGCCCGAGGCGCGGGTGGCGCTGACCCTGCGGATGCTCGGCGGGCTGTCCACCGACGAGATCGCCCGCGCGTTCCTCGTGCCGGACGCGACCGTCGGGCAGCGCATCAGCCGGGCCAAGCGGGCCCTCGCCGACGCGAAGGTCCCCTTCGAGCTGCCCACCGGCGCTGACCGGGCGGCTCGGCTCACCTCCGTGCTGGAGGTCATCTACCTGATCTTCAACGAGGGGTACTCCGCGACCGCCGGCGACGACTGGATGCGCCCGGCCCTGTGCCAGGAGGCGATGCGCGTCGGCCGCGTCCTGGCCGGGCTGATGCCGGCCGAGGCCGAGGTGCACGGGCTGGTCGCGCTGCTGGAGATCCAGGCGTCGCGCTCGGCGGCGCGCACCGGCCCCGACGGCAAGGTCGTCACGCTGCTCGAGCAGGACCGCCGCCGCTGGGACCGGCTGCTCATCACCCGCGGCCTCGCGGCGCTCGCCCGCGCCGAGGAGCTCGGCGGCGGCACCTACACCCTGCAGGCCGCCATCGCCGCCTGCCACGCGCGGGCGCGCACCGCCGAGCAGACCGACTGGCCGGCGATCGCGGGCCTCTACGCGCGCCTGGCCGAGCTGGCCCCGTCGCCGATCGTCGAGCTCAACCGCGCCGTCGCCGTGTCCATGGCCGACGGCCCGGGCGCGGGCCTGGCCGTGCTCGACCCGCTTCTGGAGGAGCCGGCGCTGCGTGGATACCACCTGCTGCCCTCGGTCCGCGGCGACCTGCTCTTCAAGCTCGGCCGCCGCGACGAGGCGCGCGCCGAGTTCGAGCGGGCGGCCGGCATGACCCGCAACGAGGCCGAACGCGCGCTGCTGCTCGGCCGCGCGGAGGAGTGCGTCGCGTGAGGCGGAGCGGGCCCGCGCATCGGGCCGGTGCCGTCACGCATTGGCCACCGGGCGCTCTGACGGCGGTCACATCGGGGGGCTAGCTTCGCGCGAATGAACGCGGTGGACGGGTACTGCGAGCGGCTGGGGCCGGGGCTGTGGGCCGAGCCGCTGAACGCGGTCTCCAACGTGGCGTTCCTCATCGCCTCGGCCGTGCTGCTGGCGCGGTACTGGCGCGGCGGGCCGCGGACGCTGCCGATCCTGCTCGGCGTCGTCGGGCTGTGCAGCCTGTCGTTCCATACCTTCGCGACCGGGGCCACGGCGGCGCTGGACTCGCTGTCGATCCTCGTGTTCGTCCTCGTGGCGCTGGTGCTGCTGGTCCGCTACGGGCTGCGGATGCGCTCGTCGCTGGCCTGGCTGGCCGCGCCCGCGTTCGTGTTCTTCGCCGTGATCGTCGACCTGCTGCTGGCGCTGGCGGGCCCGCGGTACACCCTCGGCGGCTACCTCCCGCCCGGCCTCGCCCTGGCCGGCCTCGCGGTGGCGCTGCGCTCGCGGCTCCTGCTCGCGGCGACCGGCGTCTTCGCCGTGTCGCTGACGCTGCGCACCCTCGACGAGCCGCTGTGCGGCCGGATGCCGATCGGCACGCACTGGCTGTGGCACTGCCTCAACGCCGTCGTGCTCTTCCTCGTCGCCGTCGACGTCGCCGGCCGCATGCGGCATGCGCCGGCTCACGTGCCGCGGCGGTAGCGCCGCAGCGCCAGCCGGGCGGCGCCCAGCGCGGGGTCGCGCGCGGTGCCCACCTCCGTTCCACGGGCCTCGAGGGTGGCCAGGACGCCGCGGCGGACCGGGGTGTCGGCGACCAGCAGGCCGCCTGCCAGCACGACCGGGGCGGACGGGGCGCCGAGGGAGTCCAGGGTGGACACGAGGCGCTCGGCCGCCTCGGCGACGATCGCCGACGCGTCCGGGTCGCCGGCGTCGGCCAGCTCGCACACGAGCGGGGCCAGGGCGCCGAACGGCGGCAGCGCCTGGGCCCAGTGGACCAGCTCGTCGGCGTTGGCGGCGCCGGCGTGCGCGGCGACCTTGCGCCCGAGCGCCGAGTCGAAGCCGCGCACCGCGCGGCGGGTCGCCTGCAGGCCCAGCCACAGGCCGGAGCCCTCGTCGCCGAGCAGCCAGCCCAGCCCGTCGGCGACCGGGCCGATGTCGAGGTCGTCGACCAGGGCGGCGACCGCGCCGGTGCCGCTGATGAGCACCGCGCCCGCGCGCCAGTCCCCGCCGGCGGCGAACGCGGTCGCCGCGTCCCCGACCAGGGACATCTCGCACGTCAGGCCCAGCGCCGCCCACTCGCGCGCGAACGCGTCGGCGACGGCCGGGTCGGCCACGGCGCTGCACCCGGCGCCGCCGGCCACGCCCGCGGCGACGGTGGCCGGGTCGATGCGAAGGAGCGCCGACCGCAGCGCCGACCCGATGGCGCGTGCGGCCGACACACCGGCGGCCGACGGGTTGCCCGGGCCGGCGGCACCGCGGCCGAGCACGGCACCCGACAGGTCCGTGACCACGGCCTTCGATGCGGTCCCACCCGCGTCGACACCAACCACGACAGCCATGGCGTCGATGGAAGCATAGAAAATGCTTATTGACTAGAAGTTGAAGTGGTCGTAATTTTCATCGCCAAGGCAGGCTGATGAAAAGGATGACCGAAGGTGACCGGTGAGAGTGGCGGGCTGCTCGGGCGGCTGCGCATCGAGGGGCCGACGATGCCGGACGCCCTGGCGAAGATCGCCGAGACGATCCTGGGCGATCCGGAGACGGCCGCGCACGCCAGCATCGTCGACCTCGCCGAGCGCTCGGGCACCTCGACGGCGACCGTGACGCGGTTCAGCCGGACGCTCGGCTTCAAGGGCTACGCAAACCTGAGGGTGGCGATCGCGACCGAGACCGGGCGGGCCGAGCAGGCGCGCTGGGAGACCGACATCAGCGGCGACATCGCGCCCGACGACCCCCTCGGCGACGTGCTGGGCGTGATCACCGCGGCGGACACCCGGGCGATCCAGGCGACCGCGGCCGGGCTGGACGTCGCCGCCGTGGAGCGGGTCGCCGAGGCGATCGCCGGCGCCGGGCGGGTGGAGATCTTCGGGCTCGGCTCCAGCGGCACCGCCGGGCGGGAGATGGCCTTCCGGCTCGAGCGCATCCGCGTCCCGGTCTGGTACCGCTCCGACAGCCACACCGCGCTCACGAACGCCGCACTGCTGGGCCCCGGCGACGTCGCCATCGGCCTGTCGCACTCCGGCCGGACCCGCGAGGTGCTCGAGACCCTCGCCGAGGCGGCCGACCACGGTGCGATGACGGTGGCGGTGACGTCGTTCGGGCGCTCGCCGCTGGCCGAGGTGGCCGACATCGTGTTCACCACCTCGGTACACGAGACCACCTTCCGGGTCGCGGCCCTCTCCGCGCTGCACTCGCAGCTGCTGGTCCTGGACCTCATCTACGTGGCGGTGGCGCAGCGCACCTACGAGCGCACCGCCGAGGCCCTCGAGCTCACCGTGCGCGCCGTCGACGCGCACCGGGTGCCCGACACGACCAACAACCGCAAGCGACCACGGAGGGAAAAGCCGCTGTGACCATCAGAAGTGCCGACTACGTCGAGGTGATCCGCGCCGCCGTCGAACGGGTCGGGACCACCCAGGGCGACAAGGTGGCGCACGCCGCCGACCTCATCACCGCGACGGTGCAGGCGGGCGGGGTGATCCAGGCGTTCGGCTGCGGGCACTCCGAGGCGCTCGCCATGGAGATCGCCGGCCGCGCCGGCGGGCTGGTGCCGAGCAACCGCATCGCGCTGCGCGACATCGTGCTCTACGGCGGCGAACCGCTCAGCGCCCTGGCCGACCCCAACCTGGAGCGCACGCCCGCCGTCGCGCACAAGCTCTACGACCTGGCGCCCGTCAAGCCCGACGACACGTTCGTCATCGCCTCCAACTCCGGCGTCAACGGCGCCGTGGTGGAGATGGCCCAGCTGGTCAAGCAGCGCGGCCACGCGCTCATCGCGATCACGTCGGTGGAGCACTCCTCGCGGGTGGACTCGCGCCACGAGAGCGGCATGAAGCTCGCCGACTTCGCCGACGTGGTGCTCGACAACGGGGCGCCGTACGGCGACGCGTCGCTGCCGCTGCCCGGCGGCGGCGCCGTCGGGGCCGTCTCCTCGATCACCGCGGCGCTGCTGGCCCAGCAGATCGTCACCGAGGTGGTGGCGCGCCTGCTGGCGCTCGGCGTCACGCCGCCGGTCTACCTGTCCGACAACGTGCCTGGCGGGCGGGAGCACAACGCAGCACTCGAAGCGCGGTACGCCGGGCGCATCCGGCGTACCGCATAAAGAGAAGAGGCCGCTATGAACCCCTCACCTTCCACTCAAACCTACCCCAGCCGCCGCTCGATCCTGAAGGGCGTCGCCGGGATCGCGGCGGCAGCGCCGCTGCTCAGCGCCTGTGTCACCAGCGGCGGCGACGACCCGGCGCCGGCCGCCAACGGCGGCGCGAAGAGCGCCGACAACCCGCTGGGCGTCAAGGACGACGCCCCGCTGGAGGTCGTGATCTTCAAGGGCGGCTACGGCGACGACTACGCCAAGCACGCCGAGGACCTCTACAAGCAGAAGCACGCGAAGGCGACGATCGACCACAAGGGCATCCAGAAGGTCGGCGAGGCGCTGCAGCCGCGCTTCGTGGCCAACACGCCCCCGGACGTGGTCGACAACACCGGCGCCGGCCGGCTCGACCTTGCCACCCTGGTCGCCGCCAAGCAGCTGTCGGACCTCTCGGAGCTGCTCGACGCGCCGTCGTTCGACGACCCGAACACGAAGGTCCGCGACACGCTGCTGCCGGGCGTGGTCGACGACGGCACCTTCGACAAGTCGGTCCTGGTGCTCAACTTCACCTACACCGCCTGGGGCCTGTGGTACTCCAAGCCGCTGTTCGCGAGCAAGGGCTGGACCTACCCGAAGACCTGGGACGAGATGCTCGCCCTGTGCGCGACCATCAAGGGCGCGGGCATCGCGCCGTGGACCTATCAGGGCAAGTACCCGGAGTACATCAACGACCCGCTGCTGTCGATGGCGGCCAAGACCGGCGGCACGGACCTGATCAAGGCCGTGGACAACCTGGAGCCCAACGCCTGGAAGGCCGACGGGCTCAAGGCCGCCGCCGAGGCGTTCGCCGAGCTGGCCGGCAAGGGCTACATCATGGCCGGCTCGGAGGCGCTGTCGCACACCGAGTCGCAGGCCGCCTGGTGCCAGGGCAAGGCCGCGTTCATCCCGTGCGGCTCCTGGCTGGAGAGCGAGCAGAAGGACGTCGCGCCCAAGGGCTTCGACATGGTGATGGGCGCCGTGCCGTCGCGCACGACGAGCGACAAGATGGGCGCCGCCGCGGTCCAGGCGGCGAGCTCCGAGTCGTTCCTGGTGCCGGCGAAGGCCAAGAACGCGGCCGGCGGCATGGAGTACCTGCGGATCCTGTTCTCCAAGCAGTCGGCGAAGGCGTTCGCGCAGAGCGCGGGCACGCTGCCGGCGGTGGCGGGCGCGACCGACGGGCTGACGCTGTCCAGCGGCCTGGGCTCGACCCGCGACGCGGTCACCGCGGCCGGCAAGGAGGCCTTCACCTTCCGCTTCCGCACCTGGTACGCGCCGCTGGCCAAGGCCGTCGACGACGCGACCGGCGAGCTGGTCAACAAGCGCGCCACGGCCGCCGAGTGGGCCGAGCGCGTGCAGAAGGCCGCCGATGCGCTCGCGAAGGACTCCAGCGTCAAGAAGTACACCCGCTGATGAAACACGGTCGGCTCCGGTTTCTGTTCGGTGCGCTCGTGCCGGCGCTGGTGCTGCACGTCGTCTTCGTGCTGTCGCCGTACGCGCAGGCGTTCTACCTCTCGCTCACCGACTGGACCGGCGTGGCCGGCGAGGCGCACTTCGTCGGGGCGGGCAACTACGCCCGCCTCGGCGGCGACTCACTGTTCCTCGACGCGGTGCGCAACAACGCCGTCATGCTCGTGGTGGTACCGCTGGCCACGATCGGCCTGGGCCTGTTCCTGGCGAGCATGCTGCACCTGGGCGGCCGCGACGGCCGCCGGGGCATCGCGGGCTCCCGCGTCTACCAGATCGTGTACTTCTTCCCGCAGCTGCTGTCGCTGGTCGTCATCGCGGTGCTGTGGCAGTTCATCTACAACCCGAACACGGGCCTGCTCAACGGGGTGCTGCGCGGGGTCGGGCTGTCCTCGCTCGCCCGCAGCTGGCTGGCCGAGCCGTCGCTGGCGCTGCCGGCCGTGATGGCCGTGCTCGTGTGGTCGTCGGTCGGGTTCTACATGGTGCTGTTCAGCGCGGCGATCGACTCGATTCCGAAGGAGCTGTTCGAGGCCGCCCTGCTGGACGGCGCGAGCGGCTGGGCCACGTTCCGGCGGGTCACCCTGCCGCTGGTGCGCGACACCGTGCAGGTGGCGTTCGTGTACCTCGGCATCGCCGCACTGGACGGGTTCGCCGTCGTGCAGGTCATGACAGTGGGGCCCGGCGGTCCGGACGGGGCGACCGAGGTGATCGGGCTTTCGCTGTACCGCAACGCCTTCACCTTCGGCAAGTTCGGCTACGCCTCGGCGATGGGGGTCGCGCTGTTCTTCGCGACGCTGACGCTGGCCGTGCTGGCGCTGCGGGCGGGCCGCAAGGAGAGGGTCGAACTCGCATGAAGCGCGCGCTGCCGCATGTGGCGATGCTCTGCTGGGGCGCGGTCACCGCCCTGCCCCTGTTGTGGGCGGTGCTCAGCTCGTTCAAGACCGACCAGCAGATCCTCAACGACCCCTGGTCGGTGCCGACGACGCCGCACTTCGAGAACTGGTCGCGGGCCTGGAACCAGGCCGACATCGGGCGGTACTTCCTCAACAGCCTCATCGTCGTGGGCGGCGCACTGCTGCTGACGATGCTGCTGGGCTCGCTGGTGGCCTACGCCCTGGCGCGCTACGAGTTCCGCGGCAACCGGCTGGTCTACTACACGTTCGTCGCCGCGATGTTCTTCCCGGTGTTCCTGGCCCTGGTGCCGCTGTTCTTCGTGGTGCAGCAGCTGGGCCTGCTCGGCACGTACCAGGGCCTGATCCTGGTCTACGCCGCCTACGCGGTGCCCTTCACCGTCTTCTTCCTGCACTCGTTCTTCCGCACGCTGCCGGCCGAGGTGGCCGAGGCGGCGTTCATGGACGGCTGCTCGCACGCGGGCGTGTTCTTCCGCGTGATGCTGCCGATGGCCCGCCCCGGGCTGGTCGCCGTCGGCATCTTCAATTTCCTCGGGCTCTGGAACCAGTACCTGCTGCCGCTGGTTCTCAACCCCGACCCGGACCGGTACGTCCTGGCACAGGGCTTGGCCTCCCTGTCGGTCAGTCAGGGCTACCGCAGCGACTGGAGCGGACTGTTCGCCGGCCTCACCATCGCCATGCTGCCGGTGCTCATCGCCTACGTCGCGTTCCAACGGCACATCCGAGCCGGTATGACCGCCGGCGCGGTCAAGTAAGCAGTTCCGCGCACTCCTTATCCCCTCAAGGAGGAACCTGCTCATGTCCATCGGTAAACGTCGATCTATGACGATCGCGTCCGTCATCGCGTTGGCCGGCGCGATCGGCGGCGTGGCCATCACCGCGGCCTCGGTCGGCACCGCCAACGCCGCCGCGAACAACTGCGGGTACCTGTTCGACGACTTCAACTACAGCTCGTCCAGCGACTCGACGCTGACCTCGCACGGGTGGGTGCCGCGCACCTACTCCGGCGGCCCGGGCGTGCCCGGCGCCACCTGGTCGGCCGGCAGCATCTCCTTCCCGACCAACGGCGGCCAGAAGGTTATGCAGCTCACCGCGTCGACGGACGGCACCAGCGGGGGAACCAACCAGGCCGAGCTCTACACCAGCCAGAAGCGGTACTTCGAGGGCACCTACGCCAGCCGGATCCGCTTCACCGACGCGCCGGCGAGCGGCAACGACGGCGACCACATCAACGAGACGTTCTTCACCATCAGCCCGCTCAACGGGGATCTCGACCCGACCTACAGCGAGCTGGACTTCTCGGAGTACCTGCCCAACGGCGGGTGGGGCGAGACCGGGCCGATCAACTACCAGACGACCTGGTACACGTACCGCAACGACCCCTGGTACGCCGACAACGTGCACTCGGAGGAGCGCCAGAGCTTCGACGGCTGGCACGACCTGGTCGTCACCGTCTCGGGCGGCCACGTCATCTACTACATCGACGGCCAGCAGGTCGGCGACCACTCCGGCAAGTTCTACCCGCGTCAGACGATGACCATCAACTGGAACCTGTGGTTCATCGACACCGCGGCGCACACCGGCGGCCTGAGCACCTACATCGAGCAGGTCGACTGGGTGCTGTACGCCAAGAACCAGGTACTCACCCCGAGCCAGGCGACGGCACAGACGGCTGCCTACCGCGGCGCGGGCAACGCGTTCACCGACACGGTGGACTCGTCCGGCCCGTGCGTGACCCCGTCCGGCTCGGCGACCCCGTCCGGCTCGGCGTCGCCCTCGAAGTCCCCTTCGGCGTCACCGTCGCCGTCGAAGTCCACGCCCCCGGCGACCAGCTGCACCACGGCGCCGGAGTGGTCGATCAGCGCGGTCTACACGACCGGCCAGACGGTCAAGCACGAGAAGAGCCTCTACGGCGACCCCAACGGCCCGGCGTCGGGTCAGGGCAAGCACCTGTGGCGCGCCAAGTGGTGGACGCAGGGCTCCGAGCCCGGCTGGACCGCCAACTGGGAAGACCTCGGCCACTGCTGACGAAGCTCGCACCGCGGGCCGGCGCCCTTGTCCGGGCGCCGGCCCTTCGGCTCGCTACGCCCTGATGACGTCCCAGACCTCGCGGGGGCACTGGTCGGGCGCGAAGTGCCCGGCCCCCGGGATGACCGCAGTGGTCACGTCGCGCACGCCCGAGGCGCGCAGGCCGGCCGCGTAGGCCGCGACGTCGCCGCCCTCGCGCTCCCCGCGCACGTACAGCAGCGGCGTGGTCACGTCGGCCGGCTCCGCGTTGGCCGCGGCGTCGGCCGGGAAGGCGCGGTACCAGTCGAAGCCGGTCTTCAGCGCTGCGTCGCTCGCGTACGCCGCCGCGTACTGCGCGCGGGCCTCCTCCGGCACCGCGTCCGGTGCGGGGGAGAGGACGTCGTAGAAGTAGTCGAAGTACTCCCGCTCCCGGCCCCGCACGAGCAGCTCGGGCAGGCGCGGCACGGCGTGCAGGCCGAAGTGCCAGATGTAGGGGTTGCGCCGGACCTCCTCCCATGGCGCGACGCCCGGGATCACGGTGTTCATGATGACCGCGCGGCGCAGGTCGTAGCGGCGCAGGTAGGCGTAGGCGACCATGCCGCCGCAGTCGTGCCCGACCAGCGTGACGTCGCGCAGGCCCATGTCCTCGACGACGGCGTGCACCGCCTCGGCGAGCGCCGCCTTCGTCCCGTCGGTGTTCGCGCCGATCTCCAGCAGGTCCAGGGCGACCATCCGGGCCTCGTCCGCGGCCTCGCGAACGACCCCGCGCCAGCAGGCGGGCGTCTCGGGCCAGCCGTGCAGCAGTACATAGACAGGTTGCATGTCCTCACTTCTACCCACGGATGCGGACGGGTATTGACCGCATCTGGTCGTACCGTCGCGGCGTGAGGATTTCCACGCGGACGCTCAACCGCACGTATCTGCGCCGTCAGCTGCTGCTCGACGACGTGCCGCGCACCGTGCCCGACGCCGTCGGGCGGCTCGTGGCGGTGCAGGCGCAGGAGGTCGACGCCCCCTACGTCGGGCTGTGGGCGCGGCTGCCCGGGTTCACGCACGGCGAGCTCACGGCCGCCCTCGAGGACCGCTCGGTGGTGCGCGGCGGGCTGCTGCGCGGCACACAGCACCTGACGACCGCCGAGGACTACCGCTGGCTGCGGCCGCTGATCCGGGCCGGGATGGGCAATGCGGGGCTGTCGGCGTTCCGGCGGCAGATCGAGGGCCTGGAGCTGGCCGAGATCGCCGCCGCAGCGACCGAGGCGCTCGCCGGGCGGACCATGACCCGGCCGCAGCTGGCCCGGGCGCTGGGCGAGCGGTTCCCGGGGCGGGAGGCGATCGCGCTGGCGTGGGCGGCGCAGCACCAGCTCTCGCTCGTCCACCCGCCGCCGTCCGGGATCTGGGGCCGGCGCGGGCACGTCCACGTGACGCTGGCCGAGGAGTGGATCGGCGCACCGCTGCGGGAGTCCACGGCCGAGGAGCTGCTGTGGCGGTACCTCGCGTCGTGCGGCCCCGCCACCGCCGCCGACCTGCAGATCTGGTCGGGCGTGCGCCGGCTGCGCGACGCGGTCGAGGCGCTGCGCCCGCGGCTTCGCGTCTACCGTGACGAGGCCGGGCGGGAGCTCTTCGACGCGCCGGACCTCGACCTCGCCGACCCGGACGAGCCCGCGCCGGTGCGCTTCCTGCCCGAGTTCGACAACCTGGTGCTCAGCCACGACGACCGCGGCCGGATCATCGCCTCGGCGGCCGACCGCGCCCTGATCTGCCCCGGCTACTCGATCGTGCGCCCGACGTTCCTGGTCGACGGCTTCGTCGCCGGCACCTGGTCGGCCCAGCCCGGGCGCCTCGTGGTCGCGCCGTTTCGCACACTGGCCGACCCGGCGCCCGTGCACGCGGAGGCCTTGCGGCTGCTGGAGTTCCTGCGGCTCACCGATGCCGAGGTGGTCTTAGAAGAGCGTTAGCGGCTCGTCGGGCTCGGGCGCCGGCTCCGGCTCGGGCAGCGGCGGCAGGCCCGGGACCTCGGCGCGCACGGCGGCGTGGAACTCGCGGGCCAGGCGCGGCGCGTCGGCGTTGTCCGGGGTGTGGATGAAGAACGTCGGCGAGCGGCCCTCGCGCAGCCAGGCGGCGGCGGCGGCGACCCAGCGCGCCCAGCCCTGCACGGTTCGCGCCGGGTCGTCGCGGCCGAGGTACCGCACGATCGGCCGGTCGGTGAGCGCCTCCGTGCGCAGCGGGGTGCGCGGCTTCTTCGTCCACGCGTCGCGCTCGGCGTCGCTCGTCGGCGGCGTGTGGAAGAACGCGGTCGTGTCGAACGGGACCCACTCGGCGCCGGCCCGTTGCAGGATGCCCGCAAGGCCGCCGTCGTCCCCGGCGAAGAACGCCGGGTGGCGCACCTCGACGGCCGCGCGGTAGCCGGCCGGGAGGCGGCGCAGGAACGCGCCCAGGTGCGGCGCGTCGGACGGCCCGAACGAGGCCGGCAGCTGCACCCACAGCGCGTGCGCGCGCGGGCCGAGCGGCTCGATCGCGTCCAGGAACGCGCGCAGCTCCGCCTCGCCGCCGCTCAGGCGGTGCTCGTGGGTGACGGCCCGGGGCAGCTTGAGCACGAACCGGAACGCGGGATCGGTCTGCTGCGCCCAGGACGCCACCGTCTCGCGGGCCGGGGTGGCGTAGAACGTCGTGTTGCCCTCGACGGCGTTGCACCAGCCGGCGTAGGCCCGCAGCCGGTCCTGCGCCGGCGCCGCCCACGCCTTGTGCGTCCACATCGCGCAGCCGACGTGCAGTGGCGGTGTTGTCACCGGTCGAGGGTATCGGCCGCCGGAACGGGGGCGGCGCCTGTCGCCGGGGGGATGAGCCCGGGCGCAGGCGCCGCGTTGTGGAGCTGGGTCGGCTACTCGGCGGTGAAGGTCACTTTGCGACGTCGGCGCAGGGCCACGACCAGCACGGCGCCGCTCGCGACCAGCGCGGCGCCGGTGCCCACCATCGGCAGCGTGGTCGACGAGCCGGTCACCGGCAGGCCCGGCGTGGAGGACGAGGCCTCCGGCGTCGGGGTGTGCGGCGGGGCCGGCGAGGAGTGCGACGGCGACGGGCTGGGGCTCGCGGGCGGCTTGCAGTCGCCGCTCAGGTGCACCTTGGCGCTGGTGAAGTTCGCCGGGTGACCGTCCTCGGGCCAGGTCTTGTGCGGGCCGTCCTGCCACAGTCCGTCGACGCTGAGGCGCAGGTCGACCGGCTTGGTCGTGGTGTACGTCGTGGTGAAGCTGTCGTGGTCCTGGGCGTCGCCCTTGGCCTTGAGCTGGATGTCGGCGTGGGTGCCGCCGTCGGGCAGGATCTTGATGTTCGACAGGGTGACCGGGGTTCCGTAGTCGTTCTCGACCGTCCAGGTGATCACGTACTTACCGTCGTCGCCACACTTCGCGACGCCGGCGGGGCCCGCACTGTGCGCGCTGGCGGCGGTAGCGAAGAGGGTCGATAGGCCGACGGCGGCAACGGCGGCGAAGGTGCCGGCCGCAGCCCTCCTGAACAGCGTTTTTTTCACGTCGTCTCCTACAGGGCGGAACTTAGCGACGACACAACATAGTGCCGATCGCCGCGTGTGCAACAGCCATAGCCGCATCGAGATATCGCGACTGATCCGCTTATGCCCGAATGATCCGAAAAAATAGTGAAGATCAATGCTTCTTCCCGTCACCCGTCGCAGTGGCAACACTACCGACGATGTCGATTGCGCTGGTTGACGCCAGGGTGCTGCCGGCCGCGATAGGGTCGCGCCGGTGGAGACGCCGCAGATCCTTCAGGTCGCGTCGCTACTGACGCTGCCGCAGCTGCAGGTCGTCGAGGTGCTGTCGCTGCGCGCGGCCGGCACCCGGCGCCGGGATCTGGCGCGGGCTCTCGGGGTCGGCGCGGACGACCCGCGGCTCGCCGCGGCGCTCGGCGCGGTCATCGACTCGGGTCTCGCCCGCATCGACGAGGACGACAGCGACTGGATCCGCACGGTGGCGCTGCACGAGGTGATCGCCAACGGCTACGGGTTCGGCCGGGCGGCCGAGCACGAGCTGCGGTATCTGCCGCTGGAGCAGTTGCAGCGCATCGCGTTCGAGCTCGGTGCGCCCGTCGGCCGGGACCACGGCCGCCTCGTCAAGGCGATCGGCGCGGCCCTTGCCGACCCGGACGTGGTGCGCGAGCAGTTCCGCGCGGCGCCGCGGGTGGCGCAGGACATCATGCTCGACCTGGCTTCGGGTGAGCCGTTCTACTCCGACCCGCACGCGATGATGGCGCTGCGCAACGGGCGCCGCGCCTCGCCGCTGCGCTGGGCGGTCGACCACGGGCTGCTCATCTTCAACGCCTACTACGGCGCCGCGATCTCGATGCCCAGCGAGGTCGGCGCCGCGCTGCGGCCGGACTTCCGCGCCGGCTTCGACCCGTCGCCGCCCGCGCCGCAGTCGGTGCCGGTCAGCGCCGAGATGGTCGACCGCGAGGGCTCGGCCGCCGCCCGCGCCGCGCTCGCGTCGGTGACGGCGCTGCTGGAGGAGTGCGGCCGCACCCCGGTGCCGATCCTGAAGGCGGGTGGCATCGGGCTGCGCGAGGTGCGCAAGCTCGCCCGGGCGCTCGGCACCGACGAGGAGGGCGTGCGCTTCTGGCTCACGGTCGCGGGCATGAACGGGCTGATCGGCATCGCCGGCGACCGGGTGGCGCCCTCGGCCGAGTTCGACAACTGGCTCAAGCTCGAGCCGAACGACCAGTTCGGGTGGCTCGTCGAGGGCTGGTTCCAGATGCCGGCCGCGCCGCTGCTGCTCGACGGCCGCCCCGCCCTCGTCGGCAGCGAGCACGACGGCACCAGCGCGCTGCTGCGCGTGACGATGGCCGCGGTGCTCGCCTCGTTACGCACCGGCCGGGGCGCGGCCGGCATCGAGGGCCTCGCCACGATGCTGGCCTACCTGCGGCCGCTCGTGGCCGGGGACGCCGAGGAGGCGGTGCCAATGGTCGAGGCCCTCTGGCGCGAGTACGAGCTCATGGGCGTC
>Ga0310811_10005544_pt1 | contig 15988 bp, 13 predicted proteins | sample YCmetagenome_FD_207642 | JGI IMG/M metagenome (GOLD analysis project Ga0310811, IMG submission 207642) | Soil microbial communities from experimental microcosm in Duke University, North Carolina, United States - YC | ecosystem: Engineered > Artificial ecosystem > Soil microcosm > Unclassified ...
TGACATAGACGAAGTAGGGTGCCCCGAACCCGCCGCAGTAGTGCAACGAATGCTATCAACACGCAACTGCTGAGCAAGATTTGTCCACTGTTGCACCTGTGGTAGTGTTTGCGTAGTTGTCATTTTTACCTTTACTCCTTACGTTAGAGCTTATCGTGCACACAAAGGGATACCAATCTATTGTAGACAGTACTATTGCAGAACAGCAAGCTGAAGCATGCATCACATGCCATGAGGAACAACACACGGATAGCTGATGGCGGGCAAGAAGAAGATCAGATCAGCGGGGAGGCAGGAGTAAGATGGTAGTAATAATAGACAGAAAATATGCATTTCCATACATGAAATTTCCCTGGAGACATTTGTGGCATCGGCACCATGAGAAATGATTACCGATGCCCTCACGACCACGCATCATGAGTTGCTACCGATCACCATTAATCGGCTTGCGCGACACGCTTATCTATTCTTAGATCGTTGCCAACAATTTTCTCTTCAATTGCCTCTAATGATTGCCCGCCTTTCGTCTCAATACCCAGGACAATTCCGAGAAGCGCCCCAAGCACTGCCACCGCAGCGAGTAAATACATCAGGTGCGAAACACCTACGGCCAGCGTCACCAACGGTAAGAAGAATGTTCCGATAGCAGCACCCACTTTGCCTGACATGGCAGCGAGCCCATGGCCGCCCGCCCGCAAAGAGGTGGGATAGAGTTCAGCAGGAGAGGTATATGTGGTTGCACTCGGTCCCCAGTTATCACTGAGGCTGTACAGTCCAAAAACGGTGAGTAACGCCACAACAGGCAAGCCTGTGGTTCCATGTGCGGACATAACGCCAACCAGAAACAAACCGAGTCCCATGCCTATGAGCCCAATGATTTGCTGCCATTTACGGCCCACGCGTTCAATCGTTGCAATGGCCAGGAGCATACCGACAAACCCAATCATATTAATTGCAAGGGAACCGAGCAAGGCTGAGATACCCGAATGGAATCCGAGCCCTTCTAACAAAATTGGCTGAAAAATACCCACACCGTAGGCAAGAACGTCAAACAACATCCAGGAGAGTGTCACGAGAAGAGTGATGCGAATGAATTGAGGTGAAAACAGTTTCCAATAAGAATACTTTCGCGTTTGATGCAGTGAAGGTACTGTGACATGTACGTCACTCAGTCCAATTTGTTGAAATGAACTTCTTGCGCCATCTGCGCGATTCTTTGCAAGCAGCCAGCGAGGGGACTCAGGCATCGTGCCTCTCATAATAATGGCAATAAGGGCAGGAACTGCACCCGATGCCAGAATTATTCTCCACGCAGAGGAACTGTGATCGACCGACAGAATCAAAATGGATATCAAATTTGCCACAATCGACCCGACGCTCAGCATGCCAACGGTCGCAGCCAAAAAAGCGCCACGTCGACGGCGAGGGACAATTTCAGAGACGTAACTTGCGGCAATCGGATAGTCTGCGCCGATGCCCAGGCCCAGCAAAAATCTGAAAATGATCACCCACAGCATGTTCGGAGCGAATCCCGACGCCAGAGCAAAGAGCACAAAGAAGATCAAATCAATGACAAACATCTTTTTACGGCCGATTACATCTGTGAGTCGTCCCAGAAAAGCGGCACCAAGCGCCGTACCGATTAAGGCTGACGTCCCTAACCAACTAATCTCTATGCTAGAGGGGTGCAGATTTGGAACAAGATTGATTAACGCAGCGCTAATAATATTGAGATCATAACCGTCTACAAAAATTCCTGCCGCAGCAAGAGAAAACAACCGGATGTGGTGACGTTGTACTTGACTTTCATCGAGTTGGCTGAGCATATTCCTGACCTCTGTGGTCATCAAACGATCCCTCCTCATCCCCCATTCCGCACCTTGAAAAACACTTTTTGAAAAACACGCTTTTGGATAGGATATTTTAACGCTCTACATCTCATACATCACGAGAAGTCGTAAAAGTGAGAACCTATGTTTTATTTTTACCATCGCTCACTTCTGGCAGAAGATTTAAAACGATGAATAGAATCATTCATGTTCATGCGCCAATGATATTCCAAAAAGTGACATCCGAAACTGCGGAATGTGGGCCTCATGACAATAAATTTGAAAAACAGAACCCTGCACGTTGATCAATATCACAACTGAAGGGAATTTCATCACACACCTGGAGGCTACCATCCCAACATGAAGAGAATATTACCCCAATGTAAAGAATTATCATTTAATTGTAAAAGATGATTATTACAAACACACAGAAGAGCTAAAACATTGTACATCTGGTCGAATCCAGGGAGAAGAATAGAGTGAAGAAACAAAAAAGCGCGGCCCGTCTGCGTAACATACAGACGGGCCGAAGAGATTGTTGTGCAACAGAAGCAATAGAGAGATTATTCTCTATTTGCGCGTGGCGTCAGAGCGTAAAATAACATAGCGACCATGACAAAGAAGACAACAATCATAAAAGACATCACAGGATTCACGACGCCAGTAATTGGCCATTGAAAGAGTGCAGAGGCAAACAAAAACAACAGCCAGATGATGCCTAAAGTAGGGATAATGTATAGCCAGTTAAAGCGCGAACGAGGATTCTGTGATTGTTGCGCCACATAATCAAAATCTGTCTCTATTGGCTCCATGAAAATACCTTCCCATGATCAGAATCACATGCCTTCCTGCCTGCGAGAATCGAAACTCACAGAGAGGTAAGCAGATCAGCAAGCACTGCATGCAAGTCAGAAGACCAGCATTGCCTGGCACCTATTATAGTCCTAACAATCCACGAACGCAACCGTCCCCGCTTGAAGTTCATATAAAGCGGTCCGATCAGGAATCGAAAGCGATTAAGCGACCGAGATAGACCAATCCTGAGAATCGGGAGGAGAAGGAGGAGAATCTTGAGCGGTAACAGTGGATACGGTGGGGAGAGAGCGAAACTTATTGAGGTAGCGGCGCAGTTCGAACGCATTAATGTGATACATACTGCCGTCCTCAGTTGCAGACACCTGGCCCTCGGCGATCGCACTGCACAGGTCAGCAAAAGTTGGGATACGGTCGGACATAAAGCACCCCCTACGCACTATTTGAGTCTATTGAGAACGCAAAACCTCGGCGTCTCATACAAGATTGCTCAGTATTCTTTACCGATAACACGCCATAATATAGTTGGCAGTTTCAGTCGTTTCCGCTGATACACACCCTGAAACAACTGACCTACTTTCTGTACCGGCACAAAGAACGAACTAGATAACCTCCTCCTCTTCAGTAGAAGTACCAGGCAAATCGATCACTGCATTATCATCGAGCAAACCAGCCATAGGTTCAATATACATCACATGACGGATGAGATCAACCTGTTTGACGACCTCTTTAATCGCAGGAATCAAAACCTGGTGAGAATCGGCATCTTTAATGACGTAAACATCATTGCTACCAGTCTCCATAATATCGACAATCGTGCCTATCTCCTGATTCTGGAGAGTCAGAACGCGCAAGCCGAGAATATCGTGCTGATAGTAAGAATCCGCGGGAAGTTTGGCCAGTTGAGCGAGAGGAATACAGAGTTCGCTATTGCGCAAAGCATCGGCAGAGGTAGCATCATCAATGCCTTTTAGTTTGAGCAGATGCATATCACCTTTGTGTGGGCGCACCCCCTCAATGACCATAGGAGCATACTGAGGGCGAATGTAGAGAGCTTTGAGTTGAGCGAAACGATTGGGAATATCGCTCAGTGAGAAAACCTTCATTTCGCCACGTAGACCAAAAGGGGCCACTATTTTGCCAATAGTAGCCCATTCTGTCGTTTGTTGCTCTGGCATGATGCTTTCTATCGCCCGTTTCTTTGTTTTCACCAGCGTCACCACCAATGCTTATCAAAAAGACATACTACGGACCAGCAAAAACCGTGTCCGTACCGTCCAAACAAGACCTTACAGGATTTCCAGCGAGGTATGACGGCCCTCGCGTGTGCCACCAGCGCGCAGAAGCGTGCGCATAGCCTTGGCGACACGGCCCTGGCGGCCAATGACTTTGCCAAAGTCATCAGGTGCAACATGCAGCTCAAGCACCAGAGCATTGCGGTCATTGCGTATCTCGCGCACCTGTACAGCAGCAGGCTCATCTACCAGAGACTGAGCAATATACTCAACTAATTTACGCATCTCGCAACCTTTTTGTTTTTAAGCTGAACTACTGTGCCCGAGAAGCCTTTGCCTCTTCAAAGCGTGCCAGAATGCCAGTGCGCTTGAGAAGACTGGTCACAGAATCAGTTGGTTGCGCACCATTTTTGAGCCAGCTCAAAGCTTTCTCTTCGTCAATCGTGATGGCAGAAGGCTCGACGCGAGGATTATACCAACCGATACTTTCGATAATGCGACCATCGCGCGGGGAGCGCGCATCGGCAACCACGACACGATAGCTTGGGGCCTTTTTCATGCCCGTACGTTTTAAGCGAATTTTGACAGCCATGCTTTCTTAAATCTCACCTCTCCCCCACAACTGGGGTCTGTATTTTCTGTAGCACCAGCAGAGACACACAGGTGGTGCTAACAGCTGAAACACACCCCACAGTGCCCCTGGATTTCGGCTTGACTAGGATAGCATGAAGCGACGTATTTGTCAATTCAATCAGCAGCGACGAAGTGGTAGAACGGCAAGGACGAGGCAATGGACAGATCAAACACGTTCTCTTCCGCAGATTAGCTTGCAGCCAATACAGATACAGTGTACACTCCACTTAGCCATAGGTGAGATTATCCTTACCGGTAGCATTTTTTACATGGCAATGATAGATTTATACAAGCCATTTCATTACTGGTCTCCATACGCTATTTTCATTAATAAGAGGACAAAACATATGCGTCGCACAAAAATCGTCTGTACGATAGGACCGGCTACCAGCAGCGAAGAACAACTTGAACGACTCATGCAGACAGGCATGAATGTCGCGCGTTTAAATTTTTCTCATGGGAAGCAGGAAGAGCATGCCGTGGTGATTGAGCGCATCCGCCGCATCTCCACGCGTCTTGGCTATCCCATCGCGATTTTACAGGACTTACAGGGCCCAAAGATTCGGGTCGGGACACTCCAGGGCGGCCAACCTATTTCACTGGCCGATGCGACAGAAGTGATCATTACCACACGTCCCATCAACGGGGACGCCCAAACCATCCCAACAACCTATCAACAGCTTCCACAAGATGTCAAACCGGGGGATCGTATTCTGCTGGATGATGGTCTGATGGAGCTTCGCGTCCTGGATGCCAATGCAACCGATGTGCGCTGTCTGGTGATTCATGGCGGTTTGCTCAAAGAGCACAAAGGCATTAATCTGCCAGGAGTGGCAGTCAGCGCCCCCGCATTGACAGAAAAGGATCGAGAAGACCTGCAATTTGGCATCGCTCAGGGCGTTGACTATGTCGCCCTCAGTTTTGTACGCCGAGCCGAGGATGTACTCGAAGCGCGTCAGCTCATGCAACACTATCAGGAAGAGCTGGCAGGGAAGAGCATGAAGCCGCTCACCACGATTCCATTAATCGTAAAATTAGAGAAACCAGAGGCAGTGGCACATCTGGACGACATTTTAGAAGTCAGCGATGGTGTCATGGTAGCCCGAGGCGATCTGGGCGTCGAAATGTCGCCGGAGAAGGTGCCGATGATCCAGAAACGCGTCATCGCGCGCTGTAACGAACTGGGGCTCCCGGTCATTACCGCCACCCAGATGCTTGAATCGATGATCAATAATCCCCGCCCCACGCGTGCAGAAGTCAACGATGTTGCCAACGCGATTCTCGATCAGACCGACGCAGTGATGCTCAGCGCAGAAACCGCGGCAGGGAGCTATCCCATCGCAGCGGTCGAGATGATGGTGCGCATTGCCCTGGAGACCGAAAACAATGGCAATATTGCGCGTCAGCCACAGTGCAAACGGCTCTCTAAATCGCATGCCGTCAGCCATGCAGCACGCGCTCTCGCCGAAGAAGCCAGTGTACAGGCAATCGTCGTCTTTACCCGTTCAGGAGCGTCCGCACATTTAATCTCGAAAGATCGCCCCAGCAAACCTATTTTTGCCTATACGCCCTCGCTCAAGGTATATCGTCAGCTTGCCCTCTGGTGGGGAGTCTGGCCGCAACATATAGAGATGCAGGGGACAACTGAGGCCCTGATTGAAACAGTGGGCAAACATTTGCAGGAAGATCACCTGATACAGACAGGCGAGCACGTCGTGATTATGGGCGGCATCCCAGTTGCCAGCCGGGCGCGCACAAATTTTGTCAAGTTGCACCGTGTTGGTGACTAAAACAGGAATCTTCACTGGCTTTCGACACACATTATAGGGTTCTCTGATGGCTCAGAGGACCCCCTTTTTGCCTTCAAAACTCATCCTTCAGATTCTTCTGAGTTGCAGGAATAAAGAAACCAGAAACTCCCAATATCCTCACGGAAACAGGAAAGGCAGAAAAGCGTTGATCGCATCCCAGCATTTTCTATGCGAGGCCCAATGATTGTGCTATACTTTAAAAGAAAGATTAGAAATTAAGCGGCGGGTAATATCAATAACTACCCGCCGCACATCATTGCAAAGGGACAAATTTGAACACGACAACATTGAGTCGAGGTTCAGGGCGCGTACGATAATATATTGGAGCAAATAAGCATGACAATTCACGAACGAGAAATAATACCCGTTCCACAGGTTGAGGCGCGGGTTCCTATTCCCCAGCAAAATCTCCGTGTGCCAGGTCCAACACCTGTCCCACAGGAGGTAATGAACGCACAGGCAGCTCAAATGATCAATCATCGAGGGCCTGAATTTTCCGCCATTATGAAACGTGTCACCTTACGCCTGCAATACTTCTTCCAGACAACTGCCCCACTCATGACCTTCCCCGCTTCAGGAACCGGTGGTCAGGAATGCGCAGTGGCGAATCTTTTTTCACCAGGCGATCATGTTGCCGCAATTACCATCGGCAGCTTTGGCAACCGACTGGCAAAAATCGCGGAAATCTACGGGGTGCAGGTCTCACGTATTGAGTTCCCCTGGGGAGAGGTAGCCGATCCTGCGACGGTCGAAAGCCGCTTGAAAGCATTGGCTCCATATAAAGCAGTGCTGGTCACGCATAACGAAACCTCTACAGGTGTTACCAATGATATCCAGACGCTGGCCGCTCTTATTCGACGCCTGTCACCTGACGCGCTGATTGTTGTCGACGCCGTAAGTTCCCTGGGCTGTGTGCCATTAGAAATGGATCAGTGGGACCTGGACGTTGTGTTCACGGGCTCGCAGAAAGGCTGGATGACCCCTCCTGGCCTGGTAATGATAGCAGCCGGTCCTCGCGCATTAGAAGCTAACAAGAGCGCCAAATCGCCTCGTTTCTACTTTGACTGGGGCCTTGCGCTCAAAAGGCTACAGCAGTGGGAGCATCCTACGACACCGCCGGTCTCGATTTTCTATGGTCTGGACCAGGGACTGGAAATGATGCTTGCAGAAGGACGGCAAAATATCTTCGAGCGTCACGCAAAGGCCGGGGAGTATATTCGTCAGCGAGCAAAGGCGATGGGATTAGAGTTATTAGCAAATCATCCTTATGCATCAAATACCGTGACAGCAGTCAGACTGCCGGAATCAATAGATGGCAAAGGGCTGGTCAAAAAATTACGTGAAACGGATGGCATTGTGCTGGCTGGAGGGCAGGAGCAACTGACCGGTAAAATCTTCCGCGTCGGCCACCTGGGTTTCTTTCAACAGAATGATCTGAAAGAGGCCATGGATGCGGTAGAGAAGCGCCTCCCCGAGTTTGGCTTCAAGCGCTAGCAGAGCAGGTAAGCATACCAGGAAGGAAGATATAGATGGCAGAGGTACAGGATGCTACCCCAGAGGCAATCAAAATACTGATTACAGATCGTGTCGCGCAAGAAGGCATCGCCCTGCTGCGCGAGCAGCTTCCTGAAGTACAGATTGATGAACGTCTTGGCATCAAACCAGAGCAGCTCAAAGCCATTATCGGCGAATACAGTGCGCTGATTGTACGCAGTGAAACACAGGTCACGGCGAACATCCTGGAGGCCGCGAGCAAGCTGAAGATCGTAGGACGTGCCGGGGTAGGGGTAGATAATATCGACACAGAGGCAGCAACGCGCCAGGGCATTATGGTCGTGAACTCGCCCACCGGCAATATTATCGCGGCCGCCGAACATACCATAGCAATGCTGATGTCCATGGCCCGGCATGTGCCGAGCGCGAATGGCAGCATGAAAGCCGGGAAGTGGGAGAAGAGTCGCTTTGTTGGCGTCGAAGTGCGCAATAAAACATTGGGCGTGATCGGTCTGGGAAAAGTGGGCATGGCGGTTGCGCGGCGTGCTCAGGGACTGGAAATGCAGATCGTCGCGTACGATCCATTTGTCTCACCTGAGCAGGCACGCAAAGTAGATGTGACCATGCTCTCGATGGATGACGTACTCAAGCAAGCCGATTTTCTTACGTTGCACACCTCACTCACCAGTGGTCCAAGTGGCACCCGAGGTCTCATTGGCGAGCGAGAATTGAGCCTGATGAAACCGGGAGCGCGCATTATTAACTGCGCTCGCGGCGGTCTGATCCAGGAAGATGCGCTGTTGAAGGTACTCAACGAAGGGCATCTGGCCGGAGCAGCACTTGACGTATTCAGCCAGGAACCCATCCGCGATAGTGAGACGCTCCATCAACTTATCGCGCACGAGCGCGTGATTGTGACTCCGCACCTCGGCGCATCGACCGAAGAAGCGCAGGTCGGAGTGGCAACCGATGTCGCTGATCAGATTGTTTCCGTCATCCGCGGCGGATTCCCACGTGCAGCGGTCAACGCACCACTGATCCTGCCAGAGACGCTGAAAGTACTCCAGCCCTTCATGAATCTGGTAGAACGCATGGGCCGTCTTTACACACAGTTACAGCCGGGACCCTTGCAAAAGATCGAGCTTGTCTACAATGGAGAGATCGCTGGCTACGATCTTCGTCCCTTGCAGGCCGCACTGATCAAGGGCATGCTGGAGGCCGTCTCTGAAGCGCATGTGAATATGATCAATGCTCAGGTGCTGGCGAAAGAGTGGGGGCTGGAGATTATTGAGCAAAAATCCACCACACCTGCGCAATTCGCCAATCTGGTCACCCTGCGCGTGGCCAATACAAATGGCTATACTTCATCACTTGCAGGACAACCCGGTTCGGGCGATGAGCGGATCGAGGTACTGAGCGGAACCGTCATTCAAGACGAGCCGCGCATTGTACGTGTTGGCCGTTACTGGACAGAGTTTGTCCCCGAAGGGCATATTCTTTTCTGCCGCAACATCGACCAGCCCGGCATGATCGGACGCGTCGGCATGGTCCTGGGGAAGGCTGGGATCAATATTCGCTCCATGGATGTGGGACCAAGCGTACGACGTCCACAGCGTCAGGCTCAGGTAGGGAAAAAAGATAACGCCCTCATGATCGTTTCCGTCGACGAGGTCATACCCGATTGGGCGCTCGACGAGATCAGCAGGGCCGGAGATATTTTTGGAGTGACAATGATCAATCTCTAAAGATCCCTCTAAAGCAGAAGAGAAGGGCCGATTTCCGGTCCTTCTCTTTTTTTCTTGCAGAACATACGTATTCTCTTTAAGAAAACTATCTATCTTTGCTCAGTGCATCAGACTTGTAAAAGATCACGATCAGAGACATGCTTCGCATTATCATCTTCTTTTATATAAACAAGCAAACGATTATTCAAGATTTTTTTCACACGATAGGTAATAATACAGTAAAGAACCAGGAGCAAAAGCAGAGCAAAAATCGTTGGCAGCGTGTACGCTTGAATGACGGTCAGAGCCTGATCCCAGCGCTTGCCGAGGCTCCAGCCAACATAGAGAATCACCGAACACCATACCAGAGAGCCGAGCGTGGCACTGATAAAAAAGCGCAAAAACGGTGTGCGCGTAATGCCAGCCGGGAAGCCCGAAAATGGTCGAATATAGGGAATGATACGCGAGGCAAACACCATCCACACACCTGAGCGCTGAAACCAGCGTTCGGCGATATCGATGTGCTGAGGATTGAGATGAAACCAGAGAGCGACACGCTGCAATATGCTCCGGCCCTGATAGACACCAATACCATAGGCCAGACAGACCCCAAGGACACTACCACAAAGCGCTGACAGGCCAAGTACCCAGATATTCACATGGCCCATCGATGCCAGAGCGCCAGTAAAGAGCAACAGCGTCGTATTGACAATGGGCACGCCACAGCTCTCCAGCGCAAGGACAACGGCGACAACGCTATACAACAATAGAGGGCTGGCATGAGCGAAAAAATGCATCATAACATGCAGCACAGTCTCTTCCTCCATGATTTCCTGCTCGTGAAGAGTAAGTAGTCATACAAATCCTTCTCTCTTTATTCACAGTATCCAATACGAATAACCTGCTGATCTGGTTACGTGTGACGGAAAAATAAGCTAGACCGTTCTAGCATATGCCACTTTTCTTTATGCTATACGTAGATATAGAGGCATAAACAGGCAAACCGTTTCGTCATAACATATTCTCTACCTTCTCTGTTTCAAGGACGAATAAGAGATAGATTTTGGAACGTCTTGTGACCATTACGTCTTACTTTTATGAAAAGACAAATTTTCGAACAGACTGTGACCATTACATCTTACGATTATGAAGAAGGATGAAAGGCTAGAGGAACACCATTCATGACTACATTCACGCCCTCACCCCCACAAAAAAAAAATATGCAATCAGGGAGCGGACAGGCACTTTCGGCCTTTGTTGTGCTCCTGATTATCAATATTCTCAATTATGCAGACCGGGCAATCCTGCCAGCAGTACTTCCCAAACTACAAGCGGATCTTGGCATCAATGATTTCCAGGCAGGTCTGCTTGGTTCTTCGTTTCTCTTCATCTATGCAATTGCAACGCTGCCACTTGGCATCCTCGCAGACAGAGGAACCCGTAAAAATATCGTTGCCGCCTGTGTTGGGATCTGGAGCGTTGCCACCGCGCTTGCCGGGATGGCACAAAACTTCATGCAGCTTTTCTTCTTGCGCTCAATCCTCGGCATTGGCGAAGCGGGCTATGCCCCGGCTTCCCTTTCCATGATCGGCGACCTGTTCCCACGAGAGCATCGTGGGCGTATTCTCTCGATCTGGTCTATTGGAAATCTGATTGGTACCGCATTAGGAATGATCGTTGGCGGGCAGGTAGCAGACCGTTTCGGCTGGCGCTGGGCCTTTTATCTGGTAGGCATTCCAGGCTTAATCGTCGCCTTTCTGATCTGGCGAGCACATGAGCCAAAACGTGGAACATTTGATAGCAGTGACAAGAGCGACGATGGTGCGACACTGGGTCACGGGAGCATAAACAAAAACCTCTGGAACTCGATAAAGAGATTTGCCAAAGTCCCAACCTACTGGGTGCTAACGGCCGCTTTTGTGTTTAGTTTTTTCACGATTGGCAGTGCCCAATTCTGGATTCCGACCTACTTTGTCGACTCTTTCCGGCTGAATCTCAAACAGGCCACCACGATCTCCGGCGTCGTTTTGCTGATAGGAAGTCTGGTTGGTACGTTGCTGGGAGGATATGCAGCCGACTATCTGCAACGGCGCATCAAGCAGGGACGTTTACTCGTCGCCACATTCGCCTTTCTTGCGGGCGCGCCCCTGACATTTATTGCGCTGAGTATGCACACAATAGTTCCATTTATCAGCGTCTTCTCGATCGCAATCGTCTGTCTGAGCCTTTGTCTGGGTCCACTAAACGCCGTCATTCAGGACATCATTGCCCCCGATTTGCGTTCAACAGCCATCGGAGTGACGCTTTTATTCGCTCATTTGCTGGGAGATGCAGCTTCGCCGTTGATTATAGGTGCGTTGGCCGATAAGTATACGCTAGGGGTTGCTTTTCTCGTTACTGCGCCTACCTGCCTTTTGATTTCGGGGCTCATCTGTCTGCTCGGGCTACGTACCGTTGCGGGCGATATGGAAGCAATGCAAGCACAATTACGCATTATGGACAAAGAATAGAGACCACAAAAGAGCCACTTCTTGTGGAAGAAGTGGCTCTTTAAAAAAAAATAGAGCGGGTTACGGGATTCGAACCCGTGGTCTCAACTTTGGGAAAGTTACATGTTACCACTACACCAAACCCGCTGGTTGCTTAACACAAATAAGTATAACTGATACATGAGAAAAAGTCAAGCGCTTTTTTTCTGCGTCAGCGGTTCATCCGCATTTTCCCTGAATATGATATGATACAAGCGCACGCAACAACATATCCTCTGCTACAACGTAAAGTATAAGGGATCACGCTTGAAGTCTACTATCTGAAAATACAAAAAAGCAGAGAGCGAGTTTTGTCTGTTCTGCTCGCTGCTAAGGAGAGTTCATATGAGCTTGCTTTCTCGTCTCTCGACCATGCTACGTATTCGTGCGCACTCAACATTGGATAAGCTAGAAGATCCCGGCCAGGTGATGGACTACTCATATAGTAAACAGCTCAAACACCTTGAGCAACTGAGGCAGGCCATTGTGGAAGTGGTAACAAATGAAAAACGCCTGGAAATGCAACAGCAGGCTCTGGCGGCCAGAGTTGATAAACTTTCTACACAAGCAAGAGCTGTTCTGCAAGCAAATCGGGAGGATCTGGCACGACTGGCATTACAAAAAAAGGAGACACTGTTGCTCCAATTCTCCAGCTATGAGCAGCAGATTGCGCAGCTACAGGCTCAGGAAGAAAGACTGATCGCCATGGAGCGCAATGTCTCCGCGCGCATCGAGGCGTTCCGCACAGAGAAAGAGATGGTCAAGGCCCAGTATTCAGCGGCGCAGGCCCAGGTAAAAATTCATGAAGCCCTTACTGGTATCTCCGAGGAAATGACAGAAATAGACCAGGCAATGCAGCGCACGCAGGACAAAGTGTTGAATATGCAGGCGCGGGCAAACGCAATGGAGACTCTCATCGAACAAGGAACGCTCGATGAGGTACGCCTCCCTGGTGCCACGCACGACATGCTGGACCGCGAGTTGCAGCAAGTTGCAGCTCAACAAAACGTTGAAGCCCAGCTACAGGCGCTGAAGCAACAGTTACAACTCGGCGGAGCACATCCTCAACAAAAACAAATTGAAGGGCCAGCCATTGAATAACTCTAGCTAGCCCTTCTTCTTTGCCTTTTCTTTTTGCTGCTTATAATACGATTTCGGCTTGGGATGACGTTCAGTATCTATATATGCTGCGGGTGCAGCATCTTCGCGTGCTGAAACCTCCGTCTCATCACGTTCACTGATCAGCTCTTGCAGATCATTATAGATATTATAGTTATCGCTGGCCTCGCGCATGCGTAGCATGTGGCGTAATACCTGAACCTGGGTAATCGCTGTCTTGTCAGATCTGGCTGGTTCAGCCTTCTTCAATAACATCTCTACCAGATCCATGCTGTCATCATGCGCACCAATACCCTCAAGACGCTCTCGCACAACCAGCAATTGCTCGTATAAGTTCATAAAAAAACCTTTCTGGATACCTACCTCCACTTCGAGGAGTGGAAGGAAAGAAAGGCCCCGAAGGGGAAAGTTTTTGCAGGGAACGCTCAAACCCATCGTTTGCACGGATAAAGTTGGCCGCACCCGGTTACCCGGCAGTTTATGAAGTCATGAAGCAGACATCGAAAAACTGCTAGAAGTATGGTAACACAGCATCTACGTAGCGTCAATTCATGGTCAAAAATACGTCTGCAAAAATTGCACAAGTAGCCGCATTCTCCCTCTATTTGTCGGTCATCGTTTGCTGAGAGAGATGAAAGCAGGCTTATTATTCCCAGGAACCGCTGGCAGTCAACCAATCGAGGATCGTTTCTGACATATGCGAAGCTGCCCCCTGCCGTTGAGAAGTACGGGGGAGACTATGTAAAATCATCGAACCATACTCTTTGGAAATAATACGTTTATCGAAGAGCACAACTGCATTACGCTTATTATCATTCCAGACGAGACGATTCAGGGCGCGTCGCATGCGTAATGCCGCAACAGGGGCCGTCAATTGATGTAACTGGTCAGAATATTGTTCAGCACGAGCAGCGATGGGGGGATCATTCAACACAGGCATAGGCAAACGCGCGATTACAGTGCAGGTTGGCGAGCGATTGATATCTTCCGCACCCTCCCAAAAACTGCCGGTCCCTAAGAGCACAACACGGTCTTGCTTTTGAAAGATTTGCCAGAGCTGACGAGGTGACCCATCCATCCCCTGGCCTAACACCAGAATGCCACGCGCCTCCAGCAGAGGTTTAATCGCAGCGTAGGAGCTACGTAATGCGGCATGCGAAGTAAAGAGCGTCACGATCTGGCCCTCCAGGGCCAGAGCCAGTTGAATTAACGTCTCGTCAAGGTAGCGTTGATACTGTGGAACATTAGGCTCAGGAACATCATTGGGCATATACAATAAGGTCTGTTCGTGATGCTCGGTAGCAATAGATAACGCAGGATAGGCCTCGTTATCCAGGCCAAAGCGTCCACGCGAGAAGGCAAACGAGCCATCAACCGAAAGAGCCGCGCCTGCGAAAATAGTGCTGGAGTCATCTGTAAGCAAAAGGCGACAGAGCAATGACGAGGTCTGGACCAGTTGTGAATAGAGCACAGGGACACTTTCTACAGGCTGATTGGCTGTAGCATGAGCATCATGGGAACGATTATTATTATGGGACGTCGATGGTGGCGGTGGTGGTGGCATGCGCAACCAGTACACCATATCACTTTCCTGCAAGGAGACTGCGGCCTGTCCAAGATTTTTCTGTTCAAGCAATTGCTGTGCGAGGGCGGCAAACTCAGATGCCATTGAGCTCTCATCGCTATTACCGGCTTCCTGACGGCGACGATTATACTGCGTATTCAAAATAATTTTTTCGGCTTCGTGCAAAAAATCTACCACTACTTGCAAACGATGGGCTGCCTGTTGCCATGCCCGTTCAGTCTGCGTCCAGATACCAAGCTGCTGGATCTGGCTATTTAGCCTGAGCGGTTGATCGGTACGCTCATTAGCACGTCCTCCCCGCTCACCACGCCCCTTCTCTCGTCCCCCTCGTCCACCTTGAGTATTTTGTTGAGAGACTTCTTCAAGCAGAGCATAAAAGGAAAGAAAGAGTTTTTCGATAGCGATGCGGGCCTGAGCGAGGGTCTGGAACCAGGTCAACATGCGTGCATCCAGTTCTGTTTTGGCAATTGTCGGTCGATTCGAGAGGCCACCAGGACCATTTTCGCGTAGCGCAGGAGCCGCCAGCGCCAGAAGTCCCTGGTAACGGCCATCAGGAAGTTCGGAACCGATCGTATTGAGCAGGTCGAACAGATGCACCTGATCCAGCTCAACATTGCTCCAACGAGCATTTTCCTCTTCCAGGAGATCGGCATCCAGAACAACGCGTCGCTCAATATCGCCTAAGAGCGAATGTGGCTGAGAAAGATCATCAAACAGACCCGCATGTGTCGTCACCACAATCTGCGCGGCATTGACACGCTCCTCGGCCCGCCCCACAAAACAAAAGCCTTTGCGCCGATACGTGCAGCGCTGATAAACGGTTCCGGCGCGGGTCTCTATCGAGGGAATACGTTCCACACCGGAGGAGATACGCTTCCAGGCAGACATCTCTTGAGGAAGCAAAGTCAATTCGCTGCGCTCTCCGGTCAGGGTCTGCTGCGCCCAGAGACCTAATTTAGCGAGGCCACGAGCCTGCTCAGCGCTCAGTTCGCCATTCGTGCGCCGCAGGGCCGCGCCAAACCAGCGATGCGTGCAAAGATACCCTCCCTGCTCAGCCAGATAAGCAACGGATAGCTGACTATGTAACGTCGCCTGCAAACGGGGAAGGATCGTCTCGATCAGGCGTCGTGCGCTTTGCTGGTTGCTACAGGCAATGACGAGGCGAGATCCCTGATTTGTTGTTGCATTCGAGGAGGTCATGAGCCATTCTAACGCAG
>Ga0310811_10005545_pt1 | contig 15988 bp, 14 predicted proteins | sample YCmetagenome_FD_207642 | JGI IMG/M metagenome (GOLD analysis project Ga0310811, IMG submission 207642) | Soil microbial communities from experimental microcosm in Duke University, North Carolina, United States - YC | ecosystem: Engineered > Artificial ecosystem > Soil microcosm > Unclassified ...
CGCGGGACCGTTGAGAGAGGGTAAACCGGTCTGTAGGCTTGTCTGCCAATGGATTAAACGGCCATACCCCGCGGTCCTGCGGTTTTTCGAGGGTCGCGGTCGCGGGAGCTTCGTGATGTGCCACGGGGGCGCTTTGTGCGACGGGTGCTGGAGCGGGGGCGGACTGGGCGACGGGAGTTGGGGCCGGAGCCGGTGTTACGGGCGGCATATAGCGGGAATCCGGGCTGTTGGTCCCGGTTGCATGGGCGAAGACTTCGGATGGTTCAACGGCCGGAGGGGCAGCAGTTGCAACGGGGGCTACGGGCACGGCCGGTTGGGGAGCGGGCTCCTTTTTTTCGGGATAGGAACCGTTGGTATTGGTATTCCGTTGGTTGGCAATGTCTTTACGGGAATCGGCGGGAGCCTGGCCATTCTGCTGTCCGGCATACATTTTGGTTGCGGATGGCATCATAACCGTTATTTTTGTCGGCATTACCCGGGCCGGTTGTGGTTGACTGGCCAGGTGCTGGAGCTCGGCTTCGAGTTGACGGGCAGTGTCGAGCATCAGAGCGGGATCGGCCTTTCGGTCGAGTTGCTCCGTCAATTGGGTGATCAGTTCTTTCAGTCGTTCCATGGTACTAAGCTAAACAGCACTTTAAGGGTTAGTAGAAAGACCTATATAAAACCTATATAAAGTTATAACAAATTCCGAACCTAATTTATACACCTATCTATGTTCATAGAACCCCATCTGTTGGGTGAGCGCCGTGGTTGGATCGAAGTGATATGCGGATCGATGTTCTCGGGAAAGACCGAAGAGCTAATCAGGCGGCTAAAGCGTGCTAAAATTGCCAATCTGAAAGTCGAGATCTTCAAACCTGCCATGGATACCCGCTATCACGAGCAGCATATCGTTTCACATGATGAGAATGCGATCCAATCGACACCCATCGAAAATTCGCAGACCATCCTTTTATTGGCGGGAGAAGTCGATGTTATCGGCATCGACGAGGCCCAGTTTTTCGACGATCAATTACCGGAAGTCTGCGACCAGCTTGCAGTTCGGGGCATCCGGGTGATCGTCGCCGGTCTCGATATGGACTATTTGGCTAAACCTTTTGGTCAGATGCCTTACCTGCTGGCTAAAGCTGAATACATAACCAAGTTGCATGCCATTTGTGTTAAATGTGGAAATATTGCGAACTATTCCTTCCGCAAGACGGCGCAGAAGGGGCAGTTCCTGCTGGGGGAGGGCGACACTTATGAGCCCCGCTGCAGGCATTGTTACTATTTGGTGCCTTAAAAATTAACGATTCTTTGAGCTTTTTATGGGGGAACATATTAAAAATATTGTCAATCTTTTACGAAAGGACCTTTTGCTCGAGGTTCGGCAGCAGTATACCTTTTATGGTATCCTGTTGTATGTGACGGCGACCATTTTTGTGCTATACCTGTCGATGGGGCAGCCGGAGGGCCCGGTGTGGAAGGGACTATTCTGGATGATCCAGCTGTTCATTTGCGTCAACGCGGTCGCAAAGAGCTTTTTGCAGGAGGGCCGGGGCCGGCTGTTATATTTTTACTCCATCGCCGGTGCAAGGGATTTCATCCTGGCGAAGCTGGTGTTCAACGCGCTGTTGATGATCGTGATGAGTGGGGTGAGCCTGGTGCTGTTCCTGTTCATGCTGGGCAACCCTATGGGACATGCCGATTATTTTGTGCTGATCACCTGTCTTGGTGGAGTGAGCCTGAGCCTGGTGTTCACTTTTCTTTCGGCGCTGGCTGCGCGGGCGCAACAAGGGGCGGCGCTGATGGCAATCCTGGGTTTTCCGCTGGTGATCCCACAGCTGATGTTGTTGAACCGTATTTCGACCATTGCGTTCGAGGACGTGCTGCAGGGTGGACTTGGCTGGATGCTGGGGATCATGGCGGGGCTGGATATTTTGCTGGTTGTGCTGGCCATTATACTTTTCCCGTTTTTATGGAAGGATTAACCGTTATCTCCTACCTTTGCCCCTCCAAGAAGAACTTATGCTTCGTCAGACCTGGTGGAAAATATTGTGCGTCCTGTTATTAGCCTATACCGTTATCGCGGGTTTCCTGGGCTCTGTTCCTGCCAAGCCGATCGTCAATGAAACGATCCGTAATCTCTACTTCCATGTCGCTATGTGGATGGCCATGATGGTCTTTCTCTCCATTTCGGTGGTCTATGGCATCCTTTACCTGCGTAAGCCCAGTCACGTCTATGATATCTATTCGCTCGAGTATGCGAAGGTGGGGATCGTTTTTGGTACCCTGGGCGTCATCACGGGCAGCGAGTGGGCGGGGTTTACCTGGGGGGCGTTCTGGAGCAATGATCCGAAGCAGCTGGGTGCGGTGATCGCGATGCTGATCTATTACGCCTACCTGGTGTTCCGCAACGGGATACCGGACATCGATAAACGGGCCCGGCTTGGGGCGGTATACAATATTTTTGCGTTTGCGATGTTATTTCCTACCATCTGGATCCTGCCGAGGATGGTGGAGAGCCTGCATCCGGGCGGAATGGGTGGGAATCCGGCCTTTAACGATCTTGATTCGCGGATGGCGCTGGTGTGGCTGGTTGGAGCGATACCGGGCTGGACGCTGCTTGGTATCTGGATCGCGACATTACGGATCCGGCTGGCTCTATACGCGGAAAAAAAATATTCTAATCGACGCTAATAATTTTTGGGAATGTACACGAAAATTCGAACGCTGCTGATGCTGTTCTTTTGCTGGGTGCTGGCGACGCCGGTGATGGCGCAGGCCGACACGACCCAGAAGGTGGACATGGCAACCGGACTCCGGGCCAATGGGAAGATCTATGTTGTTGTCATGGTGCTGGTAACGATACTGGCCGGGGTGTTGTTCTATGTGGTAAGACTGGACAGGAAGATCGGTAAGCTGGAGAAGGAGCTCAAATAGCACACACATGGGACCTTTTGGTCCATTTTTTTTAAATACGCAAGCCAAATGGAATACAAATTTTTTGAAGCCGTAGAGAAAAGCTTTGATAAAGCAGCAGCTTTTACCAGTTGGGATCCCGGCATCCTGGAGCAGATCAAGCAATGTAATGCGGTGTACCGAATGTTCTTTCCCGTGAAGATCGGGGATAAGATCGAGGTCATCAAGGCCTATCGCGTGCAGCACTCGCATCATAAGACCCCCTGTAAGGGAGGGATCCGGTTTGCCCCATCCGTGAACCTGGACGAGGTGATGGCGCTGGCGGCGCTGATGACCTTCAAGTGCGCCATCGTGAATGTGCCCTTTGGCGGCGCCAAGGGCGGGATCAGCATCGATCCGAAGAAGTATACGCCGTATGAGTTGGAGAAGATCACGCGGCGGTACACATCCGAGCTGATCAAGAAGAATTTCATCGGGCCGGGCACCGATGTCCCTGCTCCCGACTATGGTACGGGTGAGCGGGAGATGGCCTGGATACTCGACACCTATATGAGCATGCGTCCCGGCGAGATCGATGCGCTGGGTTGTGTCACGGGTAAGCCGGTGACCCAGGGCGGGGTCCGGGGACGGCGTGAGGCGACGGGTCTTGGCGTCTTCTATGGCATCCGCGAGGTCTGCAATATGGAGGACATCATGAAGAAGCAGGGGTTGAAGCCGGGCGTGGAAGGGAAGACGGTAGTGGTGCAAGGTCTTGGCAATGTAGGCTATCATGCCGCGAAGTTCTTCCGCGAAGGCGGGGCAAAGGTTATCGCGCTGGCCGAATTCGAGGGTGCGATCATGAACCCGGCAGGGCTGAATGAGGAGGAGGTGTTCCAACACAGGAAGAAGACCGGCAGCATTCTGAACTTTCCCGGCGCGACGAATCTTGCCTCCTCGAACGATGCGTTGGAGCTGGAATGTGATATCCTGATCCCTGCGGCCCTGGAGAATGTGATCAACGGGAAGAATGCGCCGAAGGTGAAAGCGAAGATCATCGGGGAGGCGGCCAATGGTCCGCTGACGCCGGAGGCTGATGAGGTCTTTGCGAAGAGAGGGATCCTTGTCGTACCGGATATGTACCTGAATGCGGGTGGGGTTACGGTGTCGTACTTCGAGTGGTTGAAGAACCTGAGCCATGTGCGTTACGGCCGGATGGACAAGCGGTTCACGGAGAATATGAATATGCATATCCTGAACCAGATCGAGGGACTGACGGGCAAGCAGGTGTCGAAGAAGGAGAAGGAGTTCATTGGCCATGGAGCCGATGAGGTCGACCTGGTGTATAGCGGGCTGGAGGATACGATGATCCTGGCTACGCGGGAGATCATGGAGGCATGGAGGGCCAATCCCAGTATCCCGGACATGCGGACGGCGGCGTATGTGGTGGCGATCAATAAGGTCGGCACCAGCTATGCAGAGCTGGGCATCTTTCCGTAGGCGGACAGGTTTCGTATCGAAAGCGGACAGGGGCGCCTGCGGCGCTTGGTGTTACGTATTGGGTGTCAGACCATTGGAATGTGGCATTTTCCTTGGGTCGAAGATCGCATGATCCTCAACTTTATCAAGATAACCTTCCGGAATCTCTGGAAGAACAGGAGCTACAGCGCTCTGAATATATTCGGCCTCGCAATAGGTATCGCCTGTGCGGGGCTGATCTTTTTATGGGTGGAAGACGAGCTGAGCTTTGATCAGCAGCTTTCCAAGAGGGACCGGCTGTATTTTTTACCGACCAACCAGACTAATGAAGGGAAGGTGGGGACCTTCAACTCTACTCCGGGCCCTCTTGCCCCTGCTATTGCCCGGGAAATCCCCGGCATCGAGAAGACTTGCCGGCTTCGGCCTGCGCAGTCCCTGTTCACTGTCGGGGACAAGGCGATCTATGAGCGGGGGAGCTGGGCCGATTCGACGGTCTTCGAAATGTTCGATCTGTCGTTTGAAGAAGGAAGCGCGAGGACTGCCTTCGCAGATCTCTCGAATGTCGTTATTACGGACAAGGTAGCCCGGCAGTTTTTTGTGGACGGGCAGGCGGTTGGGAAAATGATCAAACTGGATAACGGTAAGGAATATCGTGTGTCGGGTGTGATCCGGGATATGCCGGAGAATTCTACGTGGCGGTTCGACTGGATCGCATCGTACCAGCGCAATTACAATGATCACAAGGCGGAGGGATGGATGGACAGCTGGGGCACTAATTTCGCGAACAGCTTTGTTCTTCTTTCACCGGGCGCCGATGCCGCCCGGATCGGGAAAAGGCTTTATTCATTCATCCAGAGTAAGGATAAGGGCGCGGGCGCCAGGCCCTGGTTATTCAGCGCCAATGACTGGCATTTACGGGACCGTTTTGTAGACGGCAAAATCGCAGGCGGCCGGATCGAATATGTACGAATGTTTGTAGTGATCGCCTGGATCATCCTGCTGATCGGTTCTATCAATTTCATGAACCTCGCGACGGCCAGGAGCGATAAGCGGGCGAAGGAAGTGGGGGTCAGGAAGGTGATGGGTGCGGAGCGGCGGGGGCTCATCGGGCAATTTATCGGGGAGGCCTTTGTGATGGCATTGTTGTCAGTGGTCGTCGGGGTCCTCCTGATCAGCCTTGTAATGCCTCTTTTTTCGTTGCTGATCGGCAAACCGCTGCAAATGGGTCTTATGAAGCCCCTGCATATCGGCGCCCTTGCTGCCATCACCTTGATCTGCGGATTTGTTGCCGGAAGCTATCCGGCATTATATCTGTCGGCCTTTAACCCAGCATTTGTTCTAAAGGGGATCCGGGCGCGGGCAGGCGGGGTTGCTTTTATCCGGAAGGGGCTCGTGGTAACGCAGTTCACCATTGCCGTCGCGTTGATCATCTCCACGATCATCATCTACCGGCAGATAGAACATATCCGCGGCCGCGATCTGGGATATAACCAGAACCATCTTATCGTGAGCGGGGCGCAGGGCGAGATAGCCAAACATTTCAACAGGATCCGGCAGGACCTGATCAATACCGGCGTCGTAGAGAATGCGGGGCTCAACAGCTTCAACACCCTCTCGATCGGCAACAATGGTTCGGGCGCCAAGTGGGAGGGGAAGGACCCCAACGTGGACCCGCTTATCTCTTTTCGGACCGTGACACCGGGATTTTTAGCGACGGCGGGGATGCATCTGGCCGAGGGCCGGGATTTCCGTGCCGACAAGCCGGAGGCTGACAGTATGCATATCCTTGTGACGGAGAGCTTCGCGAAGATGATGGGGAAGGGCAGCGCCATTGGACAGCGGGTCTGGTGGGATAATAGTCCTCCTCTTACGGTGGTGGGTGTCGTAAAGGATTTTGTATTCGGGGATATCTACGGTAAGGCCGAGCCGGTGATGTTCTTTTGTTCATCCAATGACAATGGTGACGCGCGTTTCCTCTACGTACGGATAAAACAGGATGTCCCGACAGAGGCCGCCGTTGATAAGGTGAAGGATGTGTTGAAAAAAGATAACCCGGCCTATCCCGTCGACTATCGATTTGTCAGTGATGACTTCAATGCGATATTCAGGAGTGAGCAGCTGATGGGGCAGCTGTCGAGGCTATTTGCCGTGCTGGCCATCCTGATCTCCTGTCTGGGGCTTTTTGGGCTGTCGGCGTATATGGCGGAGCGGCGGGTGAAGGAGATCGGTATCCGGAAGGTGCTGGGTGCGAGTGTGACGGGGCTGACGGGTCTGTTATCGAAGGAATTCCTGCAGCTTGTGGGGTTGTCGGCATTGATCTCCTTTCCCCTTGCCTGGTGGGCGATGGAGCAGTGGCTTCGGCAGTTTGCCTATCGAATCGGCGTGGAGTGGTGGATCTTTGCGGTGGCGGGGTTGGCGGCGTTGATCATTGCACTGATGACGGTGAGTTTTCAGGCATTGAGGGCGGCGATGACGAATCCGGCCAGATCTCTGCGCAGTGAGTGATGGGCCTGTGGTCGTCCTGCATTTTACTCCGAATAAGTGGGGAGGGCGGTGATGTCCTCGAAATCGGTAAGACCTTTGACGAAGGCGTGGCATTCTTCCCCGTTGGTGATGACGAGATATTTGATCGGGATGGCCATATTATATCGGAGTACCTGCCAGAGCACGCGGCTGTCGAGCTTTTCTTCCATGGCCTTACATTCCACCAGCATCCAGGGTTGGGCCGCCTTGTCAAAGACGAGGAGGTCGAAGCGTTTGTTCAGCTCGCCGAGCTTCATGCGACGTTCGACGGCGATATAGGAGGCGGGATAATTCTTTATCTGCAGGAGGTATTGTATAAAATTCTGGCGCACCCATTCTTCAGGGGTTAGCCGGACCCATTGCTTTCGCAGCTCATCCCAGATCTCCTCCTTCTTTTTCTCGGGTTCGCGTATTTTAAAGGGGTAGGAAGGATAGTAGATTTTAATCATAGGCCAAAACAATTTGCTAAATTTACGAAATGAAGACCAAAGAAGAGATCGTAAATAACTGGCTTCCACGCTACACGGGTGAAAAATTAGAGAATTTCGGCGAATATATCCTTTTGACCAATTTCGATAATTATGTGCAGCTGTTTGCCGAATGGCATGGGGTACCGGTGATCGGCGAGCATAAGCCTATGCAATGTGCTACGGCCGGGGATATTACCATCATCAATTTTGGGATGGGCAGCCCCGGGGCGGCGACGGTCATGGACCTGCTGACGGCGATCCACCCCAAGGCGGCGCTTTTCCTTGGGAAGTGCGGGGGGTTGAAGAAGCGGAACAAGCTGGGAGACCTGATCCTGCCGATCGCGGCTATCCGGGGCGAGGGTACGTCCAACGACTATTTCCCGCCCGAGGTGCCTGCCCTGCCGGCCTTTGCGCTGCAGAAGGCGATCTCGACGACGATCCGGGATTACTCGGTGGATTACTGGACGGGCACTGTCTATACGACGAACCGGCGGGTCTGGGAGCATGACGAAGTCTTTAAGGAATACTTACAGAAGGTACGGGCCTATGCGATCGATATGGAGACGGCGACGATATTTTCGGTAGGTTTTTATAACAAGATCCCTACGGGAGCGCTGTTGCTGGTGAGCGATCAGCCGATGATCCCGGAAGGGGTAAAGACGGCGGAGAGCGATTTGAAGATCACGTCCGAATTTGTGGAGCGGCATATCAGGATCGGGATCGATTCGCTGAAGCAGCTGATCAATAACGGGCTAACGGTGAGACATCTAAGATTTTAAGAATGTCGGCCCTTTTATCCATTGAACATTTAGGGATCGGTTTTGCCACGGCCGAGGGGATGATGCCCGGCGTCGAGGATCTTAGCTTCGAGGTCCGGCGTGGGGAGATCGTTGCGTTGGTAGGGGAATCGGGATCGGGGAAGTCGATCACATCGCTTTCCATCCTGGGGCTGCTGCCTTCGCCGCCTGCGCGGTATCTTTCGGGCAATATCTTCTTTACCGGGCGGGATGGGCAGACCGTGGACCTGTTGCGGCAATCGCCCGAGGCGTTGCGGGAGATCCGGGGGCTGGGCGCGGCGATGATCTTCCAGGAGCCGATGACCTCGCTTAACCCGGTTTTTACCTGTGGCGACCAGGTGGCCGAGGCGATCCGGGTTCATCGCAAGGTATCGGCGGCCGAGGCGAGGGAGCAGGCGATCGCGCTTTTCGAGCGGGTCCGGCTACCCGACCCGGCGGGGATGTATGACCGATGGCCGCACCAGCTGAGTGGGGGGCAGAAACAGCGGGTGATGATCGCGATGGCGATGAGCAGCCGGCCATCGCTGCTCATCTGTGACGAGCCGACGACGGCATTGGACGTAACGGTGCAGAAGACTATCCTTGAGTTGATCCGGCAATTGCAGGAGACGGAGGATATGGGGGTGATCTTTATCACGCATGACCTGGGGGTGGTGGCGGAGATCGCGGACCGGGCCGTGGTGCTTTACAAAGGGAAAATTGTCGAGCAGGGGCCGGTGCAGGAGCTGTTCCGGGCTCCCCGGCATCCTTATACGAAGGGGTTGTTGAATTGCCGGCCGGCCTTGCATGTGAAAGGGGAGCGGCTGCCGGTGGTGAGTGATTACCTGGAGGGGAAGGAACCTTCGGTTCCTTCCGTAGCAGTGCCAGTGACGGCGGGTTCGCGGGAGGTGCTTATGCGGGTCGAGGATCTAAGGGTTTGGTACCCGGCGAAGAAGACCTTTCTTGGGAAGGTGTTGAAGTATAATAAGGCGGTGGATGGGGTCAGCTTCGAGGTGTATACCGGGGAGACGCTTGGCCTGGTGGGCGAGTCGGGTTGTGGCAAGACGACGTTGGGCCGGGCGTTGCTCCGGCTGGTGGAGCCGACGGAGGGGCGGATCTTTTTTGAAGGCCGTTCGCTGGGAGAGCTTTCCGCGGGGGAGATGAAAAGCCTTCGGAGCAGGATGCAGCTGATCTTCCAGGACCCTTATTCATCATTGAATCCCCGGCTGACGGTCGGTGCGGCGATCGCGGAGGCGATGAAGGTGCATGGGATGGGGGCTTCGGATAGCGAGCGGCGGCAAATGGTTGTGGCGCTGCTGGAGACGGTGAGTCTTACGGCGGGCCATTACGACCGGTGGCCGCATGAGTTCTCGGGTGGTCAGCGGCAGCGGATCGTGATCGCGCGGGCGCTGGCGTTGAAACCAGCGTTTATCGTCGCCGATGAATCGGTGTCGGCGCTGGATGTGAGCGTACAGGCGCAGGTGCTAAACCTGTTGAACGATCTGAAAAAGGAATTTGGGTTTACGGTCGTCTTTATCTCACATGACCTTTCGGTGATCCGTTATATCAGCGATCGTATCCTTGTCATGAACAAGGGACGAATAGAAGAGGAGGGCGATGCGGAGACCGTCTACAATCATCCCCGAACGGAGTATACTCAAAAACTCATAGGGGCGATTCCCCGGCTGCGGCAGGGTGTGGATTAAAAAGAAATTAAAATCAAATTAAATCCCGATCGATCGTTAAGCTTTTTCACAAAAAAAATGTCTATTCGAGTTTGGCTTAATTGCCATTAACTCTAAGGACCTAAGTGAAAGCTAAAACCCCATTGATCGTACAGGCAAGAGTTCAATCCATGCGATATCCCGGCAAGGTTTTACAGCCTTTTGCGGAAGGTCGTAGCCTGCTTGAATTCCAGTTGTTGCGATTAAAACAGGCGTTTCCCGAAGCGCCGCTCGTCGTCGCCACTTCCAACTCTGCTGCAGATGACCCTATCGAGGTGCTTGCTAAAGCGATCGATGTATTTAGCTACCGGGGGGATGAGAGCGACGTATTAAAACGATTTGTTAACTGCTGCCAATATTTTGGATTCAACCGCCAAATAGTACGTATTTGCGGTGACAATCCGTTCCTGCAGGTGGAGTTCCTGTCGAAGTTGATGGAAGCGCCGGTAGCGGAAAACGGTTCGGGCTATGATTATGTCGGTTACTCCGTGGGGAAAACGCCTGCGATCCGAACCCATTTTGGTTTTTTTGCGGAATTAGTAGACGTCGATGCATTAATGCACGTATATGAACGTGTAGGTGACCCTATCTTTCGCGAGCATGTCACCAAATATATCTATGAGAGCACCGGAATATTCAAGGTCCGTTTGCTTGAAATTCAATCACTGATCCCTTTTCTTGGGTCTTTACGGCTGACGGTCGACAGCCCGGAAGATCTTGAGAATGCTGTGTACGTCTACCAGCAATTGCGTCCTTCTGCGGGGCCGGCGGGTCCTTCGTGGAAAGACATCTTATCTTTTGTCGAAAACGAACCCGAGATCAAGCGCCGGATGACCGACCAGATCCGGCGTTATCATAAATAGAGAAACCTGAATATGACCTCTACTTACCTTATCGGCGAGATCGGCCAGAACCACAATGGCTCGGTCGAGATCGCAAAACTGCTGACAGAAATTGCCGCAAGACCGGTGTCGGATCATCTATTTGCAAAAAAATTCAAGGGATTCGATGCGATAAAGCTGACCAAGCGTGATCTTAAGGAGGAGCTGGCGGAGGCCAAGATGAAGGAGCCCTATGCCAGTCGGCATTCTTTTGGAGAAACCTATGGAGAGCACCGGGCCAGGCTGGAGTTGAGCGATGAGCAGCATTTCGAGGTGTATACCCATGCCAAGCGGCATGGGATCGACTTTGTGGAGACGCTTTGCGCCATCGGCTGTCTGTCCCTGTTGAAGATGTTCACGCCAGACTACCTGAAGGTAGCCTCGCGCGACCTGACCAACCTGCCCCTGCTGGCGGCGCTGGCCGAGACGAAGCTGCCGATCATCCTGTCTACCGGTATGGCGGACCAGGAAGAGTTGGACAATGCGCTGGACGTAGTGACCCGTTATCATTCGCGCATCTCGATCCTGCACTGTGTCTCGGAGTATCCTACACAGTATGAAAATGTCAATCTCAAAACCATTCCGTATTTAAAGTCGCGGTACCCGGAATATGCCATCGGTTATTCCGATCATACGATCGGCATTTCCATCCCTGTGGCGGCGGTGGCGGCCGGAGCGACGGTGCTTGAGAAGCATATCACTGTCGACCGGAAGCTAAAGGGGACGGACCAGGCATCTTCATTGGGGATCGACGGGATCGAGCGGATGGTGCGGGATATCCGTAACCTGGAGTTGGCGCTGGGAGAATATGGCATTTTTGTGGAGGAGGCCGTTGCGCCCACTCGCCTCAAGTTGGAGCGAAGCATTGCTTCGATGCGGCTGATCGAGGAGGGGGAAGTGATCTCGGAGAGGGACATCCATCTTCTTTCTCCCGGCGACGGGTTCAAATGGCTGGAGAAGGACAGGGTTGTCGGTAAGCGTGCCCTGAGACGGATCCCGGCAAATGAGATCATTTACGCAAACCTGATCCATTGAGTCCCCTGCCCAAGCTCATAGCGACCGATATCGACGGCGTCTGGACGGACGGCGGAATGTATTATTCCGAATCCGGTGAAGAGAGCAAGCGCTTCAACACCTATGACAGTGCCGGAGTGGTCTTTTGCCGGGATCTGGGCATCCCGGTGGCCATCCTGACAGGAGAATCCAGTCTTGCGGTAAAGCGCCGGGCGGAGAAGTTAAAGATCACCTATTGTTATACGGGATTGACCGATAAGCTAGCCGCTTTACGCATCATTTGCACGGAGTTGGACGTTACGTTGAATGAGGTAGCCTATATCGGAGACGATATCAACGATATAGCCGTTTTTCGGGCAGTGGGTTTTTCTGCGTGTCCGGCGAGCGCCCCGGAATATATAAAGCCATTGGTGAGCCGGGTACTGAAAAAGAAGGGAGGGGAAGGGGTCTTCCGGGAATTCGTAGAGGGCATTCTCGCCGATGCGGGTGCGCTGGAGGCCGTATTGAAGAATTATTTAGAACAAAAATGAGTGCAGCGACCCATTGGGAAAAATTCCTGGAGTTCGAGGTAAAGAACGATCTTTTCCTATTGGAAGAGGACGGGCTTTATATTTGGGATATCCTCCGATTCCATGTATATCTTAATTATATGTGGGATAATTTCCCGGATCAGCAGGCCAGGCAGCCGATGGCCGGGCTTTTAATCAAGTCATGGAAGCGGCTGATCTTTTTGATCCGTTTCCTGTTGAGGCCATCGCGACCCAACTTATTTTATCTGCATTCCCGGGACCGGCAGCCGGACGGCCGATTCTATGACAAGAATGCGAATGACTTCCTGCAGCGGCTGGCCGGTGAATCGCATATCCTGGAGACCTGCGAGGCGCCGAAGATGCGATATCAGTATCCCGTCTCGCTGTTCAGCCCGGCCAACCTGTTCAACCGGTGGCATTATTGGTTCTATCGCCGGCGGGATCATTCGGCGCTGGTGGAAAAGATCAACGCCGAATTGGGTCTCCACTGGGATAACCGGGCCGTCAACCGGCATATCAGTTATTTCAAAAGCGAGCGATTATTCTACAAGTGGTTATTCCGAATGAAGAGGACGAAGCGGGTGTATGTCACTTACAGCCTGCCGAAGGGGCTTTTCTGCGCGGCCAGGGAAAGCGGTGTGGAGACCGTGGAATTCCAGCATGGGATCATCGATCGGGGGCATCTCGGTTATCACTATCCGCCGGGAATACGCGCGGGTGGAAGGGTGTACTGTCCCGACCTTTTGCTCACCTTTTCGGGTTTCTGGTGCCATGACATCAATTTCCCGGTAAAGCAGATCATTCCCGTTGGTAACACGGTACTGGCCGATATCGAGATGACCGGGAAGATCCCCGATCCGGACAGCCGAGTCATCGGGTTCATCTCAGCTGATGTATTCGGGCACAGCCTTGCCGGTCTGGCGATGGAATATGCGCGGCTTCATCCCAGGGATCAGTTGCTTTTCAAACTGCATCCCAACCAGTTCAGCCGGAAGAAGGAGTACTGTAAATTGTTAGGGGACTATCCCAATGTCCGGGTGATCACCAATGAACAGCCGACGGAAAAAGTGATCCTGGGCTGTGACGCGATTGTCCTGATCCAGTCAACGATCGCTTACCAGGCCTTGCAGGCGGGAATCCCGGTGTTCATTTACAAAAGAATGACCTATTACCGGCATTCGCATATCTTCAGCAGTCCCAATGTCCGGCTTATCGATCATGCCCGGCAGATCATACTCAGCAACCAGCATGTAGCTCCCGGTCCTGACGATATTTTTTTTGAAGAATTTGACGAAAGAGTCTACCTTCTGCTTTCGAAGTAAGGCAAAAGCTACGCGCCAATGCATAAGCGAAGACTGGTCATCAATTCCATTTATTACACCGTCGGAGAGGTCTTACCCCGGATAGTGGGGTTCTTTTTGCTGCCGTTGCTGACGCGATGGCTAACGCCGGCGGAGTATGGGATCAACAGCTATACCAATACGGTAATGCTTTTTTCTTTGGCAGTATCGACGTTAAGCCTGAATACATTTCTGTTGCGTAACTATTACAAGGAGGGGGCCGGGATCGACAAGAAGCGGATCATCGGGAATATTTTTTTAATGATGCTGCTGGCCAACGGGATCGTCACGGGGCTGGAGCTGCTGCTTTTCCCCGCTGCGCTGGTCTGGCTGAAGATCGGCATTCCCTTTCATCCGTTCTTTCTGCTGGCCATTCTCAATAATTTCATGGAGGGCATCTCCGTTATTCCGCTGGTCATTTACCGCATCCGCCAGAATGCGCGGACCTTTGTGCTGATCAATGCCGGGCGGGTCCTGCTGCAATTCGCCGCGACGGTGCTGTTGCTGGGCTACTGGCATCGCGGGCTGGTGGGGGTTTATTGGGCGAGGATCATTGCCAGTATCCCTTTTACCTTGTTGTTCCTGGGAATCGTTTACCGGAATGCGATCTTCCGGCCGAACGTGGAGCAGATGCGGAAGGCGCTGCGATTCTCGCTGCCGTTGTTACCGGGCGTTCTCTCATATCTTTTTATCATCACCTTCGACCGGGTCGTGCTGGAGAAGAACGTGGGCCTCGACAGCCTGGGACTTTATTCGACGGCGGCAACCCTATCCCTTGCGCTGAACATCGTCGTGCAGGGATTGTACCGGGCCTTTGAACAGAAGGTTTTTGAGAAGCATGGCCAGCCGGAATACGAGCGGGTGATCGATGAGCTCTATCGTTATTTTATCGCCTGCCTGCTTGGCGCTGGTTTCCTGGTGAGCCTATTCAGCCGGGAGGTGTTCCTGTTCATCACCTCGGCGCGATTTCAGTCAGCCTATACGCTGGTTCCGCTACTGACGGTGCCGGTGATCCTGAACGGGTTCATCACGTTCCTTTCGGTGCTGGTGATCGCGCAGCAGCGCCAGACGGTGATCACACGGGGGACCGTCCTCTCGCTGATCGTAACGATACCGGCGACGCTGGTCCTGATCCGATGGTGGGGTGTTTACGGCGCCATCCTTTCCTCTGCGCTGTCCTTTGGGATCGTGGTGTTCTTTTATCTTTATCATCTGCGGCTTGCCCGGAGCTATATACTTTCGTGGGGAAGCCTGCTGCTGGTGCTGGTGGTGTCCTGTCAGGCGATGCAGAGGGTGAACCTCCCGCTCGTGCCGATGATCGGCATCAAGCTGGCCCTGTCGGCCGGCTTTGCCGCCTGTTGCCTCATCCGTTTCCGCATCCGGTTATTCTAGTCCTCATCCGGTTGAATGTTGTGGAACTCGTTATCCTGGAAGAAAGAGGAGGCGCTTTTGCGCCGGGCCAGCAGGAGCTTCCGCCATTGCTCGGAGCATTGGTCCAGCGGCGGGATGCCGGCTTTCAGCTTTTTGGAAGTGAGGACCGCCAGCGAGGGGTCGGTACTGAGATCCTTATGGGCGGTGGGTTGGATGCCGCTGAGCCCGATCTGCCATTCATCATCCTTGTTGATCTTGTATTGGAAGAAGTAGACCCATCCTTTTGTTCCTTTGAACTGGGCGGACTGCTTGTCCACCAGCCGGATGCCGGCAAATTCGCTGTTGCCATGGCCGGCGACGAGCAGGCTGCGGGCCATATCTTCCTGGGTCCGGTAGCGGCGTGGGAAGCGGTCGAGACGGCCGATGCCGGCAAGGCCCTGGTAGAGGGCGCTGCGTGAGGCGTCGGCCGCGGCCAAAGCCAGGAGGATGGAGTCGGCGACAGGTTGATGGTGGCGCATGAGCAGGAGGCTGGTGCTGAGGCGCAGCTGGGGGTCGCGGCTCTGGAGCAACTTATCGAAGAAACGGGAGATGGAGATGGTCGGGTTCTTTTCGTAGAAGGGCAGGAGCAGGATCGCATAGTCATCGAGCTCGTTGCCGGTCGCTTCGTCGTTATCGGTATCGGTATTTTCGTCGTTATCCTCCTCCTTTTTTTGCAGGCGACGTTCGTCCTTGCTTTCCTGTTTCTTCCATTGGATCTTGGCGTCGAAGTAGATCTGGCTGAACCAGGGTTCGTAGTCGGCTGCTTTGAGATAGCTGCTGTCGACGAGACTGGCGAGCAGGGATTGGATGTTGGCTTTGTAATCGTCGACGGTGGAAAGTTTCAGCAGATCGGGGAAAAGGGTTTGGGCGAGGGCCAGGGAGTCCCCGATGTCCCGGAAGAGGCTGGTATATTCCGTGGCGTTGTCGAAGACGGGCGGGTCTTCGATCATGAGCTGTTTCAGCA
>Ga0310811_10005546_pt1 | contig 15986 bp, 8 predicted proteins | sample YCmetagenome_FD_207642 | JGI IMG/M metagenome (GOLD analysis project Ga0310811, IMG submission 207642) | Soil microbial communities from experimental microcosm in Duke University, North Carolina, United States - YC | ecosystem: Engineered > Artificial ecosystem > Soil microcosm > Unclassified ...
ACGCTCGAGAACGTCGGCGGAAAGGCCAGCGCGGCGTTCACCGACGCCCTGCGCGGCAACTTCACGTTCTTCAGCGGCAACAAGAAGAAGGACGGCCGCGGCGCCGGCCCGGACCGGCCGCCGGAAACGACGTGGATCCAGAACGGTCCCTCGAAAATGTACAAGGGCGAGGTCACGTACGTCGCGTCGAACACGCTCTTCCTGACCGCGCGCGGCGCGCACGTCAACGGACCGTTCTCTCTCACACCCAAGGGTGGACTCGACAAGCAGGTCTTCATCGACGCGAACAGCGTCGTGCACAACACCTACCTGTACCAGAACACCGATCGTCCGCAGGTCGTCTTCAACGGCGACGGCAGCTGGTTCCGCGGCAGCCATGAAGTGAAGTTCGGCGCGTCCATGCGGCGCTATACGGACGACACGACCACCCGGTACGGCGGCGACTTCGAAGACGTCGAGATCGATCCGGACACGCACCTGACCGAGGCCATTGCGATCCGGCCGTTCCATCAGGTGAATCACGCGCTGTATACGTCGGTCTTTGCGGGCGACACCGTTTCGTTCAACCGCCTGACGATCAATGCTGCGCTGCGCTTCGATCGTGCGACGTCATCGACCGACGCGATTCATCTGGACGCACACCCGATCGTTCCTCAGGATCTTCCAGCGGTCGATGCGCCGGCGGTCAAGGACGGGGCGATCTGGAACAGCTGGTCGCCGCGGGTCGGCATCACGTACGCCATCGGCGAACAGCGCCGCACGATCGCACGGGCGAGCTATTCGTCGTTCGCCGGACAGCTCAACGCGGCCGTGGCGGGTAACATCTCGGCCGCGAGCTACGCGTACTCGTATTACCTCGCCGTCGACGCCAACCACGACTTCAGCATCGAGCCCGACGAACTGGGGCCGTTCCTGGGCTCGCGCAACATCATCGCGTCGGATCCGGCGCGGCCCGTCAACCAGATCGATGCGAACTACCAGGCGCCGCGCACCCACGAGGTCGCGGTCGGCGTCGATCACGAGCTGATGCCGAACTTCGGCGTCTCCGCGACGTATACGTGGCGGCGCTTCGTGCACCAGTTGTGGAACGTGGCGCCCCCCATTGGCGCGACGACCGCCGACTACTCGGTCGACGGAGGCATCGACGCGACGCTCCCTGACGGAACCGTCGTGCACCAGCCGTACTACGCGCTGAGCGCAGAGGCGACGCCGCTCGGCAACGGTACGTTGACCGCGAACCGCGAGGGCTACCACCGATCGTTCAACGGCCTCGAGGTGTCGGCGACCAAACGGCTCGCGAATCGCTGGATGGGACGCTTCGGGTTCTCCTGGAATTCCGAGAAGGAGTATTTCGACGATCCTGCACGCTCCATCGTCGATCCGACGCCGCTCACGTCCGATCCCCTGGTGAACGGCGCAACCGTGACGGTGCCGACGGCCGGCAGCGGCAAGTCGCAGATCTACATGACCTTACCGACCTATCAGTTCATCGCCAACGGCTACTACCAGGGGCCGTGGGGACTCAATTTCGGTGGGAACTGGACGCTGCGGCAGGGCTACTCGGAGATGTTCTTTGCCGACAACGTTCCGGTCGACGAGACCGTGTACCAGCAGAAGGACGTCCTCGTCGTCGGCAGCAACGTCGGCAAGTACCGGCTGCCGAACGTGTCGACGCTGGATGCCCGGTTCGAAAAGCAGGTGTCGTTCGGCTCCAGGCACCTGCTGTTCGACGTCGACGTGTTCAACCTTCTGAACAGCGGCACCGTCCTCGGCCGGAAGTACAACGTGCGCGCGAAGGACTTCAATGCCATCACCGAGATCATGAATCCGCGGATCGCGCGATTCGGGGTTCGCTTCAACTTCTGACAGCGACCATCCTAACGGCGATCCGATCGGTATCAGTTTCGACGGGCGGCGCGCCGGACGTTGTCCGGCGCGCCCGCACTGGCCGCGCAAGGACCCGCGGCCGGCGGGGGCGCGGCCGTTTGGTGACGTCCGAGAGTCCGACGCAAGGCGCCGACGCCTTCAGTGCCTCCCGAGGCGGCGTGAACTGGCGACCCCGGCGCGCCGCATTTCCGCGTCCATGAAGCGCTGACGAGCGCGGTCGGCTAAAATTCCTCGCTCACTCGGGGGTACGCACGCGGGAAAGGTGTGTATCATGAACGCAGTGAGCACCCCCACAACAAGGAATCGTACCTGGCAGGCGGGAGAGATCTTCACCGTCAGCGACGCCACGGAACTGTACGAGCTCGATCGCTGGGGGAAGGGCTACTTCTCGATTTCGAAGGACGGACACGTCCTCGTCCATCCGACGAAGGATCCGGCGCGCAGCATCGACCTGAAGCAGCTGACGGATCACCTGATGCTTCGCGGGATAGGGCTGCCCGTGCTCATCCGGTTCACCGACATTCTTCGCCACCGCATCGGCGACATCCACAACGCGTTTCAGGCTGCGATCAACCAGCACACCTACGACGGCCGCTACGTCTGCGTGTATCCCATCAAGGTGAATCAGCAGCGCCAGGTCGTGGAAGAGGTCCACGATTTCGGCCGCGAGTACGGCTTCGGCCTCGAAGCGGGCTCCAAGCCGGAACTCCTCGCCGTCATGGCTCAGGCAACCAACGACACCCCGATCGTCTGCAACGGGTTCAAGGATGCCGAGTACATCGAAATGGCGATGCTCGCGCAGAAAATCGGCCGCAATATCATCCCCGTCGTCGAGAAATACACCGAGCTCGGCCTCATTCTGAGATATGCCGAGAAAGTGGGCGTGCGGCCGCAGATCGGCATGCGGGTCAAGCTGGCGTCGAGGGGCGGGGGCCGCTGGCAGGGCTCCGGCGGATATAGATCGAAATTCGGCCTGACCGTCGCGGAGGTCCTTCGCGGCCTGAACGAGCTGAAGGCCCGCGAGATGCAGGACTGCTTCAAGCTCCTGCACTTTCACCTCGGCAGCCAGATCCCGAACATCCGGATCGTCAAAGGGGCGCTCAACGAAGCCGCCCGGATCTACACCGAGCTGGTGAAGGCCGGCGCGGGGCTGGAGTACCTCGACGTGGGCGGCGGCCTTGGCGTCGACTACGACGGCTCGCAGACGAATTTCGAGTCCAGCGTCAATTACACGCTCGAGGAATACGCGAACGACGTCGTCTACCACATCCAGACGGTCTGCGACGACGCAGGGGTGAAGCATCCGACGATCGTGTCGGAAAGCGGCCGGGCCATCGTTGCGTACCACAGCGTGCTCATCTTCAACGTGCTCGGCGTCTCCGCCTTTGGCGAAGAGAAGATCCCCGACGCGATTTCGCCCGACGAGGCCGAGCAGCCCGTCATCGACCTCCTGGAAACGTATCAGCACCTCTCGGTGCGGAACGCGCTCGAGAGCTACCACGACGCGCAGCAGGCGCTCGACATGGCGCTCAACCTGTTCACCGGCGGCTACCTGCCGCTCGATCAGCGCTGCCAGGCCGAGAACCTCTACTGGGCCATCCTCGCGAAGCTGAAGAAAATCGTCGCGCAGATGGAGGACGTCCCCGAGGATCTGCAGGGTCTCGACGACGCGATGGCGGATACGTACTTCTGCAATTTCTCGCTGTTCCAGTCGATCCCCGACAGCTGGGCCATCAAGCAGCTGTTCCCGGTGATGCCGATCCACCACCTGAATCAACCGCCAGGCCACCACGCCGTGCTCGGCGACATCACCTGCGATTCCGACGGCAAGATCGATTCGTTCATCGATCGTCGGGACGTGAAGCGCACGCTGCCGCTGCACACGGTCAACGGGGATCCGTACTACCTGGGTGTCTTCCTGGTTGGCGCATACCAGGAAATCCTCGGCGACCTTCACAACCTTTTTGGCGACACCCACGCCGTCCACGTCAGCCTGGACGAGGCCGGGAACGTCGTGCTGGACGCCGTGATCAAAGGCGATACGGTCCGGGAAGTGCTGGACTACGTCGAGTTCGACCCGGAGACGCTCGTTCGCAAGCTGCGGCAGGACGTCGAGCTTGCCGTGCGCGAGGGGCGGATGTCGTTCGAAGAGTCAGGCCGTCTCCTCGAGTTCTACGAAGACGGCCTCCACGGGTACACGTACCTCGAAGAGCCCCGCGAAAGATAAGACGGGCGCCCCGAAGGGCGCCCTCGAAGCAGCCTTACGGCTTCTTGTTGTTGTTCTTCCCCGAGTTGCCGTTTCCTGCGCTCACCAGTACTGTTGCCTGTCCGATGGAGGCGTTCTTCGAAGCGTCGGAGCAGGTCACCGTAATCGTGTACGTCCGGTCCGTACCGCGCGAGTCCTTGACGGCCAGGATCGATGCGGTCAGCGCGCCCGTGATGGACATATCAGCAGGGTCTGCCTGCGCGGCGTCGATCGACGTGATCGAACAGCTCGGCTGCGGGTCGACGTTGTCGGTGGCGCTCACCGATACCGTCACCGCCGCCATGTGATTGTTCGGCTTGATCGTTGCCGGGCTCACCGTCAGCGACGTGATCGTGGGCGGCGTCGTGTCAACCGGTGCCGCCAGCTCCCACACAGCATCGGCCCCGTTCAGTGTTCCTTCCCCAATCATCGCGCCTTTCGTGTTCACGCCGGTTGCTGCCGCCAGCACCCAGCCGCTGCCGGACGGAAGGATGGTGTTGAGGTCGACGCTGCCCGTCGTCGCCGAGTACTTGAACGCGTGCGTCGAGACGCCGTCCGCGAGCGTGTAGTTCCCAACCACGACGCCGCCGGAAATCGACACGCCGTCGCTGTTGGACGATCCGAACGCGTCCAGGTCCATGAGGCTGCCGTCACTGTACAGAAACGCGTGCTGGGCGCTCTCGCCGGCTTCGGCCTGGCCGGTCACGGCGCCGCTCGCGTCGATGGCGCAGGCGGAGCTCCAGCTGGAAGGTCCGGTGAGTCCCTGAATTTCGGCGACCGTCCCGTCGGTCGACGCGCGGAAGCCGTGCTGGGTTCCGATGCTCGTCAAGGCGATGCCGGCAACCTGTCCGCTGTCGTTGATCCCGCAGCCGCCCGAGAACGCGCCGCCAAGCGTATCGATCCCCTGTGCCAGCAGGCCGGGCGACTGGCGGAACGCCGTGGTCGACGTTGCGGTATCGCCGTATCCCGTGATCTCGCCGCCGTTGTTGATCCCGCTCGCGATCGTGTACGTGCCGCCTGCCATCGGCGCGACGAACTCGACGCTGCCGCCGTCCGTGTAGCGGAACGCGCGGACGGACCCGTTCGCCAGAATCGCGTAGCCGACAACGTCGCCGTGGTCGTTGATGCCGAGCGCGTAGCTGTTGAGCGATTCGAGGCCGGGTATCTGCGCCCAGCCGCCCTGCTCGGTGTACCGTACTGCCCGGTCACCAGCGTTCGGCGCCGTGTACCAGCCGGAGACGGAGCCGGACGCGTTGATGCCGGTCACGTGCGGCACGACGCCGGCAACCGTGCCGAGATTCTTTATCGTGTAGGTCTGTCCGTCAGCGCGGAGCGGTGTCGCCAGACAGACCAGCAGAGAACACACCGCGCCAGCAAATAGCAAGCGACGCATTGTCGTTGACCTCCGCCGAGGACGGAGCAACGGGAGTGCCCTGCTGAAGTGTGCGCCTGATGTGAAGCGCCCAAAGGGCTTGGCGTCCCGCACATTGGTGTGCGGGTGCGCGCCAGACTACGCTTTCGTGTGCAGGATCACTCTTTTGCGGAACCGCCGGCCTTCTTCAGCATCGCGTCGCGCCTGGCCTTGAATTCGTTTCCCGGCTTCCAGTCGGGCATCTTCGCGGCGTTGGCCACGCGATAGCCGACGGCGAAGACGAGCTCCGCATCCTGCGCCGCGCCGCGAAGATCCCAATCCGGCTTCACTTCGTCGGACGGCGCGTGGTAATCCTTCTCCTCGTACTCGTCCAGTTTCTGCTTCAGGTACGCGGGCGGACGGCCGCCGGCCGCTTCGATGCCGCTCTCGATGTACAGCGCAGGCACGCCCTGCTTCGCGAAGTTGAAATGATCCGAGCGGTAATAGAACCCTTTTTCCGACTCGGAGTCCGGCCTCAGCGTCCGGTGCTGTTCCTGCGCTGCCTGCCGCAGATAATCGTCGAGATCCGACGCCCCCATGCCGATCACCGTCACGTCTGACGATGGGGAGTACACGTTCATCTCGTCGATGTTGATGTCGGCGGCGGTCTTTGCGAGCGGATAGAGCGGCGCGACCGAGTAGTACTGCGACCCGAGCAGCCCCTGTTCCTCCGCCGTTACCATCGTGAAGAGAATCGAGCGTTTCGGCCGCGGGCGGACTTCGGTGAACGCCCGCGCGACCTCGAGCATGCCCGAAACGCCCGAGGCGTTGTCCCGCGCGCCGTTATAAATCCTGTCGCCGTTCACCGGATCGCCAATCCCGAAGTGATCCCAGTGCGCCGTGTAAACGACGAATTGATCCTTCAGCGCCGGGTCGCTGCCTTCGAGCTTCGCGACCACGTTCTGCGAGTCGATCGTCCGCAGCTTGTTGGCGATGCCCATTGACGCCGTGATCCCGAGCGCGACCGGCTTGAACGCGCGAGTGGCCGCCTGCTTCTCGAGCGCGTCGAAGTCCTGCCCGGCAAGGGCGCACAGCCGCTTTGCGGCGTCCAGCGTGATCCATCCTTCGATGCTCGCGCGCGACATGTTCTTGTCGGGCGTCACGATGTCGAATTTCTCGCCGAGGTTGCCCTGGACGACCCGGAAGTCGTAGCCTGCCGGCTGTGTCTGGTGGACGATGAAAACGGCCGCGGCGCCGCGCCGGGCTTCCTCTTCATATTTGTACGTCCAGCGTCCGTAGTACGTCATCGCCTTGCCGCCGAACGTCTTCGGATCGAGCTTCGACGGGTCGGATGGATCGGGAACCGGCGGATCGTTGACGAGGACGATGACCGTCTTTCCCTTCAAATCGATTCCTTTGAAGTCGTCCCACTGGAACTCCGGCGCGTTGACGCCATAGCCGGCGAACACGACTTCGGAGCCGGCGATCGACGCCACCGGCGCGACATGCTTCGACCACGCCACGACGTCGTCTTTCCATTTCAACGTCAGCGCTTTGCTGCCGCTCTTGAACACGAGCGGAGAAGTTTCCGACCCGGTGATCCCGACGAGCGGCACCTTCTGAATGTATGTGCCGTCGGGGTTTCCCGGCTGCAGCCCGAGGCTCTTGAACTGCGACTCGAGGTAGGAAACGGTGATCACCTCTCCCTCCGTTCCCGGCGCGCGGCCCTGAAACTTGTCGCTCCCGAGGGCCTTGATGTGGTCGAGGATCCTGTTCGGTTCGATCTGCGGCAGCGCCGAAATCGGCGTCTGCGCTGAAGTGGTTTGAACGGGCAGCCGCACACCAAACGCGGATACGGCGCCGGCGATCACAAAGGCAGCAATCCGACTGGTCATGGAATCCCGTTTCCTTCTCTACCGCGTCTCGACGTCCGGCAGGGCGGACACGGTGACTTTCTGAGTCTGCGACGTGTCGCCATAGGTCATCGTGACTTCGTACTCGCCCGGCCTGACGAACTTGCGTCCCTGGCCGCCGTAGGCAGTCAGCAGATCTGCAGACGGGTACAGATCCCAGACGATCCTGTTGAAACCTGGTACCCCCGGCGCCGACAGCGTTGCGATCGGTTGTCCGTCCGGCCCCTTGATGGACAGTGATATCGATTCGCCGGTGAACGCGCTCACGAAGACGTCGATCGCCGCCCCAACCGGCGGGTTCGATCCGCGGAAGATTCCTGTCGAGCCGTTCGAGTCGACCCATCCCGGCAGCGGCTCGTACGCCGTCGCGGGCGTAATCGGGAATATGTACGCAGGCTTCGACGCGACGTCGGCCGTCAGCTGCTCGAGTGCAGAAATGTTGTCGATGATGTACAGGCTGCGCCCGTGCGTGGCGATGTCGAGATCGTGCGTCCGCGGATTCACCAGGATGTCGTCCACCGGAACGGTCGGCAGGCCCCCGAGAGGCTGCCATGAGCCGCCGCGATCGAAGCTCGCGAACAGCCCGATTTCCGTGCCGGCAAACAGCAGGTCGGGATTCGACGGATCCTCCCGGACGACGCGCGCCGGCCAGTCCTTCGAGAGGTTGGCCACGATGCTCTGCCACGTCCGTCCCTTGTCGGCAGTGCGATACACGAGCGGCGCATAGTTGCCCGTCTCATAAGCGCTGACGACGAGGTATGCGACGTTGGCGTCCTTGTGGCCGGGTTCGACCCTCGCGATCCATTGACCTTTGGCTTCGGCGGGCAGCGACGACGTCAGATCCGTCCAGTGGGCGCCGTTGTCGTCGGTCACCCACAACTTGCCGTCATCCGTTCCAGCCCACAGCATGCCCGCTTTGGCGGCGGATTCGGCGAGCGTGAACACGACGCCGTAGGTTTCAGCTCCGCTGCCCGTCGACGTCGTGCGTTCCGGGTTGTTCGTGGAGAGATCCGGGCTGATCGCCTGCCATTTGTCGCCTCGGTCGGTGAGCATGAATACATGATTGCCGGCGAGATAGAAGCGCTTCGGATCGTGGATGCTCCGGATGAAGGGGGAGTTCCAGTGGAAGCGGAACGCGGCCTGCCCCTCGGCTGGCTCCGGCCTGAACGGATGGGTAGCGCCGCTCGCAAGGTTCATGCGGTGCGTGGACCCGGACTGCGATTCGGCGTAGACGACGTTCGGATCGTTCGCGTCGAAGAAACAATAGAAACCGTCGCCGCCCTGGAGGTCGATCCAGTCTTCGTTCACGATGCCATCTTTCGACCGCGTAGCGCTTGGACCAGCCCAGTTCAGGTTGTCCTGAAGTCCCCCGCAGATCCGATACGGCGTGCTGTCGTCGACGGCTATTCGATAGAACTCGCCGAGCGGCACCGTGTTGACGTGCGCCCATTGCGCGCCGCGGTCGTATGACTGGTAAATGCCGCCGTCGGTACCCAGGAGCAGACGTCCTGGCGTCCGGGGATCGATCGCGAGCGCGTGGCAATCCGAGTGGACATTCTTGAAACGGTCCTCCCGCCACGTCTTCCCGCCATCTTCCGACACGTGCAGCATGAACCCGAGCACGTATACCTTCTGATCGTCCTGCGGATCGACACGGATCTGGCTGAAGTAGAACGGTCGCGGATCGAGGTCGCTTCGCCGGACCCACGTGTCGCCGCCGTCGTCGGTGCGGAAGACACCGCCGGCCTTGCTCGTGACGTCGTCGATGTTCGACGTTCCCCCCTCGAAGCTCTGAACGACGGCGTAGACGATTTTCGGGTTTTTCGCATAAACGGCGAGACCGATACGGCCGGTCGAGTTCGGCAGTCCGTTCGCCAGCTTCTTCCACGTGCCGCCGCCATCCGTACTCCGGAAGATGCCGCCCAGGTCCTTGCCGCTGCTGGCGTCGGGACCGGCGGCGAACGACCAAGGCGTGCGGCGGCGCGCGTAGAGCGCCGCGTAGACGATCTCGGGATTCGACGGGTCGAGTGCGACATCGCCGGCGCCCACTTTGTCCTTTTCAGTCTGTGACTGCAGGACAGCTGTCCACGTCTTACCGCCGTCGGTCGTCTTGTAGAGTCCTCGATCCGGTGTCGGCGTCCAGAGATCGCCAGGGACCGCTGCGTACGCCACGTCCGGGTTCGTCGGATGCACGGCAATCCGCGCGATCGTCCGCGACTTTTCGAGACCCGCGTGCGTCCAGCTCGAGCCGCCGTCCGTCGATCGGAAGACGCCCGTTCCCCAGCCGACGCTGTTGCGATCGTTGGCTTCACCGGTTCCAAGCCAGACGATCTTCGGATTCGACGGCGACACCGTCACCGCGCCTGCCGAAACGATCGGTTCCTTCGCCGTGAGCGCCGTGAAGGACCCTCCGTTGTCGGTCGTCTTCATCAGGCCGCCGTGTCCGGTGGCGACGTAGAACGTCCACGGATCGGACGGATCGTAGGCAATGTCGGCGATGCGGCCCCCCATGATGGCAGGGCCGATGGCACGCGCCGAAATGCCCTTGAGCATCGGCGCGGTGACGGCAACACCCGTTTTCTGAGCGCCGTCGGCGGCGGGTTTTGCGGCGCGCTGTGCGGCCAGCGGCGCGGCGAAGAGCACGAGAATGAGGACCAGCGCTGAACGTGCCATGGTCCTCATTGTATTCGGGGGACGGTGAGGTTCATTCGGTCAGCGCCAGCATGGGATCGATCGCGGTCGCCCGCCGCGCGGGTACGTACCCGGCGACAAGGGCGACGCCCGCCAGCACGGCGGCGGAGGCGATCAACGTCCGCGGATCGGTCGCCGACAGGCCGAACAGCTGCGCCTGCACGTAGCGCACCAGCAGCACAGCTGCAGGGAGTCCCCCGCCGATGCCGATACCTGTCAGGACGGTGGCTTCGCGCAGCACGAGCCAGAGCACGCCGTTCCGCTCTGCGCCGAGCGCCATGCGAATCCCGATTTCGCGAGTGCGTCGCGCCACGGCATACGAAATCACCCCGTAGAGGCCGATTGCCGCGAGCAGCGTCGCGAGCGCTCCAAACGCCACCGACAGGGCGGCGACCATCCGGTCGATGAACAAGGACTCGTCAACCTGCGCCGCCATCGTTTTCATGTCGTACAACGGGAGCGACGGATCGATACGCTGCACCGCCTCGCGGATGGCTGTCGCCGGCGAGGACGCGGTCGCCGCACGGACGTAGAAGCTCAGGGAGCCGAGACTCGAATCCTGCGCGTACGGGATGTAGACGAACCGCACCGGTTGCGTCCGGAGATTCTGCGATCGCGTGTCCTTCACGACGCCGACGATCACGATGTCCGTCGCCGCTTCGCGGCCAAAACCGGACCGGCGGCCGATGGGGTTCGACGCGCCGAAGAAATACCGGGCCATCACGTCCGAGTCGCAGTCATCGTCAGCAGTCTATGACGAGTGCTCCCGCACGTTGGTTGGCAGCCTGGGCGCGGGCCTTGACACATATCAACATAGGTATATGATGGTCTGCCTATGACGGACCGCACGAGCGTCGACCTGCTGCAGGGCACCCTCGCCGCCCTCATTCTGAAGGCGCTCAGCTGGGGACCGTTGCACGGTTATGGCATCGCGCGCTGGATCGAGCACGCCACCGCGGATGAGCTGCTGGTGGAAGAGGGGTCGCTGTACCCGGCGCTGCACCGCCTCGAGGCGCGCGGTCTCATCACCTCGGAGTGGACGCGCTCCGACACGAACCGCCGCGTCCGGTCCTATACCCTGACAGCCGAGGGTCGCGCGCAGCTCAAGGCGGAACTCTCCCGATGGGACCGGTTCTCGGCTGCCGTCACGCGCGCGTTCGATACGCGCAAGGCACGCACGACATGACGAGAAAACCTCCCGAACGCCGTCCCTGGCGCGACGTCGAGAGCGATGTCGACGACGAGCTGTCGTTCCACCTCGAGATGCGAGCGCGCGACGCACGCGAACGCGGCCTGGACGACGAGACGGCGCGGCGGGAGGCGGAGCGCCGGTTTGGCAATATCGACCGCATCAGCCGCGAAGTACGCGCGATCGATTCACAGGTCGTACTCGGGCAGAGACGACGCAGCATGTGGAGCGATCTTCAGCAGGATGTCGCCTATGCCGTGCGTGGGCTCAGGAGAACACCGGGTTTCGCGGTCGTCGCGCTCCTGACGCTCGCGATAGGCATCGGGGCGAACACGGCAATCTTCAGCGTGATCGACGCGGCGTTGCTCAGGCCGCTGCCGTTCGCCGATAGTCCACGCGTCGTGTTTCTCTGGAACAGGACTCCGGAAGGACTGCCGACGCCGCTCGGTCCCGGCCGGATGATGGATTTTCGCGCTCAGGCGATGAGCTTCTCGGGATTTGCCGGTATCAGCCACCTCTCGTACACCCTGACCGGCGCCGGCGATCCGGAGACGATCCCCGGCGCCAGCGTCTCGTCCACGTTTTTCGACGTCCTTGGTGTGAAGCCGCTGCTGGGCGATACGTTTCACGGGGGCCGCGCGGATCCGAACGCGGTCGTGCTTGGGTATGGCTTGTGGGCACGCCGTTTTGGCGCGGATCCCACGATTGTCGGAAAGGCCATCACCCTGAACCGGCGCGCGCGTACGGTCGTGGCGGTCATGCCGCAGCAGTTCTTCTGGCCCTTCATCACCGCCACGCCGAACGCGGACGGCGGCCCCGATCTGTTCGTGCCCGGCGGTCCCGGCGACATCCCGCGGACCGCCATCGACGAGGATCGCGACGTGCGGGACAACCGGAACGCCGGCTATATCCGCGTCGTTGCGCGATTACGTCCGGGGGTGACCCGCCACCAGGCCAATGCCGAGGTCCAGGGTGTCGGCGCCAGACTGTCGCGCGAACATCCAGAGGACGGCGGTCGCACGGCCATGCTGGTTGGCGCGCGAGAGCAGTTCTTCGGGACCATCGAGCGGCCGCTCTTCGTGCTTGCCGGCGCGGTCGTGTTCGTCCTCGCGGTCGCCTGCGCCAACGTGGCGAGCCTGCTGCTCGCGCGCGGCGCGGCGCGCCGCCGCGATCTTGCGCTGCGGCGGGCGCTCGGCGCGACACGGCTGCGCGTCGCGCGCCAGCTCTTGACGGAAGCCCTGGTGCTGTCCCTGGCCGGCGCCGCGGCCGGGGCACTCTTTGCGTGGTGGGCGACGGGTGCGCTGCTGCGGCTGGCTCCCGGCGATGTCACTGCACTCGGCGTGACGCTGAACTGGCGCGTGCTGCTCTACACGATGTCGGTGGCGCTGCTGGCGGGGATCGCGTTCGGCCTCGCGCCTGCGCTCCAGTGCTCGCGCGGCGATCTCACGGCCGCCCTCTCCGAGGAATCGGGACGGACCTCAGGGTCGCGGCGCAGCGGCCGGCTTCGCGACTGGCTCGTCGCGTGCCAGATCGCCGTCGCCGTCCTCCTCGTCGCCGGCGCGTCGCTGCTCGTGCGCAGCTTTGTGTCACTGACTCGTGTTGATACGGGCATCGACACGCACAACCTTCTGACGTTCGCCATCCATTTGACCGGCCGCAAGGCGGAGTACCAGTCCGAACAGGTTCGGTTCTATGCGGCGCTCCAGGATCGATTGGCAGCCTTGCCGGGCGTGGAGGCTGCCGGATCGGCCGTGACCCTGCCGATTGGCGGGGACGATTTCGGGACCGACTACCTGGTCGAGGGCAAGCCCACGCCGGAGCCAGGCCATGAGGCGAACGGCGGGTACCAGGTCGTGATGCCGGGATACTTCGCGGCGATGGGCATCCCGATTCGCGAGGGGCGCGACGTCAGCGCATCCGATGCGCACAATGGACTGCCGGTTGCGCTGATCAACGAAACGCTCGCGCGGCAGCAGTGGCCCGGTCAAAGCGCGCTCGGCCGTCGCCTACGCATCAGTGTGAATGAGCCCTGGTTGACGATCGTCGGTGTCGTGGCCGACATCCGGCACCTCGGACCGGCCGTCCCGCCGCGGCCAGAAATCTACCAGCCCGCTTCCCAGCGTTCTTTTCCTTTCATGGCCTTCGTCGTCCGCACGACCGGCGATCCGGATGCGATGGTGCCGTCGATCCGACACGCCGTAGCCGAACTCGATCCGACGCTCGCGATCGCCGAGGTCAAGACGATGGACGATCACATCGCGCACGCGCTTGCGCGTCCGAAGTTCGTCTCGACCCTGGTGACCGGCTTCGGCGCGCTCGCGTTGATGCTGGCGGTGATCGGCATCTACGGCGTGATGGCCTGGTCGGTCGCGCAGCAGCGCCGCGAGATTGCCATTCGCATGGCGCTCGGCGCCGAGCGCTCGTCGGTGCTGGCGCTCGTCCTGCGCAAGGCAGGCTGGCTGGCGACCGGAGGAATCGCGGCCGGCCTGATCCTGATGCCGCTGGCGACGCATCCGCTGCGGGCGATGCTCTTTGGCGTGACGACGGCCGACCCCGTCTCGATCGGCATCGCCGCGGCGTCGCTGGCGCTCGTCACGGTGCTGGCCGCGTTCGTCCCCGCGGCGCGCGCGGCACGCGTTCACCCTGCATCGCTCGTGCGATCCTGACAGCCCTTCCAGAAATGGAGGCTGGATCGGAGACTGGCAGCTGATATAATGCGGCATTATGTCACGCCGCAGGATGCCAGCCATCACCCATCTCCAGTTCCTCGTCCTGGGCCTCCTGCGCGGTGGTGAACGGCCCGGACGTTACGTTCGTCGCGCGCTGGCGAAACGCGGCGTGGCGCGCTCCGCCCCCGCGTTCTACCAGATGATGGCGCGGCTCGAAGACAGCCGCTTCGTCGAGGGCACGTACGACCAGAAGATCGTCGACGGTCAAATCATCAAAGAGCGGCGGTACACCCTGACCGACGCCGGCGAAGCCGCGTGGGCGTCCACGCGCGCGTTCTATTCAGAGGCCATCGCTGAATTCGACCCGAAGGCCCGCGATGCGCACGCCTGATGTCGTCGCGCTGGCCGCGCGGCTCGTGCCGGAACCCGCCCGTCGGCGGTGTTTCGAACCGGCACTGGCCGACTTGCTGCGACGACGACGGGCGCGCTGCCGGCGCGCGGGGCCGCTCGCGCGGACGGCGCTGCAGGTGTGGTTTCTTGCCAGCGTAACGGCACTGGCGATAGAGGCCCGCCGGGTGCACCGTCACGCGATCCGCAGCCTGAACGAACAGCATTCTGCAAAAGGAGTCGATCCGATGATCCTGCACGACTTCAGGTTTGCGATCCGCGTGCTCCGGAAATCGCCCGCGTTCACCGCTGCGGCTTTGCTGACGCTGGCCATCGGCATCGGCGGGACCGGCGCGATCTTCTCCGTCGTCCAGCACGTCCTCCTCCGGCCGCTTCCGTATCCGGCGGCAGGGCGCGTCATGGACGTCAACGAAGCGCACAACGGCCGGCCGTTCGCCGTGTCCGCAGTGAACCTCCAGGACTGGCGCGCGCGCAACCACACGTTTGCTTCGCTTGGAGCGTACAACCCGACGACCGTGACGCTCGGGGGCGGTACGCCCGAGCGCATTACCGCAGTGCTGGCCGACGCAGCGGTGTTCGCCTCGCTCGACGTGCCGGCGATGTTCGGCCGGACCTTGGGAGCGGACGACATGCGCGCGGGCGGGCCTCATGTGGCTGTCCTTTCAGAGCGCCTCTGGCGGCGCCGGTTCGGTGGAGACCCGTCCCTCGTCGGCCGGCCCATCATGGTCGACGGCACGCCGTGCGAGGTTGTCGGCGTGATGCCGGCATCGTTCGATTTTCCGGAAGGCACGGAAATCTGGCTTCCGCTGATGCTGTCGCCCGACGATTTGTCACCGGCGCAGCGCGGTGCGCACTATCTCGCCGTCGTCGGCCGTCTGCGAGACGGCGCGACGCAGGCGGCGGCGCAATCCGACCTGACCGACATCGAACACGATCTCGCGCGCCAATTTCCCCGTCAGGTGGGGCAGTATTCGGTGGTTGTCACACCGCTGCTCGACGCGCTCGTTACCGACGTCAGGCAGCCGCTGCTCATCCTGCTCGGAGCGGTGCTGTGCGTCCTGCTCATCGCATGCGTGAACGTCGCCAACCTCCAGCTCGCGCGCGCCACCACTCGAACAGGAGAGATCGCCGTACGGTCGGCGCTGGGGGCCGCGCGGATGCAGGTCTTCCGGCAGCTGTGCGTCGAAAGCCTCGTACTGTCGCTGATGGGCGGCGTGGCGGGTATCGTCGGCGGGATGTGGGTGCTCCGCCTGCTGATGTCGATCTCGCCGGCTGACCTGCCGCGAGCGGAAGGACTGGGTCTCAATCCCAACGTGCTGCTGTTCTCGCTGGCGTTGTCGCTGGCGAGCGGTCTCGTTTTCGGCATCGTCCCCGCGGCGTTTGCGTCCCGAGCGGACCTGGCGACATTTCTCAAGGAAGGGCGCCGCGGCAGCGACGGATCCGGCGGCCGAAGGCGGCTTCGCGGCCTGATGGTCGGCGTTCAGGTCGCGCTTGCCGTTGTCCTGCTGACTGGTGCGGGCCTCGCCCTTCGCAGCTTCGACGAGCTGACACGAGTCAGTCCGGGGTTCGATCCCTCCAACGTGCTGACGTATGACGTGCAGTTGCCTGCCGGGACGTACCCGACGTTCGACAG